>Ga0208261_1000705_pt1 | contig 12770 bp, 9 predicted proteins | sample Knorr_S7_td_DCM__FD_185595 | JGI IMG/M metagenome (GOLD analysis project Ga0208261, IMG submission 185595) | Marine microbial communities from Southern Atlantic Ocean transect - Knorr_S7_td_DCM_ad_131m_LV_B (SPAdes) (version 3) | ecosystem: Environmental > Aquatic > Marine > Oceanic | place...
GCAGGAAGAAATGATTAATTTTCCTCTGGATCCTGTTAGTATTATTAAGAATTTTAATACCTCCACTATTTTTAAAATCATCGCAGAAAATCTATTAAATCTTTTTAAAAGATCTTTAAGTATAAACAGTTTTAAAGATTCAGCATACAGAAAATATGGCAAAACAATTTCAGATATTTTTCTTATTAGCTATACGGAAAAATTATGGGGAACATCTACTGAATTACTTGATCATAAAGTGTCTGGGGATAGATTAAAAAACTTAAATCTATTATCTGTATTCAAAAGTTTAATTTATTCTTCCACGCAAAATACTAAACATTATGAAGGAGAGTTTTTATACCCTAAGTATGGATATGGGCAGATTTTTGAAGTGATTGGAAATGATATCAAAGATTATACTCTTTGTAAGTCAGCAATAGAAAAAATTTATCATAAAAATGGCTTAATTAAGGAGCTGGTTTTATCCGGAAACAAAAAAATTAAACCTGATAATATACTTAGCACATTACCGATAGATTATTTTAGTAAATGTCTAGACCCTCTACCACCCAATGAAATAATCGATTATGCGAAATCTCTTTCATTTAGAAATCTAAGACTAGCAATTTTTACTTTAAGTATTAATAGGTTTAGTAAAAATGCTTCAATTTATTTTCCAGAAAAAAACTTACCATTTACTAGAATTTATGAGCCAAAAAACAGAAGTATACATATGGCTCCAAAAAATAAAACATGTATTGTTGTTGAGGTTCCCTATGATAAGGATGATATGTACCACACAGCCAAGGAAGATAATTTTCTCGATCAAATCAAATCGCTTTTGATCAAGCATAATATAATTAATAAGTCTTATTTTATTAATTCAACTTCGCTAATTATGCCTAATGCGTATCCCGTTTTAACTACTAGCTCTCAAAAAAAACTTGAAAAGATTAATGCGTATTTTGATACATTTAATAATTTAAAATTTATAGGAAGAAACGCACAGTTTAAATACCTCCACACGCATCATCTATTTAAAATTGCTCATAACACTATAAATAAATTCAAAAATAATTAAAAAATAATTTGGTTCATATAAACTTATTATTTTAAAATTCGACCCTCGGTTCGAAAACTATAATAATTTTATGATCTCAAATAGACAAGCTAAAGAGCGCGAAGTTCGTAAGGAGCAAATTCTTAAGGGCGCTCTTAAAGTGTTTAAACAACAAGGTATTGAAAAATCAACCATGGATGAGATTGCTAAGCAATCTGATTTTGGTAAAGCATCTCTATATTACTACTTTAGCTCAAAGGAAGAGATTTTTATTGAGCTTTTAGATCGCGGATGGAAAATGATTTGGGAATCAATTGAGCCGGTTATTCATGATCGCAACCACCCCAAAGATACATTTATAAATACATTAAATATCATTGGAGGATTAGTCAGAAACGACCCTGTCCTCTTTGAATTTTTATTTACCGCTCCAAAGGCTCTTCCTGCTAATTTGGATGAAAAAAATATAGAATGGAAAAAATACCAAACAAAAATGTATAGTGTTTTACAAAGCCTTCTTGAAGAAGGTATTGCAAAGAAAGAATTTCCAAAAATGCGCCCTGATTTACTAATGAGAGCTATTGGCGGTCTTTTTCATGGATTATTCTTTTTAGGAAATGAAAAAAAATCAATGTCCCGAGAAACTATGGAGGAATTCATTACAACTTTTATAGGTAATTACGCGACATCATAAAATTAAAATTGGAGCGGGGGAAAAGTATCCAAAATGAAAAAAATAATTTTTTCTAATATTATCAGTGTTTTTTTAATAGCTGGGCAGAGCTATGATGATGAGCTCACAGGTATTGTATTAGATGCCCAAAACAATAAACCAATTTCTGATGTAAATATCTTTATACCTGATCAGCAGATTGGAGCTACCACTGATCAAAATGGAAGTTTTGTGATTAAAGGACAATTGGTTTTTCCAATTTATCTTCAAATTTCTCATATAGGATATCAATCAATCAATAAAGTTATTGACGCTAAGCCAGATGAAAGCCTTACGGTTTATTTAACACAGATGGCTATTGAAATGGATGAGTTAGTTGTTACCGCAACTAGGTCAAGAAGGTTTCGCAATGAAGCTCCTATTGCAACTGAGGTTATCTCACGTGCAGATATTGAGAACTCTGGGTCAAGAAATGTTGCAGAGCTTCTATCTCAAAGAGCCGGTGTTAGTTTGCAAACATCTGTAGCGGGAGGTTCTATCTTAAATGTTCTAGGTATGGATTCAAGATATATTCTAATACTTGTTGATGGTCAGCCTGTCACAGGAAAATTTAATAATAGAGTTTCGCTCGACCAGATATTAACCGATCAACTTTCAAGGGTAGAAATTGTTAAAGGCCCCAGTTCATCGCTGTATGGAAGCGAAGCTATGGGCGGCGTCATTAATATTATTACTGATAAAAATAAAAAATCACCTGAGATTAATGTTTCCAGCAGATATGGCAACACACAAAATAATTTTAATGATTCAGGATTAAAAAATGGGTCAAGCAATCTTGGATTGAACTTTGTTCAGCCATTAAATGATGTAGTTTTTGACCTGCAAGTCAATGTTGAACAAATTCAAAAAGATAAATCGGTACAAGAGCTTGATATCGATCAAGTTCAAAAAATTACAGCACTTGGAAATATTAATTGGAAGTTAAATGATCGTAATAAAATTAATTTTAAATCGAATTTCTACGATCAAGCAGATAATGGTTCTACAAAATTAATGAATACTAATACAGATATTGACCGTATTAATCTTTCAGTTTCGCATCAGACAAACTTTCAAAAAGGTTGGAATATCAATCAGACGCTTTTATCAAACAATTATTCCCGTAATTATGTTCAGCAAAGGCCTTGGGGAAAGCTTGAGAGAGATGATCTTACCTCAGAGGATCTTCTTGAGTACGAAATTTTATTTAATAAAAAAAGCCAATCGGATGAATTAAATGCTGGATTTGAAATTTATCGTGCAAATTATTCCAGTGACAGGATTAATTCCGGTAAGCAAGAAATCAATAGCAAAAGCGTCTTTGGTCAGTACGATATCAAAATGCAGAATAAAATAAATATGATTTTTGGGGCACGTTTTGATGATTATAGCGCTGAATATAGAGTTCTTAGCCCTCGACTAGGACTAATGTATAAAATTTCAGAAAAGTGGAAATTCAGAACTTCTTGGGGGCAAGGATTTAGAGCGCCATCATTTCTTGAGAAATATATAGATTGGAATAATGTCCAGTTTAACTATTTAATTGAGGGTAACCCCAACCTCAAACCTGAACGATCTAATGGAATAACGGTTGGTTTCGACTATAACCGTAGTTCAGGCAATCAATTTAATTTTGTTTATTACTACACGGATTTTGAAAATCTTATTCAAGACTATAATAAGAGTAAGGGAGTATTAAGCTATCAAAACATTAATGCAGCTACATTTTCAGGGTTTGAAGTATCGCATCTATGGAGACTTTCTAAAAGATTAGAATATAAATGGACTCTTAACTGGTCTGATAATCGTGATGAGAAAGGCAATCCAATTCCAAACACAATCCCTTTTTCAGTTAGCGGCTATCTAAATTTTAATTTTTTCAATAATCTTCTAAAGAGCTCGGTTAGCAGTAAGTGGGTTGCGCCTTATAAACCGCAAGAATTCGATATTAAAACTGCAACATATATTTCATCTGAAGAAAAAATAAGCGGGTACGCTATAATCAATATCCGCACAACAATGAAAATAAAAGAATCAATTAATTTGAGTTTGGTTTTAGATAATGTAGGAAATTATACGAATGATAATTTTGGACCATTTGTTGGTAGGGCTGCTTATCTAGAGCTTTCAACTGCTTTAACAAAAAAGGACATAAAATGAGTCAAATGAAAATAATGATTTCAATGGTAATGATCCTGTTTCTTATCAGCTGTGAAGATCAGGCTGAAAAAAACAATGCAATGACCATGAATGAAATCACAACAGAAAACGTGGCTGATGGTGCTTTTTATTTCAATTTAGTTAACGGGGAAAAAGATAATTCAAGTTGGCATTTAGTTTATCAAAATATTGATGTACCATTTGGAGGTCAACAATATCAAATGCCATCTTTTGGATTAAGTCCAAGTTCTATGCTTGCAATAAATAGCTCTAATGATTTTGAATCTATTGAAACAGCTCCAGCTCAGAATGCTTTTGGACCTGAAGGGGGGAGGATGCAGTATGGCGGATCAAATGCTGCCCTAACCTACGATATGACTTCCCATACAGTTGGTGTTTCAAATGATACATACATCATATATGACACTGTTTCACATAAAGTATTTAAAGTCCGCATTGATGAATATAGTGGCGGTATGGTGGTATTTAGATACGCTGAATTAACTGCAAGCTAACAGAAATAATGATATTATTATTTTAACTAATGCTATGCGCTAATTGGTTAAAAAATATCTATATATTTGTCTAGGATTAATGTGTGTTGGATTGGGATTTCTGGGCGTTTTTGTTCCAGGAATCCCTACAACACCTTTGATATTATTAGCGGCATGGTTTTTTTCTAGATCTTCAAAACATCTCGAAAAATGGTTAATTAATCATAAAACTTTTGGTCCACTCATTATTGATTGGAAGAAATATAAAGGAATTAAACGCAAATCCAAGATCATCTCCATATGTTTAATTATTCCAACTTTTTCATTTACTATTTATTCAATTTCTAATTTTTATTTACAATTTTCCCTGGGTTTATTTTGCATATGTTTATGTACTTATTTAATAACTAGACCTGAACCACCTCTTTCTGGTACCAAATAAACAGCTCTATGCAGAAAAATATTCTTTTAATCAATCTTGGCTCCCCAAAGTCTTTGAAGCTAAAAGATGTTAGAGCTTACCTGTCTGAATTCTTATCGGATAAATTTGTTATTGATTTACCTAAGCTGTTGCAGCAGATTATTGTTCGATTAATTATACTTCCATTTAGATCTCCAAAAACAAGGAAAGCATATAAAGCTATATGGAATTCAAAAGGGTCACCTTTGATCCAAAATACAAATCGGATAGCCCAATCACTAATAAAGCAGACTGGGTGGAATGTTAAGGTGGCAATGCGATACCAAGAGCCATCAATTAAAGATTCAATTTTATCATTCAAGAATAAAAAGGTGAATGATATCATTATTATTCCACTTTACCCACATACCGCCATGTCTACTACGCATTCCACCAAAGTAGAGGTTGATAGAATAATAAAAAAATATTATCCAGATTTACGTTATTCTATTATTAAGCCCTTTTTTGATCACCCGAAATATATAAATGCTTTATCAGAACAATTAAAGCCGCATATTTCAGATAATATGGATAAATTAATCTTTAGCTACCATGGCTTACCTGAAAGGCATATTAGAAAGTCAGATAAAAGTGAAAAACATTGCCTTGAATCAAATTCATGTTGTGAGATTGATTGTGATGCAGCAAAAAATTGCTATAGATCCAATACCCTTAATACTTCTAGGCTAGTAGCTGAAGAATTGAATCTTGATAATGAACAATGGATGAGTAGCTTTCAATCTCGTGTTACTATTATTGATCGTAAATGGTTAAAGCCGTTCACTGATATTGAATTGAAAGATTTTCCATTGAAAGGAATAAAAAATATTGTAATTATATGCCCTTCATTTGTTGCTGACTGTCTCGAGACCTTGGAAGAAATAGATTTGAGAGCACGGGAAACTTTCATGAAGGCCGGGGGTAAAAATTTTATTTATATCCCCTGTTTAAATAATGATAAAAATTTTATCAATTTACTTCAGCAATTGATTTCTGAAATTTAAAATAAATTTAAAAAAGCTAAAAAACAGTGAAATTTATTTTATAAATCATAGTGAAAATAAAGTTCAATAACTAAATTAAAGTAAGTGATAGCAATTATTATTGCAGGGAAGCCTGTGAAATTCAGGCACAGTTCCCGCTACTGTAATCGCTAGAAATATTTTATTTTTGCCATTCGAAAGAAGAAGGCGTAAATATTTTGTTAATGCGTAAGTCAGGATATCTGGATAATAATGCTTCTTAATAAATAATAACTTTCGGGATAAGAGTTAAATCATATTAATTCAAAAAAATCCCTTAATTAAATAAGGACAATAATAATGAAAAGACTTTTTTTCGTTTTCATAATCTTTGCTGCTGGCTGTGAAGATAGTAATACAAAAAATCAATCCCAGGAATTAACATTCATCTCCAATGAAGGAAATTTTGGATCAAGCAATGGATCTGTCTCGGTTTTTCGTAGCGGAAAGCTAATTCAAGAAATAAAAGATATTGGCGATGTAGTTCAATCTATTTTAGTTCATAAAGAAAAGCTCTTTGTTCTGGTGAACAATAGTCATTTACTTAAGATTTATCAAATAAGTGATGATGGCCTTGAGCTTCCTGGAATATCTGTTTCAACTGAAGGATCAGGTCCAAGGGAAATGGTTGTTGAAAATAATAAATTATACTTTACGAATTATTACACTCAAGATGTTAAGGTGTTAAATCTTTCAACTTACTATATTGAGGATTCTATTTCATTAGATGGCCTGCCCGAATCTATTGTTTCTGATGGAGCAAACCTTTGGGTTGCGATCAATATGAACTCGGATTACAGCTCTGCTAGTTCCGTTGTTAAAATAAATATTGAATCAGGAAAAGTAACAAAGGCCTATGAAGTTGGAAAAGGTCCACAGCAACTACTGATCGATGAGAACCAACTTTGGATATCGCGTACGTACTACAGTCCTGATTTTACAGAAACATATTATGGCACTAGTAAAATAGACATGAAAAGTGAAGCTGTTTCTATTCTTGATTATGGCAAAGGCACTGTATGCGGTGGGGATGTATTTCAGTTTAATAATCAAGCTTTTAGAACTTATAATGGTGGAGCTGCTCCATTAAATGCTGATTTATCTTTACAGCCGCTTTCAAAAATCGGCTCTTATAATTCTAATCACCTATATTCTGCAAATGGGTTTGATGAAAAATTATTTCTTGGGATTACGAGCGACTACACCGCACCTGATACAGTTTATGTTCACAACAGTTTAGGTGAGGTTGAAGAGGAGCTTATTGTAGGTGCTTCGCCTGGAGATTATGCGATTTATAAAATAAAATAGATTACTATTTTTTTAGGATTTCAAGCTGCCTGTATTTCTCTTCGAACTTTGAATACAGGCGCTTGTGTCTATCGCGCATATCAGTCTTTTTGCCTTGAATGTAAGCTTGAATTATGTTTGTTCGTATTTCAAGCGGGTCTCCATCCGAAATAAAAAGTGTCGCATCTTTTCCAACATCTAAAGAACCGATTTGATTATCTACCCCTAAGATTTCAGCGGCAGATAAGGTAACTGATCGCAATGCAGCTTCTTTAGGCAATCCATAGGAAGCAGCCATCGAAGCTTGATACGGGAGATTTCTTATCTGTTCCGCACTTCCTGCATACCCATAGCTTGAAATACAAAATTGCACTCCTTTTTCATATAATATAGAAGGGGTTTTATAGGCTTGGTCATAATCTTCAAATCTTCTATAGGGAAGAGCTGTAACTCCTTCGTAGATGACTGGAACTCTATTTTTTACCAATAGATCTGTTGTACGCCAAGCATCTTTTCCACCAACAATTACTATTTCTAGATTGTGCCTTTTTGCCCAGCTGATTGCAGCCTCAATCTGCCTTACCTCATTTGCATGCACATAAACAGGGAATTTTTTATTTATATAAGGGATCATGCTTTCCCATCTTAAATCTTCATCGTGGTAGTTTTCGGCTAGCCTTGACTTTGTTTTTCTAAGTCTTGCGTAGGCTCTAGCATCATGGATCATTTTTTCTAGATCATCTAGTTGTTCTTTTGCTTTCTCTAATCTTGATTTTTGATAATCGCTTGTAGCCTGAGAGTTCATGCTTGGCCAATTAATATGAAGTCCATTTGGGAAAGAAAGGGTAGCATCTTCCCAGGTCCACCCATCAAGCATCATGACGGATGATTGACCTGAAACAAGCCCAGAGCTCGGTACAGCATTTGCAACCAAAACCCCGTTCGATCTCGTAGTTGGAATAATTTCAGAATCAGTATTGAAAGCAACATTTGTACGGACATTGGGATTGAATTCTCCACGCTCCGAGTGATCATTGGTCACCGCCACGGCGTTGATTTCAACCAATCCTATTCCAGATACTGCTGCGATCATACCAGGGTAAACATGTTTGCCATCTAGATCAATTATTTCACAATTATCTGGTGGGGATATATATTTTGCGATCCGTACAATCTTGCCTTTTTCAAAAAGAATTGATCCTTCAACCACCCCTTTTGAAACTGTATGAATAAAACCATTTTTTAGTAAAATAGGATTTTGTTGATCGGCTGCCGGAATCTGCGCATTGATCTGCGTAGTTATAAATAATACTGCACATAATATCATTCTTTTTATCACTGCTCACCTCCTGCGCCTAAGTGGTTATGGTCAGCACTGCAGGAGTGAAATTTATTTGCATCTTCACTATCAGGGCTCATTTTGCTGCTACCGCTATCTTCGCTGGATAATATTTTTTGCACTAGATCATTGCGAAGTTTCTGGTCTCTCTGTCTAAAATATTGATCATTCTTTAGCGAGAAATATTGTTTTCCATCCACCCATGTTTGTTCACAGATACTGTAGTTAGAAAGCGGATGGCCTGACCACAATGCAAAATCAGCATCCTTACCTATTTCAAGGGACCCTACATATTTGTCTATTTTGAGCTGCTTAGCAGGATTGATTGTAACAAACTTTAAAGCTTCTTCTTCGCTTAAGCCTCCATATTTCACAGCTTTTGCAGCTTCTAAATTCATGCGCCTTGCAAGCTCATCGCTATCCGAGTTGAAGGAAACATTTACTCCCACATTTGCCATTAGTGTACCATTGAAAGGAATTGCATCAATCACCTCAAATTTATATGCCCACCAATCCGAGAATGTAGAAGCTCCCGCACCATGTTCTGCGAGTGTTTCTGCTACTTTATACCCTTCTAATACATGCTGAAAAGTTGCCATCGTAAAACCAAAATCTTCAGCTATACGAGTCAGCATTAGAATCTCATCCTGACGATAGGAATGGGCATGAACTAACCGCGTTCCTTCCATGATTTCTACCATCGCATCTAATTCTAAATCACGTCTTGGAGGTACTTTTGTACGTTGAAGTTTTGCGTCCTTATTATAGGTATCCCATGATTTTTTATAATCACGGGCAGCGGAAAATGCATCGCGGATAACCTGCTCTACGCCCATGCGAGTTTCTGGATATCTTCCGTAAGAGCGCTTTCTTTTAACATTTTCTCCTAGCGCAAATTTGATTCCTTCAGGTGCTCGTTTAAATATCAAATCATTGGAGAAGCTTCCCCATCTTAATTTCATAATAACGTTTTGTCCGCCTATTGGGTTTGCTGAACCATGGAGTAGGTTGATTGTTGTTAAACCTCCAGCCAAAGCTCGATACATTGCTATATCATTTGGATCTATGATATCACGCATTCTTACCTCAGCGGTCACATTTTGAAACCCTTCGTTGATTGATTCTCCTGCCATATGGCTGTGCGCATCAATCAACCCTGGTGTGATATGTTTTCCTTTGCCATCAATGATGATAGCATTGCGATCTTGCAGATAAATATTTTTTGCAATCTCTTTAATTTTTCCATCCTGAAATAAAATATCATATTCTTTTAAAACACCATCGGGTCCTGATGTCCAGATGGTGGCATCATCAACTAAAATAGTCCTTGGCTGAGAAATTCTACTATCCAAACCATAGGCGCCTTCAGGATAAAATGCTTCTAATTTACTAGGCATTTCTTCGGTGAATATATCTTCAGAATTTTTTGTTTTTGAATCGAATGTCGCGGTCCATTGCGAAGTTTTATTATCCGCATAGGTGATCTTACCACGCATTGCTTCATTTGTAATATTTCCAGCAAAGCGGGTTGCGCCAAACTTGAATAGCGATGTATCATTTACCGCAAATGATATACGATCTTGATCGATTGATAAGCTTTGAACTGAAATGGATTTGCCATCTTTTTTGATGATACCAGAATGGGCAAGGCCAGCTTTACTAATCTCTAATACCCAGCTTCTTTCCCTTTCTTTTACCGTCCAGATTCCAACCGCATCCACAATGGGATCAGGGTCAATTTCAAATTCTTCGCCACCGATCCAAACTGATTTTACTGTTGTGTGTACGTTGAAGTAACTGCCATTGGTGACCACCAAGTTTGCAATATAGCCGGGTTTAATTTTTCCAAGCCGATCTGACTGCCCAAAGGCGTTAGCTGGAAGGGTAGTAAGGCTTGCTAAAGCATCAGTCTTGCTAAAGCCACGCCTTACCGCTTTGGATAAATTTTTTCTAAAGTCCCCTTTAGTCTTTAATCCGCTAGTAGTAATAGAAAATAAGAAATCCGCTTGTTTGAGTCGCATCAAATTGTCTGGCGCTATATCCCAATGTTTGAGTTGTTTGGTAGAATATTGCAAAGCGGAATGAGGATTAGTTACGTCTGGTTTAGCAGGAAAATTCACAGGTATTATCATAAACGCTTTGGGCAATTCAGCGATTCTTCTATATTCAAATCCACTACCTTTGATCCATAATTTCAAATCAAATTCTTCGGAAATATTGAATGCGCGATCTACATATATCTCATTATTAGTTTTGAAAATAAAGGGGCTCTTCTGACTAACCGATGCATTTAGGGTGTTTAAAGATTGATCGATTTGAATTTGCTCATTTCCATCAGGGTATTTTGATAAAATCTTTTGAGATTTTCCATACCATGCGGCATCAATAAATCCTTGCCTAACAAAAGCGATTGCACCTAATAAAGAAGTCGGATATTGCTTTGCACCCCAGCCGCCAGATTTAAATTCTATGATTTGAGCAATCTCATTTGAAAGGATTTTTGGTTGATTGGAAATTTGGACTAGACTTGAACGCCCTTGAAATATACCGCCATCAGGAGCAATTTGAGCTGTAGTAAACCCTAATTTTCTTAGCTCATTTAATTTATCATGGCTTGGTTTATAGATATCGCTTGCTTTGAGATGGGCACGCATATTGGAGTTCCAATGCAACTCTAAAGAAGAAGTATCGGGTTTAGACTCTACATCCAACCAGCTTTCAATAAATCCAGCATAGATATGTTTCTCATTCATCTTGATAGCTGTGGCTTGCGCAGGAATTTTAACATTTTTACCCACTGCAACAATGAGCCCATCTCTAATTACAATTGTACCGTTGTAGATCGTTTTTCCAGGTTCGGTATGTACTGTAGCATTGGTTAGAGCCCAGGCTCTGGGAGGACTTCGATGAAGAGATTTTTCTGGACCTACTTGCCCAAAGGAAAAATTGATTAATGCGATTGAAATAAGTATTTTGTTATGCATTTTTCTTTTACTAAAAATTAGGCCCTTTTAAATGGGTTGATGTTATTTTTTCAGTTAAATATTTATAAGCCTCATCAACAGTGTTGCAGAATTTAAAATAATTTATGTCAGATTTTGCAATAACTCCTTTTTCTATCATGTAATCCCAATTTACAATATTAGTCCAATATTCTTCATCAAATAGCACGATAGGAATTTTCTTTCTAAGTTTTTGCGTCTGGATTAAGGTTAGGGCCTCCATCAGCTCATCGAGCGTTCCAAATCCTCCCGGCCAAACCACCATTGCTTTTGCAAGGTAAAGAAACCAAAATTTTCTCATGAAAAAGTAATGAAAATGTATTTCAAGATCATCCGAGATCCACTGATTGCCATTTTTTTCATAAGGCAGGCTGATCGACAGTCCAACCGCAGAACCTTTGGCTTCAGCCGCGCCCTGGTTTGCAGCTTCCATAATTCCTGGACCACCTCCCGATGTGACAATGAATCTCTTTTTTTTATATTTTAATTTTTTGCTCCATTTTGTCATTTGGAAAGATAATTTTCTTGCATCCTCATAGTATTTGCTCATCTCTAAATTTACTTCCAGTCTTTTACGTTTTTCTTTAGAGGTATTTTTGGGTGCATTGTCCAGTTCTTTTTGAGCTTCCTTTTGCGATTGTATTCTAGCCGATCCGAAGAATACTACAAAATCCTGGATATTATTTCTTCTAAATCTTTGTAGTGGGCCATAGTATTCCGATAGTATCCTCACCGATCTGGCATCGGGACTACTTAAAAATTCATTGTTATAATAGAAACGGTCTTTATTTTCTTTGCTCATCTTATTTTCCTTTAGCTATATCAAAGTTAGTTTAGCTTTATCCAAAAAGAATAGATAAATAACTTTCGCAGTTGAATTCATAATTCCCCCACACTAATTTACTAGTGATAATATGACCTCGGAATTCAAATTATCCCCATCCATTTTATCAGCTGATTTTTCTAATTTACAATCAGCCTTAGATCAATGCGCCAAGGGTGGAGCCCCTTGGATACATGTCGATGTCATGGATAATCAATTTGTTCCCAACCTCACAATTGGACCACCGGTTGTTAAATCCTTACGCTCCAAAACAAATAAATTTTTAGATGTACATATGATGGTCATCGAGCCAGAAAAATTAGTGGAGCCTTTTGCAAAAGCTGGAGCAGATATGATTACGTTTCATATTGAAGCAACCGATAATCCGCAAAGCGTTATTGATTTAATACGTTCAACAGGTAAACAGGT
>Ga0208261_1000707_pt1 | contig 12750 bp, 11 predicted proteins | sample Knorr_S7_td_DCM__FD_185595 | JGI IMG/M metagenome (GOLD analysis project Ga0208261, IMG submission 185595) | Marine microbial communities from Southern Atlantic Ocean transect - Knorr_S7_td_DCM_ad_131m_LV_B (SPAdes) (version 3) | ecosystem: Environmental > Aquatic > Marine > Oceanic | place...
TTATTATTAAAAAAAAACTTTGAATTCATTAAAAATTTTTTCACATTTTTTATAGGTTTATTTTTCATTTTTTTTGATAATAATCCAGCTGAAGCTTGGCAATAAATACAAAAATTACCCTGATATTTAAAATCTTTAATTTTATTTGTTTTCACTGATAGATAAATTTTCATGTCATCTCCGCAACTACTATTTTTTAAATATGAGTAATGAGAGTAATTATCAAGTACACCATAGTCATCCGTGTTTGATGCCATCTTTAGTATTACTTTATCTATCATATATTTATTTCCAATTTTTTTTGGAGGCCACGCCCAGAATCGAACTGGGATGGAAGGATTTGCAATCCTCTGCGTAACCATTCCGCCACGTGGCCATATTTAGATTATTAAAGGTTTATTTATAAAAATAAAGCTAGAAGTTTACAAATATTATTAATATTTATAGGTATGAGCCTAGGTAAATATAATCATAAAAAAGTCGAAAGCAAGATTTATTCATATTGGGAAAAGAACAAATTATTTAAACCAAAAAAAAATAAAAAATCTTTTTCAATTGTAATACCGCCCCCAAATGTAACTGGTAGCCTTCACATGGGTCATGCTTTAAATAATTCACTCCAAGATGTTTTGACCAGATACCATAGAATGAATAATTACGAAACATTGTGGCAGCCTGGAACAGATCATGCTGGTATCGCTACTCAGGCTTTAGTTGAAAAGAATTTAAAATCAAAAAATATAGATAAAAATACTATTGGGAGAGAGAAATTTATTAAAAAAGTTTGGCAATGGAAAGAAGAGTATGGCGGAAAAATTATCAATCAATTAAAAAAACTTGGATGTTCATGTGATTGGTCAAGAAGCGCTTTTACTATGGATAAAAATCTTTCTCAGTCTGTAATTAAAACGTTTGTAGATTTACATAAAAAAAAATTAATTTATAAGTCAAAAAAACTGGTTAATTGGGATACTGTATTAAAAACAGCAATCTCAGATCTTGAAGTTGAACAAAGAGAAGTAAATTCAAAATTATATTATATCAAATATGAAATTGAAAATTCATCTGATTTTATAACCATTGCTACAACAAGACCTGAAACTATACTTGGCGACACAGCTATCGCTGTTAACCCTAAAGATGAGAGATATTTTAAATATTTGAATAAATTTGCAATATTACCAATAGTCGGAAGAAAATTAAAAATTGTTCAAGATGAGTACGCTGATCCCGAACAAGGTACTGGTGCAGTTAAAATAACACCCGCACATGATTTTAATGATTTTGAAGTTGGAAAAAGACAAAAATTAAAATCAATAAACATATTGAATGAAGAAGGAAAAATTAATGATAATGCACCAAACGAATATATTGGGTTAGACAGATTTGAGGCCAGACAAAAAATATTAGAAAAATTAAAAGAATTACAACTTTTTGTTAAAGAAGAAACAATTAAAAATAAAGTACCTTTTGGTGACAGATCTAACTCTATAATAGAGCCCTTTTTAACTGAGCAATGGTTTTGTGATGCAAAAAAATTATCTGTAAAAGCAAAGTCTATAGTCAAAAATAAAAAGACAAACTTTTATCCTTCAAATTGGTCTAAAACATATTTTCAGTGGATGAACAATATCGAACCCTGGTGCATCTCAAGACAATTGTGGTGGGGCCACCAAATACCAGCTTGGTATGGACCAGATAAAAAGATTTTTGTTGCTGAAAATCAAAAGATCGCAGAGCTAAATGCCAAAAAATTTTATAAGAAAAAAATTAAGTTAAAAAGAGATCCTGATGTTCTAGATACATGGTTTTCATCAGGTCTTTGGCCTTTTGCTACGTTAGGCTGGCCTAAAAAAAATTATTTTTTAAAAAGATTTTACCCAACTTCTGTTTTAGTTACTGGTTTTGATATAATTTTTTTCTGGGTAGCAAGAATGATGATGCTAGGTATGGAGTTTTTAAATAAAGAACCTTTTAAAAAAATCTATGTACATGCCCTTGTAAGAGATGAAAAAGGTCAAAAAATGTCTAAATCAAAAGGCAATGTGATTGACCCTTTAGAACTTATAGACAAATATAGTGCTGACGCTCTAAGATTTACTTTATTATCTATGGCATCTCCAGGTAGAGATGTGAAGCTATCTGAACAAAGAGTCAAAGGATATAGAAATTTTTTAACAAAAATCTGGAACGTAAATAATTTTTTAATGGTAAATAAGTGTGATCTTAAAGGTGAAATAAGCTCAAAACAACTCTCGTTGAATATAAATAAATGGATTTATGGTGAGCTTATAAACACCAAAAAGTTAACAGAAAAATATATTCAAAATTATCGTTTTGATGAGGCTGCCAAAACAATATACAAATTTGTTTGGAATAGTTATTGTGACTGGTATTTAGAACTATCTAAAACAATTTTATTTTCAAATAACAAAAAAGATATTATTGAGGTAAAAAAGACTTCTGGCCAAATATTTAAAGAAATTCTGATCCTTTTGCATCCATTCATACCATTTATAACAGAAGAGTTATGGCTAAAAAACAAGTTGAAAACAAAAACATCAAAGTACCTAATGCATGCTAATTGGTTAAAAGATAAAAAATTAAAAGCTGATAAAGAAGTTGAGAATGTTAATCAAATTATTAAAATTATATCTAGTATAAGGTCATTTAAAAATGAGTTAAATATAACACCAGGTTCATTCATAGATGTTTCTATTGAAAAGATAGGCAAAAATAAACAAAGTCTTTTTTTTAAAAATGAAGTTGTTATAAAGAAATTAGGTAGAATTAATTCAATTTTAAGTCAAGATTTACCAAAGCAATCTGCAACTTTAGTTATTTCAGGAGAAATTTTAAAATTGTACTTTGATAAAAGTGTTGATCTTGACATTATAAAACAAAATTTAACAAAAAAGCAAAGTAAAATACAGCAGGATTTAGATATTATAAGTAAAAAATTGAACAATTCGAGCTTTGTTGAACGGGCACCAAAGCATATTGTAGAGCAAGAAAAAAATAATTATAATGATTTGAAAATTAATATAGATAAAATTAATTTAACGATTAAGAGTCTTAAATGAAGAAATTTGATAAAAATAAATTACCAAGTAGACATACATCTTTAGGCGCAGATAAAGCTCCACAAAGATCTTTTTATTATGCAATGGGTGAAACCGAGAAAGATGTAGCAAAACCTTTTGTTGGTGTTGTATCTACATGGAACGAGGCTGCTCCATGTAATATTGCACTAATGAGACAAGCGCAGTCAGTTAAAAAAGGGGTTAAATTTTCTGGTGGTACACCAAGAGAGTTTTGTACTATTACTGTTACTGATGGTATCGCTATGGGCCATGAAGGAATGAAATCTTCCTTGGTATCCAGAGATGTTATTGCTGACTCAACAGAATTAACTGTTAGGGGCCATTGTTATGATGCATTAGTAGGAGTCGCCGGCTGTGATAAATCTTTACCAGGTTTAATGATGGCAATGCTTAGACTTAATGTACCAAGTGTATTCATATATGGCGGATCGATTCTTCCGGGTAGATATAATGGAAAAGATGTTACAGTTTTAGATGTCTTCGAGGGAGTAGGAAAATATTCCTCGGGTAAAATGAGTGAGCATGCTTTAAGAAAACTAGAATTAAAAGCATGCCCTAGTGCTGGAGCGTGCGGTGGACAATTTACTGCAAATACTATGGCGTGTGTATCTGAAGCTATTGGTTTAGCTTTACCTTATTCAGCTGGGACACCAGCACCATACGGACAGAGAGACAAATATGCTTTACAAAGTGGTAAGGCAGTTATGAATTTGTTAAAAAAAAATATTAGACCAAGAGACATTGTTACAAAAAAATCTTTAGAAAATGCTGCAACTATAGTTGCAGCTACAGGAGGTTCAACCAATGCAGCATTACACTTACCAGCTTTAGCAAATGAAATAGGAATTAAATTTGATTTAATGGATGTTGCAAAAATTTTTAAAAAAACACCTTATCTTGCAGATTTAAAACCTGGTGGCAGATATGTTGCAAAAGATATGTGGAAAGCTGGTGGTGTTCCCATGCTATTAAAAACTTTGTTAGATGGTGGATATATTCATGGAAACTGTTTGACAGTTACAGGAAAAACCATGAAAGAAAATTTAAAAAAAATTAAATTTAACAATAAACAAAAAGTTATGAGAAAATATAATAACCCGTTATCAAATGATGGGGGTGTTGTAGGATTAAAAGGTAATCTTGCACCGGATGGAGCAATTGTAAAAGTTGCTGGATTAAAAAAACTTCAATTTACTGGAAGAGCAAGATGTTTTGATACAGAAGAGTCTGCTTATAAGGCTGTATTAAAAAGAAAATACAAAGATGGAGATATTATAGTTATCAGATACGAAGGTCCAAAAGGAGGCCCGGGTATGAGAGAAATGCTTCAGACCACTGGGGCTATTTATGGTCAAGGGAAAGGTGAAAAAGTTGCCTTAATAACAGACGGAAGATTTTCTGGAGCTACAAGAGGTTTTTGCATTGGACATGTTGGTCCCGAAGCTTCTGTAGGAGGACCGATAGCATTGTTAAAAAATGGAGATGTAATCCATATTGATGCAAAAAAAGGTACAATCAATGTTGCTCTTTCAAGAAAAGAATTATCTAAAAGAAAAAAAAGATGGAAACCAAAAAAAATCAATTTTGGAAACGGAACTCTTTGGAAGTATGCACAAACAGTTGGACCGGCATATTTAGGTGCTTCCACACATCCTGGAGGAAAAGAAGAAGTTAAGTGCTACGCAGATATTTAAATGAAAATTAGACCCATCATTCTTTGTGGAGGAGAGGGAACAAGGCTTTGGCAAAAATCATTCAAAAATGAACCAAAACAATTTATTAACTTTGGTGGTTGGACACTTATCGAAAAAACATTAAATAGAATTAAAGACCCAATTTTTGATTATCCTATAATAAGTACAAATTTAAAATATTTAAAAAAAATTAAATTTTTCCTTAAAAAAAATAAATTTAGCAAATATCGAATTTTGTTGGAGCCTGTCAAAAGGAACACAGGACCCGCAGTTTTGTCTGCCGCACTAATTAAAGATATTCCAAAAAATCAACCTTTGCTTTTTTTACCGTCAGATCATCTTTTGGAAAAAAATAATGTATTTAAAAAAAATTTGACCAAATATTCAAAATATCTCAATAATAAAAACATTTTTTTATTCGGTATTAAGCCTGACCACCCCTCTAAAGAATATGGCTATCTAAATGTTAAAAAAGTAAGTGGTAGTTTGATTAAAATTTTAAAATTTATTGAAAAACCTTCAATTAAAAAAGCAAGGTTATTAATTAAAAAAAATGCATTATGGAATTCAGGAATGTTCTTTGCAAGGAAGGACTCTATTATAAATAATTTCAAAAAATTTGATAACAAAACTTTAAAAAGTTGTTATTTATCAATTTCTAAAGCTAAATTGAAGAGAAATATACTAAGTCTTAATAAAAAGTTCTTTTTAGATTGTCGTTCCAATTCATTTGATTATGCTATTTTAGAGAAATCTTCCGATATTAATTGCATAAAATTAAATCTTCCTTGGACAGATCTTGGAAACTGGAAGGAAATTTTAAAAGTTTTTAAAAATAATAAATTAAAATATTTTAAAAAGAAAAATGTTTTTAAAAGACCTTGGGGCAAATATATTAACCTTTTCCGTGGAAATAATTTTTTGATTAAAGAATTAATTGTTAATTCAAAATCATCAATAAGCCTACAAAAGCACAATTATAGATCAGAACATTGGACAGTAATACAAGGTAAGCCCAGAATAACACTAAATAGAAAAAAATTTTTTGTTAATGAAAAACAGTCAATTTTTATACCTGTTAACACCATTCATAGAATTGAAAATTTCTATACAAAACCTGTAAAAATTATGGAAGCCCAAATCGGATCGATTTTAAAAGAAAGCGATATAATAAGATACAAAGATATTTACGGAAGAATTAATTAATATCAAGTTCAATTGGCGTGTGATCTGACGGTTTAATTTTTGATCTTGGTTTTTTATTTATAAATATATCTTTTACACTTTTTAGAATATTATTTGAAACGAGAAAATGATCAATTCTTAAACCATTATTTTTTTGCCATGAACCTGAGGTATAATCCCAAAATGTGTATTCTTGTTTATTTCTATAAATATATCTATAAACGTCTGCAAATCCTAAGTTTATTAGTTCTCTAAACTTTTTTCTTATTTCTAATTTAAAAAGTGCATCATTTTCATATTTTTTATAATCATGACAATCTATTTCTTCAGGTATTACATTGAAATCACCGGAAATTATAATATTTTTGTTTTTTTTTAATGTTTTGTTTACTTCTTTAATAAAAGAATCAAGCCAATTTTTTTTATAATCATATTTTTCTGTTTCTATAGGATTTCCATTCGGTACATATATATTAATTATTTTAATTAAATCTTTTTTATTTCTAATATCACCTTCTATAATCCTAGATTGTTTACGTTTATCTTTTATAAAATTTCTATTAATATTGTTTATTTTAACTTTAGATAAAAATGCTACGCCGTTATAACTTTTTTGTCCAAATATATAAGACTCATAACCAATATTTTTAAAATCATTAATTGGAAAATTTTTATCCTCGGTTTTTATTTCCTGTAACATTAAAATATCCGGAGCAGATTGTTTGATATAGTCGAGAATATTTTGAATTCTTGCTCTAACGGAATTAACATTCCATGAAACAATTTTCATTTAAACAGAAAAAGAAAGTCCACAACCACATGATGAGCTTGCCTGAGGATTATTTATAACAAATGAGTTTCCAATCAATTCTTTTTTAAAATCTACTACTGAGCCGTCAATAATTTTTAAAGAATTTTTATCAATAACTGCTTTATCAAAAAAATTATCGTCAGGAGTAACTTTATCGTCAAAGGAGAATTTGTATTTGAAACCAGAACATCCTCCCCCCTGAACTGAAATTCTAAAATACATTTTTGAACTCTTTTCCATAAGTATTCTTTTAATTTCATCCTTAGCTGATACTGTAAATTCAATTTTGTTAGTCATATTTAATAAATAATGTATTATACAATTTTATCACATCTTATGCAAAAAAGTGAATATTCAAAATTAGCCACACCAATAAAATCTATTGGTAGAATTTATAAAGAAAAAGCCAGTTTGTTTAGATCTCCCTATCAAAGAGACAGAGATAGAGTTATACACTCTACTGCATTTAGAAGATTAAAACACAAAACACAGGTATTTGTTAATACTGCTGGTGATCATTATAGAACAAGAATTACTCATTCATTAGAAGTTTCTCAAATAGCTAGAACATTAGGTAAAATTTTTAAATTAAATGACGACTTGTGTGAAACTTTAAGTTTAGCACATGACTTGGGACATCCACCATTTGGTCATGCTGGTGAAGAAGCCCTAAACGAATGTATGGAAAACTTTGGTGGTTTTGATCACAATATACAAACTTTAAGAATTTTAACTTTATTAGAAAATAAATATTATGAATTTTCGGGTTTAAACCTTTCTATAGAAACATTAGACGGTCTACTTAAACATAATGGACCAATTTTTGATAAATCAAAATATGAAACAATTTTGGGTAAAAATATTTTTAAAGAAAAAATTAATTATAAAAGAAGACCTTCATTAGAATCACAGATTTCCTCTATTTCTGATGATGTTGCTTATAACAGTCATGATCTTGAAGATGGTTTAAAGGCAGGTTTATTTAAAATAGATGATTTAGATTATATACCAATTATTTCTGATATAATTTATAAACATAAGATAAAATTGAGAAATAATAATAAGGAGTTAGTACTTAGACAAATAATAAGAGATATAATCAATGAAATGGTAAAAGATATAATTACTAATACTAAAAAAAATATACAATACGTAAAACCGAAAAATATTAAGGATATTTATAAGTCAAAAGTTCAATTGGTGAATTTCTCATCTAAAATGAGTAATTTTGATTTATCAATAAAACTTTTTTTAAAAAGCAAGATGTATAATCACAAAAATGTTTTGAAGAGAACACAGAAAGGAAGAAAAATAGTTCAGTTTTTATTTTCAAAAATTAAAAAAAATCCTAATAAATTCATTAAAAAAAATTTACTATCAAATATTTCTAAAGAAAGACTAGTTTGTGATTTTATTGCTGGTATGACCGATAGATATGCAATTAACCTTTATAATTCCATAAAATGAATTTATTTACACTTTATTTAAAAGAAATTAAAAATAAACTAATAGATAAAAAAAATAATTTTAATTTAAATAATAAAAGTGATTTAAGCCAAATTATTGTTGAAAATCCGCCCGAAAAATTTGATTTTGATCTATCTTCAAATGCTGCAATGATAATTGCAAAAAATACAAATTCAAATCCTAGAGAGATAGCAAAAAAATTAAGTGAAATTTTACTTAATGAAGTAAAAGATTTTTCAATTATTGATATTGCTGGACCTGGTTTTTTAAATATAAAACTTAGCAACCACGCCTGGGTAAAAACTATTAATTCTATTTATAAAAATAAAAAGTTTGGATCAACAAACCAAAAAAAAAAATATAACATAGAATTTGTTTCTGCTAATCCCACTGGACCTATGCATGTTGGACATTGTAGAGGAGCTGTTTTCGGTGATGTTTTGTCGAATTTATTAAAATTTAGCGGAAATAAAATTACAAAAGAATTTTATATAAATGATTATGGAAATCAAATTCATAATTTTACAAAATCTGTATATTTAAGACTTAGGGAAATAAAGTTAAAAGAAAAATTTCCAAACGATAATAATTTATATTCAGGTAGTTACATTATAGATATTGCTAAGAAAATCATAAAAAAAAATAAAAATACTAATTTAAGTAATACAAAAAAAAGCTATGAAATTATTAAGAAACTCTCCTTAAAATATTCTCTTGATTTAATTAAATCAGATCTGAAATCTCTTGGCGTTAAGCACGATTATTTTTTTTCAGAAACTGATCTAGTTAAAAAAAAAATGGTTGAAAAGAGTATTAAATTTTTAAAAAAACATAATCATGTTGAGGAAGGATTTTTGGACCCACCAAAAGGAGATGACTCTACAGAATGGAAAAGAAGAAAAAGATTAATTTTTAAATCAACATTATTTGGTGATGATTCAAATAGAGCATTAACAAAAGATGATCTTTCATGGACGTATTTTGCAAATGATATTGGCTACCATTCAACTAAAGTTTCTAAAAAATATGATTATTTAATAAATGTTCTTGGCGCAGACCATATTGGTTATGTGAAAAGAATTACAGCTGCAGTTAGAGCTTTGTCTGGAGAAAAAATCAAATTAATTTGTAAAGTTTGTCAGTTAGTTAAATTCATGAAAAATGGGGAACAATTTAAAATGTCAAAAAGATCAGGAGATTTTGTTTCATTACAAAATCTTTTAGGTGAAGTCGATAAAGACTCTGTTAGATTTATGATGCTAAACAGAAGTAATGATGTTGAAATTGAATTTGATTTTAATAAAGTTTTAGAAAAAAATAAGGATAACCCAGTTTTTTATGTTCAGTATTGTTATGCGAGAATTAATTCTTTATTTAGATTATTAAAATTAAATAAAAATAAAGAAATTAAAATAGATTTAAAAAATATTAAAATTAATGAATATGAGTATAAATTATTAAGAAAAATAATTGAGTGGCCAAGAATTGTAGAAATAGCCTCTCAAAAACTTGAACCGCATAGAATCCCATTTTATCTTTACGAACTTTCAACATTATTTCATTCTTATTGGAGTAAAGGAAACGAAGATGAAAATTTTAAATTTATAAAAAATAATAATATCAAAAGTCCTGTTACTTTTAAAATTTTTCAATTAATAACAAAAGTTCTTGAAAATGGAATGTATATATTGGGTGTCTCATTACCTAAAAAAATGTGATGATAAGAAATTTACTTAAAGTTGCTTATATACTAACAATTATATTTTTTTTGCTATTCATTTTTATTATTTATTTTTCATCAGATAATAGAAACAAAATTATCAAAAACAGATCAAATTTTAATTATAATATGCAGAAAAAGAATTTAAATTTACCAATTTTAGAAAATGATACAAACAATATAATCGAATATAATTTTGAAGGATCTAAAAAAAATAAAATAAAAAAAAGATATTTTTGGAATTTGTTAGATGATAAAAAATAGAAAGCCAATTATAATTAGTATTTCTGGATATAGTTTAACTAAAGCTGAGATCAATATTTTAAAAAGGCAAAAACCATGGGGAGTTATTTTGTTTAAAAGAAATATATTGTCTTTTGATCAAACAAAAAAACTTACAAAAAGTATAAGAAAAGTGATGAACGATAAATTTTATCCAATTTTAGTTGATGAGGAGGGTGGTAAAGTTTCAAGATTATCTAATTTATTTAGTACTAAAGAATTTTCGCAAAAATTTTTTGGTAATATTTATGAAATAAATAAAAAAAAGGGTCTTTTAATTTATAAATATTATTTAGAAACTATATCAAATATATTAGGTAATATGGGAATTAATATTAACACAGTTCCAGTTTTAGATTTATTACAAAATTCTACTCACTCAATCATTCAAGAAAGAAGTTACTCCAGTAATTTAGAAACCATCAAACATTTGGGTAAATTTTGTATTTCCTATTTTAAAGATAAAAAAATAGGAACAGTAGCTAAACATGCTCCAGGTCATGGAAGCGCAAACGCAGATAGTCACAAAAAACTTCCTATTGTTTATAAATCTACCAGACACCTGTATAAAAATGATTTTGCAGCATTTGATAATTTGAACTCTCACTTTTTGATGACAGCGCATGTTCTGTATAAGAAAATTGACTCCAAAAAATCAGCCACAATTTCAAGAAATATAATAAATAAAATTATAAGAAAAAAATTAAAGTATAAAGGCATTATTATTTCCGATGATATTTCCATGAAAGCATTAAGCAAAGATATAGTTACAAATGCGAAAAGGGCACTTAATGCCGGATGTAATTTGGTATTACATTGCAGTGGAGATATTAAGGAAACCACAAGTTTACTTAATAATCTAAACACAATTGATAAGTTTACTCAGAAAAAAACACATCATTTTTATGAATTTTTAAGATAGTATTATGAAATGGAATCACAGCTAAAAAATTCAATATCAATAGACATTCCAAATTATTCTGGCCCTCTTGATACGTTGCTTGAACTAGCAAAAGCACAAAAAGTAGATTTAACCCAAATATCAGTAACTAAATTAGCCGATGAATTTTCTGAATTTATAAAAGAATTTAAAGAAAAAAATTTAGATATAGCTTTTGAATATTTATTAATGGCCACATGGTTAACCTATTTAAAATCCAAGCTATTATTACCTGAGGATGAGGAAGATGGTTTCAAAGCATCTGAAATTGCAGAAAAGTTAAAACTTCAACTTAAAAAACTCGAATTAATTCGATTATTGTCAGATGAACTACTTAAAAAAAAAAGAGTTGGTAGAGATATCTTTTACAGAGGAACAAAAGGTGGAATCAGATCAATAAATAATCCAGTTTATAAAGTTACGCTTTATGAGCTACTGAAAGCGTATTCAATTGTTAAAACTCAATTTGCATTTCAAAAAATTAATATTCCAAAATTACCTGTGATGACAACACAAGAAGGAATTAAAAGAATAAAAGAAAATATTCAGCTTATTGATGATTGGAAAAAATTGAGCGAATTGATTCCTGTATCTTTTATTAAATCCAGAAAAACAAAAAAAAGTGGATTAGCTTCAATTTTTTCCGCAAGTTTGGAATTAACAAAAGATGGATTAATTAATATTATGCAAAAAAACTTATTTGACGATATTTATATAAAGAGATCATCACATATACCTATGAGGTTAAAAAATAAATAATTTTTCATATGGATAAAAAAAAAGATAATAACATTATAAAATTTCCCAAGAAACAATCTAAACTTGAAAGACAGATCGAAGCAATAATTTTTGCTGCTGAGGAACCCCTGGATATAGAAACTATAGAAAAAAGAGTTGGCACATCTTCTAATATCAAAAAGATATTAGAAAATTTACAAAAAGAATATTCTCTTAGAGGCATCAATTTAGTTTGTGTTTCTGATAAATGGGTATTTAGAACTGCTGTTGATTTGTCTAAACTTATGTCTTTGCAAAAATCTCAGCAAAAAAAATTATCTAAGGCAACAATAGAAACTCTTGCTATCATTGTTTACCACCAACCTGTTACAAGATCGGAAATAGAGGATATCAGAGGGGTCGCATTTGCTACTAATACATTGGAAACACTTTTAGAGCTAGATTGGGTTAGACCAGCTGGTAGAAAAAATGTTCCTGGCAAACCAATTCAATACGCTACTACTGAGAATTTTTTAAATCATTTTAACATTAAAAAATTATCAGATTTGCCCACAGTAGATGAATTAAGCTCCGCAGGTTTAATTGAAGCTGGAACAGTTGATTCCTCAATTTTTGGAACTGGAAAATTTTTTAAAGAACAATCAGAGGGTAAAAAGGATAATATTTATTCCGATGTGGATGAAGCATTAAAACAATCATCAAAAATAGAAGAATAAAAAGATTTATTTAATTGATATAATTGTATAGAATAAGAATATGGGTATAAGTTTTTGGCAAATAGCTATTGTAGTTGTTCTTGTTGTCTTATT
>Ga0208261_1000708_pt1 | contig 12724 bp, 12 predicted proteins | sample Knorr_S7_td_DCM__FD_185595 | JGI IMG/M metagenome (GOLD analysis project Ga0208261, IMG submission 185595) | Marine microbial communities from Southern Atlantic Ocean transect - Knorr_S7_td_DCM_ad_131m_LV_B (SPAdes) (version 3) | ecosystem: Environmental > Aquatic > Marine > Oceanic | place...
TTTAATTAGACATATGAGAAGGAGCTAACGTGCTTGGCGATAAATGGATAACTGATCGAACACCAACTGAAAAATTTCCACACTATACGAGAGCAAATGGTGCTGACGTTTTGGCAGATCCTGTAACTCCACTTGGATGGACTTGGTCGTGGGAATCTGGTGTTGTTTTAGGGTGTCGTGATGGGTTTGTTTCCTACGGCGTTTTCGATGCTGACGAATATGGTGACCCACCAGAATCATTTGGCTTATTTGGTGGATATTTTTACAATTGCCTGACTCAGGCAAGGATGATGGGAGTTCGTCAACCTGGAGCAACGCCAGAAATGGTGGACGATGCCTATTTTGATGCTCACCCAGATGTGCCTCCTTATGTTGCTGAAGAATGGCACGAAAGTGAAGTCCACTCCCAACGCCTTGAGAAGAACGCTGAATATCTACTCGGTACTGATTCTCATCCCCCTATCGAGGAATTGAAGGTCCTCGCTCAGGAACTTAGAGATAGTAGACCTGATCTTACCTCTCTTAGTTTGTCTGAGCTTGTTGCCCGGGCACGTGAAATGCAGTATCCCACGAGGCAGATTTTCGATCAACATGTGATGGCGTCGTTAGCAGCTTCGAATGGGCCTGCTATTTTAACTGGTATTCTTGCCGAGGTTGGACGCGAAGCAGACGTAGTCAAACTGGTGACTGGTATAGGTAATGTAGATTCAGCTGAGATTGGCAGAGAACTCTGGAATTTATCTCGACTAATTCGTAACTCGGAAACTATGAGCGCTCATTTTGATGAAGCATCTCCAAATATAGATACTGACCATCTAACTGATGAGTTTAAGGACAGCTTAGAGGTCTTCCTTCATCGCCATGGTTCTCGGGGGCCAAATGAGTGGGACCCAGGTTCAGACACATACGAATCTAACCTGTCACTTACCTTTAGTCAGCTTGATCTAATCCGCAAACAAGATGATTCAGCTGATCCTCTTCTTGCGTTTGAGCGAAACGCTTTAGAAAGGGAACGTCTTAGAGCAGAATTTCAAGAAATGTTTGCTGAGAACGAAGAGGCCTCAGGAATGTTCTCAGTTGGTATGAAAGCTGGTGAATTGTGGATGGCTCTTCGTGAACGAAATAAATGCAGTGCAGTAAAACCAATTCATGAAGTCCGTATGTGTTTCAACGAAATTGCTGATCGGATGGTTGTAGAGGGCCATCTTGATAGCAGGAAACAAATCTACATGCTTTTGGAGGAAGAGGTCGATGGATTTATCAGTGACCCAGCTTCGTATACTGATCTTCTTCGCGAGAGAGAGGCCGACTACAAGCTCCTGTTTGATTTGGACCCTCCATTTATCGTGAACACTGTTTGTCCACCTCTCAGTGAATGGCCGAAGAAGTCTGATTTGAGCTACTCCCCCGTTGCTGTCGGAGAGATAATGCAGGGAAATGCGTGTTCGCCGGGAACATACACAGGGAAAGCTAGGGTCATTCTTGATGCTAGTGATCCTAGCGCTCTTGAACCTGGTGAAATTTTGGTTACATTCAACACCGACCCCGCCTGGACACCTCTATTTCTAGCAGCTGGTGCGGTAGTTGTTGATTTGGGGGCTGTTGCAAGCCATGCAAGCATCGTTAGCCGTGAGCTTGGTATCCCATGTGTTGCGTCGGCAACTGATGCGAGTAAGCGAATCCCTGACGGTGCCACAATAACAGTTGACGGAGCAGAAGGAACTGTAACTATCCTTGAGCTTCCATAGGCGGAGGTTTGCCGAGCAAATCTGAGGCGGAAACCAAGCCTGATAAGAGAATACGGGGATTAGTATTCGCTGCTCTTCTTGCAGGATTTATAGGTGGTTGGGATGCTTCATCATCATTTTTTATATTCCCAGACATCAAAGAGACCATTGCGAATGGAGATGCTGCAAATGCTTCTTGGGTTCTATCGACTCCTAATATCGTTGGCGCTGCTCTTTTATTGCAGTCCGGACGACTAACTGATAAGTATGGCCCTGAGCGCCTTTATAGATTCGGAGTCATCTTTTATACATTTGGCGTCCTTCTTTGCACGATCGCTCCTACTTTGTGGACTCTCGTTGGAGCAAGGGTAATTTCTTCCTCAGGACAAGCTGTAATGGGGCCCGCTGCCATAGCTGTAGTCTTGCGGAATACCCCAGTCGGCAATCGAAGTGAAGCTGTAGGTAGATGGGGGTTCTACACAGCTGTTGCTGGAGCCCTCTCCCCCATCGCCATATCTCAATTAATCGATACTTTTTCTTGGAGGGCATTATTTGCGCTTCAAATACCGTTAGGCCTTTTTGTTGGATACCTGTTATATAAATACGGATCAAAACAAGTAGAAAAAGCAGATTCAAATGTTGCTTTAAGGCCACTTGATGTATTTCTAACAGTCGCTGGGTTGACAACACTTATTTTACCTATCGTAAAAGCAGACTCTTGGGGATGGACATCTCTGAAAACTGTTACATTTTTCGTTATTTCGCTTATGTTAATTTGTGCTCTGTTGTTTCGTTCCGATTCATCTCCATCTTCGCCACTTCAACTCCAGCTTTTTTCCAACAAAGGATTTCTATTATCTTCAATAATGTCGATAACCGCCGGAGTGGCATTCTATGCACATTGGCTAGGGATGATTCTGTTCCTAACTGAGATTTGGGAGTACAGCCTAGTGAAAGCAGGTTTACTTTTAACGATCATGCCCGGAACCATGAGCTTACTCTCTATCTATGCTGGGAAAATTGCTGACAGATACGGAGAACGATGGGTCATGATTCCTGGAATTTTGGTCTATACAGCTTTGTATGGTCTTTTCTGGTTATTTTGTGGCACCTCAGAAAATGTACTGCTTCTAATTTTGGCTCTTGTTGGCTCTGGAATAGGTATGGCTGGTGTTTGGCCGACACTTACTTCTCTTGGTGTTCAAGGAATCGAGGAGAATTCTATCGGTAGCGCAACCGCTATTATTCACACGTTTCAAAGGATCGGAGGAGCATTTGGGATTGCTATCGTTCTTGCAGTCGTCGGCGAAGCAAGTGGCGTAGGAAGTCTCAACGCTCATCGAGATGGCGTATTAGTAATAGCTATAGGTGGCTTAGCTACCTTAGTTTGCAGTGTCTTTCTATCAAGAAGAAATTCTGTACTAGATTCTAAAAGCGCTGCAAGATTTCTTGCGTAACTGTGGCAAGGTGCATCCCACTTTTAGAATAAATAGCACCAGTTGCTAAGCCACGATTTCCCATGTGCGTAACTCCAACATGATGATGGAATTGCCAGTCATATGGGTTTGATTTCTGATGAAACCAAACTGCGTGGTCTAGGCTGGCTCCGAAAAAATTTGGAGCTTCATCGTTATCCCAATTCCCGTCAAATTCAGGGTGAAGTCGAGCTGCTGCGTCGAATGGTGCATCGTCACTGGCATAAACTAAACCGAGTTCGTATGAGCTTTGGTCATGTTCTGTGTCTCCATTTAAACGAATCCAAACACCATGTCCAGAGGAAAGGGTCCCCTCAGGAACGACCTTTCTTTCCATAATGTTCGACCAATTATCGGATGTTAGGTCCTCTGGAAGTGGTAGGTCATTTGGGAGTGATCTTTCTTGAATCTTTGGCCCATCTTCATGTATTTGGAATGATGCCGAAAGATTCAATATGGCTCCTGGTGATTGGAGCGCTACAACTCTACGAGTAACGAAGGATTTCCCATCGCGTAACCTATCTACTTCAAGATCTATAACTTCGTCGCTAGATCCTCCACGAATGAAGTAGGCATGAATTGAGTGAACATGATATTTCGGATCTACTGTCTGTTTGGCTGCATTAAGCGCTTGTGCCACGACCTGCCCCCCGTATACTCTCCCCCAGTTGTATTTGGGACTTCGAGCTGAGAAACGGTTATCGTCAATTTTGGTAAGAGTGATCAGCTCATTAAAAGTGTCGATTGAGTTGGGGGAATTCACTTGTCGATCATACTCTGATTTACGCTTGATTAGCTAAGGGACTAAAGTTTTGAAATGGAGAAATCATTTATAGTAACTGGAGTGGCCAGCGGTCTTGGTTCCTGTATCGCTAAGTCTTTGAGGGCAAATGGCTCAAAAGTCATAGGGATCGATTGGAAAGGTAAACCTGATATCCAAGCTGACCTTTCAAAAGAAGATGAAGTTATAGGTGCAATGGAACAAGCATTTTCAATGTGCCCGAATCCGAGCGGTGTCGTTTCCAATGCAGGCCTCAGCCCCGTGCATGAGAATAAGAGAGAAATCATTGAGGTCAATTGGTTTGCTGCAAAAATGGTGCTCGAATTAAGTCTGGAATATTTGGCTACTAGCGAAGGTTCATCTGCTGTTGGTATTGCTTCAATTGGGGCAGCCCTCGGAGGAGATCCTGAGCTGGAGGGGTATCTCCACTCAGAAGATAGAGCAGCTATAGAAAACTTTCTGGCCAATATGCAAGCTAATGACCCATCTAGTATTGGTATAGTCGCATACAGCACTTGTAAAGCTGCTTTAGCTCGCTATGCACGAACTAACGCCCAGAATTGGGGATCTAAGGGTGTTCGGTTGAATGTTGTAGCTCCTGGGAAAATGGATACGGCGATGCTTGATGGCTTATTGTCTGACCCTGTTCTCTCCGAAGGGGTTTCAAGCCTGCCAAGTGGCGTTATGGAGACTGGGCGCCCAGATCAGATTGCTGATGTTATTAAATTTCTACTTTCTAGTGATTCTTCATTCGTTCACGGACAGGTGATTTACGTGGATGGTGGGACAGAGGCGATTATGAGGCCAGATTTAGTCTAACTTTTTAAAGAAGTCCACCACTTTCATCATTCCTGCAGGAACAATGGGCAAATGGTATTCCAAGCAACTTCTTTATCGGATTTGGACTCTGAAATTCTAGATAATCTCCCTTTAGATATTCGTGACAAAATTATGGCAGGTGAGATTGATAAATTACCTGACAATATTCTCGATGCTGTCCCAGACTCCGTTTCAAGTAAGATTCCTGCTTCTCTTATAGAAGCGGCAAATTCGAATCCAACCCTTACACTTATTCTGGTCATCGCTGGAACTATTGGTGTTATCGGATTCGGGTATGGAGTAATGAAAAGCGGATTTAAGTCAGCTTTTTTCTTTGGAGCTGTGGCAATAGCTGCATGGACATATTACGCTCTCCTCTGATTACCTTTGTGTAGCGCCTGCGCCAAGGCCGCCATCTACATAAACTATTTGCCCAGTAACATAGGCAGCTGCTTCCGAAACAAGAAATAATACAACTTTTGCAATGTCGCTTGGCTCCCCTACCCTTCCTAAAGGTACTGCTTTCGCCCTTTTCTCTCTAGCATCTCCTCTGTAGTTCTCACTTGTTCCAGCTGTTTCGATCAAGCCGGGTGCAACAGCGTTAACTCGTATAGGAGCGATTTCGAGAGCCCATTGCTTTGTTAATGTCTCTATTGCAGATTTTGACGCTGCATATAGACCTAAGCCGGGAGAGTTAGTTTGCGCAGCTAATGATGAAATATTAACTACAGACCCTGTAGAAGAATTTCGAAGATGTCTGATCGCAGAACTGGTGCAAAACAGAGTTCCAAGGACATTCACTTCTAGAACTTCTTTTTGATCATCAAAATTTAAATCTTCTAATTTCTGAGGTCTCCAGATTCCAGCATTATTGACTAATGCGTCCAAATTATCGATTGATGAAAAAAACTTGTTGACTGACTCTAGGTCGGTTACGTCCACTTGTGCATATTCACACCCAAGGTCAGAACTTGACTGCTCGAGAAGGCCCTTATCCTTATCAATCAGTGTGATGCTCCATCCATTGGACATTAGGTGCTGGGCACAAGCTAAACCGATACCTTGAGCTCCTCCAGTTATTACTGCGTGCATATGCAGCCAGCTTCCTTAAGACTTTCCATCTTCGTATATTTTTCTAATGAGCCAGAATCTCATAAATCTCGTGATGCCAAATTTAATAAACATAGCTGCACCGACAACAGTTATCGATACTCCGCAGATTGCAAGAATGATGTGTTCGTTATGTTCGATGTTATCTACAGCAAGATCTCCACTATTCTGAGCTCCTGCAACAAAGTAAGCAACAAACGCAAGAACAATGCCTGAGATCATCAAGATAGCTCCTAGTCGTTGGTATAGCTTGTCTCGGTCAGGCGCTCCCGACTTAACATTTAAAGAATTCACTGCGTCTTTAAAATCATTTAGCCTGTTTTTTTCCATAATTATCCTTTGGTAATGCCTATCCTAGGTAAGCGTGTTTTAAGTCTTTTTGTATGTCAGAAGGAGTTCCTTCCTTGGTTAACTTGCCATGAGTCATAATTCCAGCTGTAGTGGCTATTTCTAAGACGGTGTTGGCGAATTGTTCAACTACCAAAATAGCAACTCCTTCTTCTGCTATTTGTTGAACAATTTCGTATAATTGTCCAACAATAAGAGGAGCTAGTCCCATTGACAATTCATCTAGAAGTAATATGGCGGGGTCTGTCGATAGCGCCCTTGACATAGCAAGCATTTGCTGTTCACCGCCAGAGAGAGTTCCTGCTAATTGTTTTGTGCGAGAAGAGAGCTGCGGAAAACGCTGGTAGGTGACTTGCTCTATTGCTTCTATGGTTGCTCCAGAACTTGTCATCATTAAAAGATTCTCTCTTACAGTCAAGTTCGGAAAGATTCCCTTGCCTTCTGGAATCGTGCAAATTCCTGCCCTTGCTAAAGCATTGGGTTCAGATCCCGTCATAACTTTGCCAGCGATTATCAATTCTCCCTTTGTTGGGAGCAGTTGGCCGGAGCAGACTTTTAGTGTAGTTGATTTACCCCCACCATTAGGACCAAGAAGCGCATAAATTTGACCTGAGAATAAGTCCATTGAGACATCTTTGAGAATAGAGATCTCTCCATAGCCTGCAGTGATCTTCTTTAGGGATAGAAGGGGTGTCATCCTTTTTCCCCTCCCAAATACGCCTCAATGACCAATTCGTGTTCCTGAATTTCTGCTGGAGTTCCTTTGGCAATGACACTACCAAAATCAAGTACATTTACTAGATCGCAGGTATTCATGACGAGACTCATATCATGCTCGACTAGAAAAATTGATATTCCAGAGTCGCATAGTTTTCTCAAAAGTAGTCCGAAACTCTCCGTCTCTTCATCATTCTGTCCAGAAGCAGGTTCATCAAGAAGTAAAAGACTCGGTGAAAGCACAAGCGCCCTAGAAAGTTCGACTAATCGAGCTTGGCCTGTAGGTATTTCACTGGCCATGCTATTACGAACAGAATCAAGTCCGGTCAGATCTAGTATTCTTTCAATTTCTGAATTTATGTCAGAACCTAAAATTGCTGTTCTGGAGTTATTCCATTGGTTACTAATTTCAAGCGAAACGCGTATATTATCGACGACTGAAAGACTGTTGAATAGTTCCAACTTCTGGAAGGTACGACCTATGCCTATTCTTGCCCGTTTATGAGGGGCTAGAGAAGTAATATCTTTCTCAGCAAACATTACTTTTCCAGAAGATGGCGCTATAAGACCGCTAATAACATTGAAAAGCGTTGTCTTACCTGCTCCATTAGGTCCAATTAATCCTGTAACAGTTCCCGGATGGATCGTAAGTGAGACCTCATTAACTGCAATATGCCCGCCGAAGTAGACAGAAATATTTTCCACATTTAGAAAATCATTCATTCCTGATATTCCTCTCATCAAGATTCAAATCGGAGGTAATAGATAGCTCAGCATCTACGAAAGAAATAAGCTCATCAGAAAAGCCATATTCAATTCCCGCCATTTCAATTGGAAGGTCTTCTTTGCTCTTTACATCTCGATCCCTGGCTTCTGCAAGCAAAGGCATCAGGAATAGAACAGGCAGGGATGTCATGATGAATACCCATCCGTTATAGATCTCTATAACTCTAAAGAACCAACTCAAAAAAATGAGTGAGCTTCCGCAGATTACGACCAACCGGTGATCTTTCTTTCGGAGGATTCGGAAACCGTCAAATATCTGACTTGCTACTCCACTGGGATTTCTACCTAAGCCTATACCTGCCAATGCAGGTCCTAAGAGTAAGAAGAAATCTTGCAAAAATGTAAATAACCACCTGAAACTCCCCCAATCTTCGGCAAGTTTCCCCCAAAAATCTCCCATCACGATAAATGCACAAGCATAAATTATTCCGCCGAAGAGAGCACCACTTACATAGCCGATCCCGCCAACAACAGTAAGCATGAATAGGGCGAGACCTTCCCAGATGGTAAATGGGTAATCTTCCTGAATCGTTCGAAGATTTGATGCATGTAATGCACCGCCGAACCCAGCAATCGCTGCAGCTAACGTGAATACCGATAGTTTAAGACGACGCATGTTCATTCCAAGAGTTGCACATGCAGCTGGACTGTCTTTCATCGCTGTTAATTGACGACCATACGAGCTTTTACGCAATTGAATTAAAGCAATAGAAATAACGCAGAACGTTATTGAAACGAATATGAGCATGGCCCATTGTTTCTCGGCAAAATTTATACCCCAGAAGTTAGGACGTGGAATGTTAAGTGCCCCATTGTTAAACAGATTGATAGATATGTCTTCTCTATCCCCTATTAATGGGATATCGAATGTAAGTGTTTCTCGCTGTTTGTAAACCATTCTGTCAACAAAGATTGCAAATGCGAATGTCGCCAAGGCCAGATAAAGTCCTCGTAGTCTAAGTGCTGGAAGGGCGACGACAGCACCAACTGAACCTGATATTAGAGCTGCAACTACTAATCCAGATAGAGACATGCTTTCTCTGCTAGCTATGCCTGTTCCGGTCGTTCGGTCGAAGAAAACAACAAGTATGAAAACAATGAAAGCAAAACTAACTACGGCCAAGAACAAACGACGCCTTACGAGGCCAAATGCGGGGAAAACGAGAACACCAAAGGAAACGGCAAGCAGAACGATTAAAGTCGTGAATCCTGGACCCGTTTCGACAGCAGAACCTACATCGAATTGAAAAGCTGATATTGCTCCGATCCCAGCAAAAGCTAATGGCGCCAAATTTAGTTCACCGGCGTAGCCGGTAAGAAGGACCATCGATAAAGCGATTATTCCCATGGTCAAACCTCGAGTTAGTAAGGATTCCCACTTATCTGTAATGATCAAGCTCAAACCTGAAACTACTAGTACAAATATGGAGCTCCATATAAGTGAGGCTTGAATAGATGGAACTGCAAATCGCTCGCGGATAGTTGCTGCATGGCTCCCACGTAGTTTTTCCTGTGGCAACAATAAAAGAACAAAGAAGAGAATAACGACTGGCAGTGTCGTTCTTAGTTCCGAAAGCCAAGGCCACTTCTGTCCGGTGCTTGATATCCAATTCCAATATGAAACTGAAAGTCCAATTACAAGCCCGCCGATAAAAGTGAGCGGCAGGTTTCTTAATTTTCCGAAGATCGCAGCTGCATATGCATTTACGACAAGCAACGTAAGAGCTAGAACTCCCAATCCACCAAGTAACGGTGAAATCAAAACACCGGCAATCGCCGCTAATATGGATCCAATCGCCCAACTTTGTAATGCAGCTCGGTTGGGGCGACCACCATTGAGCTCGACGAGGCTTGTATTGTCAACGACAGCTCGCATTGTGATACCGATTTTTGTCTTGAAGAGTAAAAACCTTAAAGCAACAGCTAATAGAACTGCGACGATCACGATTATTGTTTGATGCCATGTGATATAGGTATCACCTATCGACCACTTGGCGTTCCTTCCGAAGAAGGGTTTTGGAATTCTCTGTTCAGCTCCCTGCCATACCCAGTTCGCAATTCCGATAAAGGCAAGCATCACTGCGATTGGTATAACTAGTTTCGTCGTTTCGCTTGTGCCTTCTAAGCCTCGCATCACAACTATCTGCAAGATTATTCCAATTATTGGTGCTGCAACAAAAAGGACGAATAGCAACGCTATTGGAGCTGGCCAGCTTCCTCCCCATCCGTCGTCCCACCTTAATTGCCAATAGAGAAAGGCTGAAAACATGCCTATCGCTCCATGCGCGAAATTGAAAATACCTGAAGTGGTATAAGTGACAACTAACCCTGCTGAAGCAATCGAATATATTGCCCCTGTAGCTAAACCTACGACCGTAAAAGTAATGAATTCGGTCATGAACTATCTTCGCACTCTCAATCTGTGAATTGATGCGAAACTCGATTCTCATCAAGTTTTGCTTGTTCGCTCCATTCAGTTGTGAACGATGAAGACCATGACTCATCACATGCATACGTCCCGAGTTCCTCAGGGAACACTCGCTGGTATGAATCATTGACCAGCTCCATTACTAGTCCACATGGAGGGGTTTCGTTGACTCCAGGGTCACTTGGGACGTGTAGCCCGCCTCCAGTCCATTCATCTATACCATCCGCTTCGTTAAGTACACACTCTCGAGTTAAGTCAGATCCGCATGCCTTTGCTGCAGTGGCCCAGAGCATGAACGCAGACGCAGTTTGCATTCCGAGTAAAGCCACTTCACCTCCATTAGCTTCCATGATATTTAGGTAGTCGTCTACCGCTTTAGAAGCGCTTCTTTCCTCAAAAGGAATATATGCGCTCCTTATGAAAGTTCCGTTCATCACTCCGTCACTATTAGCTCGCCTACAAGAATCCTCGTAAAAATTGGGATCAACAGAGTAGATAGCTTCGAAATTATTAACAGCTGCGGACGCTCTAAACGCTTGGTAGTTAGGTAGGCAAGTTCCTGTGAAATAAACATGTTTAATCTCAGAGTCCTTTAATGAGAGGATGAAAGGTGTCCAGTCATCTTCTCCGTTGATGTTATATTCAAGATTTTTATCGAATTCGAAACCAATTTGGGGATAGGAAGCAAGGACCTTGTCCTTATTCTCTATTGTCGCAGCGAAATTCCCGTATACCGTTGCTGAAGAAGTAATAGCGTCAGGATAGGTGTCTGAAATCCAGGCGGCTATTGACAAAGACATGCGATCAGCAGGATTCGGAACCGGTTGTATCATCCAAGGACCATGGGCAGCAGCAGCAGAAACAGTCCATGCGGGGATATGTGCAAGTTCACACTGAACCCTAGATTCTTCACCAAAGCCGTCTACAGCGAATCCCTCACCGACCATCATAAACATGCGAGGGCAGGCATCTAGCCAGACTGATGACACTTCAAAGATTTTTGCATCATATAGCTCAACAATTATTTCCCGTCCAAGGATTCCTCCCATTTCATTGCATGTATCTACAAATGCTTGAATCGTGTCGGTTTGCGTAATGTTAAGACCAAGGGAACCAACAAATCCTCGATCATCTCCGCCGCCGATAAGAATGCTTTCATCTGTCACACCTTGATCAGTAGCGCCGTTGGCAGTACCTGGACCGCATGGCCATTCGAGATCCCCAAAGGAAGGCACTTCTGGTTCAGGAGGAGACGTTTCTTCTGCATCATTGGCGGTTTGAGTTTCTGCTTCTTCAGTATTACTTTCGTCAGTCTCTTGGGTGCTAGAACTTTGATTGTCATCCGCTTGCGTGTCGCTGCTAGAAGTATTTGTCTCCGAGCTACTAGAGCTCGCAACTCTTTCACTTCCACCGCAGCTCGAAGTGACTAGTGCTATTGCGATAAACGGAGATAGTAATTTAAGCAAAAGTCTCATGTAGCCCCCAGACATTCAATTCACTGCACGTACATTACACCGATTTAGAGGCTAGGTCAGATTCAGTTGGGGTATCTTAACTATCATTTCTGCTGCTAATAAGCAATCAGGTTTTTTCCCTTTTGCCATCGAGAAATTCTTGGCGTGCTCTCTGTCCTTCACCTGCTAGATTCAGTTGAAACGTAAAGCCTTGTTCGTACCGATAACTTCTGTTCACATCTTGCGTGTCAATACCGACAGCAGAACGTTTTGCAGCGCGGATTGTAAGCGGATTCTTAGAAGCTATTTGGGTAGCGAGTTTAAGAGAAGTCGCATCCAATTCTTCTGGAATAACGTGTTTATATATCGTTCCATATCCGTGCAGTTCTTCAGCAGTCGCAGTTTCACAGGTGTAAAGCATCTGTCTAGCTCTCTGCCGTGGTACGAGTCGTTCAAGGTGTGTGAGAGCCCCAAGCGCACCGTTGTCGACTTCTGGTAAGCCAAATTGCGCTCCGCTAGAAGCAACAATGACATCTGAGCAACCTACAAGCCCTATCCCAGTACCAAGGCAAAAATCATTAACGGAGGCTATGACGGGAACAGGGCATTCATGAACAGCACGAAACGCTTGGAAACAAGCTTCATTTACCTGAAGTATTCCTTCGTGACCTTCTTTATCTTCAAGCTCTTTAATATCGACACCAGCACAGAATCCTTTTCCAGTAGCAGTAATAATTAAAACTCTAATTTCAGGCTTGTGTCGTATCGAGTCACATATAGAGGCGATCTCGAACGTATCATTGATATTGAGAGCATTCACGGGTGGATTATCCATAATTATACGGAGTACACCATTTCCGTGAGTGTCTAAATGAATCGTCATACTATCTCCTTGCTACTACAGAACTTCCATGTCCGAACATTCCGTAGTTAATTGACATGCCGACTGTCGCATCATCAACTTGTCTGTCTCCTGCTTCTCCTCTGAGTTGCCAAGTCAGCTCACATACTTGAGCAATTGCTTGGGCGGGTATTGCTTCACCAAATGCGCCCAGTCCACCAGATGGGTTAACTGGTAT
>Ga0208261_1000710_pt1 | contig 12646 bp, 9 predicted proteins | sample Knorr_S7_td_DCM__FD_185595 | JGI IMG/M metagenome (GOLD analysis project Ga0208261, IMG submission 185595) | Marine microbial communities from Southern Atlantic Ocean transect - Knorr_S7_td_DCM_ad_131m_LV_B (SPAdes) (version 3) | ecosystem: Environmental > Aquatic > Marine > Oceanic | place...
TGTAATTTGCGCTCCCATACGATTCTTCAGGTCCAATGACAATCAAAACACCTAAAATCTTGCCTCCTTCGTCAACAACCCAAGCTTTCTCTGAAATGTTAATAATGTCCGAAAGTTCATTTGCAGTTAACGAATTAACTGCAGGGACAGCGTCATTGTTTATTGCAAGTACTGTCTCAATGTCGTGTGGAGTGATTGGTCGTATCATTACTGTTCGTTCTTTCATAGATAATTCTAGTGCAGATAAAATTTTGTAAATTCAATTGATTGAAATCGAAATGTGAGAGTTCTATTTCTGGGCGTAGAATAGACTTTGCTTGGAAAGGAGTCCTTGAAGATGAGTTCCTCTCCCCTTCTTGCTGGGGTACGTATAATCGAGAGTTCGCTTCTCGGCCCAGGCCAAATTTCTACTTTTTTCTCTGACTTAGGTGCAGATGTAATTAAGGTCGAGCCACCGCAGGGCGACTATATCCGTCAAATGACGTGGCCGATTATTAACGGGGTTTCACTTCTTCATTTGCATACACATCGTGGGAAACGCAGTATAACTCTTGATTTAAAAACGGACGAAGGTAAAGAAATCTACAAGGAACTAGTAAGTGGTGCTGATGCTGTTGTTGAAGCTATGCGTCCAGGGACATTATCGAAGCTTGGTCTAGGTTATGAAGTATTAAAGGAAGTCAATCCTAAAGTAGTTTTTTGTACGCTCTCTGGGTATGGGGCATCTGGGCCATACCAAAATATGCCAAGCCATGGAATTGCTTACGATACATGGGCCGGACTTATCACCCCAGCTGTTGATGAAGAGGGTTTTACGCGCATTCCAAGAGATATGCCAAATGTTGGTATAAATGTTGGCCCTATGCTGGGTGCTTTTGCTTTACTTGCAGGTATTACGCGAGCGAGAGAAACTGGGATGGGATGCCAGATGGAGCTCGCCCAATCCGATGCAGCGGCATATATGGACTGGTATCGGATAGAAACATGGCGGGCATATGAACGTTCTGAAGATGAGGTAACTGGAAATCCTTCCGATGACTATGAGCGTCGCCCACCTGGCCTAGCTGGAATGTGGGAAGGCGTCAGATACCAAATTTATGCATCTAGCGACGGCCATGTTCTATTTATGGCTTCAGAACAAGCTTTTTGGAAAAACTTTTGTGACGGTGTCGGCCGGATGGATTTGTTTGAAAAATGGCCTGGTTCAAAATATGCAGATCATGCTAAAGGAAACATTGAACTCCAAAAAGAACTTCAAGGGATATTTAGTGAAAAAACTAGTAAAGAATGGTTGGAGTTCAGTGAAGATTACAACACTCCAATCGCTCCGGTTTATGATGCGAAAACAGCTCCCGATGATCCTCAATTCCAACATCGCCTACCGTTCTATCCAGTTGATGCTTTAGGGGCAGAGCAGCTTCCTCTTCCAGTAAATGTTATAGGTGAAGAACAAATCGTCCCATCAATGGCCCCAACAGTTGGAGAGCACACGGAACAGGTACTTTCTGATGTTCTCGGGTACGAAGATAGCAAAATTCAAAAACTGCGTGACGATGGAGCTTTCGGCTAGCCGAATTATTCCTATCAGATGAAGTTGCTACAACTCCCCACTCTGATTCGGCGAAGCATTATTATTATCTTTCTTCCAGTTGCACTAATTCTCCTATATAGCGTCCTCATTCTATTTTTCTTACTTTTCTGCTTTGGGCTTCTTCTATCTACCCTCACTGATTCAAAGGAAAATACTTTCCTCCGTCTTTATCGGGTTATCGCAATGATTACTTGGTACCTCCTCATGGAATGTCTTGGTGTTTTCTCTGCTGGAGCATTATGGATACTTTCGGGTGGCGGGGTGCTAAAAAATGTTAGGTGGATGCAAAGATTGCATGGAAAAGTGCAATATAGATGGACAAGCGGACTTCTTTTCGGTGCAAAGATTTTTCTGAATGCGAATATCGATTTTCCTGATTGTTCTACCTTACGATCTGGCCCAATGATCATCATTTCACAACATAGAAGTTTTTTTGATGCCTGCATACCGAGTGTGCTTGTCGGAAAAGCTAAAGGAACGTTGGTTCTTCGACATGTTTTGAAGTCGGAGCTTTTGCTTTCTCCCTCTCTTGACCTTTTTGGCCATCGTCTTCCAAATTATTTTGTGAAAAGGAAATCTTCTAACCGAGATCAAGAAATTGGCGCTATACGGTCACTTGCAATTGGATTAGATGGCGATGCGTGTGTGATTTTTCCTGAAGGTACCTTCTACTCCAAGAGAAGGTTCGCTTCTTCTCTTGCTGAAATTGAAAAAACTGATAATGAGCGGTTTCTCCGTGTGCAGAATCTAAGGCATGTACTCCCAATACGTCCCGGAGGTATTTTGGCGTTACTTGACGCAACACCGGATACTGATCTTGTTGTTATAGGCCATAGCGGGTTTGAGCGATTTAGTTCATTTCGAGATATTTTTCGCAATATTCCGTTTACTTCTCCGATAAAAATCACATTAAAACGAATACCTCATCCAGAAATACCTGCCAACGATAGAGATAGGGTCAGATTTCTGGATGAACAATGGCAAAGTATTGATGTTTGGAATGAAGAGATCAGACAATTTTCTTAAATATACGAAGTCCCTTTGTTAAGAACAAAAGTTAAAGGTCCCCTTCCCGAGAAGAGAAGGAGACCTTTATTAGGCAGCGGTAACTATGCAATAACTTTGTGTGCTGCCTTTATCTTGGAGCTAGCAAGGAGGAGGGATCCCGCTACCAAGAGTGCTAATGAGATTGCAACCATGTATCGGTGCATTCCACCGGTTACAGGAAGTTCTTCTTCGGTTTCAGGAACCTCATCTGTAATGGCGATCTCCTCTACCTCTTCTTCAGTTTCAGGAGCCTCTTCTTCAGTTTCAGGAGCCTCTTCTTCAGTTTCAGGAGCCTCTTCTTCAGAGTCTCCACCATCGGTGATGACTACTTCTTCGGCCTCTTCACAGTTTTCATCGTCAGCGGTTAGGGTTCCCAGGCCGTCGATCTCACACATGGCTACAGGCTCTTCTACTGCTGGTTCGACACATGCATCGTCAGTGGCGAGAAGGCTATCGTCAAACTCGCAAGGTACTGCTTCAACACAGTCAACGTAGAATGGGTTTCCACTAATGTGGATGACAGGATTGCTGATATTGGTCATGTAGATCTCTAAACTGGCTAAGGAGTCTTCTCCAACTACTGGCTGGAAGATGTTCAAGTATGGGAATACTTCTTCGTCTTCTGCCGTTATCTCAGGAAAGTCTATTCCTTCTACGAGACGTACTGTAGTTCCACCAGCAACAGTGACAGGGTTTCCTACTTCGGTGATACTTGTTGCTTCGAACATGTCAACAGATGCAACTACGTGAGCAGGGGTGATGTTTTGGATATCTATGTAGCGGTCACCTACTTCACAAGAAAAGTCGAAGATCATCATGAAGTCGAACGGTACTGTACAGAAAGTGTGTAATTTTCCTATACCCGCTTCAGGATCTGAAGGACAAGGAACACAGTCACTATCAGAAGCGAGTATTCCGTCAGCTTCGTCATAAAGATCACAGAGTGGCTCCGTATTTATATCTTCAGGAATATCTAGTGGAGATTTTTCTTGGATGCAGTTGAGTCCGTCGTTGCGGTTTGTACTTTGTGTTTTTGAAAAGACGTTTACCGTTCGTATAGTTTCATTTTCATAGTCGGCGTTTCTCCAGTCGATCCATATCATTCCATTTCCATTATTGTTTGAGGCGTACACTTCATTTTGGAAGTTGTATGCCGCTCCATAATCTCCTCCTGGAATTAAACCTTCATCGACTGGGCCTGTGAATTGGGTTTCCACTCCGGTAATCAGGTTTTTAATTTGAATGACTCCTGTGTCAGAAATTCCAATCATTAACTTCTCGCTTTCTTCCTCGACTATGACAATGTCATGTGCGCTCTTGTCACCGCGAGGCTTCGAAAAAGAGAATCCGTTAGCTCCAAAGAAAGGAGTGCTTTCTGCTGTTCTGAAATCATCCATTGTTGAGTACCCAGCTAGTAAGGCAGCGTTGGGAATGACAACTCCGCCAGTGCCTGATTCGGCAGGTCCGTACCATGTGCCGTCAAGGTCGAATGCGCCTGCTGCCACCCATGTACCGATCTTGGCGAGGATTTCAAAATCTCCATCCATGTCGAAACGGACAAAGTATCTATTTGACTGGTTGTCCTGTCCTTTAATAGTTCCATAGACCTTGGAGTCAACTGGGTTAATTGCAGCGCCATTAAAGTCTCTAAAGCTATATCCCATTGAATTGTGATTAGCGTGTTGCTTAATGCTCCATCCAATGTTGTCGTAATTTCCTGTATCAAGATTGAATCTCTTTACATTTGCTGTCCCGTTGTGTCCAGACGAAGAAAGAAGCTGAAGCACTCCTTGATCTCCACATACAAGAGGATCAACAGAATCGATTACTACCGTTTCTGTTGATTCCGCGTCTTGTGCTAGTGAAGCCGTGGCCCCTACAACTAAGGTTGCTCCAGCGATGATTAGTGCTATAAGTGATTTTGTTAAGTAAGTCATAAGGTAAGTAAATGCTTTTTTGCTGTTTCCCTCATGGGCTTCAGATACTTACTTTTTGAGACTTATGTCCTACTTAAAATCCCTATGTTTTCAGGCTTTTTCTTTATTTCTTAGAATAAGAATGGTTAGAAACTATGCTTATGAGATGGCCCCTCCCGTTGATAAAGAACTGTTTTCATTTGCTTGCCGTATAGCCGAGCAGGCTGCTCAGCTAACGTTGCAATGGTTTCAACGAACTGATTTAAGGACAGATATAAAATCGGATGGAACTGAGGTGACAGACGCCGACCGTGCTGCGGAAGATTTTCTCCGTTCTGAAATAGCGGATGCCTTCCCTAACGACACGGTCATTGGTGAAGAAGCTGAAAATTATGTTGGAAACACTAACCGCAGGTGGATCATTGACCCTATAGATGGGACGGCTTCATTTGTTCGAGGCGTTCCCCTGTATAGCTCTCTTTTAGCTATGGTCGATGAACATGGACCGGGAATAGGAATTATTCACCTTCCGGCACTTGGCGAGTCTTTAGTGGCTGGGAGAGGTTTGGGAGCATATTCAGGGGAAGAGAAAGCTGCTGTCTCTTCAGTAAAATCTATAAGTGAAAGCTGTATCTCATCAAGTAGTTTTGAACAACCTTGGTGGCCGAAAGAAGCTCTACTGAATATCACATCAAGCGGAGCAAAGATACGAACGTGGGGTGATGGTTATGGGTATTTTCTTGTTGGGACCGGCCGAATAGAGGCAATGATCGATCCATCTCTTCATATTTATGATGTAGCTGCAATGCTTACGATTATTCCCGAATGTGGAGGATCTATTAGCACTTGGAGTGGGGAAACTGAATTGGAAGATAAAAAAGGTTGGGTTGCAACCAATGGGCTTATCCACCAAGAAGTGTTATCAAAATTAGGCTGAATCTAAGGAAGATGGGATCCCATCAAATTCGAAAATCCGTACACCCTTTTGGCGAATAAGTCCTACAAATTCTTCTGCTGGAACAATTGAAGCTATCCCCCCAGCCCCATACAAATTCGATTCCTTCACATATGACAATGCCGTCTCTCCAATGATTGCTGAAAGAGTCGAAGGTGGGGACGCTACTCCAAGCACCTTAGTTTCTCTTCGTTTATTGAGTTGGCCACGCACCTCAACACGAACTGCCCCTATACCTCCATCATTATGTGGGGGGGTAAGCATTGGCAACCAAGAAGTAAATCTGTCTTGGCGGGTAGCCGATAGCCGAGCTGTAATTCGTGAGACATCGGGGAAAAGTGGTTGAAGCAAAGCGGCATCAGGAAGAGCTGCCCGATAGCAATCTGCTCCCCCGACTGGTTCGGGAAACCATACAAGTTCGCGTCCTGAACCTCCAGGCCGACGTACCCATTGCCCATCCCTCCAATCTAATGATGGTCTTTTCATTGCTCGATGATGCTGTCGGGCACACGCCGGCCCACCTGTCCCGTCCTTTGCTATATGAATTTCATCGACAACATCAAAATTGTCACTAAGAAAGCTCGCTAAAACACAAGTCAATCCGGGTGAGAATCCTGCACCAGCAACGACTGTGCATTGATTTTCTCTTGCAATTTCACCCATACTTAGCATTCCGGTCACGTCACTAATTCGATCAGATACAGAGATAATAGAAATCCCTTGCCGTACGGCTCTATGGGCGTACTCCAAGTGTTGACCAGAAGGAGTGCAGAGAAAAAGGATATCTATGTCTCCTTGCTCCAGTTTTGGAGAAGAAGCTACTTGAATTTTTTGGGAGTTCTTGCGAGAGTATTTCCCTAATTTGGAATAGTCTGAGTCATAAATGACAAGCTTATTTATATCATTTCGGGATTGCAGCCGTTGCAGCAGCTGAGAACCAACGGCCCCCAGGCCTGAAATTCCGACATTTGTCATTTTTTCCTAATTGTTACTCGGTTTCGAGATCGCTCCATCCGCCTGATTCGGAAGGGGCTTTACCTGATCCAAAGAAACGCAGTATTGCTGCAATAACTGCACCCCCTAGAAGAGCAACTAGAACTCGCCGTAAAAGCCTCATGAGAATTAAACCCTTTTCTCTATCTATCTATAATCCTAATGTATCGAAAAAAGAAGTGTTTGTGAACTAAAGATGTGGGCCTAGTTGGAGTTGAACCAACGACCTCACCCTTATCAGGGGTGCGCTCTAACCAACTGAGCTATAGGCCCATGTGCATTTTTTCTTTGCAGCACTTTACGATATCGCACCAGACCGGAAACACGGTAGAAGCAACAAAGGAAAGTGCAACTATTGGACGGTGCGTCTACGTCGACGTCGTGGCGGTGTTGGTCTCACTGTTTCTTCTTCTACCATCGTTATACGAATTCCTCCGGTTAAATCACTAATGAGATTAAATAACAAAACCATGAGGACGTTCAATGTAGATCCCGCTATTGCCAGTACAAGGCCACCAAGCGCATATCCTCGAAAAATTTGTCTAGCGTCAAATGTAAATGTGTCTAGAGCAAATAACTCTGTGATTAATGTTTCAAGTTTTCCGACTGTGCCTGAAGATTCAGCAACACCCCAGATCATAAAACCAGCAATTAAAAATACAGCCCAAAGACAAGCATAAAATAGAATTGACACTTTAAGAACCGACCATACTTCAATGTGTCTTATTATCCGGCGTACTCGGCGAGCTTGTAGGCGCACTCTTCTTCGTCGTTCAAAAATCGATGGACGGCGGGGACGGCGGGGACGGCGTTCTGGTGGTTCTAAATTATTAAAAAAGGTATTTCCTTCTAATTGTTCTTCTTCATCTGGGTATATGGATATATCTTCATCGAAAAGTCCCGTTTCTTCCCCAGTGTCATCATTGGAATTATCAGCGAGTAGATCAGACATCTGCGTATCGGCCTCTTGGCCCTGATGGTCTCTTTCGTTTTTTTCCATTAGTAAGAGTCTAGAGAACAGCCGATGGGAAGGGATGTCATCTTAATATGGTTTAGGTTTCTGATTGTTCTTCTTCGTCTTCTACTTGGAGGACAGGGGCAATCGCAGCAACGTATCCATCTTCTTCTACAGACATAATTTTTACGCCAGTTGCATATGGTCCTTGGATAGAGATGGTATTCACTTGCATACGAATAATGACACCATTGGAAGCAATCATAAATACTTCATCGTCTTCACCAACAGCTCTACTACCAATAACCTTTCCCCTATCTTCAGAGATTTTAATTGCTGTAACCCCTTGTCCATTTCTATGTTTAGGGTTGAAATTATCCATTTCTGTCCGTTTTCCATACCCTTTTTCTGTCACTATTAATAAAGTTGATGCCTCTCTCGCTATAGAAACAGCAACAACGGCATCGCCTTCTTTAAGTTTCATTCCGCGTACCCCAGCAGCTGAACGTCCCATAGCTCGAACTTCGTCTTCATGGAATCGCATTAATCTCCCATTCGAACTCATCAAACAAACATCATCGCTTCCATTAGTAGGAATAACACGAACTAGTTCATCCCCATCTTTTAAATTGATAGCTTTAAGACCACTAGGGCGAGATTTGTTGTATTCCGTGAATTTCGTTTTTTTCACATGGCCAGATTTTGTAGCAAAAACTAAAAATCGGTTTGTTTCGTAATCTCTAGTATCAACAACGGCAGCTACTTTTTCTTCAGGATCTAACTGCAACAAATTCACTATTGCTGTTCCTCGGGCTGTTCGTGACATTGTTGGAATCTGATGAGCTTTAAGGCGGTAAACTTTTCCAAAATTAGTAAAGAAAAGCAAATATGCGTGCGCTGAGGTATGCAAAATTGTTGTAACTATGTCTTCATCCTTAAGGGATGCACCTGCTACTCCCCTACCTCCCCTTCCCTGTCTTTTAAATTCATCGGTAGATACTGTTTTGACATACCCTCCAGAAGAAAGGGTCACTACAAGATCTTCATCATCAATAAGGTCTTCAATAACAAATTCACCTGGATCTACAACTAACTCGGTTCTCCGTTCATTAGCGAATTCTTCACGAATGCTAGACAACTCTTCAATTACTAAATCTCGGACTACTCGTTCATCAGATAATATCGTTTCCAATTCTGTGATTAGTTCTGCTAAAGCTGCAACTTTTTCTTCAACCTGTTCTCTACCAAGCCGAGTTAGTCTCCCTAATTGCATATCAAGAATATGGTTGGTCTGAATTTCACTAAATTCAAATGGTTCATCCATTAGAAGACTTCGAGCAGCAGCCCTATCTTCACTTGAACGTATCGCCGCTATGACTTCATCAATAAGCCCTATTGCTTTCAATAGACCTTCATTAATGTGGAGTTCATGCTGTGCTCTGTCAAGACGATATTGTGTCCTACGCGTAACGATATTTATTTGATGATCAACCCAACACTCCAAAGCGTCCCTGAGAGTCATCGTTCGGGGAACACCATCGTCTAATGCAACCATATTGATTGAAAATGAAGTTTGAAGAGGCGTTCCCCTGTAAAGCTGATTCAAAATAACTAAAGCAGGTGCGTCTTTTTTCAGTTCGAAAACAAGTCGGGTTTTTCCTTTCGCCGACTCATTCCTTATTGTACGGATTCCTTCAATCTCTTTTTTATCTACAAGGTCAGCAGTTTTTTCTTCAATCGCTTCCACACTTGTTTGATATGGAATTTCCGTTACAACTATCGTCGTAATCTTTTCACCTTCAATTATTTCCGCTTTCGCCCGAACCTTTACTGAACCTCTACCCGATGTGTAAGCCTGGATAATTCCTTCTCTACCTAGAATTTGTCCGCCCGTAGGAAAATCGGGCCCTAATACAAATTTCATTAGATCTTCGGTTGTAGCCTCTGGATTGTTAATCAAATGAATCGCCGCGTCAGAAACTTCGCCAAGATTATGTGGTGGAATATTTGTAGCCATCCCAACAGCGATTCCTTGTCCTCCATTAACTAAAAGATTTGGAAAGCGGGCTGGAAGTACAGTTGGTTCTTGTGAAGAACCATCAAAATTGTCTGCAAAGTCAACGGTTTCCTCGTCAATTCCTTCCAACATACTCATAGCTAATTGCGAGAGGCGGCTCTCGGTATATCTGGGGGCCGCCGGAGGGTCATATGGGGATCCGAAATTTCCGTGAGGATCAATTAATGGATGTCGAAGAGAAAACGATTGTCCAAGCCGAACAAGAGCTTCATAGATAGCACTATCACCGTGCGGGTGATAATGCCCCATTACCTCGCCGACAACAGTAGCGCATTTCACATGAGATCTATCTGGGCGGACATTTGTATCATACATAGCCCATAAGATTCGCCGATGAACTGGTTTAAGCCCATCTCTTGCATCAGGAAGAGCTCGCGAGACAATAACTGACATGGCGTAATCAAGAAATGATTGTTCCATCTCCTGTTGAATTTCAATTGCTTCTATCCCAGAAGGTCCATCATCAGGAATTGATTCTGTTGTATCACTCATTATGTATCACTTTTATATTCTCTTTAAATATCTAAGAATCGAACATCTTTTGCATTTGTTTGAATAAAGATTTTTCGGCTTTCTACGTCTTCACCCATTAATTTAGAGACAACATCATCAGCTAAGGAAGCTTGTTCAACTGTTACCTGAAGAAGAGTTCTGGTAGCGGGGTTCATTGTTGTATCCCAAAGTTCATCAGCGTCCATTTCTCCTAATCCTTTTAATCGCCCAAAGTCTGCTTTATGTTTTGGATTTTCTTCGAGAAATTTTTCTTTCGCATAATCATCTTTTAAATAAACTTTCGCTTTGTTTACTTCAGTTGAATACAACGGCGGCTGTGCAATATATACGCAACCTTCAAAGAAAAGCTCTTTCATCTGTCGATATAAGAAGGTTAATAAAAGAGTACGAATATGGCTTCCATCTACATCAGCATCGGCAAGCAGAATAATTTTGTGGTACCTGATTTTTTCAAGATCAAAATCTTCCCCGAATCCCCCGCCAATAGCAGCTATAAGCGCTTGAACTTCAGTATTGTTGAGCATTTTATCGATACGTGATCGTTCGACATTAAGGATTTTTCCTCTAATAGGAAGAATTGCCATGATCTTAGGATCGCGGGCATCTTTTGCTGACCCTCCAGCTGAATTTCCCTCAACAATATAGAGCTCTGATTCTCTAGGTTCCTGACTCGAACAATCCGTTAATTTCCCAGGTAATCCTGCCCCATCTAACGCTGATTTTCTTCTAGTTGCATCTCTTGCTGTTCGTGCAGCAATTCGGGCTCTTGCCGCTTGAACTGCTTTCTGCGCTATTCTTTTTGCTTCAGCTGGATGTTCCTCAAGCCAATCTTTTATGTGCTGTCCTGTAGCTTTTTCAACTAGTGAGCGAATAGAAACATTTCCTAATTTACTTTTAGTTTGTCCTTCAAACTGTGGTTCTCGTAATCGGACAGAAATAATTGCGGTCAGACCTTCACGAATATCTTCGCCTTGTAGGCTGTCATCTTTTTCGCGTAAATGATTTTTATCACGGGCATATTGGTTAATAGCCCTAGTTAATGCAGTACGGAATCCTTGTTCATGCATACCACCTTCACTTGTTGCTATTCCATTAGCAAAACTATGAATTCCGTCTGTGTTAAAGCCTGTATTCCACTGGAAAGCAATTTCAACTTCTTGTTCTTCATCTTCTTCTTCGAAGTAACCTACGTCCTGAAAGAGAGCTTCCTTTGAAGCATTCACATGTTGGACAAAGTCCATAATTCCACCGTCGTAACAAAATGTTTTCTCTTTGAATCCGGAATTCTTTCGAGAATCTATGAATTTAATTTCCAATCCTTTATTGAGAAACGCCATCATTTGGAAACGTTCAACCAAAGTTGCGGATCTAAACTCTATTCCTTCTTTAAATATTTCCTTATCAGGCCAAAATCGGACAGTTGTTCCAGTTCTATTATTTGGAGAGTCTTCTGCAATAGAAAGCTTTTGATCTGGTTGCCCACCATCTTTGAATGACATGAAATGGCGTTTACTGTCTCTATCAATCTCAACTTCAACTCGAGAACTCAAAGCATTTACAACTGAAACACCCACACCATGTAGACCACCAGAAACCTTATATCCTTCGCCACCAAATTTACCGCCTGCATGAAGAACTGTCAGAACAACTTCAGCAGCGGTTAAATCTTCATACTGATGGTGTTTTCCAACTGGTATACCTCGTCCATCATCTCGTACTTCACAACCTCCGTCTGGAAGTATTTCAATTTCTATTTGATTACAATGACCTGCCATTGCTTCATCAACTGCATTATCAACAACTTCATATACCAAATGATGTAGTCCTGTAGGTCCAGTTGACCCTATATACATTCCTGGTCTTTTTCGCACGGCTTCAAGACCTTCAAGAACTTGAATATCTTGAGCACTATAGGAATCAGTTGCTTGAGACATTCCTCTTTTTCTCCGCTATTTGTTAGATCTTTTGAAACATGCTGATCTCCTCAGAAAAATCATGAATTTTTATGAAAAAGACGTGGTCAGAGGGGTTATTCACAGCGTATATATTCTACCATTATCTAGTGTTTTTTTAAGGCTTTAAAGAAGAAACCCTTAGTCTTTTTGAGAACGAAGAGAAATTTTGATTTGAGTAATGATGTCCTCATGGAAAAGGGATTTTACACCTTCCAAAATTTTGTCAGATTGCCATTGAATTTCTTGAACTAAACCCGGATCAGTAACTGTAATAGTAAGACATTTTTCATGTACAGCTACCGGTGTACAAAAAGGAAGCAAAGATTCATCAATGATCGACGGCCAATGAGCAAGAATTGTCTCGATAGTCGAAAGTGAAGCTCCAGAAATACCCTTCATTAAAGTATCTAATACACTTCTTAACCTTGTTGGTTCCTTAGAAAAGCCTTGATTATCAAAAGACATGTTTTCATAGTAGGCAATGATTAAACCAGTCAAAAATGATTAGTTTAAGATTTTTCCTTGATGAATATTTATTTCCATTGCACTAGCTACATAATCAGGTTTTATAGCAGTTGTAATAAATGTTTGATCAGCAACAAGCAACTCTAAAAGGCCCTTTGACCTCGTTGCATCCAATTCGG
>Ga0208261_1000712_pt1 | contig 12634 bp, 12 predicted proteins | sample Knorr_S7_td_DCM__FD_185595 | JGI IMG/M metagenome (GOLD analysis project Ga0208261, IMG submission 185595) | Marine microbial communities from Southern Atlantic Ocean transect - Knorr_S7_td_DCM_ad_131m_LV_B (SPAdes) (version 3) | ecosystem: Environmental > Aquatic > Marine > Oceanic | place...
TATAATTTTAAAATCAGAAAGAAATTTAAATACACTAATTGATTTTAGATACCAACAACATTTTAAAGCAAAAAGAGGTGGGGATGGAAAAGGCAAAAACCAAACTGGAAGAGGTGGTGAAAATTTATATCTTAAAGTTCCAGTTGGTACACAAGTTTTTGAAGAGGATAACAAAACTTTAATTTTTGATTTTAAAGAAGAAAATGAAGAGTATGTAGTAGCCGTAGGAGGAAAAGGAGGATTTGGAAATACTAGATTTAAATCTTCAACAAACAGAGCTCCGAAAAAATTTACTAAGGGAACTAAAGGTGAAGATTATTGGATATGGCTTCAATTAAAAACAATTGCAGATATAGGTATTATTGGTTTGCCTAATGCAGGTAAATCTAGTTTATTAGCTGCCATAACAAGTGCAACACCAAAAATTGCTAATTACAAATTTACAACTTTAAATCCTAACCTTGGTGTTGCTGTTTATGATGATAAGGAAATAACTTTAGCAGATATACCTGGTCTAATTGAAGGCGCACACGAAGGTGTGGGTTTAGGTATAAAATTTCTTAAACACATTGAAAGATGTAAGTCTTTACTCCATATGATTGATATTACTGAAGATGATTTAAAAAAATCCTATAGCCAAGTTAGAAAAGAGTTGAAAAACTACAGCAAGGATCTATTAAAAAAAAATGAAATAGTCGTTTTAAATAAAATAGATCTTTTAGATGACAAAGAAGTAAAAAAAATTAAAGATAATTTTTTAAAAAAATATAAAGTGAAACTAATTACTCTTTCAACTTTAAATAAAAAATCAATATCAGACATAAAATCTAAAATAATTAAATATGTATCTTAATAAATCTAAAACAATTGTAATAAAAATAGGGTCGTCAATAATAATTGATAAAAATAAAAAAATTAGAAATAAATGGCTAACTGAGTTTGCAAAAGATATTAAAGATTTATTAAAACAAAAAAAAAATGTAATTCTAGTCAGTTCAGGTGCGATAGCTTTAGGGTGTAAAAAATTAAATTTAAGTAAACAAAATATTAAAATTGATAAAAGTCAAGCTGTGGCTTCCATAGGACAAATTGAATTAATGAATCTTTTTAATAAAACCTTTAGTTCAAAAAAAATTAATCTTTCACAAATTTTACTTACTTTAGAAGATACTGAGCAAAGAAGAAGGGCTATAAATGCAAAAAGAACTTTTGAAAATTTATTTAAATTAGGATTTGTTCCGGTCGTTAATGAAAATGACAGTATTGCTACAACAGAAATAAAATATGGTGATAATGACAGACTAGCATCACGTGTTGCTCAAATATCAAGTGCTGATTGTTTAGTTCTTCTTTCAGATGTAGATGGGTTGTATACGCAAAATCCAAAATTATTTAAAAACTCTAAACTAATCAAAGAAATTAAAAATATAGATTTGGATGTAGAAAAAATAGCAACTAAAAGTATTAGTGAGCATGGAACTGGTGGAATGAAAACTAAAATTGAAGCAGCTAAAATTTGTCAACTATCAGGCTGTGTGATGGTTATAGCAAATGGCCTCTTGAATCGACCAATTAAAAAAATTATAAAAAAAAATAAATGCACTTGGTTTTTGCCGAAAGTTTCGAAGCTAGATGCCAGAAAAAAATGGATTATTAGCTCAGTTGCGCCAAAAGGAGAGCTTGTTATAGATGATGGAGCTATTAACGCACTTAGAAAAGGTAAAAGTCTTTTGGCTGCAGGAATTAAAAAAGTTATTGGAAAATTTAACAAAGGCGATCATATAAAAATTTTAGATAAGAATTTAAATGAATATGCGCGAGGTTTAAGTTCTTTTTCATCAGAAGAAACTATTAAAATTCAAGGACAACATTCTAATAAAATTTATGAACTTTTGGGATATATTTCTAAATCGGAAGTAGTTCATAAAGATGATATGGTCGAGGTATAAATGAAAAAAAATCTAATAAATATTGGAATAAAAGCAAAGAAAGCTTCAAAAATCAAAATTGATAGTAAAAATAAAAATAAGGTTCTAAAAAAATTTTTAAATTTAATAAATAAAAATAAAAAAAAAATTCTTAAAGAAAATAATAAGGATATAAAATTTGCTATCAAAAATAATCTTCCAGAAAATTTAATTGATCGACTAACACTAAATCAAAAAAAATTAGAAGAAATGCAAGCTTCTATACAAAAAATTATTAAATTAGGCGACCCAATAAATAAACTAATCGGCAGATGGAAAAGACCTAATGGATTAATTATAAAAAGAGTTTCAACTCCAATTGGTGTGATTGGTATAATTTATGAAAGTAGACCTAATGTTACATCCGATGTTTCAAGCTTATGCTTTAAATCAGGTAATGTAATAATTTTAAGAGGTGGGTCGGAAGCATATAATTCAAATATGATCATTGCTAAGTTATTTAGAGACGCTCTAAAAATAAATAATGTTGATCAGAATTATGTTCAAATAGTAAAAAATAAAAATAGAAAATCTGTAGATTATTTACTATCAAAAATGGAAAAGTTCATTGATGTTATTATTCCTAGAGGTGGTAAAAACTTGGTTAAAAAAGTACAACAACTATCTTCAGTTCCAATAATTGGACACTTAGAAGGAATTTGTCATACTTATATTGATAAAGATGCAGATTTAAATATGGCAGTAAAAATTGTTCACAATGCTAAATTAAGAAATACAAGTATATGTGGAGCAACAGAAACAATTTTAATGCATAAAAAAATAATAAAGAAATTCTGTAATCCAGTACTTGAAAAATTAACTAAAAACAAATGCGAAATAATTGCTGATGCGACTATTAGAAAAAATTTTAATGGTAAGTCTAAGAAAGCAAATGAAAAAGATTGGTCAAAAGAATACTTGGCGCCCAAAGTATCTGTTAAAGCTGTAGATAATATTTTTGAGGCAATCAAACATATTAATAAATACGGAACAATGCATACGGATAGTATAATTACAAAAAATAAAAAAAATGCAGATCTGTTTTTAAAAAACATAAAAAGTTCTATAGCAATGCATAATACTTCAACTCAATTTGCAGATGGAGGTGAATTTGGATTTGGAGGAGAGGTTGGAATTTCAACTAATACTCTACCACCAAGGGGACCCGTAGGTTTAAACCAATTGATTTCATATAAATATGAGGTTCTAGGAAAAGGGCAAACAAGAGATTAAATTGAAAAAAAAAATTGAAAAAAAAATTGGAATTCTTGGTGGATCATTTGATCCTGCACATAAAGGTCATCTTAAAATTTCTATTGAAGCAAAAAAAAAATTTGGAATTAATAAAATAATTTGGGCAATAACTAAAAAAAATCCTTTTAAATCAAAAACTCTTTTTAGCCTTAGAGAAAGAATTGCTATTGGAAAAAAAATTACAAAAAAATATAAATTTATTTCAATTAAATTTTATGAAGATAAAATAAAGTCAAATAAAACTATAGATTTAATTAATTATTTAAAGAAAACAAATAATAAATTTGAAATTTTTTTTTTAATGGGGGCTGATAATTTAATTAATTTTCATAAATGGTATAAATGGAAAGCAATTTCATCAAAATGTGACATTTTAGTTTTTGATAGAAAAAATTACAAATCAAAATCACTAAAATCTAAGGCTTTTAAGAAACTTAATTCAAAAGGATTAATATTTATAAAATTTAAAAAAATTAATATTTCTTCTTCTAAATTAAGAAAAATTTGATAAAATTTATTTAATTAATGGATAAAATTTCGGATCTAAAACAAATAATAATAACAACACTTGATTCGAATAAAGCCTTGGACATAGTATCAATTGATTTAAAAGATAAATCCTCTATAGCAGACCATATGATTATTGCCAGTGGTACTTCTTCTAGACATATTCAGGCACTGTCAGAACAAGTTTTAGAAAAGTTTAAAATTAATGGAATTGCTAATTGCAAAATTGAAGGTCAAAATAGCAATGATTGGAAGTTAATTGATGGAATAGATTTAATAGTTCATATCTTTAATCCAGAAAAAAGAAAATTTTATGAACTTGAAAAAATATGGTCTGAATTAATTCCTAAAGAAAAAATAATAATATGAATAAAAAATTTAAATTAATTACTATTCTCATAATTACATTTTTTGTATCAAGAATGAGTTTTGCTACCAATGATCAAAGTATTTATGATAAAATTGATTTGTTTGGAGAAGTTCTAGATAAAATAAATAATGAATATGTAGACGAAGTTAACCAAAGTGATGCTATGGATGCTGCTATTAACGGTGTCTTACAATCTTTAGACCCTTACTCTGCTTATATGTCTCCTGAAAGTTTTATAGAAATGGAAACTGAAACTAGTGGAAAATTTGGTGGTCTAGGAATAGAAGTTGGTATGGAATTTGGTGTTGTAAAAGTTATTACACCAATGGATGGCTCACCTGCAGAAAGAGAAGGGGTAAAAGCTGGTGATTACATAGTGAAGATAAATGAAACCCAAGTTCAAGGAAAAACTTTATTAGAAGCAGTAGAACTTATGAGAGGTCCGGTTGGATCAAGTCTAGAAATTACAGTTAGAAGAAAAGGAGTAAAAAAAGCATTAGTTTTTGAAATTGTAAGGGAAATTATTGAAGTTAAATCAGTAAAATCAAAAATAATTGATGAAAATGTTGGATATATAAGACTTACATCATTTAATGAAAATAGTTCAAAACAAATAAAAGATAAAATTAAAAATTTTAAAAGAAATAAAATTAATAAATATGTACTTGATTTAAGAAATAATCCTGGGGGATTGTTATCTCAAGCAGTTAAAATATCGGATTTTTTTCTCAATAACGGAGAAATTGTATCTACAAAAAGTAGAAAATCTTCTGAAAATAGAAAATACTTTGCAAAAAAAGGTGACATAATAAATGGGGAAACTTTAATAGTTTTAATTAATTATGGATCTGCCTCAGCATCAGAAATTGTAGCCGGAGCTCTCAAGGAACATAAAAGAGCAATTGTGATTGGAGAAAATTCTTATGGTAAAGGATCAGTTCAATCTATAATACCATTAAAAAATAAAGGCGCCATAAGACTAACTATATCTAAATATTATTTACCATCAGGAAAATCAATTTCTGGAACTGGCATAGTACCAGATATAGAAGTTTTAGAAAGTTCAGATGATTTTAGAATTAATACTAAAACTGATAATCAATTGGACTTTGCAATTAAATTACTTAATGGTTAATTGATGAAAAAAGAATTTTCAAACCTACCCTTAAGAAAAGGAGTAGGAATAGTTTTGCTTAATAAAGAAAATAAAATTTTTGTAGCAAAAAGAATTGATAATCCAAAAAATTTTTGGCAAATGCCTCAGGGCGGTGTTGATGGAGACGAAAATTATTATGAAGCTGCTTTAAGAGAATTAAAAGAAGAAACCAGTATAGCAAGTGTGGAGTTTATTCATGAAATTGATGAAAAATTAACTTATATATTACCCGATCATTTAATAGGAATTATTTGGAAAGGTAGATTTAAAGGTCAAACACAAAAATGGTTTGTTATGAGATTTATTGGAAATGAATCTGAGATAAATATAAAAACTAAAAATCCTGAGTTCTTAGATTGGAAATGGATTGATTTAGAAGATTTACCTAAAATAGCTGTAAATTTTAAACTTAATGTTTATAAAAGCCTTAAACGGGAAGTATCTAAAATCTTAAACTAATTTAAATTTAGATTTTTTAAAACTTCAATTTTTTGATCAATTAAATATTTTTTTTGATCATCAATATTGTCGACTGCGGTTTCTTTTTCAGCATCTTTAACTATTTGATCTATTTTATTTCTGTCAAGATCAGAAACTTTAAAAATTGAGCTGGTTAAAATTGATAAATTATTATCTTTAAATTCCACTATTCCATCTTCAACAAAATACTTTTTTTCCTCTGATTTTGAATAAACTTTTATTATACCTGGCTTTAAAAAAGAAATAATTGAAATATGATCTTTTAAAATTCCCATTTCACCTTCAAAAGCTGGTATTACAACTTCTGTTACATTTTCTTCAGATAAAAAAGATTTTTCAGGATTTACAATTTCAACTTTAAATTCTTCGCTCATTATGCAACTTCTTTAGCCATCTTCTCAGCTTTTTCAATTGCTTCTTCTATTGTACCAACCATATAAAAAGCGGCTTCTGGTAAATGATCATATTCACCCTTACAAATTGCATCAAATCCTTTAATTGTAGACTCTAAATCTACTAGTTTTCCTGGCGAACCCGTAAAAACTTCCGCTACGAAAAAAGGTTGTGATAAGAATCTTTGAATTTTTCTTGCTCTTGCAACAATTAATTTATCTTCTTCTGATAATTCATCCATACCTAAAATTGCTATGATGTCTTGCAAAGATTTATATGTTTGAAGAATTTTTTGAACTTCTCTTGCAACTCTATAATGTTCATCACCTACAATTCTAGGATCTAAAATTCTAGAAGTTGAATCTAAAGGATCAACAGCTGGATAAATTCCAAGTTCTGCAATCTGCCTTGATAATACAGTAGTTGCATCTAAGTGAGCAAATGATGTTGCTGGTGCTGGGTCTGTCAAATCGTCAGCGGGAACATAAATTGCTTGTACCGATGTAATAGATCCTTTGTTAGTCGTAGTAATTCTTTCTTGTAAATTTCCCATATCAGTTGCTAAAGTAGGTTGATAACCAACTGCTGATGGAATTCTACCTAATAAAGCTGATACCTCAGAGCCTGCTTGAGTAAATCGAAAAATATTATCTACAAAAAAAAGAACGTCTTGACCTTCTTGATCTCTGAAATATTCTGCAACTGTTAATCCTGTAAGAGCAACTCTTGATCTAGCTCCAGGCGGTTCATTCATTTGGCCATAAACTAATGCAGCTTTTGATCCAGGTCCTTCAGGTTTAATAACTCCCGACTCTATCATTTCATGATAAAGATCATTTCCTTCTCTAGTTCTTTCTCCAACCCCAGCAAATACTGAAAAGCCTCCATGTGCTTTTGCAATGTTGTTAATTAATTCCATAATAATTACTGTTTTTCCTACTCCCGCACCACCAAACAAACCAATTTTACCACCTTTTGCATAAGGCGCTAACAGATCTACTACTTTAATTCCAGTTACTAGAATTTCTGTTTCGGTCGATTGGTCATTAAACTCTGGTGCCGCTCTGTGAATAGCCCAACTTTCTTTAGTTTTAACTTCACCTTTTTCATCAATAGGTTCACCTATAACGTTAACAATTCTTCCTAATGTTTCTGGTCCTACAGGAACTTTAATTGGAGAACCAGTATCTATAACTTCGTCTCCTCTTTTTAATCCTTCAGTTGCATCCATGGCAATCGTTCTAACACTTGACTCTCCTAAGTGTTGTGCAACTTCTAAAACAAGTCTATTGCCAGCATTATTACATTCTAATGCAGTTAAAATCTCAGGCAACTCCCCATCAAATTTAACATCTACTACTGCTCCGATTATCTGTGTAATTTTTCCTTTTCTCATAATTATAAACTTTCTGCTCCCGATATTATTTCGATTAGTTCTTTAGTAATTGCAGCTTGACGACTTCTATTATACTGAATTGTAAGTTTATCAACCATTTCCCCTGCATTTCGAGTTGCATTATCCATGGCACTCATTCTTGAACCTTGTTCGCTAGCTGAATTCTCCAACATTGCTTTAAAAATCTGTGTAGAAATATTTTTAGGTAATAAGTTACTCAAAATTTCATCTTCTTCTGGTTCAAACTCATAACTACTGTCTGAGTTAGTTTCTTTTTCCTCATTAGTTTTTAAAGGTATAATTTGTTGTTCCTGTGGTATTTGAGTAATAACATTTTTAAATTGATTATAAAAAATTGTACATACATCAAATTCTTTTTTTTCAAATCTATCAATTATAATTTTTCCAACTTTATCTGCATCAAAATAATTAATATTTTTTGAATCTTTAAATGAAATTTTTTCAACTATATTTTCCTTATATTGTCTTTTTAATTGATCATAACCTTTTGACCCAACAGTTATAATCTTTAATACTTTATTTTCTTTTAATATTTTTTGAAAATATTGTTTTGCTTTTTTAGTAATATTTGTATTAAAACCTCCACACAAGCCTCTGTCTGATGTCATAACTACACATAGGTGAGTTTTATCTTCTCCAGTTCCAGAAAGAAGTTTTGGTGCATTTTCTTTATCAGATATTCCACTTGAAAGATTAAGAATAATGTTATTCATTTTTTTAGAATAAGGTCTTCCTTTTTCAGCATTTTCTTGAGCTTTTCTTAGCTTTGCAGCTGCAACCATTTTCATAGCTTTAGTAATTTTCTGTGTAGATTTAACACTAGAAATTCTTTTTTTTAAATCATCTAAACTAGCCATATTTTTAAGAGTTAAATTTTTGTTTTAATTCTTTAATAGTTTCTACTAATAAATTTTCAGTATCTTCTTCTAATTTTCCAGATTTAGAAATTGAGTCCAAAATTTCTGGTTTTTCAGATTTACATTTTTCAATAATTTTTCTTTCAAAAGAAGATATGTCTTTAAGTTCTAAATCGTCCAAATATCCTTTAACTCCACAAAATACCGAGATTACTTGTTCCGCAACTGTCATTGGTGAATATTGTTTTTGTTTCAAAAGCTCTGTCAATTTTGAACCTCTGTTTAATAATTTTTGAGTTGAGGCATCTAAATCTGATCCAAATTGGGCAAATGCAGCCATTTCTCTATATTGCGCTAATTCCAATTTCATTGAACCAGAAACTTTTTTCATAGCTTTTGTTTGAGCTGAAGATCCTACTCTAGATACAGATAAACCAACGTTAATTGCTGGTCTAATCCCTTGATTAAATAAATCTGTTGAAAGAAATATTTGGCCATCAGTAATTGAAATAACATTGGTTGGAATAAAAGCAGATACATCTCCGCCTTGTGTTTCAATAATTGGAAGTGCTGTTAGAGAACCTCCTCCGTGCTCATCACTAAGTTTTGCCGCTCTTTCTAAAAGCCTACTATGCAAATAAAAAACGTCTCCAGGATAAGCCTCTCTTCCAGGAGGTCTTCTTAATAATAATGACATTTGTCTATATGCAACTGCTTGCTTAGACAAATCGTCATAAATAATTAATGCATGCATTCCATTGTCTCTGAAATATTCTCCCATAGCACACCCAGTATAAGGAGCTAAAAATTGAAGTGGGGCAGCATCTGATGCTGTTGCTGCAACTATAGTTGTATATTCCATAGCTCCAGCTTCTTCCAAAGATTTTTCTATTTGTCTTACAGTTGACCTTTTTTGACCAATTGCAACATAAATACAATATAGCTTTTGTTTTTCATCATTAGATTCATTTATTTTTTTCTGATTAATAATAGTATCGATGGCAACTGCAGTTTTTCCAGTTTGTCTATCACCTATTATTAATTCCCTTTGACCTCTCCCAATTGGAACTAAACTATCGACTGATTTAAGTCCTGATTGCATTGGCTCATTTACAGATTTTCTTGGAATTATTCCGGGAGCTTTAACTTCAACTCTACTTTTTTTTATACTTTTATCTAGTGCACCTTTGCCATCTATTGGGTTTCCTAATCCATCAACTACTCTTCCTAATAATTCTTTTCCCACAGGGGTATCAACAATTGCTCCTGTTCTTTTTACTGTATCACCTTCTTTTACAGCTCTATCGTCACCAAAAATTACAACGCCAACATTGTCACTTTCTAAATTTAAAGCCATACCTTTTGAACCGTCAGAAAATTCGACCATCTCTCCTGCTTGAACATTATCTAGACCGTATATTCTCGCAATACCATCACCTACGGATAAAACTTGTCCAACTTCAGTTACTTCTGCTTTATCTCCAAATTTTTTTATCTGTTCTTTTAATATTTTTGTTACTTCTGAAGGATTTATTTCCATTTATGCCTCTATCATTTTATTTTCGATTTTTTGTAATTTATTTTTAATTGATGTATCAATCATAACACTTTCTACTTGCATAATTAATCCACCTATTAAATCTGGATCGTAAGTATAATTTAATTTAACATTTGATCCAAAATTTTGTGACAGTTCATCTTTTATTTTATTAATTTCATTTGCGTTTAGTTCTTTAGCTACAGTTAATTGTGCAGAAATTTCTCCACGGTTTTTTGAACAAATCATTACAAAATCTTTAAGAATTTTCTCAACATAAAAAAATCTCCTTTTCACAACTAAAAAATTCAAAAATTTCTTAAGCAAATTATTTAAATTAAATTTTTCAAAAATTATATTTATTGAATTTAGCTGATCATCTTGCTTATTTGTTGGATCTTTAATTAGAGAATTAAAATCTTCACTTTGTGAAATAAGTTTGATAATTGAGACTGCATGCTCTTCAACATCATTTAAATTTTTTTCCTCAGTTGCAAGTTCGTAAAGCGCTTGAGAATAGCTTTTTGCAGAAGAGTCCGAAAATCTATTTTTGTCGCTCAATTTTTATCCTTATTAATTATGAGGTTTTCTAAAAGTTGGATTTAATTAGCATATGAAATTAATCTCTTCAAGCGACACGTTGGCAAAAAAGCTTAATTTAAGGGCTTTAATTAAAGCTTATTGGGTCAACATCAACCGCTAGTTTTATTTCTCTATCATTTTTAAAATTGCTTAAAATATTTGAGAGCTGTTTTTGTATTTTATGTGTTTTCTTTGACCTGATCAGGATTCTAAATCTAAAATTTTTATTAATTTTAAATATTGGAGCAATGACAGGTCCTAATATTTTTGCATTCAAATTCTTAAGTAGATTATCTTTTAGTTTGTAAGCAAATATTTCAATTTTTTTTTCGTTTTTCCCACTTAATATAATAGATATAAATTTTTCAAATGGAGGTAAGTTATTTTTCTTTCTAAGTATTAATTCTTTTTCTAAAAATATATCAGGATTAACATTTGTAATTTCTGAAACAACGTTTGATTTAACATTATAAGTTTGAAAATATACTGTAGCTAATTTTCCTGTTCTTCCTGCTCTTCCTGACAGCTGATGATATAATTGTAAGTTCTTTTCTGCTGATCTTAAATCATGTCCCTGTAAAGTTAAATCCAAATCTACAACAATTATACAATTTAAATTTGGGAAATGAAATCCTTTTGAAATAAGTTGAGTACCAATCAAAATTTGAATTGTATTATTTTTTATTTTTTCTAATATTTCTGAAGAAGATTTTTTATTCATTGTGTCGCTTGAAAAAATAATTATTTTTTTATCTGGAAAAATTTTTTTAGCTTCCTCATAAATTCTTTCAACACCTGGACCGCTAAATACATATTCACAATTTTCACTATCATTACATTTTCTAATTAATTTTGTCTTGTATCCACAATAATGACAAATTAGATTTTCTTTTTTTTTATGGTAAACCAAATTTATAGAACAATTGGGGCATGTATGTACTTTTAGACATTTTTTACAAAGAACATAAGGAGAGAATCCTCTTCTGTTGACAAAAAAAAGTACTTGGTCTTTTTTATCTAAATGTTCTTTTACTTTTTCAATTGTTTTATCAGATATCCATGGATTACTTTTTAAACTACTTTTATTTAAGTTTATAATTTCGTGATTTGGTAGGCTGGCATCCAAATACCTTTTATATAATCTTGAATGAAAATATTTTCCTTTTTTTATATTATTGAAAGTTTCTATAGAAGGTACAGCTGTAACTAAATTTATTGGTATATTTGCAAAAGACGCCCTCGAAATAGCCATATCTCTAGCATTATAAATTATACCCTCATCTTGTTTATAAGATTGGTCATGTTCTTCATCTACAATAATTATTCCAAGATTAGAAAAAGGTAAAAATAATGAAGATCTTGCTCCAATTAGTACTTTAATTTTTCCTGTAGCAATACCGTTCCAGATGATCTTTTTATTTTTTTTTGTTACTGATGAATGCCATAAAGCAGCATTAAAACCAAAAAATTCTTTGAATTTTTTTTGAAATTCCCCAGTTAATCCTATTTCAGGTAATAGAATCAAACCCTGAAAACCTTCATTTATTTTTTTTTTTATACTATTAAAATATACAATTGTTTTTCCTGATCCTGTTGTTCCTTGAATTACATGTACTCTAAATTTATTATCATTTTTTGTTATATCTTTTACTGAAGTTAATTGTTCATCAGAAAGCTTTATTTTATTGGGTTTTTTATATGAATTATACTTTTGTAATTCTTTGTTATTTTGTATTTCAATTGCTTCACTGCTTAACAAGTGTAATTTTAATGCCATACCTATTGGAACTAAATTGTATTCTGAAAACCATTTTAAAAAATTAATTGTTTCTAAATTAAGAGGTGGAATTTCTAATTTTCTAATTATATTTTTTATTAAATATTTTTTGTTATTATTTTTTTCAAATTCATCCCAAACAATTCCAATTTTTTTACTTTTTCCAAATGGTACTTCAACATAATCACCAAATTTTAGGTTTTTCCCAGAAGACTTATAGGTAAATGGATGATCAAATATATTTGGTAATAAAATTGGAATTTTCATATTTTCATATGAAAATATACTACGAGTGAATTTGTCTTTTTTCTACTGATAAAGCTGCTTCTTTCACAGC
>Ga0208261_1000713_pt1 | contig 12608 bp, 12 predicted proteins | sample Knorr_S7_td_DCM__FD_185595 | JGI IMG/M metagenome (GOLD analysis project Ga0208261, IMG submission 185595) | Marine microbial communities from Southern Atlantic Ocean transect - Knorr_S7_td_DCM_ad_131m_LV_B (SPAdes) (version 3) | ecosystem: Environmental > Aquatic > Marine > Oceanic | place...
TGGGATCGAACCACTGACCTCGGGCTTATGAGTCCCGCGCTCTAACCAACTGAGCTACCCCGCCATTAAATTCGTATTGATATATACTACTTTTATTTTAAATTGTTAAATATTTTATTGCAAAAAAAATAGTACCTATTGAAGCAAATGTAGAAATAAAAATTGCTTTTATTATATTTTGGGGATTTACATTATAAGCTGAACACAACACTATGGAAGTAACTCCGCATGGTGCAACACTTACAAAAAAAGCACCAGGAATTTCTTGGGGATAACCAGCATCAAATAATGCATATCCTATAAGCATTAATACCAAAGGAGAAACAATTAATTTTAATGCTGAAATAGACGTACTTAATTTGTTTATAACATTATCAGTATGAAAAGATAAAATAATACCTATTGCAAAAAGTCCTACTGGAGAAACACACAAAGCGAGAGTAGATAAAGTATACTCGGTGGGAGTATCATCAATATTAACATTAAATATAAATAGAAAAACACCAATTAGGATTGATAATATCATAGGATTAAGAAAAATATTTTTGATAAATATTATTAATTGAACATTTCTTTTGGTTGCAAGTTCTAAAAAAAAAGCGATTAGTGATAACAAAATTACCCCATCCATTAATATTATACTTGTAACTTGTGTAACAACTTCTTCATTAAAATAAATTTGAGTTATAGGTAAAAGTAGTGTTACATGGTTTGATAGAGCAACAGTTAAAGCCCATATAATTGATTCTGGAACGGGTCTTTTGAAATATTTAGATGCAAGTAAAAAAGTAAAAATTCCACATATTGATTGCATTAGAAAATAAGAAGTAATTTGCTTTAAATCAATTTGACCAATTTCGCTTTGTACAACAAATTTAATGATTAAAGCTGGAACTGCGACATAATATAAAAATAAATTTAAAATTTTAGCGTGACTTAAATCAAAGACTTTGAATCTACCAAATAAAAAACCTAACAAGGTTACGAATATAAAAGGAGTTAATCCCAAAAAAATTGTAAACATAAATTATTAGATTATAACTCTATGCATTATTCTATTTTTTTAAAATGAGGTAGCTTGATGCAGCCAGAAATAAATTCAAACATACTTGCTAAAGAAATTTTTTAAATGCCTAATTGTTTCTTTTGGATTTTGCTCAGGTATAAAATGACCTGAATTAATACCAGATCCATATACTTTATTTTTTGTATATTTTCTCCATATTTTTAAAGAATTAAATTGTTTGCCTACCACACCTTTTGTTCCCCATAAAACTTGTATCGGAATATTTAATAATTTTTTTCTATCTTTCTTGTCATGTTTTAAATCAATTGTTGCGGAAGCTCTATAATCTTCGCAGGTAGCATGTATTCTTTTTTTTTGTTTGAAAGCTTTAAGATAAATATCCTCTGTTTTGCCGAACTTATTGTTACCTGACCATTTATCTAAACAGTTTTTCATCCATTTTTTCGGATCACTCTCAATCATTCTTTCAGGTAGCCATTTTGGTTGTATTAAAAAATACCAATGAAAATAAGCTTTAGCAAAATTCATTTCTGTTTGTTCATACATATCTAATGTAGGACAAATATCTAAAACACTAAGTGCAATTATTTTTTTTCTATGATCTCTTGCCATTCTATGTGCTACTCTTCCGCCTCTGTCATGACCGGCTATACAAAATTTCTTAAACCCAAGTTTATTCATTAGTTGAACCATATCTTTTGCCATCTCTCTTTTGGAATAGTGAATATGTTTCTTGTCACTTTTTAAAATGAAACTTGATCCATAACCTCTAAGATCGGCAACTATTATTGTAAATGATTTTGAAAGTTCATTTGCTGTTTTGTGCCACATAACATGAGTTTGGGGATAACCGTGCAACAATAGTAAAGGTGGACCCTTTCCACCTATTCTACAAAATATTTTTCCTTTATTTACTTTGATAAATTTTTTTTTGAATCCTTTAAACATTTAAACAGTATATTATTAGTTGAATAAATTGCATTATCTCAGTGTATATCATAAAAAAATAATTTGAATTTTTTAAGATGCTCTGTATAAATTCGGATTTGTGAGAATTGAAGAAGACCTAAAACTGGATTACTCCGATGTGCTTTTTAGACCAAAAAGAAGCACTCTCTCTAGTCGTAAAGATGTAAATCTTAAAAGAACATATAAATTTAAATACAGTAACAACGAGTGGTCAGGAATTCCAATTATGGCTGCTAATATGGATGGTGTGGGAGAATTGGGCATTGCAGAAAAATTATCTAATTATGGAATGATTACATGTTTAACAAAACAGCATGATATAAAAAAGATAAAACAATTTAAAAAAATTAAATCAATATACCCAAATATTGCTTTAAGTATTGGTATAAAAAAAGAAGATTTTCAAAATTTAGATAAAGTTTTAAAAGAGTATAGTTTTATTAAATTTCTATGCATAGATGTTGCAAATGGTTATTCCGAAAGGTTTAGTGCATTTTTAAAATCTGTAAGAGATAAATATCCAACCAAAACTATAATTGCAGGTAATGTTGTAACAGCTGATATGACACAAGAATTAATTCTTAGTGGCGCTGATATTGTAAAAGTAGGTATTGGTCCTGGTAGTGTTTGTACAACCAGAATTCAAACTGGAGTTGGCTATCCTCAACTAAGTGCAGTTATAGAGTGTGCTGATGCTGCTCATGGATTAGGTGCCCACATGATTGCAGATGGTGGTTGTACTTGCCCAGGAGATGTAGCTAAAGGTTTTGGTGGTGGTGCTGATTTTGTTATGCTTGGTGGAATGTTTGCTGGACATGATGAAGGTAAAGGTAAAATTGTTAAATCAAATGGCTCTAAATATATAGAATTTTATGGTTCAAGTTCTGACACTGCAAACAACAAACATTATGGTGGTTTGTCATCTTACAGAAGTAGTGAAGGTAGAACGGTAAGAGTTAAATATAGAGGAAAAATTGAAAATACAATTCAAAATATACTTGGTGGAATAAGAAGTAGTTGCACTTATGTAGGCGCACCTTCTTTAAAACAACTAAGCAAGTGTACAACTTTTGTAAGAGTAGCAAAACAGTTTAACGATACTTTTGTAAAATAATTATTAATTTAATATCTTTTTTTTGGCTTTTTCGAATTCTTCTTTTGTAATTACTCCCGTCTTATAGAGCTCGTTTAACTTTTTAAGATCTTCAACCACATTTTTTTTGACATCTTTGTTTGTTGAATCTCCTATATCATTATCTAAAATATATTTATTTAAATTTAATAGATGATGCTCTTTAGCATTAAATAAATTTTCTAAATGTCTATGACGCTTTGCTGAAAATGAGACCCATTTATCCATTGCTATTTTATGTTGTGGGAATCTGTCTATATTAGTTTTATGAAATTCAGAACTATCTTCCGTAATATAATTATTTTTGGGAGAATTAAATATTTTTGGATTAGCCATGTATTGAATCACATACCACTCACCTCTGTTTAACCTTGAAAAATAAGAATGAAAGCTATTGAAAGCTATAGGAGGTATTTTTATAGAGTCTTCAATTAACCATTTTTTTATTTGTCCTATAGTTGATTGTGGATCATCTGGAGTATACAATTCTTTTTTTGTGTCGTAATGTCTAACAACTAAACAATTATGAGTTGCACCTTTTGAAAAAACCTTAACTAAAAAATACTCTGGCCTTTCATAACAACCGTCATATTTATCTTTAAACATAATTTCATTTACTGCTTGGTCTACTATCCCCATAGATTCTCCAGAAAGATTAGCCTTTTCTACCCAAATTAATTCCATAAGTTCATTATTTTCCAATCTTGCAATAGCATTTCCTTTGAAATAAAAAAAGTCATGAAAAGAATATCTATCAACGACTTTCCATTTTCCCTCAGAAAGCGGTAATACAAATTTTTTTGTAAACTTTATTTCTTTTTCAAATGTATCTCCAATTCTATACATTTTAGCACTTACATTACTAAAGTAATTTAAACTAGTTATGCAAACTAAAAAGATTAAAATTATTTTCATCATTATTTAATTTTTATAGTCTTTTTGATTTAAAGGCATTTGCAAAATATACACTGGATATTTTTTCTTTTCTACTTCAATAAAAACATTTTTATCTTTAAGAGTTTCATAAGAATTTCCTGAATTTACATAACCATAAGATAGATTTTTTTCATAACAAAAAGAATAGTTTCCTGAAGTAGTACGACCAATTATTGTATCATCTAAATAAATAGGCTCATCATGCAAAAGTAATGGTTCTCCAGGTTTAGAATCTTTTAAAGCAAACATCATTAATCTCTTATCTAGGTTTTTATCTTTAATACTCATAAGAGCTTCTTTTCCAATGAAATCTACATTTTTTTTATAGCTAATTGCAAATTTTAAACCTGCCTGATATTGATTTTCTTCAGGTGAAATATCATGGCCCCAATGTAAAAAACCACTTTCCATTCTCATAATATCCATTGCATGCATACCGCAAAGAGATAATTGATATTTTTTTCCTTTTTCTAAAATTAAATTATAAATATCTTTTGCTTTATCTGTTTCTATGTAAAGTTCAAAACCAATTTCACCAACATAAGACAATCTTTGTGCCCATATTTTATTGTTATTAATCGTAACATATTTTGCTGTTGCAAATTTAAAATTTTCATTTGAATAATCATCGTTACCTAAATCTTTCATCAAATCTCTACTTTTGGGTCCAAATACACCAAGTACACAATAATCTTCTGTAACATCTTTTAATTTAACATTTTCAGATAAATGTTTTTCTATATGAAATTTATCATGCTCTTTGTTAGCAGCTGCAGTTATTATTCTAAAAGTATTTTCACTTAAATTAACAACTGTTAAATCTGTTTCTATTCCACCATCTTTATTAAGCATTTGAGTATAAGTGCATTTTCCAACCTCTTTTTTAATATTAGCTGTACAAATTTTTTGAAGATCGTTGTGAGCGGCTTCACCATTAATTTCATATTTAGAAAAAGGAGTTAACTCAAATAACCCAACATTTTCTCTTGTATTTTTTGTTTCAAACTCTGCCGAAGGATACCAATTTTGATAATTATAAGAATATTTATATTCAGGCTTTTCACCATTCTTTGAAAACCACATTGGTCTTTCATAACCACTTGAAACTCCAAAACATGCTCCAGCTTCTTTTAATTCTTCATGATATGGAACTAGTTTTTGGTTTCTTGAAGTTTTATGTTGTTTAAAAGGCCAATGCATTCCATATAAATCTCCTAATGTTTCAGTTATCCTTTCTTTAATAAAATTTACATCTGAATGAAAATTTTGAAATCTTTTAATATCATAAATAAATAAATCTTCATTGATATGACCATTGATTAGCCATTCAGCTGTGACTTTTCCAACTCCTCCCCCACTTCCTATTCCAATGCTATTTAATCCACAACAAGCAAATAAATTTTTAATACCTGGAACTTCTCCTAAAAGAGTATTTGTATCAGGGGTAAATGATTCTGGACCAGCAAAAAACTTTCTAATTCCAGCTTTTTCTAAAATTGGAACTCTTTTTAATGCTGCTTCTAAATAAGGTTCAAAATGTTCAAAATTTTCTGGAAATTCACCATAAGAGAAATTTTCGGGAACTCTATTAGTTTTATTAAAGGCTGGAATTGATTTTCCCTCAAATATTCCTATTAACATTTTCCCAGCATCTTCTTTTAAATATAAACTGTCATCAAAGTCTCTTAGCACAGGAATTTTTTTTGGTAATTCTTTAATTCCTTCTGTGATTACATAAAAATGTTCGGCTGGATACAATGGAATACTAAAACCCATATCTTCACCGATTTGCCTAGACCACATTCCAGTTGCAAGAACAATATATTCACATTCAATAGTTTGACCATTAACTATTACTCCTACAACTCTTCCATTTTTCTTTAATATTTTTTCTACTGGTGATTTTTCAAATATCTTAGCCCCTTCCTTTCTTGCGGCTTTTGCTAATAAATTTGTTACTCCTATTGGATCAGCTTGTCCGTCTCCTGGCATAAAAATTCCACCTAAGACATCTTTGTCATTAATAATTGGATATATTTTTTTTATTTGCTCAATATTTAATACCTCAACATTTACATCATATAATTGTGCTGTTGTTGCCTGTCTTTTAAGCTCTTGCCATCTTCCTTTGGTGGTTGCAATTGATAGAGCTCCATTAAGTTTCAAACCACTAGAAAAGTCTAATTCCCTCTCTAATTTTTTATAAAGTTCTAATGAATATTTTCTAATTTTAGTTATTCCCGCAGATGGTCCCAATTGACTAACTAAACCTGCAGCATGCCAAGTAGTTCCTGAAGTTAATTGATCTCTTTCAAGTAAAATTGTGTCTTTCCAGCCAAATTTTGCTAAGTGATAAGCGCACGAAGTTCCAGCAACACCTCCACCGATTACTATTGTTTTTACTTTTGAAGGAAAGTCATCTTTCATAAATAATATAAATATTATAATTTATTTAATAAAAAAGTTAATAAATAAATTTTTTTTAAAAATTAATTTTTTTATAATTTTTGGATTTTATTTTTAAATTTCTTATGTATTGAGAAAGAAAATGCATAAGGCTATTATGACAATCCTCTACAATTCCGTAATTTGCCATAGGAAAGTTTATATTAAAATCTGTAATCTTAGACAATTTTCCACCGTTAAATCCTGTAAAAGACACAGTTTTAACTCCTTTAAATTTTGCCATTTTAACTGCTTTAATTAAATTTTTACTGTTGCCAGAAACAGAAAATAAAAATAATAAATCATTTCTTTTACATAATTTTTCAATTTGGAATGAAAATATATCATCATAACTAATATCATTTGCGATTGCAGATATTGTTGCAAAATTTGAAGTTAATGAAACTGATTTTACTTTTAAATTTGTCTTATTATTTGTTTGTTTAATAAAATCACAAGTGAAATGATCAGCTAACGAGGAAGACCCTCCATTGCCACATGTATAGATAATATTTTTATTTTTTAAGCAATTTTTTATTGTTAAAATTATTTTATCTAATTCTTTATAATTAATATTTTTTAACAATACATTTTTTTCGTTAATATATTGAACGTAAAAATCTTTACTTTTATTAATTTTTGATAATGGGAATTTTTTATACATTGTTAAAAATTTAGTCGGAATTAATTTATCATAAAGATTAGTATTTATAAATAATTTACTAAGTAAATAATATTTTTAAAATCCATAAATACAAGAATAATTAGTAATTTTTAATCTAATTCAAAATTTTTTTTATAATCAATATTTAAGCTTTTAGCTTGTTTTTCTTTTTCTAAATAAAAATTACCAATAGCAAGCACATCTAATTCTGTTCCCATAAAACATTTAAATGCATCTTCTGGTGTGTTTACAATAGGTTCCCCTCTTACATTAAAAGACGTATTAACAACTATTGGACATCCTGATTTTTTATTAAATTCAGTTAATAATTTATAATATTTTGGATTTCTATTTTTGCTTACTGTTTGGATTCTTGCAGAATAATCTACATGGGTCACAGCTGGTATTTCAGATCTTTTTATATTTAATTTTTCAATTCCAAATAACTTCTCTTCATCTTTATTCATTTTTATACATTTTTCACTTTTTACATTTGCTACTGTCAGCATATAAGGACTATCACAATCTATATCAAACCATTCAGATACATTTTCACGAATAATAGAGGGTGCAAAAGGTCTAAAACTTTCTCTATATTTAACCTTTAAATTTAAATTTTTTTGCATTTTTTCATTCCTTGGATCTGCAATAATTGATCTTGAACCTAGTGCTCTTGGGCCAAATTCCATTCTACCTTGAAACCAACCTATTGCTTTTCCCTCTATTAACGCATCTGAAACTTTTTCAATAAATTCGCTTTCATCATATAATATAAAATTTGCACCTACTTGACTTAAATACTCTTTGATATTTTCATTTGAAAATTCAGGTCCTAAATAAGAACCTTTCATATCATCGTCAGTATTTACTTTTCTTGGGTTGTTAAGTTCTAAATGCCATAAAGCTAATGCCGCACCTAATGAACCGCCAGCATCTCCAGCAGCAGGTTGTACCCATATATTATCAAAAATTTTTTCTTTAAGTAGTTTGCCGTTTGCAACGCAATTAAGTGCCACTCCTCCAGCTAAACATAAATTTGGAATATTGTATTCTTGTTTTATTGATTTAGCTAATTTTATAACTATATCCTCAGTTACCTTTTGAATTGAAGCCGCTATATCCATATGAAATTCTGTTAAATTTTCTTTTTTTGAATCTCTAGGTTTTTGTCCAAATAAATTATGAAATTTATCATTTGTCATTGTAAGACCAGTTGCATAATTAAAAAAATCTTGATCCATTCTAAAAGTACCATCGTCCTTAACTTCAATTAAATTGTTTAATATTTTATCTGAATAAATTGGTTTACCATATGGAGCTAAGCCCATTAATTTATATTCACCACTATTAACTTTAAAGCCAGTATAGTATGTAAAAGCAGAATAAAGTAATCCTAACGAATGTGGGAAATGAATCTCTTTTTTTATATCAACATTATTCCCTTTTCCAATTGCAACAGTTGTTGTTGCCCACTCTCCTACTCCATCAGCAGTTAAAATGATAGCTTCATCAAAAGGTGAAGGGTAAAATGAACTTGCAGCATGACTAAGATGATGTTCTGAAAAATTAATTTTTTTAAATTCTTTAAAATTTGGATCATGTTCTTTTAAGTGATTTATCAACATTTTTTTTTGGAATAGTTTTTCTCTCAACCATAAAGGCATCGCTTTGTTGAATGAAAAGAAGCCTTTTGGTGCAAAAGCAACATATGTTTCAAGTAAACGCTCAAACTTCAAAAAAGGCTTTTCATAAAAAACGATATGATCAATTTCTTTTAAAGCTAAATTTGCAAATTTTAAAACAAATTCAACAGATTTAAATGGATAATTACTGTCATGCTTAATTCTTGTAAATCTTTCTTCTTGAGCTGCTGCAATAATTTTTCCATCAATGATTATTGCTGCCGCGCTGTCATGGTAAAACGCTGATATACCTAAAATTGAAGTCACTTAAAACAAAGTATAAATGAATGGAGCAACAGCAGAACCTTGTGATAAGACGATAAGACCTCCAAATATGACTAAAACAATTAAAATTGGAAATAACCAATATTTTTTTCTTACTTTCAAAAACTCCCAAAATTCTTTTAAGAAATCCATCTTTAAAATTGTTTTTTCATACTAGTTTTATAATTAGTTTTCTCTTTCCAATACGTGTTACTATCATTTTTCTTTAATGATAAAACATCTTTTCCAAAAATCTTTAATATAAATGATATTGGTGTTACTACAAAAAAAAATATCAAACCCATCACAATAGGTGAAATAATATTTCCTAATAAAATTCCAAATTTAAACCACAAAATATTTAGTGGATTTAATAATTTTGAGTTCAACAATCCTAAAATTAAAAAAATAAATGATATTATTAGAGACCAAATTCTTATATCGCCGTTTTTAAGTATCGGCCACAAAGATATTAATAAAAATACAACAAAAAAAACTATTCCAAAATTTCTATTACTAGCTATTTTAATTTTCACAAATTTTTATTTAAAACTATATTTCATTAATAATCTATTTTCAAAATATAATTAATATTAGCAAATTTATTCATTTTATACATTTTTTGTGATTATAAATCATTTATTAAAAAAATTAACTTAAAAGCAGATAAATATCTTGGCAAAAAAATTGATGGTTTGTAAATAATTCTTATTAACCAACCTAAATATATTTTATCAAAAAAAATATTAATCGGTGCTTGTTGTTTTGTAAAAAAAGATATAGCTGCACCAGAACAAATAATTGCAGATTTAAAATTTATATTATTTTTTATGTAACTTCCCAGTCTCTCTTGAGTTCCTCCGCCTAAATTTATAATAATATAATTGGGCTTAATTTTTTTGATTTTAATCAATAATTTTGAGTCTTTTATATTTTTTGTATTATACCATGGTGATATATAATTATAAACTTTTAAAATTTTTTTTGATTTTAGGAATTCATAATTAATTTTTGATTCATTTTTATTAGGATCAATTAATAAAATTTTTTTACTTGGTTCTTTAGTAAGACTATGTATTAATTTTTTAAAAAATAAAAATCCCGAGAATTTTTTCACATGAATATTTTTTAATTTTAACAATAAACATAAATATCCACTATCAAATAAAGCGATATCAGCATTCTTTAGCGCTTTATGATATTTAACGTTTTTTTTAATATCAGATAAACCGGGTCCAGAAGGAAGAACTAACAATCCACCTCTTTTTAATAATTTTTTAATAATATTGAAATTTTCATCAATAAAATTAACTCCAAAAAGCTTAACAGTTTTAATATTTTTCATTTAAAAAAAATATAATATCATTAATTTATATGTAAAAGAAATTTAACTTAAATAATTATATTTTAATCTAATTCAAATTTATTTTTATAATCTATCTTTAATTTCTCTGATTGTTTTTGTTTATCTAAGAAACAATTGCCAATAATAAGATTGTCAAGTTCAGTGCCCATAAAACATTTAAACGCATCTTCTGGTGTATTTACTATTGGTTCACCTCTAACGTTGAATGAAGTGTTAACCAATATAGGACAGTTTGTTTTTTTATAAAAATTATTAATCAAATTGTAATATTTTGAATTTGTATTTTTATGAACAGTTTGTATTCTTGCTGTATAATCTACATGCGTTACCGCAGGTATTTCTGATCTTTTAATATTCAGTTTATCTATACCAAACAACTCCTCTTCTTCTTTGGACATTTTTAAAATTTTATTATCTTTGATTTTTGAAACTAGCAGCATGTAAGGAGAAGATGAATTTAAATCAAACCATTCATTAACTTTTTCATTTAATATAGAGGGTGCAAAAGGTCTAAAGCTTTCTCTGTACTTAACTTTCAAATTTAAATTTTTCTGCATACTTTCTGACCTAGGATCTCCTATAATTGACCTTGCACCAAGAGCCCTTGGACCAAATTCCATTCTTCCTTGAAACCATCCTATTGCATTACCTTTAATTAAAACATCAGATGTTTTATTTAATAGTTCCTCTTCATCTAAAACATCAAATAATGCTCCGAGTTTAGTTAATTCTTTTTCAATTAATTTTTGAGAGTATTCTGGACCAAGATAAGATCCTTTCATGTTATCAAATTGATTTATTTGTCTTTCTTTTTTGCATTCTAAATACCAATAAGCTAAAGCAGCACCCAAAGATCCACCCGCATCACCAGAAGCTGGCTGAATCCATATGTTATCAAATATTTTTTCTTCTAATATTTTTCCATTTGCTACACAATTAAGAGCAACACCCCCTGCTAAACAAAGATTGTTAATTTGGTATTCTTTTTTCAAAGATTTAACTATTTTTATCATTATATCTTCTGTAACTTCTTGAATTGATGAAGCTATATCCATGTGAAATTGCTCTATATCATCTTTTTGTGGATCTCTTACTTTTCTTTCAAAAAGATCACAAAATTTTTGATTAGTCATAGTAAGTCCAGTTGCATAATTAAAGTACTTTTGGTTCAAATTAAATGTCCCATCATCTTTAATATCTATTAAATTATTAATAATTTTATCTTTGAATAAGGGCCTACCATAAGGTGCTAAGCCCATTAACTTGTATTCTCCACTATTAACTTTAAATCCTGTATAATAAGTGAAAGCAGAGTAAAGCAAACCTAATGAATGTGGAAAATGAATTTCTTTTTTTATTTTAAGATCATTTGCTTTACCAATAGCAGCAGTTGTAGTCGCCCATTCTCCTACACCATCTGCAGTTAAAACAATTGCTTCATTAAATGGTGACGGATAAAAAGCACTGGCAGCATGACTAAGATGATGTTCAGAAAAATTAATTTTAAAATATTCTTTAAAATCATTATCATGTCGTTTTAATTCACTTATTAAAAGTTTTTTTTGAAATAGTTTTTCTCTTAACCATATTGGCATTGCTTTTGAAAATGATTTAAAGCCTTTAGGTGCAAAAGCAACATAAGTTTCGAGCAGTCTTTCAAATTTTAAAAAAGGTTTTTCGTAAAAAACAATATGGTCAATTTCTTTTAAAGATAAATTTGCAAATTTTAAAACAAATTCAACTGAATTAAATGGATAATTATTGTCGTGTTTTTTTCTTGTAAATCTTTCTTCTTGTGCTGCAGCTATAATCTCTCCATCAATTAAAATAGCTGCTGCACTGTCATGATAAAAAGCAGATATACCTAAAATTGAAGTCACTTAAAATAAAGTATAAATAAATGGCGCAACAGCAGAACCTTGTGAAAGAATTATCAATCCACCAAACATAACCAAAACTATTATAATAGGAAACAGCCAGTATTTTTTTCTTACTTTTAAAAATTCCCAAAATTCTTTTAAAAAATCCATATATTAAAATTGATTCTTCATACTAGTATCATATTCAGATTTTTTTTTCCAATATGTGTTTTTTTTATTTTTTTTTATTTACAAAATATCTTT
>Ga0208261_1000714_pt1 | contig 12603 bp, 4 predicted proteins | sample Knorr_S7_td_DCM__FD_185595 | JGI IMG/M metagenome (GOLD analysis project Ga0208261, IMG submission 185595) | Marine microbial communities from Southern Atlantic Ocean transect - Knorr_S7_td_DCM_ad_131m_LV_B (SPAdes) (version 3) | ecosystem: Environmental > Aquatic > Marine > Oceanic | place...
GGGGTAGAAGATATAAAGTAAGAATCATGGGTCTCCATGATAAGGAAGAGGAAACAATTAGTTCTGATCAACTTCCTTGGGCTCAAGTTGAATTTCCTATTACTGCTGGTGGAGGTCAGGCAGGAGCATCTGCGACTCCTAACCTCCGTCAGGGTATGTTTGTCTATGGTTATTTTCAAGACGGACCTGAGCAACAAGTACCTATTATTACTGGTATTCTAGGACACAATGCTCCTACAAAGTTAAAGCAAAAGATAGGTACTACAGATTCTAACTTTGCACCTACCAGTGGATATGCGGAAGGAAAAGTACCAAAGGATTTTAGAACTAAAGAAGTTGTTCCTAAGTATGATCAAGTAACAGCAAAACCAAAGACAGCATCTGCACAAAATGATGTTGAAACTGCAGACTCTGTAGGGAGTGGGACATTAAATCAGTTTGGATTAAAGAAAGATTTAGAAGCTACTGCAGAGCAGTTAAAAGATATTGCAACTGCACAAAATCAAGCTGAGGCTTTAGGATTATCTGGTGAAGCAAAAGAAGTTTTTGTTAAGAGTAGGGTTCATCAAGAAATAAGAAACAGAATAAGAAGAGCAAATTCTCCTATAACACCACCAGTACCAGGTGCTACTTGTGAAAGTGCTGATGCCCCTCATAGATTAAATGCTGGTCAGGTACAGAGAGAAGATAAGTATAGAGAAAAAGTAGTTGTTGCTAAACCTGATGATCCAGTTGAATCATCAATTAAAGCTATGCAAACTATTATTGATACTTTGACAAATAAAATTGATAAGTATCAGAAATCATTACAGAATGGTGGATATATTGATATGGTTTCTATGAAAAAACCTTTAAGAGATTTGAATAGAGATATAGATAATTCTTCTCAAGAGATGTCAAAATATATGAAAGTTCTTACTGATAAAATGATGGAGTTTGTTAATAAAACAACTAACAAAGAATTGAATACTGCTGTATCTGCAATGCCATCTAGTATGAGATTTATGTTTGCAGATATGAAAGAGTTGACGGGACAGACAACTCATAAAATGTATCTTGACATTGGTAATAATTTGAGTGGTACAATTGGACCTATCTTAAAAAAATCATTGAATGTTGATAACATATTAGATGTTGCAAAACAAAGGGCAATTAATATTGATACTGATATTAATCTTCCATTACCTAATGTCGCTGATCTTGCTAATAAGGCTGCAGGTGTTCTTGATTCAGTTAATACGAATGTTTCTCTTCCAACTAAAAAAACAATAGGAAATGTACCACCACCACAAGTAATTAGTGGCAGTGGAACAAAAGAAGACCCTTGGATCAGTCCTGCTACTGAACTTGAAGTAGGGGATAGGGTTGCTGGTGCAGAACCAGAAGGAGTTGCATCTATGATGGCCGCACCACAGGAAATAGTACTACCTCCACCACTTCCACCTCAAAATATTCCTCCATTGTCCGTATTCATAAATGCATATGGACCTGAAGAAGGTAGAATTAAATATAATGAAGAAAAGAAAGGTTTAGTTACTGATTCTACAATGGATGGTGGTTCCATTTCTGGAGTAGGTGTCAAGATGCCTAGTAAGGAGGAGTTTGAGCAGCAACTTATACAAAATTCTAATAGTGATGGTATTGCTGATTTATCAATTAGTACTGATGTTATCCAGACAGTAACAAAACCAACTGTTCCTATGTGTTATGCAGAGGATGTTGCTGCTCAGATAATTCATGCACATAAAGAAACAATTGATGAGGCTAATAATGCTATTCTTAATAACATGAATAGTTTTATTGCAGATATGCAAGATATGCTTGGAATTGAAGAGCAAAAACCAAGTGGTTTACTACCAGGTTTAGAGAAGGGTGCGATTGTTAGTATAACTGATGAAGAAGTTTTGGATCAGGTTAGAGGTGGTACTAATTATGTTACTGATAAGGGAGTTGGTATAACATTCTTTAAAAGTATTATTCCAGATGTTACTAGTTCACCAGGATCTGGAGCTCTTGTTGATATAACAGTATCATCGGGTGGACTTGCTGGTAATCCTACTACTGGTGCAGAACATTTTACATGGGTTTCTAGGGGAACAGGATATACAAATCAGAATGCTGTTAATTGTAATGGTGGATCAGGGTCAGGTATGAAAGTTAATCTAATAACAACTGGTGGCGAAGTTACAACGATGTTTGTTCATACAACAGGAGAAGGATATCTTGATGGAGAGCAAATGACTATTCAGTCTGGTAATTTTGATGCTAAGTTTAATATTGACAAGGTTGCAGGTCCTATTGATCCTAGTGGTATTAAGATTGCAAAGAATGGTGGTAACTATCAACCAGGAGATGTATTAAAGGTTAATGGTGGTGGATTTGATGCAAGTTTTACTCTTACATCAGTCAATGATGCTCCTCTTCCTGAGAAGGAAGATAAAAAGAAACCAAATCCTATGTCAGGTTTGCTTAGTAAGTTGGGTGGTATTCAGGGTAATTTAAATAAAGTATTAAGTTTCCAGAATGTGAAGACTAATGTATTTGATTTTGAATTGCCACCAAATCCTGCAGTTTCTGATTTCTATCATTTCGCAAGAGGTGGTGCATCACAAGCAGAATCTCAGATTCCAAGTCTTGCGGCTCTTGCAAAAAATGTTAATGTAGATCAACTTATTCCTAAGGCTGACGAGGCATTGAGTTTTGTACAACCATCTAAAGCTCAACCTAACATTGATCGGATATTAAATAAAGCAGAGTCTGTGAAAGACGGATTAGAAATTGGTTAATAAATAATAATTATGGCAGACATTAAACCTACATTTGATATTTTTGGTCCATCTACCAAAAATGATATAAAGGTTGGATATATTTCTACGGATAGGGGATATGTTCAACTTGTAGATCTTTGTGAGGCTAATCGATATGCAAAGTATAATCCAGGTACGACATTTATATACGAGAATAGAGATAAAGTATTATACTTAGATATCAATGATGTTAATGATTTAGATCCTTCTATACTTTTACCAAAATCTACTGCAGCTGATAATGGATGTGGTGGAATAAAATTAGAATCTCCATGTACTAATAAAACAGTTGCTAATTTTTATGGTGGTGGTGGAGTTGGTGTACTTGGTAATCCAATTATAGGAACTGATGGTGCAGTATTAGCAGTTGATCTTGTTGAGGGTGGATTTGGATATCAGTATCCTCCTATTGTAGAAGTTAAAAATGGTTGTGATATTGGTGATGGATCTCTTTTTAGATCTGTTTTATCCGATGAAGGATATACAATGAACACACTCAAATATTATGATGAATGTCCTGGTCTAATAGATAATCTTGAACTTTGTGAGGAAAGTCCTGTAGAGAAAGCAGGTTGGGGTAGGTTATTTAATGCTGAAGGTGTAGATATAGGGCCTTGGGATCCATCAAAATATACTGATAATATTTTAGCAAATCCAATTGATTTGGAGATGGAAGCTTATAAGAAAGAACTTGCTGAATTTAAAAATCCTTTTTGGACTACAAGAAGTAATACTCCAGTAACTATATCATCTGAGAAAAAAGTTTCTAGTTTAAAGTATGATGTATATGGTTGGTGGTGGGGTTCAAACCCAAAAGTTAATCCTAAAGGTGAAATTGATAATCTTTATATAAAATTATTTGGAAGAAGAGGAGAGCCTACTGGAATAGAATATTGGGAGAATGATCTTGTATATGGTTCAAGTCTTGCTAGGGTTGAAGAAGGAATGAAACTTCAACGTGAGTGGGAAGAGGTTTGCTTTGGTGAATGTAAACCCAATATGCCAGAGTGTACTTATCTCTTTGGTCAATATTTTGAGTATGATAAAGAAAATTTCATGAATAAGTTTGCAGTATCTCCAGAACCAATGTCTAATGTTCTTGGGACTGATGGTGAAGGAAAAATGTATTCTCTAGAATGGAATATAGATTTTCCACGGGATGGTAATTATGTTTTCATAGTTCAGTGTGATAATGAAGGAACATTATTTGTTGATGGTGAAAAGCAAAGTGAATATAATATAGGTGCTGGTGGTGCTGCTGGTAATACATTATCACCTCCAACTAAAAAGATGGTCAAGATGAAAAAGGGAACCCATCCTGTTAGATTTGATCTTGTCAATTTAATGAAGAAAAAGAGAGTTATTAAGCGAGAAGAAGGTACAAAAACAAATGATGTAGATTTTAAAGTAACTACTTCAACACTTCATGGTGCTACTGCATCTATCGAAGGATTGGATATATATGTCGAGAAAACATTTGGACCTGTTGCTGATTTTGACGCTGCACATGCAAATAATATTAGTAAAGATTTTAATAGAAAGGTTGAGTATGGAAGAATATATGATGTAGTTTTAACAAGCAATACGTTTAGGACTGCAAAGACTGGGACTACTAATCAAATTACTTATGTTGGACTAAAGAAACCAGGAGATATGCGTTGGAGTAGTGATACTAGACTTGAGTTTGATGATAATTCTGAGAATGGATTTGATGTTAATGGTTCATTTACTATTGATAATGTTACTGGAGGAACGGCTAAGTTTAATCCAAGTGGTCAGAGTGTAGATTTTACAGGAAAGAATGTTAAGGTTACTTTAACTTATACTTGGAAGGATAATCCTAATATATCAGGTAAAGCATTAGACCAGATTAAAATGGGTAATGTGACTTGGAATCAAGGATCAGAAATTGGAGGTGATTTAAAATATGTTAAACCTGATGGAACATTATCACTCACTAATGGAAAACAAAACCCTTGGATAAAGAGTTATCCAAGTACCAATTGGATTAATAATTCTCACGTTGGTTTTCTAAGAGACTATGCTGTTTTTCCAGTTCATGATGGCACACAAAATGACAAGTGGCATGAAGGAATATGGTATCTTGACATTAAAAGTGGAGGAAATTATAGGCTTGAAGTGATGTCCGATGATGTAGCAAAAATTCATTGGGATGGGAATAAGTTAGGTAAAACTTCTTGGTCTGATTTTCAAGGTCAACCTCCATTGCTCGGTAATCCAAGAGTATTTGTCATCAATAATGTTACTGTAGGTAAACATCGATTGAAAGGAGGGATTACAAATAATGGTAGGTATGGTGATCAATGGTATCATAATCCAGGAGGAATTGCTTGGACATTAAAAGATCCTTCTGGTACTATTGTTGCTACCAGTCTTGATCCTTTTAATGATCCAGGATATTCTCTTCGTCAATCGCAAGGTAGTGATACACAGACTATAACATTGGGTGGAGTTAGTGAGATAGGAAGTGATGCTAGTGGAAGTATTGAGTTAAGAACTAAAGGTGAAAGAGTTCTTCAGATGGAAGATATTCCTCATGTTCCTATTGAAGATCAAAAGATTCTTTTTGATGATGTTATTATGACAGCATCTCAAGGTAGATTTTTTAATATTCAAGGAAATAAAGCAAAATATACTTTAGATAAACCTTTACCTGTAGATTTATCATCTACTCAGGGAACTGATGCTGAATTAAAAGTATTTGATACTCTTTCATTTATAGATAAGGCTTCTAGAAAATTATGGAAGACAAATAATCTAAGTCCTCAACAGAGAAAAGATAGTTCCAATTCTTTTAGTAATCGTTATGGTATAACCCCATTTAATCCTACTATTGAACATAATACAAATTATCCAGGATTTCATAAAATTGTTTGGACTAATATTAAGTTCCCTATAACGGCTGAGTATGATATTACTATTTCTGTTGATGATAATGTAAGATTAAGAATTGGTGATCAAGTTGATATTCAGAAGGATGGTTTTGCTGTAAGAGGTGATTGGAGAACTGCAACTGGAACAACTGTTTATAGGAAAAGAGTTAGGGAGGGAACATATACATTAACTGCTGATTTGGAACAAATTCGAGGTGGTAAGTATGGAATGAAGGCAAATTCAATGTTACTTGCTATTGATATACGAGCTGTTGGTACTATAGAAACCGAACTTGAAATAAAAAGTTGGAATCAGAATCCTTTTGGTGTTGCAATGGCAATCGAAGCACCTCCTCCTGAACCACCATTAAGATTACCTCCTGATGATTCTGATGGTAAATGTCCTACAAATCCGATATGGTCAACCATTCTTCCAGGTTCTAGTGATTCATGGTATCCATGTGAGTCCAAACCTTGGAGTGAATTTACAAATACGTATGCTCTTTCTCCAGTCCCACCTTTAGATACTCCTGGAAGTGATGGAGTGGGTGCATTATATAAAAATTCTTGGAAAATGTCTGCTCCTTATGCAGGATATTATCTTTTAAAAGGTACAGTAGAGGATACTGGAAAACTTTTTGTTAATGGAAAAGAAATTACTGGTTTGTCTTCACCTACTGAGCTGTGTAAAAAAATACCATCTACAAAAATATATTTAAGTGAGGGTACTCATACTATTGATGTTGAAGTTGAGAATAAAAAAGATTATGAGACACCAAAGTTCTTTATAGATGAGAAGATATTTGATACTCAAGATTGGCAGAACCAAGTATCAAGACCATCAGGTAGAACAAAAGATATTAATTTTAAAATAACTACGTCAACATGGCACGGTGCTACTGCATCTATAGAAGCATTGGGAATATATCATGATAAAAAATTTGGTGGTGAATATGACCCACCAAAAGATTTTAAGAGAACAGTTGAGTATGGTAGAGTATATGATGTAGTATTAACAAGTAATACTTTTAGAACTGTAGATGGTGGTGCTGCTGGTAGTGGTCAAATTACATATGTTGGAATGAGACTACCAGAAAATAAACGTTGGAGTAGTGATACTAGACTTGAGTTTGATGATAATCCTACTAATGGATTTGATGTTAATGGTTCATTTACTATTGATAATGTTACTGGAGGAACGGCTAAGTTTAATAAAAGTGGTGATAATATTGATGTTACAGGAGCAAATGTCAACGTCACATTAACTTATGCTTGGAATGATAATCCTGATGTAGCAGGTAAAGCCTTAGATCAAATTAAAATTGGCACAACAACATGGACTCAAAGTGATACAGTAGAAATATCAAAACATACAAAACAAAACCCTTGGATAAAGAGTTATCAAAATGATACCAATTGGATTGGTAATCCTAATACTGTATTTTTAAGAGACTATGCTGTTTTCCCAGTTCATGATGGCACACAGAATGATACGTTTCACAAAGGAACATGGTATCTTGATATTAAATCTGGAGGAAATTATAGGCTTGAAGTGATGTCTGATGATGTAGCAAAAATTCATTGGGATGGCGATAAGATAGGTCAAACTCATTGGAATCAATTTCAAATACCTCCATTGCTTGGTAATCCAAGAGTATTTGACATCAATAATATTCCTGTAGGTAAACATAGATTGACAGGAGAAATCACAAATAATGGTAGGTATGGTGATCAATGGTATCATAATCCAGGAGGAATTGCATGGGTGTTAAAAGATCCTTCTGGTACTATTGTTGCTACCAGTCTTGATCCTTTTAATGATCCAATTCCAACTACTAAGAGAAAATCAGGTAGTGAAACTCATACTATAACTTTGGGTGGAATAACTGAACTTGGTGAGGATATGACTTTTGCATCGGGATCAAATCCACAAGGTATTAAGTTAAGAACTAAAGGTGAGAATGTTCTTCAGATGGAGGATATACCTCATGTACCCATAGAAGATCAAAAGATTCTTTTTGATGATGTGATCATTACTTCATCAGAAGGAAAATTCTTTGGAATAAACGGTAATAAAGCTAAGTACGTACTTCCTGAACTTCACAATACAAATTTAGATAGAGGTGGTGTTACATATAAAGGGCCTGCATTATATAATTATAAATTCAAGGGATATGGGGAATTTCAGAATAGGAGTGGAGTTTCTCCTGATTATCCTAAGTTTGGTGGTGGAGAAATTGTTAATTATGAATGGAGTAATGTTGATTTCCCAAGAGATGGTGAATATGATTTCCTTTTTACAAACGATGCTCATGGATCAGTATATTTGGATGGAAAGGAAATAATAAAAGGAGATTTTGATAATATAGAAGGAGTTTCTGCAAGAGACTATGCGAATTGGAGAGTTGGTATTAAGAAGAAAATAGAAATAAGTAAAGGAAAACATACCATAACAGTTGCACCATCTGATGGACGTTTGGGAGAGAAAACTGGATGGGCTGATGGATTATTTAAAAAGTTATCGGATGATTACTATAGAGGACAGCAAGCATGGGATAATAATCCATCAGCAATGGCATTGGGAATAACAATTAAGACAGAAACCAAACCAGAATTTGGATCAAAAGAAGAGATAGCACAGAGAGGAAAGTCATGGAAAGATAATCCAACAGCAATCTCAGCAATAATGATTCCACCTCCTTGTCCTAAGAAAATAAAAGGAAAGGGTGTTGTTGTTGATGTTATTGTTGATGATCCTGGTGGTCCATATCCAACCCCTGAAACACCACCTGAAGTAAGTTATCCTGTTACTTTAAGATTGAAGAAAGTAGAAATTGTGAAGACTGGAATTAATTATGATCCAGGTGATAATCCAATTAAATTTCCACCATATGATCCTCAAGAATTAGAAACTCCACCACCTCCAACGGCTCCTCCAGGCATTGGAACACCTGCTACTGTTTCGATTGATGCAGAACCTCCAGTGATTAAGTTTGGTGATTGTACTACATTGAGTTATACATCTAATGGTAACACTAAGGTTGTAATAACTCCTGCAGTAGGTGAGGTTCCTGCTGTGCCTGAAGGGACTGTAAGAGTTTGTCCTTCTGAGACTACTGTTTACACTATTACTGGTGATGGTGAAGGTGGTGGAGATCCTGGTGATGGTGATGGAGATCCTGGTGATGGCGGTGGCGGTGGCGGTGACAGGCCAACTGATACTACAACAGTTACAGTTATTAAGGGTAGTGATCCTACACCAAGGGAAGGTGAACCTGATGGTGACCAGATTGTGGTAGATCCTCCTAATGGATCTTCATTAGTACCAGAATTTGGACCTCATGGAACTGTTGTTGGTGTTAAGATAAATGATCCTGGTCTTGGATTTACTAAATATCCTACAATTTCTATGCCATCTGCTACTGGTGTTGGTGTTGTCTTTGCACCACAATTTGAAATTATAAGAGATCCATTGGATGTTGTACCTGATAAATTATTACAGGTGACTGATTTGGTTGGATTGAAACAGACTGGTTATGTTGATGGTAGAGCATACTATGGTGCAGTATTCTTTGATAATGATATTAAATATGCTGGAATGTATGAAACCATTGGACAAAAGATACGTGTCTATGATACAATGCAGGATAGTATAGATGCTATGGATAGATCAGATCCATCTGCAATTCAACGTTCAGGAACTGATGTATCAAGTAATGATCCTAGACTTAATATTCCAAATACCCCCGATAATTTAATTTAACATGTCAGGACAAGGTAATAAAGGCGTAAGTAATAAAAGAGGTGGTAGTGCCAAGCAGAATTATACTGCTATAAAATATGGTAACAACCAAGGAACTATTGCCTTTGGGCAGATCCATAAACAGGGTGATGTTACATCTGCGGTTATGCTTGAGACTCCAGATGGTGAACATCAACTATCTCTTGATCTAGATGGTCAAAGAACAGGGTGGACTTGTTCAACTAGTCCTGGTAATTTTCAGGTAGAGTGTGGTTCTGCTAATGAAGAAGCACAAGATAGTGCCGTTATAAATGCAAAGAATGGTAATATTATTTTGTTGGCTACTAATGGTAAGATTAGAATGCAAGCAACTGACATTGAGTTAATTGCAGTAGGTGAAGGTGGTGCTAAAGGAAATATTAAAATGAATGCTACAGAATCTATAACAACAGAATCTAAAAAGTTTTTAGTAACTGCTAAATCATTTTATAGAATTGCTTCTCCACAAACAGGTGAGATTGTTGCAAATGGAGTATTAAAGTTGTATAGTTCTATTATTAGGGGAGTGAGTGATGCTGTTGCTGTTAAAGATTCTAAGGTAGCAGGACAAAGATTCCAAAAACAAATGAACGAGGGAACTTAACATGTCATACAATGTAGATGATATTAATGTAGGAGGTCAATTAAAAGTTGGCACGGGTATTGATGTAGCTCCTATACAAGAAGGAGATGAGAAAATTAATGGATCCATGTTTGCTGAAGGTCCTATAGTCTTTGGTAAACCAGATGCTTTTTCTCAGATAGAAGGAACCTTGATGGTTGGTCCTCTTGCTAATGATGATCCTGATATGCCTGATGGCACTACTCCATATAAAACGGTGCTTGGTATTTCTGGTTCCAGACAACAGGCTTTATATTCAAAGGGAAATTTATTTGTAGAAGGTGATATATTTGTTACTGGATCTGTTGATTGTTTTTCTGTTGGAAGACTAGAGGCAAGACATAAGGCAGCAGATGCTTCACCTAAGAAGTTTGATATGGAGCATCCTTCTAAGGGTGAGGGTCATCGTCTTTCCCATGCATGTATTGAAGGACCAGAGGTGGGGGTTTACTATAGGGGTAGACTAAAGAACAGTAATGTGATAGAGTTACCTACATACTGGAAGGATTTAGTACATGCTGACAGTATCTCTGTTCAACTGCAACCAATTGGAGCTCATCAGGACATCATTGTAAAAAGGTGGGATGATGAGCAGGTACATCTACAGTCAAGAGGCCCTATCCCTATTGATTGTTTCTATCACGTTTATGCTGAGAGAAAGGATGTAAATGCATTAGTTGTAGAGTATGAAGGGAATGATTGGGATGATTATCCTGATAAAGATAACCATGACCCTAAATATGCAGAGGTGATCAACACTAGGACTCGTTAAAATGATTGATGAATACCTTACACGGTGTGTAGTAGATACATTAAGAAGAACAATTACGATTTATTCTTCGGAAGGAGATGAAAATGTAGTGAATTGTGATACGGTAGAAGAGTTTATGAATGTACTTAACTTTGTACGTGAAACTTGTCCAGAAGATGTGTTAGTGTATTCTGATCCTCTCTAGGGGAAATTAGCTTTTAATTCCAAAAAAGCTGGGAAAAAAATCCCCAGGTTTTTTTGACCCCATTAGTCTTGGCAGAGTTTTTTTGTTATGCTAAATAATCCATAACAAGAACTATAAGTACGAATACAATGGGTCTTTCCAGATTAGATAATTTTCTAAAATCAGCGAGAGGGACAATTCTCTATGTTAACCCTAATGATTTAGATGCAACTGATAGTGTCGAAAATCAGGGAAACTCATTAACACGTCCTTTCAAAACTATTCAACGTGCATTAATTGAGTCTGCTAGGTTTTCATATCAGAAGGGTTTAGAAAATGATCGTTTTGCAAAAACGACTATATTAATATATCCAGGCGATCATGTGATCGACAATAGACCTGGTTATATACCGATTGCTGAAAATCAATATAGATTGCGTAATGGGTCAACAACGAATAATTTACCACCATTTGATTTAACATCAAATTTTGATCTTTCTACATCAGATAATGAATTATATAAGCTTAACAGTGTTCATGGTGGTGTAATTGTTCCAAGAGGAACTTCACTTGTTGGATTAGATTTAAGAAAAACGAAGATAAGACCAAGATATGTTCCAAACCCAACAAATGATGAAATAGAGAGATCTGCAATATTCAGAGTTACTGGTGGTTGCTATTTTTGGCAATTTTCAATGTTTGATGCTGATCCTAATGGACAGTGTTTTAAGGATTATAGTGAAAACCTCTTTGTTCCTAATTTTTCACACCACAAGCTAACTTGCTTTGAATATGCAGATGGTGTCAATAATGTAAAAATTAATGATGCCTATATTAGTGGTACTGATGGAGAATTTGATAGAACTGACCTTGCAATGTATTATGAGAAGGTTGGTCTAGTTTATGGTACTTCCTCTGGACGTGCCATTGAACCAGATTATCCAAGTTCTGGTTTAGATATTCAACCAAAAATTGATGAATATCGCATAGTTGGTTCACAGGGTAAAACTGTTGGTATTTCTAGTATCTTCTCTGGTGATAGTGTAATTTCAAATACTACTATTACAGTATCTACTTCTAATCCAGTTCCTGAATTGCAAGTAGATACACCATTTAGTATTAAAGATGTTGGAGTAGATGAATTTAATGGTCAATTTGTTGTATCTGAGGTTATTAATCCTAGTAAAATTAAATATCAAGTACAGAATGCTCCAGTTGTTGCAAATCCAAGTTCTGCAGGATCTGAATTAAGTCTAACTGCTAATACAGTTACATCTGCATCTCCATATATTTTCAATGTATCTTTAAGATCTGTATTTGGTGTATGTGGACTTCTTGCTGATGGTAAGAAAGCAACAGGATTTAAGTCTATGGTGGTTGCTCAGTTTACTGGTATTGGTTTACAGAAGGATGATAATGCATTTGTATTGTATAATGCAACTAATGGAGAATATGATGATAGTACAGCAGTAACGTCCGTTTTAAGTAATAATTCAAAGGCAATATACAAACCATCTTATAGAAACTTCCATCTTAGGGTAACAAATGATGCCTTTATTCAGGC
>Ga0208261_1000716_pt1 | contig 12588 bp, 10 predicted proteins | sample Knorr_S7_td_DCM__FD_185595 | JGI IMG/M metagenome (GOLD analysis project Ga0208261, IMG submission 185595) | Marine microbial communities from Southern Atlantic Ocean transect - Knorr_S7_td_DCM_ad_131m_LV_B (SPAdes) (version 3) | ecosystem: Environmental > Aquatic > Marine > Oceanic | place...
AGTCATGAAGACGGAATTCTATCTGATGAAGAATTTAATTGGCTAACTATGAGAGCAAAAGGCAATTTTGGATTAACTATGTCCTGTGCTTCGCATGTACAGGCAATTGGTAAAGGTTTTCCTGGGCAATTAGGAATATTTGGAGATCAACATATAGAAGGATTAAAGAGATTAACAGATGAAATTAAATCTTATGATAGTCTTGCCGTCGCCCAATTACATCATGCAGGCATGAGATCTCCAGAGGATATTATTGGTGAACAACCCATTTGTCCTTCAGATGATAAAGAGACTAACTCAAGGGCTTTATCGTTGGATGAAGTAAAAAGATTAAGAGATGATTTTATTGAAGCTGGAGTCAGGGCAAAAAAGGCCGGATATGAAGGAGCTGAGATACACGGAGCTCATGGCTATATTCTTTGTCAGTTCTTAAGTTCAGATATTAATAAGAGAGAAGATGAATATGGAGGAAGTTTAGAAAATAGAGCTAGAATCATTTTTGAGATAGTTGATGGCATTAGAGATAAATGTGGTTCTGAATTTCTATTGGGAGTTAGACTGTCTGCAGAAAGGTTTGGAATTAAATTAGGAGAGACTAAAGAGGTGTGCAAAAAACTCATTGATACTAAAAAAATTGATTTTTTAGACATGTCTCTTTGGGATTCCTTCAAAGAACCGGTAGAAGAAGAACATAAAGGTAAGAATTTGCTTGAGCATTTTACAGAAATTGATTTTAAGGATGTTCAGTTAACTGTAGCTGGTAATATAAGAACAGGTGAAAATGTACAAAAGGTTCTTAATAATAAAGTAGATTTCGTTACGATAGGAAGGGCTGCTATTTTGCATCATGATTTCCCCAAGAAAGTCATGGAAAATCCAGAATTTGAGCCAATAGAATTGCCTGTTTCTCGATCTCATTTAATCCAAGAAGGGCTAAGTAATAAATTTGTTGAATATATGGGTGCATGGCCAGGCTTTGTAGGGGAATAAGGTACATATTTGATTGTTAAAGGTACATATTTCCAAAGAAAAGTTTGGAAGGAGTTAACTAAAATCCCTAAGGGAGAGACTAGAACTTATAAGCAGATAGCAATTGCTGTAGGTAATCCCAATTCTTCACGAGCTGTTGCTAATGCTTGTGGAAAAAACCCAAGACCTATAATTGTTCCATGTCATAGGGCAGTTAGATCAGATGGTACTATAGGAGGCTACAGCGGCGCAGGCGGTGTTAAGAAGAAAAGACAATTATTGATAAAAGAAAAAGTAAATCTAAAAAACTTATAGGAGTTCTAAATGATAGATATGAATTTAAAGGGAAAAAGGGCAGTAGTAACTGGAGCTAGTTTAGGAATAGGAGAAGCAGCAGTTAAGATGCTTTCAGATCATGGTGCAGACGTAGAGTTTTGCGCTAGAAATACAGAGGCAGTTGAAATACTCTCTTCGTATAAATCAGAAGGAAAAGTAAGAGGACATCTTGCAGATATGGGTAATTCTGAAGAAACGAATGATTTTATTGAACGAATTTTAGTTGATGGAAATGTTGATATATTAGTAAATAATGTAGGAGCTTCACCGTCTAGAAATTTTTTATATATGTCAGATGATGACTGGAAAGAATTACATGACTTAAACCTTATGTCTGCAGTTCGTTGCACTAGAGCTTTTTTACCTGCCATGAGGGAAAGTAAATGGGGCAGAATAATTATGGTTTCCAGTTCAGCAGGAAAATACCCCAATGCAGCTTTAATTGATTATGGCGCAACTAAAGCAGCCATGATTTCAATTAGTAAATCGCTTGCTAGGAAGTATGGTAGAGACGGAGTATTAATTAATTCTGTCTTACCAGGATTAATTCATACTGCTATGTGGGAAAGGGCAGCAACTGAAATAGCAGAAGCAGTTGGGAGTACCATGGATGAAATTATAGAAAATAATGGAAAAGGAGTTCCTGTTGGAAGATATGGAACAGCAAATGAGGTTGCCTCTTTAATAATTTTCCTTTGCTCAGAGGCAGCTTCTTATATTAATGGCACTTCAATTGAAGTAGATGGAGGGCAATCTACTCATATATAAATCTGATTATAAAAGGACTTTGGTTATGTTACGATATCGCATAGAGGCGATTAATATGAACACTTTTATTAAGAAATTTAGTTTTTTTGTTATTTTTTCATTAATTATATCTGGTTGTTCTTTGGTAAGAGACACCTACCAAATAGAACAAAGATTAATCTTAGATTATCTTCTAGATGATCTACCACTGCCTGAAAGTGCAGAGATTTTAAAGGTTCCTACAGTAGTTTTAGGAACAGGAGATAAGATTGCCGGAAGAGTAATGATGCATTCGCCTGAAAGTCCTGCAGAAAACTTAATTTTCTATGGAAATAATACTGTTTCGGCTGGTTGGACTTTAATTCAATCTACTGTTGGAGATCAAATTATCCTTACTTATGAAAAGAATGGTAGATATGCAAGTATAGAGTTAACACAAAGAGGGATTGGCTTTTGGTCGGGATTGAGTAGAAGTTTAATTACAGTGTCAATTGTCCATCCTGAGTCCATTGGAGATCAAAATCCTTATTTAGCACTAAAAGCAAAAGAAGATTTACAGAGAGCTATAGCCTCAAAAGAATAATTTAACTTCAAATAAATTTAATGAATTTTTCTAATAGATTTAAATTCTTAATATCTTTAATTCTTTTTCCTTTATCACTAACGTTAAAATCAGGCATAGTTCTTGAAGATTTAGAAGAAAATAGAGCTGACTGGGATTGTTTTAGTGATCGAGTAATGGGAGGGGTCTCTGAAGGTAAGGCTTCTGTAGTATCTTCTGAAGAAAGCAAATTTTTTAGATTAGAAGGAAACGTAAGCACAGAAAATAACGGAGGTTTTATTCAGTGTAGAGCTAATGTCAATTTGAAAACAAAAGACATTAACGGTGTAAGAATTAAAATTAAGGGTAACGGCGATGAATATTATGTCCATTTAAGAGTTCCTAGAATGCTCCCTTGGAATTATTATTCGTCTAAATTTTATGCAACTGAAGAATGGCAAGTAATAGACTTGCCTCTTAGCTCATTCGAATATTCTAGAAATTCATCAAAAAAATTTAAGTCTTCTAAAATAAGCACAATAGGAATAGTAGCTTATGGTAAGGATTTCTATGCTCAAGTTGATTTAGCTCAATTAGAAATTTATTAATATTTATCTGAAGTGATAACAGATCCTTACTTTTATGTAATTGCTGTTATCTCAGTCTTTCTTCATGGTATGGCAAAAGGAGGCTTTGCTGGGTCATTAGCTTTATTAGCAATACCTATGATGGCTTTCTTCATACCTCCTTTTCAAGCTGTTGCCATCCTTCTAATACCTCTTATATTTATGGATTTTGTTACTGTTTATAGATATTGGAGGATGTGGGATTGGTCAATAGTTAAATATATTATTCCACTGGGTATTGGGGGTGTGATTATAGGAACCATTTCTTTTAAGTTTATGTCAGAAGACCATATTAGGGTTTTAATAGGACTTTTAGCTATAGCTTTCTCTCTTGATTATTTTTTTAGATCTTCAAATTTACAACCAAAGAAAACTTCTCGCATAGGAAGCTATTTTTGGCCAACTCTTTCTGGATTCACAAGTTTTTCAATCCATGCTGGAGGATTGCCATTAAGTTTTTATTTATTGCCTAAAAGGTTAGATAGAAGAGTTTATGCCGCAACTATGGGTATTTATTTCTTAGCAATGAATTTATTTAAGATTTTTCCTTATGCTTATTTAGAGCAAATGACATACGAAAATATAATGACTTCCTTAATCCTTCTACCACTAGCTCCATTAGGGGTTTATTTTGGAGCTTACATGGTAGAAAAAGTAGGACAGGAATGGTTCTATAGGATTAGCTATTTCTGTTTATCCATAGCAGGGGCTAAATTAGTATACGATGGTAGAAATTCTTTAATTTTCTTTTAGATCTCTAAAATTTGGCTTTCTTTTTTCTATGAAAGCCATAACACCTTCTTTATATTCAGATCGATCTAAAAACACTCTTTGGGTGTCTCTTTCATAATCTAGTTGTTCAGACAAAGAGACAGACATAGCATTATCATGAGCTTTAGTTACAGCTTTAAGGCCTTCTATCGGTCCATTTGCTATTTTATGAGCTAATTCATTAGTCTTTTCCAAGAGCTGATCATCTTCAAAACAATCCCATATCAATCCCCATTCTTTAGCTTGCTTTGCACTAATATCATCACCTAAAAGACCCATACCATTTGCTCTCGCCCTTCCTATGAGATGCGGAACAAACCATGAAGAGCCTACATCTGAGATAATTCCAAGTTGTGGTCCAAAAACCAATTTAAATTTAGCTGATTTAGAAGCCACAACAAGGTCTCCACATAAAGCTAAACCTACTCCGCCGCCCGCAGCTATACCATTGATAGAAGTGATCACAGGTTTATTTATTGTAGTTATTGCTCTTACCAGAGGGTTAAAGGCCTGGTCCATGGTTTGATAAGCCCCTTCTCCTGGAGAAGTTCCTGCTTTCATTTCCCAGCCACCATCTGCTAGATCGGCGCCTGCACAAAAACCTCTACCATTACCTGTAATCACTACAACTCTTACATTTTCATCATTTTCTATCTCATTAAAAGTATCTAGTAAGCCTACAATCAGGTCTTTGTTCATTGCATTTAAAACCTCAGGTCTATTAAGTTTTATTAATAACACCCCGGATTCATTTAGTTCTTTTTGTATTGCTGTATTCATATAAAAACCTCTTTAATCAAATTGTTTTTCAGTGCTGGCAAATAATAAATAAAATATACCACCAAAGAAAGTAACTCCTGCAGTTACATAAAATACCATAGACCAAGAATTAGTAGCATCTAGAATCATTCCAGTTAGAATGCCCCCAACAAGACCTGGTATAGCGGCAAAAGAATTTGTAATTCCCATTAATCTTCCTGTATATTTTGGTCCAATATCAGCATGATTCACTATGAAACCACCTGCTGAGAAACCAGCAAATACATTACCTAAGCACATAATTGTCATTACAGCTGCAACTGAGTCAAACATAGGAACAAGGCACAAAGCTATACCTCCTCCGCCAAATCCAATCGAGTTACATAATCTTCTAACTGTTATAAGTTTTACTCCTCTATTCGTTAAATAGTCAGCAAAATAACCACCTACATTTGTAAAAATAAATGCAGTTAGGTGGGGTAACATAGCTAAAAATCCAACAGCTGCCCAAGGAACTCCAAGTCCTTCACTTATAAAAGCAGGAAGCCAGGATAGGAAAACAAATAAAGAATAGTTATTACAAAAATGAGCAACAGTTATAGCCCACAAAGGCCTATTAAACAAAAGCTGTTTTACTGGAAGAGGGTCATCTATTTCAGAGGCAGGGGCATTGGCTTGAATGTAAGCTAATTCTTCTTCTGATATTTTAGGGTCATCTTTAGGAGAAGAAAAAATATTTTTCTTCCAAAAATAATACCAAATAAATCCAATACCTCCATAAAGATAAAAAGCCCACTCCCAGCCAATTTTAGTAATAATAATAGGGGTTACTATTAATCCAAAAATAGTACCAATTGGTATGGCGCTATTAGTTAACGCTACAGATCTTGCTCTCTCCTTAAATGGAATCCATCTAGCATACAAGCTATGCCAAGCCGGAAAAGTGACGGCTTCTCCTATACCCATTCCAAATCTTGCTAAGAGAAGCCAATAAAATCCTGCAAAAAAAGCTAGAGGAGTTATTAAGGTAAAAATAGACCAAACTATTAACCCAATTCCTAGGACTAATTTTGCTCCATATCTATCTGAAAGAAGACCTCCGGGTATTTGTGTGAAAATATAACCAAAGTAGAACATTCCAAGCACAATACCTCTTTCAGTATCTGACCAGCCCATTTCACTTCCCATAGGAATAATTGCTAAGGAAATAACTACTCTATCTATGTAACAAATGAAGACAGCAAGTACTGTAAGGAGGATAACTTTAAATCTTTGAGGCATAATAATTCTGTATTTATACCTTAACTTTTAGCTAAAGAAATAACAATTCAATTTAAATTAATATATGTTAAGTTAATATTGTTTTTATGAGTGATACAGAAAAATATTTACTTCAAGATATAAGAGTAATCGATGCTGCTAGTTTTATTGCTGGACCAGCTGCCGCTACTATCATGTCTGATTATGGAGCAGATGTTATAAAGATAGAACCTCCTGAAGTAGGTGATAGCTTAAGGTGGTTGATTCCCAGAGCGGGCCTTCCTGAAGGAGTTGAGAATTATTGCTGGCAACTAACAGGTAGAAATAAAAGAAGTATCTCAATTAATTTAAAAGATCCAGAAGGACAAGATATCTTAATTAAACTTGTTAAGTCAGCAGATGTATTTATAACTAATATGCCTTTTCCTCTAAGAGAGAAGTTAGGATTAAGACCAGAAGATATCTGTCCACATAATGATCGCTTAATTTATGCTTCTATGTCTGGATATGGAGAATCAGGACCCGATAAGAATAGAACGGCTTATGATTCAACTGCTTGGTGGGCAAGAAGTGGGCTTATGGATTATGTTCGCCCTTCTTCTGTATCTGAACATGCTTGGTCTACACCCGGCATGGGAGATCATCCAACTGCATCAGCATTATTTGGAGCAATAATGACTGCTCTTTATAGAAGAGAAAAAACAGGTAAGGGCACACAAGTTTCAACTTCATTACTGGCAAATGGTGCTTGGTCTAATGGAGTATATTTGCAAGCTGCCTTAATGGGAGTAGAGTTTCCAGATAGATCAGATCCTCTTCCTAAACATCCTTTTGGATCTATATATAAGACTAAGGACAGTGCTTTTGTAAGCTTAAATATGGTCAATGCAGTAAATGAGTGGCCTAAGTTAGCCATTTCATTGAACAGAAAAGATTTGTTAGAGGATGAGAGGTTTCAGGGAGGAGGGTTATTAAACAATATGGAAGAGTTAAGGAGTGAACTCAATAAAGAATTTTCTTCTCGTAGCCTTGAAGAAGTAAATATAGCTTTGAGAGAATCTGGAGCTACTTTTGGAGTAATATCAAAGGCAGAAGATATTAAAGAAGATAAACAATTCCATGAAACAAAGACACTGGTAGAATTAAACCATGAAGGAATGCCAGGAGTGTTTACTATAAATAGTCCTTTTAATATTAAAGATGAGAATAAGAAGGATCCTTACAGAGCTCCTAGAATCGGAGAACACTCTAAAGAAATTCTTGAAGAGATTGGCATAAACAAAGAACAACAAATAGATTTAAAGGAAAAAGGAACAATATACTGGGAGTAATTTATGAGTAACTGGGATGATATTCTTATTCTTGAAGACCAATTGACAGAAGAGGAAAGGCTAATCAAGCAAAGTGCAAAAGATTATTGTGAAAATTCTCTTATGCCTAGAATCTTAGAAGCTAATAGAAATGAAATTTTTGATAAAGATATATATAAGGAGCTAGGTGACATGGGATTTCTTGGTTGCACTATAAAAGGCTATGGCTGCGCTGGAGTCAATTATGTTTCATATGGATTAATTGCAAGAGAAGTAGAACGAATTGATTCAAGCTATAGATCTGCTTTTAGTGTTCAGACTTCTTTAGCTATGCATGCTATAGCTACTTTTGGCTCAGAAGATCAGAAGAACAATTATTTACCTAACATGGCAAAAGGTGAATTGATTGGATGTTTTGGCTTAACGGAGCCAGATGCTGGCTCAGATCCCGGTAGCATGAAGTCCACAGCAAAAAAGGTTGATGGAGGCTTTCATTTAAAAGGTTCTAAGACATGGATAACCAATTCACCCATTGCTGATATTTTAATTATTTGGGCAAAAGATGAAGATGGAATTTTGAGAGGATTTATAGTTGAAAGATCTGATAAGGGCCTAGATACACCTTACTTGAAAGGAAAATTTTCGTTGAGAGCCTCTGCGACAGGACAAATATTTTTAGATAACGTTTTTGTTCCTAACGAAAGAGTTTTACCTGAAGTAAAAAGTTTTAAAGGCCCCTTTTCTTGTTTAAATTCTGCAAGATACGGGATCTCTTGGGGGGCAATGGGCGCTGCCGAGTTTTGCTGGCATGCCGCTAGAAGTTATTCCATTGATAGAGATCAATTTGGTGAACCTTTGGCTTCTAAACAGCTTATTCAAAAGAAGTTGGTAGACATGCAGACAGAAATAACTCTAGGACTTCAAGCTTCACTCAGAGTTGGCAGATTAATTGATGAAGGAAAAATGATTCCTGAAATGATTTCTCTAGTTAAAAGGAATAACTGCGGAAAGGCTCTTGAGATAGCAAGAGACTCAAGAGACATACATGGGGGTAATGGAATTTCTGATGAATATCATGTTATAAGACATGTTATGAATCTTGAAGCAGTAAATACTTATGAAGGTACCCATGATGTCCATGCTCTTATCTTAGGAAATCATCAAACCGGCCTAAACTCTTTCTCATAAAAAAAGCCCGGTAAGAACCGGGCTTTTTTAATCTTCCTAGCCTTTAGAAGTTATAGTTAAAAGTAGCACCATAAATTCTAGGTTCAGTTAAGAAGTAGTTAGTATACATACCAGATGTATCTGAAGTTACATAATGACCTGTTATAGCTTCATTATTTGTCATGTTTCTTATCCAAAGTCTAAGATTCCACGCATCTTCAGTGTCTTCTATGAGAACAGAAGCATTTGTTTGATACCATCCAGGTAACTTATCCCAGCTTCTATTAAATTCTCTAGCATAACTTCCATCCTGCTTGTAGTAATCAAATCTAGCAGTAATATCAACTTTTCCTGGATTCCAAGTTTTAGCTATACCTAACTTGATTGTGTATTCAGGTGCATTCGGAAGAGCATTCCCTTTGATATTTGTAAGAATACCATCGCTAGTTGCAACACCCATAGCCGTTAAGTATGCCCTTGATAAGTAAGCAGGCACTCCATTTGCATATGTTGTATTTGCAACAGGTATACAAGCACCTAGGGCTCCACAAGTTGCGTAAGGACCATTTGGGTCTCCAACTGTAGCTGCAATTACTCCCGCTAAGTTTGCGATGTATTGAACTCCAGTTGCACTACCTGAGTCGATATTTTTTAGAACAACCCAATTTGGATCTCCTTGTTGTCTGTCTTTTGGATCTAGAAGCATATTATCTGCAGCTTCTGTTTCTAACCAAGAGAACATAACATCTATCATTACATCAGAATCCCAAGAAGGAATGTAAAGCATTTCAAGCTCTGCACCTCTTATTTCAGCATCAACGTTAACATTTACTGATGAGTTATTTATGATTTTGTAGATTTGAAGACCAGTATAGTCATAATCAAATACAGAACCATTTAACTGCATTCTGTTATCCATCAATGTAGTTTTAAATCCTACCTCAAGAGCATCCACTTCTTCTTTTTCGAAGATTCTAGGAGTGTCTTGTGGGAAAGCATCACTAATTGGCGGGTTAAATCCACCTGGCTTCATTCCTGAAGATAAAGATGTATAAATCAAAGTATCTTCATTCACTTTCCAGTCAAGAACCACTCGACCTGTTGTTGCTTTGAACTCTACCGTTGAAGGGTTACCAGCTATATTTCGTTGCTCATTATAGCCAGGAGTAGGAGGTACCATTAATAAAGCACCAATTAGTGCTTGTTGTGCAGCTCCTGCGGCAGCTGCATCACCTGCAGCTGTAGCTTGTAAAATAGCTAAAGTTTGAGCAGTAACAGTACCTGTTGCTCCGTAGTAATCCAATAGTGGTATAGATGAAGCAGGACAAGCATTTGCAACAGTACCAGCTACTATATCTCCTGCTGCTGCCGTAATACCTGTTAGACATCCTGCAAGTGAAGATCTGATCCAGATGCCACCACCTATATTTGCTGCATTAGCAAGAGCAGTTCTGTCGCTAGTAGATTTTTCATCAGTATTTCTTCTCAGTCCTACTGTTAATCTAAGATCATCGCTTATATCGTAATAAGCCTCAGCAAATATTGAGTTACGTTCTGTTTCTCCAAATGTATCACTGTGATAAAAGCCAGGATACAAAGGTGGAACATTAATTGGAGCTAGTCCATATAAAGATATAAAGTCTAGGGAGTTAGCCATTACATAGTAACCACCATGAGTTTTATTATCAGTTACGTTAGCACCAGCTACAAAGTTAAACCTTCCATCTAGATTAGATTGAACTTTTAATTCTAAATAATCCGTGTCGTTATAGTTTGTATATGATCTATCATAAGAAAATACTCTATTATAAGATCCATAGATATCGCCACCTAAAACACCCGCAGTAATTGATTGTTCGCACACTGATCCGCAAGTAGTTCCAGAAATTGGAATACTACCATCAGTCCCGGTTAAGGCATTTGCTCCTCCTGTAGAAGGGTTAACGGTCAAAAACATAGGACCAACATCCATATTGTAGTCTTGCATGATATTTGAATTACCACCTGCGCTCGCTGCGTTAATTGTATAAGTGTAATCACCCATTTCATGAGTAATCGTTAAGTATGTCTGATCTGATTCTTGTTCGAATATAGGCTCAAAATCTGTATGCATTTCACGCAATCCCATATTTTGAGGTCTTGGATATTCAAATAAACCAAGAGCTGCTAGAGCAGCACTATTTTGTCCCAAAGGAAAGATTCCTCCAAAAGAAATATACATAGTTCCAGTTGAAGAACCAGGATTTATGCCATCTCTTCCAAATTCATCAGAAATACATCCGTAGGTAGGAAGAGGGTTTTGAGCACAAACTTGGTTAGTAATTCTAGCTCTATCACTATCTTCTTCAAACTTGTTATACATTAAGTCTACCGATGTAGAATCTCCTTCCCATCTTAAACTCACTCTGTATTCTTCGTTGTCTCGTCCATCGATATCGCCATCAGAAAGCTCCCATAGATTTTTAGTGTATCCATCTCTAACTAGTGAAGTTCCAGCTATACGAGCTGCTACGTTATCCATAATAGGAATATTTACAGCAAAACGTTGTCTTTCATGATTGTAGTTACCTATTTCGGCTTCTATAAAACCATTAAATTCTCCCATTTCTGGTTTTCTCGCGATCACATTGATAACACCACCTGTAGCATTTCTGCCAAATAGTGTCCCTTGTGGTCCTCTAAGTATTTCTACACGCTCTATATCATAATACTCACTAGTAACAGTATTACCTGCTATAGGAATATCATTGATATGCATAGAAACACCTGCTTCTCCAGATCCAGCAGTTACCAAACGACCTATACCCCTAATTGCAAAAGAGTTTCCTCCAAAGTTTGTAGGTGTAAAGCTTACGTTCGGTGCATTCATTTGAAGGTCGGTTCCTGCGATAATCTGTTTAGCTTTAACTGCCTCTTCAGAAAACGCTGTTACTGCAATAGGTACTTCTTGAAGACTTTCTTCAGTTCTTCTTGCTGTAACTACGACTTCTTCGATTCCTCCTTCTGCGCCTTCTTCCTCATCATCAGCGAATAAACCTATCGCTGGTATAGAAGTAAAAAGAATAGAAAGGATAAAAAAATTAGTAATTTTTTTCATTTCAATTTGCTCCTTGGATAATATCCAAAAGTTTGGGTGTATCCCCCCAATAGTTAAATTTTTACCAAAACTCCCTTATTTGGTCTTTATTTACCCTCATTATGCAAAAAAACACATAATTATTCTACTTTTGGTAGTCTATATGCATGAAAATTATAAAACCTCTGTTAATTAGTATATCTATAATTGTTCTCTTTTCTTGCTCAAGAGAGGATTGTATAGAGGTAGATTTGATTCTAACAAATGCAAATATTTATACTGGAGATGAATCTAATCCTAAGGCTTCAACTATAGGAATAAAAGGGAAAAACATAGTATTTTTAAGTTCTGATACCTCTTTTAACAAAAATTGCGGCAATACGAATATTATTGATCTTTCTCAAAGTACTGTTTTCCCTGGTTTTTCTGATGCTCATGCTCATTTGAAAGGCATAGGGTATAGAGAGATGACGCTTAATCTTCAAGGCATTAACTCTTTGGAAGATACTCTGGATGCAATTAAAGACTATGTAATTAAAACAAAGAAAGGTGATTGGGTAGTAGGAAGGGGATGGATAGAGAAAATTTGGCCAGAAAAGAGATTTCCTAACAAACATGATTTAGATAAATTCTCCCCTAATAACCCTGTAATAATAGAGAGGGCTGACGGTCATGCAATAGTAGCAAATTCACTAGCACTGCAATTAGCAGGTATCGAGATAGGTACAGTTGATCCGCAAGGAGGTTTCATCGAAAAGGATGAAGAAGGCAATCCTACTGGACTCCTAGTAGATAGGGCTACTTATCTAGTAGAAAGATTAATACCTAAAAATTCAAAAGAAAAAGATAAAGAAGCTTTTCTTAAAGGACTAAAAAGGTATGCAAGCTTAGGTTGGACCCAAATTCATGTACCGGGTGGAGATTATGGAGACATAGAATTATTAAAGGAAATAAAAGCAGAAGGTAACCTAGTACAAAGGATTTATTTCATGGTCAGCGATGGAGAGCCTGCCACTAGGCTCCTTC
>Ga0208261_1000719_pt1 | contig 12536 bp, 11 predicted proteins | sample Knorr_S7_td_DCM__FD_185595 | JGI IMG/M metagenome (GOLD analysis project Ga0208261, IMG submission 185595) | Marine microbial communities from Southern Atlantic Ocean transect - Knorr_S7_td_DCM_ad_131m_LV_B (SPAdes) (version 3) | ecosystem: Environmental > Aquatic > Marine > Oceanic | place...
AGCGAAAGCCATGGCACAAGCCGTAAATACCATTAGAACAGCAAACACTTTTTCTACTCCATCAAAAACAACATCACCTCTTGTTTGTGAGGTGTTGTCTATCTTTCTAAGAAAGTAAGAACCAATCAAAGAGATAACAATTCCTATTACAATTGAATAGGTCAAACTCTCTGCAAATGTAAGTGGTAAGCCAATGTGCTTAAGTCCTTTTAATAAAGTGACCATTGAGATAACAAAGCCAACCAAGAACATATAACCTGGTACGTATTTCTTTGCGTTCTCAAAGGGCTTATCTGTATTCAATATTAGTTTTTGAACAGACAGAAAGATTAAGAAAGCGATGGTTCCCGACATTAATGGGGATACAACCCAACTAGAAACTATAGATCCTACTTTAGACCAACTAACTGCATCGACGCTTATACCAACCGCTGCAAAACCAACAATCGCTCCTACAATGGAGTGAGTGGTAGAAACGGGCCATCCTCTAGAAGAAGCTATTAAAAGCCATGTTCCAGCAGCCAGGAGTGCAGCCAACATGCCAAAAACTAATAAATCAGGGGTATCTTGAAGCAAGCTTGGATCAATAATTCCTTTTCTTATAGTTGAAGTAACTTCACCACCTGCCAAATAAGCACCCGCAAACTCAAATATACAAGCCACTAAAATGGCTTGAGCTAGAGTTAATGCCCTAGCACCAACTGATGTGCCCATAGCGTTTGCTACATCATTAGCTCCTATACCCCAGGCCATAAAGAAACCAAAAACACATCCTGAAATCAGTAAATAAGGTCCATATAAGATAATAGTTTCCATTTTTTCTCCTATCTAGATGCGATTAATGAGATACGATGCCCAACTTGTTCTGCTCTATCAGATAATTCTCCTATCTTATTGATAACGTTATATAAAAACATAACATTAACTGGAGGAAGATCCTTTTCAATTGCAAATAATTCCTGCCTTAGAGTAATCTCAGATTGATCATTAGTATTTTCAAGGGAGTCTAGTTTTTCTATAAGCTCTTTCATCTTAATTGCAGCATTTCCACCAAAAGAAAATTGAAAAAGTTCATCTATGTGATCAACAGCTTCACCGGCTGCATCCGTGATAGCGGCTGCCTCTTTTGCAAAAAGCATGAATGAAGTAGATATTTCAGTAGGGATTTCCATTTGACGCCCTATCATCAATCCTGAAATATCCTTAACAGTGTTAGGAATGTCATCGGCTAATCTGATTAAATCCAGAATATCTTCTCTAGGAACAGCTAAAAACAAACTTTTCGTAAGCATGCTTCTTGTTTCCGCTTTTAAAATGTCAGCTTCATTTTCCAATTGTGAAATAATCTTTCTAGATTCAGTCGCTTTATTCCAATCAGAATTAACAGCTGATTCTAAAAAGTTAATTAACTCTTCAGTACTATTTTTAGAGACTTCCATATGAGCTTTTATCGGCCCAAAGGGAGATTTTTTGATGATGTCACTAAAACCTTTAGATGCCATTTTTTGTTCCTCTTTTTCTTATATTTTATCTTTTAAATTAATAAAACTTGTTACAACTGTGTTACGTCTTAGTAACAGTTATTAAAATTTATACTCAAAACCTAATGCACTTATTTCTTTTTCTTTAGAAAGACTATCTCCAGAAAGGTCTGTATAAAAGACAAAGGCTTTTGCCTTTTTACTTAATTTATAGTCGTAACCAATAGAAGTTTGTTTACCGGAACCCAATTTCATATCTGATTCCGCTAACTGAATTTTAAAAACTCCTTTTTCTCCTATCTTCTGAGAAAGACTTAAAACATAACCATCTTCTTCCAAGCCAGAGCTTAGTTTCTCAGTATCTTGATAAATAATACCTATCTGAGTTCTATTAAAAGGCACTTGAATAGATATTCTGGTTGTATCGTAGCCTTTTAGTTCTGAATCAAAAGCAATAGCTGCGTAGAAAGATTTAGTTTTATAATTTAGAGATATAGAAGTTGAATCTCCAATACTATTGCCTTCCTCTTCAGTACCCTTGATCGCATTAAAAGTTGCAGAAAACCCTTCTCCTAAAGTAGGAGTTGTGTAACCGATAAAATCACTCATCCTATTTTCACCTTGTAAAATATTCTTTATATCTCCAGCAAGGTCATTAAATAGATCAATTTTTGATTGAGACTTTTTTAAAGCTGTATCGTGTGTACCCAGGAATAAAGTTCCATAAGACCCTTTTATGCCAACAAAACTATTTCTTTGTTTAAAAGTCCTACCGTTTTTTTCATCAGCGGTACCGTCAACTGGATCAACCTCATACTCTGCCTGGTAAATGGCCTCTAAGCCATCCCCAAAATCCATTGAACCTTTAACGCCCAATCTTGATGCATTGCTAACCATATCGACTTCTGTGCCCGATAAAGTATCTTGAGATTCAACCGAGATCCAAAGTTTTCCGTAAACGGTGGGTTCAGCTTTTAAAGAGAAACAAAATAATGCAATGAAAATGAATAAATAATCTCTAAGTTTCATTTAGTCTCCAATTTTTTAGATAATAAACTTAGAGTAAAAAAAGATTGTTACAATCTTGTTTCAAGCTAGAAACAATTATGTAGTTTGTTTCTATTCAATATTTAGCGTAAACCAGAAAATAGTTCCGTTGGGATGAGCCTGTTCGTTGCCTACGGAGCCGTCCATGAGATGAACTAAATTTTTAACTATGGATAAACCTAGTCCAGTTCCACTGTTTTCAAGAACTTCCTTTTCCTGAACTCTGTAAAACCTTTCAAAAACTCTTTTTCTTTCTTCGGGTGGAATACCCTGCCCTTTGTCTTCAATTTCAAATCTCATCTTCTGACCTACTGGCTTAGCACTTATTGATAGAGTATTAGAATTGTCGGTAGTGCCGTACTTTATTCCGTTTTCAATTAAGTTAGTCATGACTTGTTCAAAAGCCTGGATGTCGCACATGACCATTAAATCTTCATTAATTGTTACCTGTATATCTACGGTAGGATTTGCTTCTTTTAAGTTAGAAACTACATTACTAATAATGGGTGTGACATTAGTGGATCGGATATCTAAAGTGTATTCACCCGATTCAAGAGTAGATAAATTTAAGATATCCGATAACAAACGAGTTAACTTTTCTGCATTTCTAAGAATAGCAGTAGAGAATTTTTTGGCTGTCTCTTCATCTTCTAGGGCTCCGTCAATCAAAGACTCTGAGTTTGCTCTTATTACCGATACAGGTGTTCTTAATTCATGAGATAAGTTGGTGATGAAATCTCTTCTAACGTTCTCTAACCTATTAGAGCGAGTTGTGTCCATCATGACAATTTGCGTCTCTTGGTTTTCTTCATCATAAGTAGCACTGACTAAAAAATTCTTATCACCTGCGTGAGTTCCGCTTATTTCTTCAACTTGATTTGTTGACTCTTTTGCTTGCTTGATAAGATTAATTAAATCTACACTTTTTATAACCTCTACCGCTTTACTTCCAATGGTATTCTCAGAAAGTCCAAGATAGCCCATGCTGGATTCATTAAGTTCCAATAAACAGTCATTTTCGTCTATGACTATTAAACCAACTCCAACAGAGTCTAAAACTCCGGATAGATCTCTTGCCGAGCTATTATTGGCGGGTTCTGGCTGTTGAAAAGATGGTTCTTTCTTTTTAAAGAAATCTAGGAAACTCATGTATCCGAATTATAGTTAAATCGATAACCAATTGATCTAACTGTTTCGATTAAATTTCCAAAAGACCCTATTTTAGATCTGAGCCTTTTAATATGTGTGTCTACGGTTCTTGTCGTTACGTCACTGGAATAACCCCAGATTTGTTCTAATAAGTAATCTCTTGTTTGAACGCGGCCATTGTGTCTAGCTAAATGCACTAATAAATCAAATTCTTTTGCCGTTAATGCAACTTCATTAGATTCAACGAAAACCCTGTGCGCGGCTAAATCAATATTTAAATCACCTAATTCAATATTCTCATCTGATTCTAAGGGTACATTTCTTTTGAGTAACGCCGCTACTCTGAGTGTTAATTCTCTGAGACTGAAAGGTTTGACTAGGTAGTCATCAGCCCCAAGCTCAAATCCAAGGATACGGTCCACTTCTTCTCCTTTAGCGGTTAACATCAATACGGGTGTGTTTTTACTGACGGGGTTGCTTCTTATTTCTTTGCAAACGTCTAAACCAGAAATATCAGGTAGCATTAAATCTAAAATAACTAGATCAGGGTTATTCTTACCCGTGGCAAGACTTATTGCCTTATTGCCCTCTAAGGAAGTCGAAACTTTGTAACCTGCGTGCTTAAAATTGTATTCAAGGGTATCCAATAGATCCTTTTCATCTTCAACTATAAGGATGTGTTTGCTCATTAGTTACATTATCCAACTTTGTGTGAACAATATGTTACGAAAATGAAAAGAATGGCAAAAATAATTAATCTTTTTTTGTACTGAAATGTTTACTTGCAACTCGTTCTCTTAGCTCTGAGGTTGAAAAATCATGAGGTCTAGAATTGAAATAACACTTGTCATAAGACTCTTCTCTTCCAGTGAAAGGTTTATCTTTGTATTCGTCGCCTAATATTCTTACGTCCCAATCTATTGTCTTTAGGATTTCGAGAATATCTGCTTCTCGTTCATAAATAATAACCTCATCCACGTGTTTACAGCCTGATACTTGTATTTCTCTTTCTTCAATAGATTGAACGGGTGAGTTTTTAGTGTCTCTATCCAAACTGGGGTCTGTTTGAAGAGCTACTATTAAATAATCACAAACTGTTTTAGCTTCCTTTAGCATTAATACATGTCCAGCATGGAATAAATCAAAGGCTCCAAATGTAATTCCTTTTTTCATATCTTGTCATTATAGTGGAGATGATGATTAAAGTTGAAAAAAGCAATTCAGTTTTAGGTGCCACCATAAGCGGATTCGATCTTTCAAAACCATTCTCAAAGGATGAGGTATCTAACTTTATGCAAGTATTGTCTGAAAATGAGGTTATTTTTATTAGAGATCAAGACATCAGCTATGAAGATCATAAAAGATTGGCTGAATATTTTGGAAGCTTACAAACCCATCCAGCTTATCCAACAATAGATGGTTTTCCTGAAATAACTATCCTGGAAAACGATCGTGAAAACCCATCTAAAATTGAAGAGTGGCATACGGACATGACCTTTAAAGCAAGCCCTCCTCTAGGTAGCATTTTAATAGGAAGAGTTATTCCAGAAACTGGGGGTGATACTTTATTTGCTAGCTTGTCGGCAGCTTTTTCCGATCTTGATAAAGAAATGCAAGATAAATTATTAGGATTAAACGCTATTCATAGTTTCGAGCATGGATTCCAAGAAAGTTTAGCGGAAGAAGGTGGAAGAGAAAGATTGGCTGGTGCTCTTAAAGAGAACCCCCCTATTTCACATCCAGTGGTAAAAATTCATCCTATTACTAATAAAAAAGTTTTATACGTTAATAGGTTATTTACTTCGCACATAGAAAATATGGATTCTAGTGAATCTAAAGATTTACTTGAATTTTTATTCGATCATATTCAAAAAGATAAGTTTGTTTGCAGATTTAATTGGGAGCAAAATTCAATTGCTTTTTGGGACAATAGATCAGTTTTGCATAAGCCCGTGAATGACTATTGGCCGCAGTTGAGAAGAATGGAGAGGATTACGATTGAGGGTTAATCCTTGTTAAAAAAATCTACCCACCACCGTGTAACTTCTAATCTATCTGAATCTTTTTGCATTAAACTCTGACTGGCTTTACTAAAAACTTTTTCTCCTAATATTTCTTTTCTCATATTAGCGACATCATGAGCATATTCTTCTGAAAATTCAGGATGACCTTGCATAGACATAATATGATCACCAATTCTAAACATTGCAATGGGAACAGTATCGTTCTTTGCTATTAATTCTGCGTTGGTAGGCAATTCAGTTACTTGGTCCTGATGAGAATGAATTAATCTTACTGACTCATTGTGATTTTTTACCCATGGAAACTTAGATAAAAAATTATAAGCTTGGATACCCAAAGTCCAGCCAACTTTAGCCTTTTCAACTTTACCTCCTAATGCTTGAGCTATTAATTGATGACCAAAACATACACCTAAAAGATTTTTTTTAGAAATGTCTAATAATCTGATGTACTCTTCTAAGCTTTTAATCCAATCAACATCATCATAAGCGCTAAGCTTACTACCCGTAATAATATAACCATCACACTCATCAATATCATTTGGATAGTCATCAATTACAACATCGTAGACCTTTAAATTAATACTGGGATCAACTTTATTAAAGATATACTCATAAAATTCATCTTGATCGCCATGTTTTTTAAGTAACTTAGGAACCACATGATCCGTTAAAAGTATTCCAAGTGTTAAGTTTGAATCCATTTCATAATCTTACCCTATTTAACTTATAAAGAATGACTGTTATCCTTTCTATATTAATAAGGAGACTTAAATGAAAACTGATTATGAATTTTTAACAACTGAGATCAACGGACATATTTTAGAGGTCACTATCAATAGGCCTGACGTAATGAATTCTTTGCATCCACCATCACATCTTGAATTTGATGAAGTTTGGAATGAATTTGCTAAAGATGAAGATCTTTGGGTAGGTATAGTTACTGGTTCTGGTGATAGAGCTTTTTCTGCTGGTAATGATTTAAAGTATCAAGCTGCTGGAGGAGATAGAACTATAGGCATGGCAGAATCTGGCTTTGCAGGACTTACTAGTCGTTTTAATCTAAATAAACCGATTATTGCTGCCGTTAATGGAGTCGCTATGGGTGGAGGATTTGAAATTGCATTAGCTTGTGATTTGATTATTGCTTCTGATAATGCAAGATTTGCATTACCTGAACCTAAAGTTGGATTAGCTGCTCTTGCAGGTGGTCTTCAAAGATTACCAAGACAAATAGGTATGAAAAATGCGATGGGCATGATGTTGACTGGTCGTCATGTAGGAGCTGAAGAAGCTAAAGAATTAGGGTTTGTTAATGAGGTTGTTCCTCAAGCTGAGCTAATGGATGCTGCTAGAAGATGGGCTTCAGAAATAGAGGCATGCTCTCCAATGTCTATAAGAGCTACTAAGGAAGTTGCTTATAAAAATTTAGATGAATCTGATCTGGAAAAATCTATGCAAAATGGTAACTACCCAGCTGTGCAAGATCTTTATAAAAGTGAAGACTTTATTGAAGGTCCTGTAGCTTTTGCTGAAAAACGAGCACCTAACTGGAAAGGAAAATAAGACTAAAGGTCCTCTTTGTAATCAACAAATATCGGAGAGGACCATGCTCTCTCTTCTACATCTCCTAGACAATCGTCCTGATAAGGCGTTTCTAAGGAACTGCCAGAACAAATGTTAGTTTTTAGACAGTTACCAAAAGAATCATATTCACATCTCAAACCAGATGCATTTATAGCTTTAGAAGGTTCTTCAATTGCTCTTACGTAATAAACAACATCGCGTTTCTCTTGATCGAATTCTTTGTCTGTAAAAGTAAAAGTACAACCTTGTCTGTCATCTGGGCATTTAAATACTTTCCATACGTCCTCGATAAGATTATTAACATCTTCTCCCTTATAAATTTGTGGTGTAATTCTAGTTACTTCGATTCTGGTTATTTTATTTCGAACGTCAGAGGGGTTATAACATTCATTTCTGCAAAGTCTTTCTACTTCTTCAGATCCTAAAGCATTAAATGAATACTCAGGACAACCTGGTTTTTGTTTAAAAGAACCTACGGCCTTAACAACAAATCTTGGATTATTAGCCATCTTTGTTTCTGACCCCATCGTAATCTCATCTCCATAGGGGTCATTTAATAGATCAAACCATAAGAGAATTCTTGGTCCTGAAGTAGCGTATACCTCTTTTCTTTTAACAGCACTCCATATTGAATCCCTACTTCTTCCATTTGCATGAGCTGCAATAAGACCACCAGTTTTAAAAAATGAAGCCGTTCTTTCGAATTCTGCCGGACCTGGAGGAACTGTATCTCCAGTCCAGTTTCTTGCAAGAGACCTACTGTAAGGGCCTTCTCCTTCCCTGAAAGCCAATAAGTATCCAGTGGCATCTTCTGGTCCAGCAGCCGATGTCATTTCTCTTCGGTTAATTTCTTTGTATCCTGTTCCGGGTCTAGCTTTGTGATTATCACTAGAACCAATAAAACCAAATTTAAACCTTTCCACAACATCATCATTATTAAAATTTCTAAGTGCCAGCATATATTGAGCGGAACCTTTGGGTCTTAAATTGAAAGCAGGTAAGAAACAGTCCTTACATTGACCTGCATCTAACCAGTCTGAGGGTAATTCGTTAAAAATAGTTGTTTCACCGTATATTCCTTCATTTAAGTAATTTATTCTTGCTTCATTTGCACGCTTTTTACATTCTCTTTTTGATTCACCATCGTCTAAACAACGCTTCTCAATTATTCTCCCTGCTTGTCTGCAAGAAGGGAGGAAATCAGTAGTGGCTTCAGGACACGAGAGGTTTCCTTTGTCGTCAATAAAAAAATTATTCCAATCTCTGTACTCTTCTGAATTTCCATGACCTGAGTAAATCTCCACTAAAGTTTGAATATTAGAATCGTGCATTTCGTCCGTGAGTTGATCATTCCAGTCTGCGTCCGGTGGAGTGTATGCTCCCCATGCTGTTCCATGCGGTATAACAATATTATCAAAATCCCATTGGCTTAATTTATCGAATAAGATTCCTGGTGTACGGGCTACTTCTTTACAATTTAAAGGAAGGTCTCTAACTGGAATATTGTCTTCACAGATGGGTATTCTGGAATCGTCCATAAATCGCATAAAATCATGAAGACGTCTATCGCTCGGCCTTAAACCAGAAAGTGTATAACGGAGAAAATTTGGCATACCTAAAAATCCTAAACTGTCTGTTGCGGCTATAGGTCTTAAAGGTATTTGATCTGCACTTGTCCCTTTAAAAATTATATTTTTATGGCCATAGTGAGGCTTGCCAAGTCCGCCCTCTTGAGTCCATTCCCAACCTAAAAAAGCAACCGTATCTAATACCCCTGTTTGAGTGCCCACTGCATTACATTGTCTGATGGAATCGATAGTTTCTTGCCAATCTGCTGTTGTTAGAGACTCGGCATGATCATTTATTGACCAAAAATCTAACGAAGAACAGAATCTAGCAAAATTACAAGCGTCTGCAGGGGGGTGAGTTCCTTCTCCTCCTACCATAGGTAAGCTTAATAAAAAGGCATCCGCAGAAAAAGTGGTATGAACGTGAAAGTCTCCGAATAAAATCATCTTATTGTCTTGTTCCAATATTTTTTCTTTAGTAAGAATTTGCGATATAACTCGATCTTCTAATATTTTGCTTGGTACTGGAGAGTTTATTATTTCACCTGCAGATTCATATCTTCCTAAATACCCGTTTGCTGATAAGGAAACCAGCAGAGAGTAGACAAGAAAGAAAAATATAAAAATATATGTGACAGACCTCAACATTTTTTTAGTGTAACAAAATAAATCAAAAAAAATGCAAGAGGTGTTTTTTAGACGCTTAAGTTAGGATAAACTGTTTTTTCATTCTAGGAGGAGAAAAATGTTCGATTTAAAAGGGAAAACGGCCGTCATTACAGGTTCATCAAAAGGAATAGGAAAATCAATTGCTATGCAAATGGCACTTCAAGGTGCAAAAGTAGTGGTTTCTAGTAGAAAAGCAGATGTTTGTGAAGAAACTGCTGCAGAAATAAACAAAGCGTGCGAAGGACAGGAAGGTGAGGCTATCGTGATACCTTGTAATATATCCGATAAAACAGCTTTGCAATTGTTGGTTGACGAAAGCAGAAACCAATTAGGTAAAATTGATATTTTAGTATGTAACGCGGCTTCAAATCCTTTCTTTGGTTCGATGATGGATATTCCTGATGACGCTTTTGATAAAGTCCTCAATAATAATATAAAAAGTAATCATTTATTATGTCAGATGGTTATTCCAGAAATGGTAGAAAGAAAAGACGGAAGTATCATCATTGTCTCTTCTATTGGTGGGTTGCAATCGAGCACAGTAATTGGAACTTATAATATTTCAAAAGCTGCAGATATTATGCTGGTTAAAAACCTCGCAGCAGAATTTGGGCCTCACAACGTAAGAACCAACGCAATAGCGCCCGGTCTCTTTAAAACAGACTTTGCTAGAGCTTTATGGGAGAACCCTGAAATACTAAAGGCATCAACAGCGAGTTGTCCTTTAAGAAGAATTGGTGAACCCGATGAAATAGGAGGAGCTGCTGTATTTTTAGCTTCTCAAGCAGGAACCTTTGTTAATGGTCATACGTTAGTCATAGACGGTGGTTCAACTGCCTAAAAGGAGATAAAGATGAATAATGCAGTTTTGTATGAAAAGAAAGATGGTGTAGCTACAGTCACCCTCAATAGACCCGATAGATTGAATGCCGTTAATGATGAAATTAGAGCTGGTCTAAAGGAGAAGTTAGATGACGCAGCTAAAGATGACGAAGTAAAAGTAATTATAGTAACAGGAGCCGGTCGAGGTTTTTGTGCTGGAGCAGATATGGATGGCCTAGCAGCAACAAGCCAAGGCGAAACTCAAGGTTCGCAAATAGAAGCAGAAGAAAGAGACTATGCAGTTAATGGTGTAAAAGGATTTGAAGGAGGATTTAGTTATTTTCCTACAGTTCCTAAGCCAATCATTGCAGCAATAAACGGTCCCGCTGCGGGTGTTGGGTTTATTATGGCACTTTATGCCGATATCAGGTTTGCAAAAGAAGGAGCTGTATTCTCAAGTGCCTTTTCAAAAAGAGGACTTATAGCTGAATGGGGAGTTGGCTGGATTCTTCCAAGATTAGTCGGTATAGCAAGAGCAAACGATATCTTATTTTCATCAAGAAAATTTACAGCGACAGAAGCTGAGCAAATGGGAATAGTTAATAGAACTTTTCCTGAAGCTGAGTTTGATAATGCTGTATTTGAATACGCTAAAGATTTGGCAATGAATGTTTCTCCTAGATCTTTAAGGATAATGAAAGAGCAAATATACAATGCTCAGGGTGAAACCATTAATGAGAATCTTGATAGCTCTATGCAAGCAATGCTCGATAGCTTTGAATCTGAAGACTTCAAAGAAGGTGTGGCGCATTTTGTAGAAAAACGAGAAGCTAAATTTACTGGAAAATAGAACTATGGATATAAAAGAATTTGTTAAAAAAGAAGCACGTGAAACTCTTGCTAAAGAATTCACTAAAGAAGGATTATTTGAACTCAAAGAAGAAGAAATTAGAGGTAATAAATATCATGTTTTTGCGAATTTACCTCAAACGCTTAGGGACTATTTTCAATTTCCATTAATCCACGGAGAGTGGGACTTTTTAGCTTATGAAGATGAAACCTATTCCTATCAAGAAGTACTGAATACTTCAGCTGGACTAGCACATACTCTGATGGATCAATACGGGGTAAAGAAAGGTGATAAAGTTGCTTTTTCAATGAGAAATTATCCTGAATGGATTAATTCTTATATGGCAGTAACCTCTATTGGAGCCGTGGCTGTTCCTCTTAATTCTTGGTGGCTAGGTGAAGAATTAGATTATGGATTAACTCATAGTGAATCTTCAATTTTTATAGGAGATGAAGAAAGGCTCCAAAGGCTTGAAGGTCATGTAGAAGATATTCCAAGAATAGCTGTTCGTTGTGATGCTAGTAAATTTACAAATACAGTCTCGTTTGATGATGTTGTATCTCCAAAGGAAGCTTTTCCTGAAGTAGAAATAGATCCTGAAGATGATGCAAGCATTATGTACACATCTGGGAGTACTGGATATCCAAAAGGAGTTGTATCTACACATAGAGCTGTTGTGTCAGCACCAATTACTTGGGCACTTATGGGTCAACTTGGTACTCAGATAGAAGTTGATGGAGAGCCTTTAGCTTCACCTCTTGCTGGTGAAAATCCTTGTACGATCGCTGCAGTTCCACTGTTTCATGTAACTGGGTCGCACGCAGTATTTTTACTTTCTCTAGTAACAGCTAGAAAAATCGTATTTATGTATAAATGGGATGCTATTGAAGCTTTGCGTCTTATAGAAAAGCATAAGGTAACAGATATGACAGGCGTTCCTACCATGTCAGCTGAAATTTTGCAGGCCCATAAAGATAATCCTGAAATAGATATATCAAGTTTAAAGGGACTGGGATCAGGTGGAGCTGCAAGACCTCCTGAACAAATTAAAGCTCAAGAGAAGGATCATCCAGATAAGGTAGCTACAGTTGGCTACGGTCTTACAGAGACCAATGCACATGCAACAAATGCTAGTGGAATGACTCTATATGACCGCCCTAGTACTGCTGGATACCCTACCCCTTTCTTGAACCTAATTAAAATAATGGACGAAGAAGGCAATGAATTAGGACCAAATGAACTGGGTGAAGTAGCTATTAAATCTACTTGTAACTTTAGATGTTATTTAAAAAATGAAGAAGCAACTAATGAAGTATTAGATAGTGAGGGGTGGTTTAGAAGT
>Ga0208261_1000720_pt1 | contig 12531 bp, 8 predicted proteins | sample Knorr_S7_td_DCM__FD_185595 | JGI IMG/M metagenome (GOLD analysis project Ga0208261, IMG submission 185595) | Marine microbial communities from Southern Atlantic Ocean transect - Knorr_S7_td_DCM_ad_131m_LV_B (SPAdes) (version 3) | ecosystem: Environmental > Aquatic > Marine > Oceanic | place...
TTTTAGAAGCTATATCTGATGATATTATTATTTTTGCCCCTGAAATTAGTGATATTTATGATAAAAATATATCTGTTAAAAAATTTGATTTTCAAGGTTTAGACAGATTTATGGAAGGCAAGTATAGAAAAGGCCATTTTGAAGGTGTAGCTACAGTTGTTAGTCGCCTATTTGAAATAGTCAAACCTAATAAGGCATATTTTGGAGAGAAGGATTATCAACAATTAAAAATAATTCAACAATTAGTCGTTCAATATAGGATTCCTGTCAATATAATTGGTTGTAAAATAATTAGAGAAGATGATGGTTTAGCATTAAGCTCCCGAAATTCTAAATTGGGATCTCATAGCAGAAATATTGCAAGTAAAATTTTTGAATTACTCAATTATTGTAGAGTTCATTTTGATTCAATGAATCTAGATGAAATAATAAATCATGTTAATATTTTCTTTGAAAAAATATCTGAAATTGAATTAGAATATTTTATAATTGCAGACTCTGAAACTTTAATTCCAGCAAAAGAAATAATAAAAGATAAGCAATATAGAGCATTTGTTGCAGTTAGATTACATGGAGTTAGATTAATAGATAATATAGAATTAAATTAATTGAAAAATAATTTTATGAAATATGTAAAAGCCCTTATTCCAATTTTGATAGGTATAGCATGCATATATTATTCTTTAACTACTCTAAATGAAAATGATATTGATGCCATAATTGTTTCATTTAATAATGCTAAATATAGATGGGTAATATTTGGTGTAATATTAGGGGCATTGAGTCATTTATCTAGATCATATAGATGGCGATATTTGCTAGAACCACTAGGATATAAAATTAGTTTTTTAAACAGTGTTTTAGCAATTTTTTCAGGATATCTAATAAACTATACAATTCCAAGATCTGGAGATATTGCTAGAGGCACTATAGTATATAAGTATGAAAAAATTCCTATAGATAAAGCTATTGGTACTATTGTTGCAGAGAGAGCTATAGATGTACTTTGTATAGGATTTTTAATAATAATAGGTTTAATAATTAATTATGAATTAATTTCTGAGAAGCTTTATGAGGCAAGTAGTTTTATTAATTTCAAATTAATAATATTAATATTAATTATTGGCGTATTAATTTTCATTTATTTGATGAGGACTAAAAATCAAACTTATAGTATTATTACAAAAATTCAAGATTTTTTTAAAGGGTTGTATGAAGGATTTATGATAATATTTAAACTTGATAATAAGTGGCTCTTTATTTTTCATAGCATTTTTATATGGCTTATGTATGTGCTAATGTTTTATGTAACTAGTTTAGCAGTTTCTGAATTACCAGAATTATCATTTGCTACAATGCTTATATCATTTATTTTAGCTAGTTTAACTATAGTATTTACTCCAGGGGGGATTGGAGCCTATCCTCTTGCTGTTCAATTATCTTTAAGTTGGTTTGGGATAGGTGCAGTTTCAAGCTTATCTTTTGGTTGGATTATGTGGACATCACAAACATTAATGATAATAATTTTTGGTGGATTATCTTTAATTATATTACCTTTTGTAAATGATAATAAATTATCAAATGAATAATAAATTATTAATTCTTTTTTTTCTTTTCTCATGCGCTATTACAGCACAGCAATTAGATAGTATTGTAAATAATACTATTTATGATAAAATATATTCTAAAAAATTAGGCTCAGAAAGAGAAATTATAATACAATTGCCAAGAGATTATAATGTAGAAGAAGACCAAAGATACCCATTATTTATTGTTTTTGATGGAGATTATCTTTTTGAAATAGTTTCTGGTAATGTAGACTATATGTCCTTTTGGGGAGATATTCCAAACGCAATTGTTGTTGGAATTAATCAAATTGATTCAAGATATAATGATACAAGTGTTGTAGATAATTTAAATTTCACTCCGATATCATCTACTGCAAATTTTTTTGAATTTGTTGGTCAAGAATTAATTCCTTATTTAAATAAGAAATATAGAACGACTAATTTTAGGATTGCAGTAGGACATGAAAGGACAGCTAATTTTATCAATTTCTTTTTATTAAGAAAAAAACCAATCATGAATGGATATATAGTGGTTAGCCCAAAATATACAGATAAAATGAAGGACTATATTGCTCAATATTTAATTAATTCAGAGGATAATTTATACTATTATCTTAGTACATCAAATCAAGATTTTAAATCTATTTCAGATGATGTTTTGGATTTTAATCAAAAACTTGACTCAATAGATAAAGAAAATATTCATTATAAATTCCAAAATTTAGAAGCACCTTCTCACTACACATTGCCTGCTTATTCTATTCCTTTTTCTATTGAAGACATGTTTTCTATATATAAGGATATAAATAAAATAGAATATGATTCTATAATATTAAATTTAAAAACTTCTCCAGTTAGATATCTTGAAGAAAAGTATGAAAAAATTGAAAATTATTTTGGAGTTACTAAGGAAATATCAATTAATGATTTTATAGCCATTGAGCAATGCATTGATGAAATAGAAAAGTTTAAATTTTTTAAGGATTTAGCAAAATTAGCTACAAGAAAATATAAAGAGACTATTCTCCCTAGCTATTATATGGGCAGATATTATGAAGAAACTGGTGAGGCTGAAAAAGCAATGCATATTTATAGATCTGCATATAATATGGATGATATAGCTGGAATAACCAAAGAATATCTACTTCAAAGAGCTGATGAAATTGCAGATTATTATGGCTATTAAATATGATTAAAAATCAAAACTAAATATGGTTTTCCCAGAATATAAAAAATTAGATTTATCCAAAATTGACAAGGAGATACTTTCTTATTGGGAAGAACACAGCATATTTAATAAATCAGTTTCTAATGCAGATAGCAATCCTCCTTATATTTTTTATGAAGGGCCTCCTTCAGCAAATGGATTGCCTGGAATTCATCATGTTTTGGCAAGAACAATTAAAGATATATTTCTTAGATATAAAACCATGAAGGGGTATCAAGTAAAGAGAAAAGCAGGATGGGATACCCATGGGCTTCCTGTTGAGTTAGGTGTAGAAAATGCTTTAGGTATTTCAAAAGAAGATATTGGGAATAAAGTTAGTATTGAAGAATATAATCTAGCTTGTAAAAAAGCTGTTATGAAATATACTGACATATGGAATGATCTTACGAAGAAAATGGGATATTGGGTAGATATGGAGGATCCGTATATAACGTATACTGCAAAATACATGGAAAGTGTTTGGTGGTTATTAAACCAAGTTTATAAGAAAGACCTAATGTATAAGGGTTATACAGTACAACCATATTCTCCTAAAGCTGGTACTGCAATTAGTTCTCATGAACTAAATCAGCCTGGAACATATCAGGACGTAACAGATACTTCTGTTACAGCACAATTCAAAATCATTAATGATAGTTTACCAGAATTTTTGAGAACTAGCGACGAATTATACCTTTTAGCTTGGACAACCACCCCATGGACATTGCCTAGTAATACTGCACTTACAATTGGTTCAAAAATAGAATATGTTGTAATTAAAACATATAATCAATATACGTATAAACCTATCCAGGTCGTTTTAGCAAATGATTTAATAGATAAAATATTTTCAGGCAATTTTTTTGAAGTTAATAGTGAGGCAGAGCTATCACAATTTGATACTAAATCCAAAAAGATTCCTTTTTATATTATAAATAAATTTTTTGGAAAAGAATTAATAGATGTTAGGTATGAGCAATTGTTAAAGTATGCATTACCAGCAAATAATTCTGAAAATGCATTTAGAGTTATTCATGGAGACTTTGTTACTACAGATGAAGGAACAGGGATTGTTCATACTGCTCCAACATTTGGTGCAGATGATATGTTAGTAGCAAAGCAAGCTAAACCTGAAATTCCTCCAATGTTAGTTAAAGACAGTAATGGTGATTTGGTCCCATTAGTAGATTTACAGGGAAGATTTAGGCCTGAAATGAAAGAACTTTCAGGAAAATATGTAAAAAATGAATATTACAGCTCAGATGAAATTCCTGAAAAATCTGTAGACGTTGAAATTGCAATAGCTTTAAAGGAAGCAAATAGAGCATTTAAAGTTGAAAAATATAAGCATAGCTATCCTAATTGCTGGAGAACAGATAAACCAATATTATATTATCCAATAGACTCTTGGTTTATTAAAACCTCAACAATTAGGGATTTAATGGTAGAATTAAATACTAAAATAAACTGGAAACCAAAATCAACTGGAGAAGGAAGATTTGCAAAATGGTTAGAAAATGTAAATGATTGGAATTTGTCTAGATCTAGATTTTGGGGTATCCCATTACCAATTTGGAGAACTGAAAATGGTTCTGAAGAAATATGCATAGGATCATTAAAGGAATTAAAGAATGAGATTTCAAAGTCTGTTGAAAAGGGAATAATGGATAAGGACATATTTGAAGATTTTGAAGCAGACAACTATTCAAATGAAAATTATGATAAAATAGATTTACACAAAAACATAGTCGATAAAATTGTATTGGTTTCCAATAAAGGAGAAAAAATGTATAGAGAAAATGATTTGATTGATGTATGGTTTGATTCTGGAAGTATGCCATATGCTCAATGGCATTATCCATTTGAAAACAATGAGTTAATTGATCAAAATAAATTTTTCCCTGCTGATTTTATTGCTGAAGGAGTAGATCAGACTAGGGGATGGTTTTATACACTTCATGCCATTGGATCATTAGTTTTTGAATCTAATGCTTACAAGAACGTTGTCTCTAATGGTCTAGTATTGGATAAAAATGGACAAAAAATGTCTAAGAGATTAGGTAATGCAGTTGATCCTTTTGATACATTAGAAAAATTTGGAGCAGATGCTACTAGATGGTACATGATTTCTAATTCTAATCCATGGGATAATTTAAAATTTGATATTGATGGAGTTGATGAAGTAAGAAGAAAATTTTTAGGCACATTATATAACACATATTCATTTTTTGCTTTATATGCCAATATTGATGGATTCACTTATAAAGAGTCAGAAATAGATTATAAAGAAAAACCTGAAATAGACAGATGGATCATTTCAGAATTAAATTCATTAATTAAAAAAGTTGATAATTTTTACAATGATTATGAGCCTACCAAAGCAGCAAGGGCAATTTCAGATTTTGTCATTGAATATTTAAGTAATTGGTATGTACGATTAAGTAGAAGAAGATTTTGGAAGGGGGAATATGAACTAGATAAAATCTCAGCTTATCAAACTTTGTATACAGTTTTGCTAAATATTTCCAAGATATCTGCACCTATTGCACCATTTTTTATGGATAGGCTATATCGAGATTTGACAAAAAATATAGAGGATAATAAAAAAATGGAGAGCGTTCATCTAGAGGCTTTCCCTAAATTAATTTCATCATATATAGATAAGAAATTAGAGACTAAAATAAACTATGCTCAAAAAATCTCATCTCTTACTTTATCATTAAGGGCAAAGAAAAAAATAAAAGTTAGACAGCCTTTAAATAAGATTATGATCCCTATATATAGTGAAGATCAGAAAAAACAAATTCAAGCAGTTTCTGAATTAATTAAAAGTGAAGTTAATGTTAAGAATATTGAATTTATTGAAGGACATTCAGAAATATTAATTAAACAAGTAAAGCCAAATTTTAAAAGTTTAGGCCCAAAATTTGGAACTCAAATGAAAGAAATTTCAGAAGCTGTTAAAAATTTGACACCTAAGCAAATCCAAAATTTAGAAGCTACATCAAAGATTGATTTAGTAATTAACAAAAAAAATATTATTTTCGACATTAATGATTTTGAAATCTTATCAAATGATATAGAGGGATGGTTGGTGGCGAATGAAGGCAATATAACAGTTGCATTAGATATAACCATAGACGAGAATCTGATTGATGAAGGCATATCTAGAGAGATAGTTAGTAGAATACAAAACATTAGAAAAGATTCTGGATTTGATGTTACGGATAGAATAAAAATTATTATTCTTGATGAGAATAGATTATCTAGGGCAATAAACAAAAATATTGATTATATTAAATCTGAAACATTAGCAAATTCAATTGAATTAAAACAAGAGCTAAATAAAGGTTTAGAAATAGAGTTTGATGAGATTAAAACTAAAGTATTTATAATTAAAGATTGAAGTTATGGCAAAGGCTAATACCAGATATTCAGATAAGGATTTAGAGAGATTCCGAAAATTGATTTTAGATAAAATTGATAAAGCAAAGCATGATCTGGATTTAATAAAAAGTGCATATATGAATGATCATAATAATGGCACTGAGGATACAGCTCCAACTTTTAAAGCTTTTGATGAGGGCAGTACTGTAATGAGTAAAGAATCTAATTCTCAACTTGCACTAAGGCAAGAGAAATTTATTAGAGATTTAAAAACTGCACTAATAAGAATCGAAAATAAAACATACGGTGTTTGTAGAGTTACGGGAAAATTAATTAGTAAGAGGAGACTAAAATTAGTCCCTCATGCTACTTTAAGTATTCAGGCAAAAAATATGCAAAAATAATTCATTAGGACTGCTCTATTAATCCTATATATATGGATGCAAAGAGTTTAAAAGACTTTTCTAAAACACTTCCCAAAAGCGCAGGAGTTTATCAATTTTTTGATTCTAAGGATAATATCATATATATAGGTAAAGCAAAAAATTTAAAAAAAAGAGTTGCATCATATTTTTCAAAACAGAGTCATACAGGGAAGACAAGAAAATTAATTTCTAGCATCTATCTTATAAAATATATTGTTGTTCAAACAGAATCTGATGCTCTTCTATTAGAAAATAATTTAATAAAGAAGCATAAACCTAAATATAATATTCAATTAAAAGATGGCAAATCTTATCCATGGATATGTATAAAAAATGAGAGATTCCCCAGAGTATTTTTAACAAGAAAAATAATTAATGATGGTTCAGAATATTATGGGCCATATACATCTGTAAAAACAATAAATACTTTACTTGATCTAATTAATAATTTATTTCCAATAAGGCTAAATAATTATAATCTAACTTCAAAAAAAATTAATAATCCAAATAATGAATTATCGTTAAGGCTATTTAAGAAAAATGGACATTCAATCATTCTGGGCTTTAATATTGGAGATAGTAATAAATCGAGTGAAATTGAATTAACGGAAGATCAGTATAAGCAAAATATTAATTCCTCTAGGGAAATTCTTAAAGGAAGGTTTGGTCAATTTAAAGTGCAATTGAAAAACAAAATGCAAGAGTATTCTAAAAAGATGGAGTATGAAGAAGCTCAAGAAATAAAAGAAAAACTTATTGCTTTAGAAAATTATCAATCTAGATCTACTATAGTAAACCCAAAAATAAATAATGTAGATGTATTCACAATTTATTCAGATATTGATTATGCATATATTAATTTTTTACAATTTTCTTATGGTTCAATTGTTAGATCATATAACTCAGAAATAAAGAAAAAATTAGATGAGGACGATAAGAAAATTTTAGAGCTAGGAGTGATTGATATTAGATCAAAATTTAACTCCAAATCAGTTGAAATATATACGAATTGTAGGATTAATTTAGGAGAAAGTATTAAGGTAAGTTTGCCAAAAAGTGGGGATAAGAAAAAAATAGTTGACTTGTCTTTAAAAAATTTAAAGCATTTTAGAATAGATCAGTTTGATCAAAGAAAACATTTAGATCCACAATCAAATTACAAAAGAATCTTAAATCAATTAAAAACAGATTTAAAGCTAGATAAGGAACCAAAGCATATAGAATGTTTTGATAATTCCAATTTAAATGGGACTAACCCCACATCAGCGTGTGTAGTTTTTAATGATGCTAAACCAAATAAAAAAGAATATAGACATTTCAATATAAAAAAGGTTAATGTAGCTAATGATTATGCAATGATGCAAGAAGTAATTTCAAGAAGATATTCAAGGATGATAAATGAAAACAAGCAATTGCCTGATCTAATAATTATCGATGGAGGCAAAGGACAATTGTCTTCTGCATTAGATGTATTAACTCAGTTGAAACTAGAAAATAAGATAGCTTTGATTGGAATTGCTAAAAGATTGGAAGAAATTTATTTCCCCAATGATTCAATCCCATTATATTTGGATAAGAGATCAGAATCCCTAAAGTTAATTCAACAGCTGAGAAATGAAGCTCATAGGTTTAGTCTAAAACATCATAGAAATAAGAGAGGAAAAAATCTTACAACTAATGAACTAGAAAGTATTAGTGGTATTGGAGAGAAGACCATCTTAGATCTTCTAAGACATTTTAAGTCTAATAAAGCCATATCTTCTGCAAAGATTGAAGAACTTAAGAAAGTAGTTGGAAGTTCTAGAGCATTGCTAATTTATAATTATTATAAGTCTATATAATTTAAGCTACTATTTTATTAATTTTGAAAATTATTTGATGTCTTTGATGAAAATTAAAAGGATAATTCTTTTATTATCGATAATTAATTTTAATACAATTAATTCTCAAGGATATGAGCCATTTAAATCTGGAGAATGGCTGAAATATAAGATTTCATATAGTGGATGGTTAAAAGCTGGTGAGGCAACTATGAGTATAAAAAGTGATACAATGGATGATAAAGAATTGTACCATGTAGTTGCTATAGGAAAAACTATTGGACCAATAAACTGGTTTTTTAAAGTTAGAGATAGATATGAAAGTTATTTTGATAAAAGAAATATTCTTCCATTAAAATTTATTAGAAATATTAATGAAGGAGGCTATACTAAAGATCTGTCAATAATTTTTGATCATAATTCTAAGAAAGCTTTAGTAAATAACAAAAAGAATAATCAGGAAACGGAAAGTATCATTAAATCTAATACTCATGATTTAATTTCTGTTATATACTTTTTAAGGCAAAATTTTAATTTAAATAAGTTAGATGAAAACAATGAACTTACAATTAATACTTTTTTTGACTTTCAGAATAATGAAATGAAGATGAAGTATTTGTTAACTGAGATCATTAACACTAAATTTGGTAAAATAAAATGTTTAAAGATCAAGCCTTATGTTGAGTCAGGAAGAGTATTTAAGGAAAGAGAGAGTTTAACTGTATGGGTTACAGCCGATAAAAATAGAATTCCAATTAAAATAAAAGCTGATTTATTAGTTGGTTCGATTAGGGCAGATTTAAATGCATTTAAAAGTTTAAATAATTCATTTGAAATTCAATTCTTCTAATGATTAAAACAAAAATATTTAGATATTTATTATTGATCATTTTGATTCAATCATGTGTTTTTGATTTTGGTCAACCTGAAGAAAATAAGCCTAATATTGAATTTGGGATTAATGTAGATAATTATAAAATATTTCGGGATACTATAAGACCAGGAGATAGTTTTGGTGAAATATTAATAAAGAAAAAATTATCATATCCTCAGATATATAAAATTGTCCAAGGAATTAAAGATTCATTTGACATTAGATGGTTAACACTTGGCAAACCATATACTATATTATCTTCAAAAGATTCTTTAGAACAACCAGCATATTTTATTTATCAACCCAACAAAGTTGATTATGTAGTAATAGATTTTGAAAATTTCGATTCAATAATTGCATATAACAAAAAGAAACCTTTTACCATAGTTAGAAAAACAACTTCTGGAAGTATTAATAGTAGTTTATCTGAGACAATGGATCAGAATGGCCTGCCTTGGGAATTAATTAATCAATTATCAGATATTTATGCATGGACAATTGATTTTTCTAGAATACAGAAGGGTGATAAGTTTAAAATTATTTATAATGAAAGATATATTGAGGACACTATTTTGGTTGGAATAAAAAGCATAGATGCTGCATATTTTGAACATAATAAAGAAGAAATTTATGCATTTAATTTTGTAACAGACTCTCTTAAAAAGACCACTGAATTTTATGATGATAAGGGCAATAGCCTAGAAAGAACTTTTTTAAAATCACCGCTGAGATATTCAAATATTTCTTCACGGTATAATTTAAAGAGAAGAATAGCATATTATGGAAATAAAGTAAGACCTCATAAGGGAACAGATTTTGCTGCTCCAGTTGGAACTCCAATAATGGCTACCGCTGATGGCAGAGTTGTAAAATCTTCTTACACAAGAGGCAATGGTTATTATGTAAAAATTCAACATAATAATAAGTATTCAACTCAATATTTGCATATGCAAAAAAAAGGCAGAATTAAGAAAGGAAGTTATGTAAAACAGGGTGATGTAATTGGTAAAGTTGGGATGACTGGGAATACTTCAGGGCCTCATGTTTGTTATAGATTTTGGAAAAATAATAAGCAGGTTGATCCTTTTAAACAAAAATTACCACCAGGGAAACCAGTTTCTAAAAATTTAAAAGTAAAATATGATAATTATATTTTACCTTTGAAAACTGAATTAAATCAAATTAAATAATAAAGAAAAATGAAAGTAAACACAAAAGATATTGGAGGAGAAATTACTAAGGACAATGATACTTATGTTTTAGAAGACAATAATTTGCTTGAACATATGACTTTGTCAAAAACAACTTTAAAACCCAACCAATCTACTAGAGGACATTTCCATGATGATCTTGAGGAGGTGTATTTTTTTACTAAAGGTGATGGTTTAATGGTTCTGGGAGATGAAGAATTTCCTGTTAAGGAAGCAGATGTAGTCTTAATTCCTCAAGGTAAATTTCATAGAGTAATAAATAACAATGATGAACCAATGGAATTTGTATGTGTTTTTGAAAAATACGATAGGCAAAGCGACACTGCTAAATATTAATATAATTTCTATAAATTTTCAACCGAATAATGCTGTAATTTCATTTAAACTCAGCAATTAATATTTTTATTACCCATATATCTGAAAATATGTTAATAATTGTTTTCATAATTAATTAACTATTAGATAACGAAAATTCATTAATAATACCTATTTTTGCACTAACTAAATAATCTAAACTAAAATAAATTATGAAAAAAATTACTCAAAATTTATTGGTTGCCTTAGTTTTTCTTTTTTCTTTGGCAATTGTAGCTCAGGAAGCTGATGATGATTCATTAGACCTTCAGGAGTTAGAGGAAGTTGTTTTAATTGGAGGTGGGGTTATTGACCTTGCTGAAGACAGAAACACTCCTGTTGCTACTTCTACAATTAAAGGTAGCGATATTCAGAAAAAGATAGGTACACAAGACATCACAATGACTCTTGTTAACACACCTTCTATCTATGTTTCAGGTCAAGGTGGTGGTTTTGGTGATACAAGAATTGCAGTCCGTGGTTTTGAGCAAGACAATACTGCTTACATGCTTAATGGTCAGCCGATCAATGGTATGGAAGATGGTAAAATGTATTGGTCAAATTGGTCTGGAATGAATGATGTTGCCAGCGTTGTCCAAATTCAAAGGGGATTAGGAGCTTCTAAATTAGCTATATCTTCTGTTGGAGGGACTGTTAACTTTGTTATGAAATCAAATGACAAAAAAGAAGGAGGATTTGCTTACGCAGGTTTTGCTAACGACAACTATCTAAAAGCTACATACTCTTATGATACCGGTAAAAAAGGTAAATGGGCTACTAGCTTTTTAATGAGTCACTGGCAAGGAGATGGATATAATGAAGGAACTAGAGGACAGGGACAAACATACTTTTTATCTGTTGGTTATGATGTTAATGACAAGCACAAGTTAAATTTTCTAATGACTGGTGCTCCTCAGTGGCATGACCAAAACTATGGTAAAAGTATTTCTAGCCTTTTAGAGCATGGAAGAAAATATAATAATAACTGGGGAATGTATGGTGATACATATATGACTGAAAGAAGAAACTTCTATCACAAGCCAGTATTTAACTTAAACTGGGATTGGGATATCGATGACACATCAAGTTTATCTACTGTAGTATACGCTTCTACTGGTAACGGTGGAGGTACTGGAGGTAGAGGTCAAAGAATTAGAAATGACCGTGGTAACATTGATTATGACGCAATTTATGGTTATAATTTATCTACTTCAGGTGCTGGAGGAAACTATGCTGCTGAAGGAGGATATGTTACTAGAGCCTCTATGAATATGCATAACTGGCTGGGATTAGTTACAAACTATGAAACAGCTATTAATGATAATCTTACACTTAATGTTGGTGCTGACTTAAGAACTTATTATGGAGAACACTTTAGAGTGGTAGAGAATTTCCATGGATTAACTTCTTGGCAAGAGAACATTAAATTAAGAGATCAAAATAATAATCATCAGCACTATGGTTCTTGGGGAACATATAAGAATGTAATTACAACTAGAGATATGGCTGCTAATCCATGGTCAGCTACATTTGCTAGTTTTGATCAAGATGAGAAAATTGCTTATAGTAATGATGAAAGAATTTCATATGCTGGAATATTTACTCAGTTAGAATATACTAGTGATAATATGTCTGCATTTTTCCAAGGAGCAGTTTCTACACAACATCACCAGAGATTTGATCAC
>Ga0208261_1000721_pt1 | contig 12525 bp, 14 predicted proteins | sample Knorr_S7_td_DCM__FD_185595 | JGI IMG/M metagenome (GOLD analysis project Ga0208261, IMG submission 185595) | Marine microbial communities from Southern Atlantic Ocean transect - Knorr_S7_td_DCM_ad_131m_LV_B (SPAdes) (version 3) | ecosystem: Environmental > Aquatic > Marine > Oceanic | place...
TCCTTCACTAAGAAAAATGTTTACATTACCTTTATCTTGCATGGCCTGCTTTAATCTTGATGCTTCTTTTTTCAAATCAATTTTGATCTCAGGAATGTAAATAGCATCAATATCCCATTTTTTTCTATCCAATAAGACCTTACGGTTAAATTCTTTTTCTAATAAATATGAACGATACTTTCTTGCGGTTGCTGCAGTAAGCCATCCGCAATGGCGACCCATCACTTCATGAATAATAAAAGTATTTGGGTTCGAAGTGTTTTCATTTACAATGTTTTTAAAAAATATAGATCCTTGTTGAGCAGCTGTATCAGCACCTAATGATTGTTTTATTGGAATGATGTCATTGTCAACAGTCTTTGGCAATCCAATAACGGTAAGGTTATAGTTGTTATCTGAAAGATAATTAGATAATGCCGCTGCCATTGTATTTGTATCATCTCCACCCACTGTATGTAAAATATTAATTTCATCTTTCTGCAGTTGTTGTGCAGCTACTTCTAATGGGGATTCTCCATCAGCCACTAATCCCCTTCGAATACAATCCTTAGTATTTGTAAGCTTGACTCTACTGCTACCTAATAAACTACCACCAAATTCAAATAACTGGCTTACATCAATATCATTAGTTGAAAATTGGAACAAATCACCTTTTAAAAGGCCTTGATATCCGTATAAATAACCAAACAATTCTGCTTCTGGAATTTCTTTTGAATAATTATCTAGTAATGCACCAATAGATGCAGATAAACAAGGCGCTAAGCCACCAGCGGTTAGAATTGCTACTTTCAAAAATTATTTTCTAAGTTTAATGAACACCTGAAAGTTATCAAAAAATAAGAGAAATATTATTGCATATTACTTTATTTATTATTCTTTTTTGCTTACCAAGTGTTTTCGATAATTTATTAGTAAATATTTATTGCTGAATATGTCAAAAATACTCTGGAAACCTCAATCGATCGGATCAACAAATATGCAAAAATTTATTAATTATGTTAATAAAGCATATGGAGGAAATATTGTTTCTTACGATGAATTATATAAATGGTCTATAAATGATACTGCAAGCTTTTGGGATTCTGTATGGAATTTTACAGAAATAATATATTCTGAAAGACATGTTGATGTAGTTGATAATATTAATAAAATGCCTGGTGCAAAATGGTTTTCAGGTTCAAAATTAAATTTTTCTGAAAATTTGTTACGTTATAGAGATGATAGAGTTGCTATTCAGTTTAAAGGAGAACATTCGCCATTACAATCATACACATATAAACAATTATATCTCGAAGTTGAAATATTAGCCAGTGCTTTTAGAAAAAATGGTTTAGAAAAAGGAGATCGTGTAGTTGGTTTCCTTCCAAATATTCCTGAAACAATCATTGCTATGCTTGCAACGGTTTCTATAGGTGCAATTTGGAGCTCTTGCTCGCCAGATTTTGGAATTAAAGGTGTATTAGACCGATTTAAACAAATAGAACCTACATTTTTAATTAGCACAAATGGATATCACTATAATGGAAAAGTTTTTGATTTGACTAATAAATTAAATGGTATCTTGGATGATCTTCCAAGTGTTAAAAAGGTGATTATAGTACCATTTGTAAATGATGTATCAAATTCTTCAATTAAAAAAGAAACTTACTACTATGAAGATTTTATTGATCGAAATAATTTTGATTCCCTAGTCTTTGAACAGTTGCCATTTGACCATCCACTATATATTATGTACTCATCAGGCACCACTGGTTTACCAAAATCTATTGTTCATAGCGCTGGAGGTACATTAATTCAACATCTGAAAGAGCTTATACTCCACGTCAATTTAGATAGAAAAGATTCAATATTTTATTTTACTACTTGTGGATGGATGATGTGGAATTGGCTTGTATCATCACTGGCTGTAGGTTCAACAATTGTGCTGTATGATGGATCTCCATTTTATCCGAACCCCAGTAGCCTATGGGAACTTGCTGAAGACCTAAATATTACTATTTTCGGGACTAGTGCAAAGTTTATTGCTGCATGTCAAGAAGCAGGTATTAGACCTATAGAAAATCAAGATTTAAACAAAATGAATTCTATACTGTCTACAGGTTCCCCTTTGGTAGAGGAAAACTTTGATTATATATATAATGATGTTAAAAATGATGTGATGCTATCCTCTATTTCAGGAGGAACAGATTTGATATCTTGCTTTGCTCTAGGAAATCCTATGCTTCCTGTGTACCGTGGAGAGATTCAATGCAGAGGGCTTGGCATGGCAGTAGAATCGTTTAACTTAAATGGAGAATATGATATCAATCAAAAAGGAGAGTTAGTTTGCAAAATTGCATTCCCATCAATGCCTATTTACTTTTGGAATGATGAAAAAGGTGAAAAATATTACCAAGCATATTTTTCCACTTACCCTAATATTTGGCATCATGGTGATTATATTTTAATCAATGATCATGGTGGAATTATTATTTATGGACGAAGTGATGCAACACTGAATCCTGGTGGTATACGTATAGGAACTGCAGAAATTTATCGTGTAGTTGACAAATTTAGTGAAGTATCTGATAGCTTGGTAGTTGGTCAAGAATGGGATGAAGATGAACGAATTATATTATTTATTATCCTATCTGCAAATAAAAAGCTAACTAATGAATTAATTAACAAAATTAGACTGACAATTAAAAAATCTTGCTCTCCAAGACATGTACCTGCAAAAATTATAGCAATTGATGACATCCCATATACTATTAGTGGTAAAAAAGTAGAAATAGCTGTAAAGAAAATTATTAATGGTGAAAAAGTAAAAAATAAAGATGCGCTTGCCAATCCTCAATCTCTTAAACTATATAGCAATATTAAAGAGCTTCAATAATAGTGTAATTATATAGGTATTACATTAGGATTTAGTGTTAATGATTATCATCATTTGATTAATATATTTCATACCAATTATTACATAATTAATAATGAAAAAAACTAAAAATATTGCTGTGATTGGATCAGGGTTAGCTGGGATTTCTGCTGCTAGTTATCTTGCTAAGATTGGATACAAAGTAACAGTTTATGAAAAAAATGAAACCTATGGAGGTAGATTACAACAATTTGCTTCTGATGGTTTTACATTTGATATGGGGCCAAGCTGGTATTGGATGCCGGATATATTTGAATCTTACTTTAATGATTTTGGTCATACTACATCTGATTATTATGAATTAAAACGACTTAATCCTGGATATCGCATATACTATGGGAATAATGATTATTTAGACATTGTTGAGAATATTGATGAATTAAAATCATTGTTTGATTCTGTAGAGCCAAACAGCGGAGAATCTTTACAGAACTTCCTTGATGACGCTAAAATCAAATACGATGTAGCAATGAAACATTTTATCTATAGACCTTCTCTATCATTTACAGAATACATTGATCCAATTTTAATTTCACAACTAGGTAAATTGAATATTTTTAAATCAATGAGTAAGCATATACGTCAGTATTTTTCACATCCTAAGCTTATTCAAATACTAGAGTTTCCAAGTCTATTATTAGGCGCAAAACCAGAAAAAACACCCTCAATGTATAGTTTAATGAACTATGCTGATATTTGTTTAGGAACATGGTATCCAAAAGGTGGTATTAGAAGTATTGCAACTGCAATGTATAATAATTCTTTAGACTTAGGTGTTAAATATGAATTTTCATGTCCTGTTGATAAAATAGTTTTAACAAATAGTGAAAAAAGCGTCAAAGGGATTCAGTGTAATGGCGAAGTCATTGAAACCGACATATTGCTTGTAAATGGTGATTATCAATATATTGAACAAAATTTATTGCCTAATGGTGCGAGAAATTATTCGAAAAAATATTGGGATAATCGTGTCTTTTCACCTAGCAGTCTAATATTTTATATTGGGTTAAATAAAAAAATAAAGAATTTTCCACACCATGCACTTTTTTTTGACACATCATTTAATTCGCATGCTCAAGAAATCTATGATAAACCATCTTGGCCCACGGATCCATTATTTTATGTTTCTTGTACTTCAAAAACAGATATAAGTACTGCTCCTGAAAATGGTGAGTCTTTATTTGTTTTGATACCAACAGCAAATGGTTTAAATGATACTGATGAAATAAGAAAGAAATTTTTTAATATGATTATTTCGAGAATTGAAGATAACATTGGTGATTCTATAAGAAAGAATATTGTTTTTCAAAGATCATATGCTCATCGTGACTTTACAAAAGACTTTAATACTATGAATGGAAATGCATATGGATTAGCAAATACATTATTTCAAAGTGCATTTTTGAAACCGAAAATGAAAAATAAAAAGATTGGTAATATGTATTATACTGGGCAACTTACTGTTCCAGGTCCAGGTATGCCTCCATCTATAATTTCAGGAAAGATTGCAGCTGAACTTATTGGAAAAGAACATGACTAACCGCGAAATATATAATGATATTGCTAAAAAGATTAGTGAAGTAACTACGAGGAAATACAGTACTTCTTTTTCTTTAGGAATTAATTTTTTTAGTTATGATATACGGCCAAGTATATATGGTATCTATGGTTTTGTGCGATTTGCAGATGAAATAGTTGATACATTTTTTGACCAGGATCAAGAAAAGTTAATTATTGATTTTGAAAAAGAAACGCTTTTATCAATAAAAAGAAAGTTTAGTTCGAATCCTATTCTCCATTCATTTCAAATGGTAGTAAATGACTATAATATTCCCATAGATTTGATCAAGTCATTTTTAAATAGTATGAAAATGGATATTTACCAAGAAACACATTCAGAAGATTCTTACAAAAGTTATATTTATGGATCAGCTGAAGTAATTGGATTAATGTGTATTCATGTCTTTTGCAAAGGAAATGATAAAAAGATTGAAGAGTTAACAGATGCTGCGCAAAAATTAGGGGCGGCATTTCAAAAAGTAAACTTTCTACGTGACCTAAAAGATGATTACCATGGTAAGGGAAGATTATATTTCCCTGAATTGAATAAAAATAATGTTCTAGATAACGATTCTAAACTCATGATTGAAGAACAAATTGAAAATGATTTTGATGATGGAATAATGGGTATAAAAAAATTACCAAATAATTCTCGTTTGGGTGTTTATCTAGCTTATCGTTACTTTCGTGTTTTATTTAATAAATTAAAAAACACTGATGCAGATAAAATAATGGAAAATCGTTTAAGGATAAATAACTTTAGAAAGATTCTATTGATTCCATCAGCATATTTAAGAGAAAAAACCGGACAATTTATATAGCAATATGATACAAAATATATTTATAACTATTTCAGCATTTGTAGGTATGGAGTTCATTGCATGGGCAGCGCATAAATATGTAATGCATGGTTTCCTTTGGTTTCTTCATGAAGATCATCATGTATTAACCGGAAAGCCTTTACAAAAGAACGATTCCTTTGCTTTAATATTTGCGATACCTAGCGCTTTAGGGTTTATCTTAGGAAGTCTATACAATAATAATATTCTTTTTTATACTGGACTTGGCATTCTCTTTTATGGAATTGCATATCTATTTGTTCATGATATATTTATTCATAGAAGAATCAAAGTCTTCGCAAAACCAAATAATACCTATTTGAAAGCTGTATTGTTTCAACATAGAAAACATCACGCGAATGAAAATAAAGAAGATGGTGAGTTTTTTGGAATGTTGTTCGTAAGTCTTAAGTCACTTAAGGTTTTCGGCGCAAAGAATGGATAATTATCTTTATTTAATCATAAATCTTTCAGCTATTTCAATTCCTTTAGCCCTTTCCTTCGAGGGCAGAGTAAAATATATTAACAGATTTTTTTCCATAGCCCCTGGGCTACTTATTACAATATGTTTTTTTATACTTTGGGATATATTTTTTACTAAATGGGGAATATGGGGTTTTAATAAAAGTTATTTGATAGGGATAGAGTTTTTAGCGCTTCCTATAGAAGAATGGCTCTTTTTTATTTGTATACCCTATAGTTCATTATTCATTCATTATTGTAAAGAATCATTAACTCCACAGTTAAAGCTATCGAAAGTTTTAACGAAATTTATCTCATATATCTTGATCTTATTTTTGGTGATGATCAGTCTCTTTAATCTTAATAATTTTTACACACTATCTTCATTCATGCTTGCTGCACTTTCTATTACATTAGCAAATCGTAGAACACCTCAATTATTAAGCTCATTCATTGTATCATATATTTTCATTTTGATCCCGTTCTTTATAATTAATGGTCTTCTTACAGGATCTTTTATTCTGGAAGAAATTGTTTGGTATAATGATAATTATAATCTTGGTATTCGAATTGGTACTATACCATTTGAAGATATATTTTATGGCTTCTCATTATTGTTTTTACCACTGTATATAAATCAAGAACTCAGATCAATAGAAAAATAGCTTACAGAGTAAAACACAATACCATAAAAAAGAATAATTGAGAAATATATAAGTTAACAGCTAACGTAAAGTTGAATTCCAATTTTTTAATAATGAAATAAAACTGAAGTGGTAAAGATACTATAGCCCAAGTAATATAATTTGATAATGGAGCTGATTCATAATCGGAAAAACTCCACATATCAATTTTTGGAGCAACAGGCTCTATAAACAAATCAAGAAATATCATCAATAAAATTGCTATTAATATTTTAAAGTGTGATCGTACTCTCAATTTACTAGCAATAGTACCGCAGATCGCAGTAGTTATAATCCAATTAACACCTATAATCAAAGGAACATTTAATATTTTAATTCCTAACGAGTTTCCATAACTATATGAACCATAAATTAACCCAGTATGAACACCAACAATTTCTGATAGAAAACCCCAAAAAAATGTCATAAACAAGAAAAATATACTGTGTTTCTTATTGTTTATATTTAAAAGCAAAAAATACAATATTAAGCACATGGGAGTCATTTTAATAAACCATTGACTATTCCAAAATAATATTCCAACTGCTCCAAATATTTGAAACGTCCAAATAATTAATGATGAATAAACTGGGAGATTTTTTATTCTAAACATTAGAAACATCTTTGAATTGATTAGAAACAATTTTTGCTGACATTAGACAAAGAGGAATTCCTCCACCAGGATGGACACTACCGCCGCAAAAAAATAGATTGCCGATTTTATTAGTAAAGTTTGGATGACGAAAAAAGGCAGACAGTTTTGAATTACTAGATGTCCCATAAAGTGATCCTAAGTATGAATGTGTAATTTTTTCAATAGTTTGAGGTGAATATACTTTTTCTACTTGAATATATTTTTCAATATCAACTTTAAGTATTCTATTAATTTTTTTAATCACATTTTTTTTCAACTGTGAAGTTATTTCATCCCAATTCTGTTTAGAATCATATGGTGCATTAATCATAACAAACCAATTTTCACTACCATCAGGAGCATCAGACGGAACATCTTTTGATGTAATATTTATATAAATAGTCGGATCATCTGATAACTCTCCTTTATTAAAAATGCATTCAAATTCATTTTTATAATTTTCTGAAAATAGGATATTATGAAGATCAAGCTGCTCAAAAGTTTTATTTATTCCCCAATAAAATATCACTGCTGAACTGGAACGTTCAGCCTTACTTACTCTCTTAGGTATTTTAAAGTTCTTTAATAATTTTTCATATGTAAAAAATATATCCATATTAGAAATAATATAATCCGATGTATGCTCCTTACCATTTGATAGAATACCTGTAGCTTTATTTCTTTTAACGATTATTTTATCCACATGTGAGTTCAGATATATTTTTACTCCCTTTCTTTTTAATAATGAAGTAATTGATCTGCTTATTTGAACCATTCCCCCGCTTGGTATCCATGTACCATAATGTGATTCAAGATGTTGGATTAATGTCATAATTCCTGAAGTCTCATAAGGGTTAGATCCATTATATGTTGCATATCTATTATAAAGTTGTACGAGATGAGGTTCCTTTATGAAATGCTCATTAGTTTTATTTAAGCTTTTATTAATATCAAAAACTCTTAATGATATTAATGCTTTCAATGTATCCTTTGATATATACGTTGAAAACTTATGAAGAGACTTTTGAAGAAAAATTGGTTCAGTGATTTCATATTTCTTTTTGGAACGATCCAGGTATTTATTCATAATTGTGTTACTTACACCAAATTTATTTTCCACCTCTGATAAAAATTTTTTCTTATTATCGAATGCTGTAAGTGTTTTACCGTCATTCCAAAAATATTCACAGTGAATCTTTTTTTTGTTATAGTTAAAATAATTGCGAGGATTTTCTCCTAAAATATTAAATATTTCATCAACGAGTTTTGGCATGGTAAATAATGAAGGGCCCGCATCAAATCTATAACCGTCTAAATCAAAAGAATGAATTTTTCCACCAGTTTGCGATGCAGATTCAAAAATAGATACATTATATCCTTTTGCAACTAATCTAGCAGCTGTTGCTAGTCCAGCAATCCCTGAGCCTATAATGATAACATTATTCATTTAAGATTTTATATACCCTGAATCACTTAGTAGATGGAATCGTACGAAAAGATCCTCTTTATACCATTTTTGAGATCTAGTTTTATCTATAATATTTTTATGATTGATATTTTTATAAGCAAAATTGTTTATGTCATTTTCAGAATCCCAAATACTGAAAGTAGCTTGCTGGATAAATGGCAATTCCCCTATCCCTTTGAAAAAGCTAACTCCATTTGCTGATGATATAGCATCACTTGCAGATTTTACGGATTTCCAAAAATGAGTTAGTTTTGCAAAATGAATAGTGGCCCGAGTGAGGACTCCAATTTTAGTTTCATTTTCAATACTATGATTAATTGATCGTTCAAAAGGGTTTACTCCATCCCATAGTCCTACGCTTTTGAAACTTGATAGTAATATTCTTCTATAGGTATAAGCTTTTGATAGAAGAAGTTTATAATATATATTTGATTCAAAATATTTATCAGCATTCAATTTATTATCCCATATTAGGAGTAACGCATAGGTTGAAAAGTCTGGATACATACTAAACCCCGGACTGCTTCCAGTACCCAACATTTTATAGAAGATTAATCCGTCTATATTTTCAAAATAATTTTTATGCAAACCCATTTGTTTAAAGGCCCACCATAAATTGTTATTAAATTTGAAAAAAATAATAGTTGTCATAATTAATAAATAATGCTTAAAACCAAACTAATTCTATGTTATTGTTAAAACCTCAAGCTTACCATGGTAATAAATATGGAAGCCCATTCTTTGAAGGTTGGTATCATAAATTAACAACCAAAAGTAACAAATCCCTAGCAATCATACCGGGGATATACAAAAGCGGACTAACCGATTATAAAACAGCATTTATTATGGTATTTGATGGAGAAAATGGAAAAGTATTTTTTGAAAAGTACGATACCAATGACTTTAATTTCAGTAAGTCAGACTATAATCTACACTTAGGTCCAAATTATTTTTCTTTAAATGAAATAAAGCTAGATATAAGAAGTAATAATTTTAACTTAAAAGGAGAAGTTAAATCAAATGGGATAAAACCATGGCCGGTAACTTTTGTTGAACCAGGTTGTATGGGTTGGTATGCATATATTCCCACAATGGAATGTTTTCATGGAATTTTAAGTATGGATCATTCTTTAAGTGGTAGCGTAAAGTTAAACGAATCATTATATGATTTTTCTGAAGGTCGTGGTTATATAGAAAAAGATTGGGGTAAAAATTTTCCAGAAAATTGGATTTGGGCACAATCGAATCATTTTCAAAATAATCAAGCAAGTATTTCTGCTTCATTAGCCACAATTCCATGGAAGGGGAGAAAGTTCGCTGGTTTCATTGTAGGTTTTTATTTTAACAATAAATTGTATCGTTTTACGACATACAGAAAAACAACTATAAAAGATATACAATATGATGGAAGAAAAATTTTATGGCAATTACAACGTAAAAATACATTATTAGAATTAAAGATCGAGAAAGGGGAAAAAGCTGGATTACTATTTGCACCAGATGATAATGATATGAAACAAAAGGTAACAGAATATCTTGATGGAAAGATACACTGTAAATTGTATCATAATAATTCAAAAATATTTGATGATTATTCTAATTTATGCGCTACAGAATTTATTGGAAATATTAATGAACTAATTAAAATGGCTTTAAAATAATTTGAAGATAATTTTTACAATTTTATTAACAATGGGGTTTATTATGGCTTCAGAAATAGAAACACCAGAATATCAATTACTTGAAAAAAAAGGCCAATTTGAAATTCGTGTTTATGAACCAATGATAATTGCTATAACTAATATCAATAGTAATTATAGACAGTCCACATCTACAGGATTCAGACGTATTGCTAATTATATATTTGGTGGAAATGATGAAAATATGGAGATAGCAATGACAGCTCCAGTAATATCAAGTAGCCCTGTAAATAATGAAGGTATTTACGATGTTGCATTCGTAATGCCAAAAAAGCATTCGTTATCAAACTTGCCTAATCCCAATTACGATAATGTTATCATAAAAGAAGAAAATTTAGGTAAAATGGCTGTTTTACGTTTTGGAGGCTGGGCTACAGAAGAGAAAATAATTAAGAACCAAAAAAAATTAGAAAAACTATTAATAGAGAACAGATTTGTTATTTCTGGCAAATTTATCGTAGCTCAATATAACTCCCCTTGGGTGATTCCTCCCTTTCGTAGAAATGAGATTATGGTTTCTATTAAATGACGCTAAGAATAATAGATAAAATTATACATGGAATAGATACATCAGATGGCGCTGGTGTTAACCTCAAAAGAATTATTGGTAACCCAGAATTAAATATGTTGGATCCTTTTTTATTATTGGATGAATTTGGTAGCGAAAATCCAAAAGATTATATATCTGGATTTCCATCACATCCACATCGAGGATTTGAAACCATAACATATATGCTAAATGGAAAGTTTAGGCATAAAGATTCTTTTGGTAATGAAGGGATTCTTTCTGATGGATCTGTACAATGGATGACAGCTGGTAAAGGGGTTATACATAGTGAAATGCCTGAGCAAACAGATGGTTTATTAAGAGGGTTCCAATTATGGCTTAATTTGCCTAAGAAATTAAAAATGATTGAACCTTCATATTATGATATACCTCAAGAAATTATTCCAAAAGTAGATTTTCCCAGAGGTTCAATCAAAATTATTTCTGGAACATATAATAAAGTGAAAGGACCAGGGAATCCCCATACTGAAATGTTTTATTATGATATTATGTTAGATGATAATGCAAAATTTAATATTCCATTAAAAAATGATTGGAACGTATTCATTTATGTTTACGAGGGAAGTATCATGTTAGACAAACAGGTTGCAAAACAAAACTTAGCTGTTTTGAGCACTACAGGTGATTTAGAAATATCTACACCTAATAATAGTGCAAAACTTATTTTAGTAGGTGGTCAGCCGATTAATGAACCAGTTGCGCGTGGTGGACCATTTGTAATGAATACAAAACAAGAAGTATTACAAGCATTTTCTGATTATCAAAATGGGTTGCTAGATAAATGATTTAAAAAATAATAGAAAATTTATTTTGTAATTTATACATATTCTTCTTAATATCGCTCATAACGCTCAAATTATAAAGGAGAATATCATGACTATTTTAGAAGCAGTAGCCCTTGGCAAAGACAGGGAAAACAACAAAGTAATCAGCAAATCCTCTTATAATTCAAAAGAAGGTAAAATAACTGATAAATACTTAACAGTATGCCCATCATGTAGTGTTGTTTGGGAAAAAGTTCATTGGAGAAATAAAATATTGATCGAGTACTATCACGAAATTCCTAGATATGGTAAGAAAAGTGTAATATGCCCAGAGTGCTCAGAAAAAGCTATATCAGAAACTGAATACTAGAGGGGTACAATAGATTATGAAAAAACTTTCTCCAGTAGATCATATAGCGCTACAAACAAGAGATATTAAATCAACGGTTAACTGGTATTCAAATAATTTTGAATGTGATATTGTCTTTGAGGATGACACATGGGCATTATTAAAATTTCAAAATATTAATGTAGCATTAGTAAGTCCAAATGAACACCCTCCGCATATTGCATTCAGAGTTAATAATATATTTGAACATGGTAAACCTTCGACTCATCGAGACGGAATAAGTTACATTTATAAAGAAGACAATTTTGGAAATGTAATAGAACTAGTGGAAAAAAATTAAATCAGATACAGGAGAAATAATGAACTACACTGATAAAAAATCAAAAATATATCTCAAAGAAAAATACTGTATAATATCTACCCCCATAGAATTTATTGAACATTCAATAGAAGTTGCTGGAAACATGATTAACAAGGGCTGGACTCCTGTTTCAGGAGCATCTTTTGATGATGGGAAAATATTTCATACGCTTGTAAAGGAACCTAAAAATGTCTAATTACATTATAATAGGTGCAAGCGGTGG
>Ga0208261_1000722_pt1 | contig 12520 bp, 31 predicted proteins | sample Knorr_S7_td_DCM__FD_185595 | JGI IMG/M metagenome (GOLD analysis project Ga0208261, IMG submission 185595) | Marine microbial communities from Southern Atlantic Ocean transect - Knorr_S7_td_DCM_ad_131m_LV_B (SPAdes) (version 3) | ecosystem: Environmental > Aquatic > Marine > Oceanic | place...
GTATTGTGATTGCAAAAATAATTAGAATGTTTAAACAATCTATGGCACCCCAAAAAACTGACGCTGGTTTATTTCTAAAAGCACCTAGCATATATAAACTAACATTTAATCAAGGTACTGATAAACATAAATTTTTACCCAAAATGAAAGAGTGTGCTTTAAATAACTGTGCAGTTAACTATACCCCTGATGGTAGTTACATGACATATGATAATTCTGCAATGGTTGCTTTAGAAATGTCACTATCATTCCAAGAAATGGAACCAATTTATAATAATGATATGAGTCATAGTGATGATAGTATAGGTTATTAAAATGGCAAGAAATTATTTCTCACAACTACCAGATTTTGAGTACGTTAATCGTACTGAAGATGGAAAACGTATATCAGATTATACACAAGTCAAGAATCTTTTTAAGAGAGGAAAACTTAGAGAAGATATCTTCCAAGAAACAACATTCTTTGAACAGTATCAGATACAAGGTGATGATCGTCCAGATAATGTTGCACAAAAAGTTTATGGAGATGCTGCTTTAGATTGGGTAGTACTTCTATCTAATAATATTATCAACCTCTATGAAGAATGGCCCTTACCTCAAGCATCATTTGATGCATATCTATTAGAAAAATATAATAATAACTATGACACTTTATATAATAAAATACATCATTACGAATCTAATGAAGTTACAAACAGTCAAGGTGTTGTAATATTTCCTAAAGGTATACGAGTTGGTGCAGCACAAAGTGTAAGTTACTTTGATGAAGTAGATAATCAACAAGTAACTGTTAACCCTGTATCAAAAGGAATTACTAATTATGATTATGAAAGAGACCTCAATGATAGTAAAAGAAATATCTTTTTACTTAAAGGAATGTATTTAAATATTGTTTACGATGATATAGAAAAAATGATGAGATATAAAAAAGGATCTACTCAATACGTGAGTAAATCCTTAAAACGTGCTGAAAATATAAGACTATTTGATTAACTTTCTGCTAATGCTTGAAAGTATTTGTAAGCATCGTCTTCATCTGCACTAGATGATGCTACTGGAGCAGCAGCGACGGCTTCCTCTGCCTTACGGGTCTTGAAGTCAGGTTTAAATGAACCACGACCTTCACTCTCATCCTCAAGATCCTCATCTAAACGACGTGGAGCAGGACGACCTTGACCTAACACATACTTCAAACGCTTTTCAAGAACATCATATGTCTTGAACTGGTCTGCAGCAGTAACAGCAGTAAGTGAATACTGCTTCTTCCATAATGCTTCTAGTGCATCGTCATCTTCAAGTAGAGGTGATGGAGAATCGAACTCTGACTTGTCATAGTTCCAGTAACCATCCTTCTTGACGATCTTCAACTTAAAGTTTGCACCTTGCCAGAAGTCAAAAGGATTGATTGGAGTTTCATCCTCAAACTCTGGTTGCATTGCTTCCATCACTTTATCAAAGATCTTCTTACCATATTTGAATAAGAAAACCTTACCTTCATTCTGTGGATTAACTTGATCCTTTACAACATATATGTTGCTGTAATATGATAACTTACGCTTCTGTTTACGAACCGTATCCTTATCTGCTTCGTTACCACTGTTCCATAGTTCTCTATTGTAATCAGAGACGGGATCTTTACCACCAGTAGTAGTTAAAGAGTTCTCTATATACCAACCACCAGGCCCTTGAAAGGCATGAGAATAAAGTTTTGCCCACGGAATGTCCTCACCATCAGGAGATGGAAGGAATCGGATAACAGCATAACCATTACCTGTTTTGTCTAACTCTGGTTTCCAGAGACGCTCATCAGCACCTCCACCAGTAGTATTCATTTTCTCTACTTCTTTCACTAACTTTTGAGTCAGTGATCCAAGAGAGGATTGCTTTTTTAAATCAGCAAAAGACATTAAGATTACCTCGGATTAATTAGATTTGGCTTTTGTTTGTACTCTATTACTTTATCAGTCCACTTCATTCATGTCAAGTTGTTTCTTCATCACGTCAACCATCTGTGACATTTGACCAAAGATGACATTCATATCAACATTAGGGGGAAGACCCATAATCGTAGCAGACTTCTGGATATCCTCCTTCATCTGCTTTGCTTCTGGATCATCCGATAAACTCAAACGTGCATAAAGAATCTTTTGTTTACTGATAAGTTTATCTAAAAGATTTATATGGTAGCATTTATCTTCATCATTCATATAATGAAACTTCATAACATTAGAATAAACTTCTTCTTGAAGTTCACTAATCTCTGCCATTTCAGCTCTGACTATTTCTGAATCGAAAAAAGTCATTCACCACCCTCTTGGTCAACAACTTCTACTGTTCCAGTTTCAGTTGGTTCTTCTGGGGTTACTTGACTCTCTGCAATCTGTTGCAAAACATCAATAGCACCAATGAGTTTGAGACGAGTCTCTTCTGCGGTGACAAGTTGTTGTTTTAGATTAGCAAGAACCTCTTCATTATTAAGAGCTGCCATTGGTTACTACCTCCTTTAGAATTTTTTTGTAACGTTGTACATTTATATTTAGGAAGGGTTTATATTTTTTAACCCTCCTACTGACGGTTTCCCACACGGGATCATTTAGATCCTTATCAAAATTTTTACCGTATCCAAATATTCTATCACATATTACCAAACTTTCCAAGCTTATGTTACCACCCAAATACTTTCTCAATATAGGAGGGTGACCCTTACTACAATCAAACACTTCATCAACCTTATTATCTGTAAACAAATCCTCTGCCTCTTGCTTAAACACATATGATAATGACTGTACTTTCTTCTGCCAATCTTGATACCTACCTTCTCCTTCCTTTATCATCTCTCCTATCCATAATGACTCTGGATCAGAACAAGATGTAAAGTTAGCAACAAAAAATTCTTCTACTTCTTGATCAGTCTTCTGACGTGCAAACTTTTCAAACCAGAACCTATCCTTTCTCTTATAGAATGCTTGATGAGTTGCTCTTGTCTTGCCTCTGTACTTCTGGTAGTCATAGTTATCTTTCGTGAAGTGATTCTTCATCGCAAGGTAACACTTATAGGCATCAAAGGGCATCATAAAAAAGTAATAGGGCGATTTTTTTGGCGGGAATTTTTTCCCACTTTTATGGAATCAAAAAACCAATTTCGCACGACTAGTGCGTTTTAAAAAGTTTAACTCTTGTGCTTCGTACTTAATCTTTTCTTTGAGGGGTTTAGATATAAGTTTAGGAACGGACTCAAGATCTATAGCATTTAAGTCACAGAAATAAACGATGGCATCAATGTAGTTCATACCTTGATGAGTTTGTACAAGACCTTCAATTTCTTGTGCGAATCTAGCAGGACAAAAGAACTTGTCCTTCAATGCTTGTTCTAATTCATTCTCCATTCTCGGCCCCAGTATTGTGAGATACAAATTCTTTTATATAGCGTACTAATAACTTAATATAATCCCCTTTATTTCTTTTGTCAAATACTTTTACATCACCTTCAGGAGTTACCATGATAGTGATTAACTTTTTGACAGGGATTTCAGTTAGTTCGTAATACGCAGATGCATAAAACATTTCCTGTACAAAATAGTTTTCCAACCACTTTTCAGGTTTAATTTTTGTTGATGTCTTAAAATCTATCACCGCTAATTCGCCTTCGTATTCAGCGATACAGTCCACTCTACCTGCAAGACCAAGGTATTCAGAGTAAAGAGTCCTTTCTATAGCGTGTATATTATTTATCTTGTCCAGATATGGTGCTGCATGATGGAACATGAACTGTGTTGCTGGTAGATAATCATCCCAGTTAAGTTCTTTATTCTCTAGGTATGCTTGTGCTGCCTCATGGAAATCAGTTCCACGAGCAGTTGCTTTCTTGGTAATCTTATTTGCTTCTTCTATACCAACTCTCTTTCTCCAATTGATAAAGATCTGACGATTATAAAAGGAAGTTACTGAAGTAATAGAAGGAACCCACTGACCACTAGGAAGTTCATACAACCTACAGCCAGGAGTCTCTTTCTTTTTTAATTCAAGGTCACCTAAAAAATTACAATGGGTAAAACTCATAAACCAATTTCCAATTTAGCGAGGATGTATTCTTTAACTAGTCCTGATCTAACGATATCTTCTACACCAAATTCAATTACATCTACTGATGACATGATACGAAGGATTTGCATGAAATCTATGATACCATTTCTCTCATTAGTCTTAATTAAATCTGATTGAGATGCGTCTCCACAGAACATAATCTTTGATTGTGCTCCTACTCTTGTCATTATACTATCAAGTTCATGATAATTCAAGTTTTGGAATTCATCTACAATAACAATTGTCTTATCAAATGTAGTACCTCTTATGAATGATGTACTCCAGAAGTCAATAGTATCCTGTGCCTTAAGATTACCATAGAGCATATTAAAGTCTGCCTCTGATGGCATCTCAAACATATACTTTACCATATGTTTGTAAGGTATCTGATAGAGATAAGACTTATCATCATGATCACCTGGAAGGAAACCAATCTCCCTAGTAGCAACAAGAGACCTTACGATATAAACTTTCTCATAAGGTGTTGATGGATCTAAAACATCTTTCAATGCATTATATAAGGTAATGAATGTCTTACCTGTACCTGCGACACCATAAGCAACAAGGTTTTGATCCTTGGCATATGCCTCGAACAAAGTCTTTTGATTATCTGTGAGGGGTTCTATGTCCCTCATCATGTCTGCATTGATTGGTTTTTTTCTTTTCATCTGCTTGGCCGTTAAACCTACACCAATAGGTTGATCTGCTTTCTTTTTACGTGGCATATTTAGAAACTGTAATCACGGTTCTTACGGACATTAGCACCAGGTTGTTTGGATGCTCTGTCTAATATCTCATTCCATCCGCTAGACCTTGCTTCACCTTTCCATCCTTCTATCTCTTGACATGCAGCAACACCTGCTTGCCAGTCCTTATCCCACTCTGGGTTATCTTTTCTCCATTGATCATACTCTTTCATTGTCATAGAGAGTTCTTTCTTCTCTCCAGTTTCTTTATGGATGATTGGATATGTTGGCATAATAAGATAATTGTGTAGTTTTATTTAGACCCACTCTAGGGCTTCAGATACTGCAGGGAACTGCTCTACAAATATTTTCTTACACTCTGCAACAACATCCATGTGTTCTTTCTGTGTTCCATGTGCAGACCGCAGATTAATATAGTGGATCCATGAACGACATGAACCAGTCATGTATAATCTTGTAGGTGTTGCTAACGGGAGAACAAATCTCGCACACTCCTTCGCAATACCTGAAGCGAGGAGTTCATTGTAGAGATCCATTGACGCAACGAAATGTTCTGCAATCTTTTCTTGAAGGTCTGCCTTCTTGTTCTTTGGGATATCATCTATTGAATTTTGTCTATTTTTTAAATCTTGACTACGGAGATCAAACATAGGGATCTCATCTGCTAATAGATTAGTATCAGCATACCTCTGACTGAACTCTTGGAAAGTGAATGATCTATGGCGAAGTATTTGAGCACCAAGACCTCTGGTAGTTTCAATCTCCAAGGTCATATGTGCTTGTTCAAATACACTCCAGTGTCCGTGCCTAATACAGTAACTTAATAGACCAGAAAACTTTTCATTGTTCTGGTTCTTTGGGTTAGAAACTCTAGCAATATATGCCATCGTCTTCTCCGCATCGGGAGTAACACTTACAAGTTTAACTGTCATCGTCTTCGAAGACCTCATCGTATGAAAGTTCAGGTGCAGAGAAATCAGAATTTGTGTATGCATCTGGGTCAGAATAAACTTCCGATTCCAGTTCATCAACAATCTCTTTAAGAGCCCTAACTAAAACTTTTAGTTTTGCTTTGTTCATTTGATTTCCTTTCTCATTAATTATAATATAAAAAAAGAGCAGGGTCAACACCCTGCTCTCTTAACGTATCTGTAAGTCAATTACTTACCTTGCACATACAGTTCTTTCTTCTGTATGTTGGATGCCTCTGTAAGTTAATACAGCTGCTTCTTTCTGACAAGATTTCTTGTCATTAGTGTCATAAGTGACACCACGGTAGGTTACTTTTGCCATTGGTTTACTCCTAAAGTAATTGGATTTTTAGGCCCGTTCCTTTAGTCATTTGCGTCCCAACATCCCTCTGTCTCTTCTTTCACAATCGAAATCATTTCGATACGTGTTTGTTCTTCAACATTGTATGCTCTCATCTTATCGACAAGTTCATGTGCCTCTGAACAGGTTAGAGAAGTAGCAATCAGAAATGGAATCATGGGATGAACGCTCCGTTCCGTGACTTACTTGCGACCCTTACGGGTTGAACGATTGTGTTAAGACTAACACAGTTATACTATATATGCAACCAATTGTGTAGTTTTCGATACATTTCTATTTAAAGTACTTTTCTATCACTTCAACTTGGTCATGGTAACGAGCAATCTTATCCAATTCGGTTTGAATTGCTTCAGTAATATCTGAATGCTCTCCAATACCTGCTGGATGTTCCAGATAAACGTTAACGTTTGCTCTATGTTTTGCAATCTCACCCTGTGCATGGGCTTTAACTGCTGCTAATAACTGTTCTCTCATGTATCCCTCGTGCGTGTGCATTATATTTTATGATCTTATTATACCATACCATGTCACTTAATGTCACCTCCTTCTGTAATTTAATTTTACAAGCAATTTCAGTTACTCGTAATCTATAGTCCTTGCTTAACATGTTCTATTGCTGCTGGTAGGATTGCATATTCTTTTCTTTGAATTGCTTTGGTCAATGTCTTAACAGTATCATGTGGCATAATATCAACTTCTGCTTGCATAATAATCTCACCACCATCTAGTTCTTCATTCACATAATGAACAGTACATCCAGTCTTTTTTTCTCCTGCCTCCATTGCTCTCTCTACTACATTTAATCCTTTATACTTTGGAAGTAATGATGGATGAACATTGATGATAGGACATGGGAAAGCAGAAGGATTTTTAATCACTCTCATATATCCTGCAAGGATAATAAGATCTACATGCCATGCCTCAAATAATTTCACCATCTCATCTTCATGCTTATGAGAAACATAACAGTGATTAATTCCCAACTTTGCTGCTCTCTTAAGTGCTCCACAATCCTTTTTGTTATGGATCATTAACACAACTTCGTCATATCTACAAGTACGCACAATGTTCTCGAAATTTGAACCATTTCCAGAACACATAATGCCTAATCTCATAGTGGTTTCCCGTGTTGATCTAGTAATTTTGCTTGATACAGATTGGTTTTCTGTTTCTTTTTAATCTTTTTATATTTCTTTATAAGTTTATCAACTTCTGCATTAGGGATATTAACTTTTAACTTCTCATCTTTATTGTTGACAAAACCTACTGCTTTTGATTCAGTTTCATCTATGTAATCATTTATTCCCTCCTGAATCTCATCACGAATGATAGCATTCACTTGAGCCTTAAGTAATTCATCATCATTCTTCATCCCTTTCTCCTCTTTCTTTTTTCGGGTGGTTTATATCCCCACTGTGAAGGTTTAAGAGTTCCATGACCATAATCTATTTTCTGAACAGAACCTTTACCAAACTTATCAAAGTATAGATCAAATAGATTAACCTTTGATCCACGACAAAGATCCTTATGAAGTTTATCTTCTACCTTATAATATATGATCATACTATCAGTCGGAACTTTCCTATCCACCAACTGTTCTTCAGTAGCATTTTCATATATCAATTGACATCCATAAGTACCAATAAGTTTCTTCTCTTCAGCAGACCATGCGGAAGTTGGTTTCGTTGGTTTCTCTTTCAACTCTTTTTTTTCTTCCACTTTTTCTGTCATGATCCTCTATTCTCACCCCATACTATATCAGGAAACGCTTCCTTTACAACATCAAGAGTAACCTTTGGATACACTTCTTCTAATTCTTTATCCTTTACAAGACAAATGATCTCTGCTTCTTTTGGATGAAGTCCTTCAAGTAACTGAATGAACATAGACTCTCTACGGAGACTACTCAACGTGTCATTACCACCTTTGATGAAATGATATAGTTGCTTCCACTCTCTACGTAGTGAAGTATGATCTGTTCCTACAGGTACTTCATTCTCTTTGTAAGGAACCTGTCCATCGGGAACTGCTGACTGGACTCTCTCATCAAAGTTCCAGATAAGAATAGCAGTTAATGAGTCATCCCTATACTCTTTAAGGATCTCAACTCTCTTTGCCTTTGTCCTTTGCTCTCCTACGAGTTCAAGTATCTCGTGAATGAAAGGATTAGGTGGAAGTTTAACTCTCTTGACGGCTGGTTTCCTAGTCGTCGTCTTCTTCTTCGTCTGTGTCATTGTAATTTTCAAATCGTAGGGCTAAAATTTCATCGGGAACTAAATTTCCATTCTCATCAAACATCTCTGGATGAACAGTATAAGGAACTGGTCTGTTAAGGAATTGGGATGTTACATTGTTGGCAATCCAACCTCCAAAGAATCCTAACACAAATGTAGCAAGTATTGCAAATCCAGCATAGAAAAGGATGTAAGGGGTTACTTCTTGTAACATAATATTCCTCCGAAGATTATTTTTTTTGGATGTCCAGATAAAAAGTAATCTCTCTACCAAAAATAGAGAACTGTATCTGGAATGTTTTAGACTTTGGTTCCTCTTTCCTCCTGTTTCTTAATAATAACTCAAAACCTTTATTGATTTCGGTCTTGTCATTATTTAGATCGTCTTTTTCTTCCTCTTCGTTTGTCATCACTATACCTCACTGCGTCTTCTAATATACAAGCAAGATAATCTCTTATCTTTCTGGCTTGAGGTTTAGGAATATGATGGTATGCCTCCCTCAATTGTTGATGTTGATTGTCCTTACCTCCTTTAATATACTCATCAAGTTCGTTCACTTCATCGGCATATTCTTTAGCAGTAGAACTACGTAAGAATTGATCTGCCTCTGCTTTAGTGACTCCTCTTAACTGAAAATATTCATATAATTTTACCACAAACTTACCCTTGAAAGCAAGTTCCAGTGCTTCCTCTAGAACATAATATACTTCCTCGAAGTTATTTGACATGACATTAGACTAACTTATTTTCTTTTAGGTACTTTACAGTTGCAGATGCACCTCCAAGTTTATTACCATCAACAACAACTTGAGGAAAAGTTGCACCTTCCCCAAACTCACCAAAGAAACTTTCGGGAGTAAAGTCCTTGTCTATTTTATAAGTTACAAATTTTTGCCCTGCCTGACGAAGTACCTCCTGCACCTTCTCACAATAGGGACAACCATCCATCGTATAGACAGTAAAGTTATTCATACAGCAGTAACCTCTAGATTTTCTATTGATTTTGCATAGTCTTTATCAAAGATATCCATACCCTTATCAGTAAGAATATGATCATACATTCCATCAAATACTTTAGTTGGCATCGTAACTACATCAGCACCATACTTAAAGCATTGTGCAGCATGACTCACATCCCGCAGAGATGCCGCTAGAACCTGTGTTGTGACCATTTGCTCTCTATAGAGTGCTGCGATGTCCTTAACGAGTCCTACACCGTCAAATGAGACATCATCTAAACGACCAACGAAAGGTGAGATGTATGTTGCACCTGCTTTAGAAGCAAGAATTGCCTGTGCGACAGAGAATATCAATGTTACATTGACTTTGATACCATCAACACTTAACTTGGCACATGCTCGAAGTCCTTCTCTAGTACAAGGAACTTTAATCGTTGCACACTTACCAAACTTCTTATGCAATCTCTTACCTTCAGAGATCATATTAACTTCACTACCAATGACCTCCATACTAATATCATTGATACCGAGTTCTTTTAATTCCTGATAGACATCCTCATGATTTCTACCACTCTTACGAATTAAAGATGGGTTTGTTGTGATGCCATCGATCAAGCCAGTAGTCCATCTGGTTTTTATCTCTGTAACATCAGCAGTATCTAAAAAGATTTTCATTTAACGTCCCTCTCGTGATTTGTTTCTAATAGTAATGTGATTTCCCTCAATTGTAAACTCAAGGTAATCTGTATGATCCCATTCAAGTTCTTCATAAAGACAGTTAAGTTTGTCCATGTCATCCCATAGATCAGTAGGAGTAGGTTCTCCCCAGAATGGATTGTCTTCCATAGAATTTAAATGATCCTTTGTAAGTTAGTTAGTATAGTTTGATACGCTAGGAGTATATCACCGTTTCCTTTTCGAAACAAGTCTTTGTCAAAACTCTCTGACGTTCCTTTCTTCCACAGTCTCATTCCATCGGGTGATAGTTCATCAGCAAGAAGTAAATTACCATTCACATCATACCCATACTCTAATTTTAAATCAACAAGAGTAAGATCTATCTTATTAAATATATCTTGAAGAACAACATTCACTTCAGCTGCAAGTTGTTTTAATTCTCTCAAAGGATAATCACCAATCAACCTTGCACGATCCTCTGTAAGTAAAGGATCATCCTTCTCATCATCTTTCAAATAAAACTCAACCAATGGATTAGAAAACACTGTTCCCTCTTCTAATGGTGTCTGTCTTACTATAGAACCAGCAGCAACATTCCTTACTACAACTTCTATTGGTATAATATCAACCTTCTTAACTGCCATTGCTCTATGAGTTGGCATACTAACATAGTGAGTCTTAATACCACACCGTTCCAACTCCCGAAAAAGAAGTTCAGAAATCAGACAACAGACCTTACCTTTATCTTCAACGTATGCTTCTTTCTTACCATTACCAGCAGTAACCTTATCTTCATACTGAATCAAAACCTTATCGGGTTCATCAAGTTCAAAGACGGTCTTTACTTTTCCTTGTAGAATAAATGTCATTGGTAATAAGAAGGGTTGTAAGATTCGGTATTAGGTCTGTATGGTGGTTCTTTTTCATTAATACGATGTTTGAACTCTTCTGTATCAAAATAAGATGTATAGTCCATTCTACCTGCTCGTTCATCTAACACTTCATTAAATAATATCTTCAACTCTTTTACATATTCTGGAGTGAATAACCTACGAGGATGAATCATCATAGGTTTATGTGGTTGCATCCTTACTGGTCCTTTGTAATTAGGATCCATAGGAGCACTCATCCCTTGAGTGTCAATCTTGCTCATGGTTTTCTAGATACTCTATCATAGATTTAAGGGTATGTATATTACTATCCACTTCAGTTAATGCTATATGACAGGATTTACACAAAAGACCTCGTACTTTCCCTGAAGAATTATTATCCACATGAAATCTTTTATGTCTTCCACGAGTCTTACTAGGTTCAGTAGTACCACAAATAGCACAACAGTTATTCTGATCCGAAAGCATAGACTCAAACTCTTCAAACGTTAGTCCATAGTTTCGTTTAAGATACTGTGACTTAACACTTGAAGAGTTTACTTTATTATATTCAACCGTCCTCTTTACCGTACACTGCTTACACTCATAAGAATATGATGAAGCAAGTGTTGGATTTTTTCTAGAAAGATAATACTCATCAACAAGATTCTTTTCTTTACCACAGACTCTACATACTCTAGTCTCTAGAAGTAAATGTCCTGTAGTAACCTGCTTGTCAAGTTCCATACATGCACCGACTCATGCATATTATATATCAGACCCACCTAGTAACTGTTAATTCTATAGAGTTATCATCCATCTCCCATTCTTCTTCAACTTGGAATCCCATTTCCTTCACTGTGTTATGCACCGTCATTCTAGCATACTGTTGTGTAACTTTATCAATAAATCTTGCTGGTGGAACTGGATCTTTCCAAGTTTGTATATCTGCTACCAATTCATACTCACCATTATTATTCAAACGGAATCCAATATCATTACCTATAGAAACATCTACCTTTACTTTCTCATGTTGATGGTTAAGGGGATTAACTAATTCTTGATCCTCTTGAACATCATACTGAAGAAGCTCTAGTGCTTCAATCAGTTGTGATTTGTGTTTGATCTTCGTTTGTATCGTGCTGAAGTGTGACATTGTTTTGATAGTATTCTGGTTTGGTTTCTACGTAATTAACATTACCAAGTTTTTCTTCTATAGATCTAGTTATGTTTTCACATTCATTACCAACAGCACCGAAGACTTCTTCAGATACAGTACCATCTTGACGAATAGAAAATTTAAGTTTCTGTTGTTTAGGCATAGTTAAAATTGTTTGGGGTGTGTAACTACATCACCATGAATTTCACCAATGTCATCTATATGAGCATGATCTATATCAACATGCAATCCCCTCTCATAGAAGTCTGCAATCCTTTCTAGTGCATTTGCAATGCGAACTAATTCATCACTCATAATAAAAAATCACTTGGACATATTATATCAATAAAAAAGCACCCTGTCAATGACAAGGTGCCGATCCATCTCGAACTAGAGATATTTATTAACCAACTGAAGGAGCAACAAGTGCAACTTCACTAGTCTCTGCAGAAGCAAGGTCTAGAGGGAAGTTGTGTGCATTTCTTTCATGCATAACTT
>Ga0208261_1000723_pt1 | contig 12492 bp, 9 predicted proteins | sample Knorr_S7_td_DCM__FD_185595 | JGI IMG/M metagenome (GOLD analysis project Ga0208261, IMG submission 185595) | Marine microbial communities from Southern Atlantic Ocean transect - Knorr_S7_td_DCM_ad_131m_LV_B (SPAdes) (version 3) | ecosystem: Environmental > Aquatic > Marine > Oceanic | place...
GCCAACATCAGTGAAAAATTTCTTGAAGGTGACGAGTTCAGTTCAGTTTGGTCCGCCATAGAAGATAGAGGACTACCTGTTCTTGTCCATCCTACTATACCACCAGGTGCCCATAAAATGGATCTAGGAACTCACAAATTATTGGGCCCAGTTGGCTTTATGTTTGATACCACTTTAGCAATTTCTCGGATGATTTTGGATGGATTTTTTGAACGCCATACCCGAATAAAAGTTATAGTCTCCCATGCTGGCGGATATTTACCATATATTTCCAAGAGGATGGATCTCTTTTTTGAACAAACTGATTTTGAAAAAAAAATTACTGAGTTACCGAGTGTTTATCTTGAAAGACTCTACTATGATAGTATTGTTTACCAATTTGATGGTTTAGAATCCCTAATTAATTTAGCTGGCTCAGATCGTGTTTTGTTTGGCACAGATTATCCACATGCTGCTAAAATTCCAACTCTACTGGATTTAGCAAAGGGTTTGAAGCCGGAGCAAAGTGACAATGTATTAGGAAGGGCTGCAGAAAAAATCTTCAATCTCTAGGCCTAAAAAACCGTTCGACCCCTAATTAAATATCCACAACAAATCACAGGAAGCTAACTTTTAAACAATGAATGCTGAGACTAACCCACGTTCTTACCAAATTATAATTTCCACTACTTTTATTAGCTTACTTGGAATGCCAGTTATTGGACCGGTACTGCCAGTTCTCCAGGATGTATTTACCATAAATAATAGGGATATTGGCTGGATGATCATGTCTAGTTACACACTTCCAGCATTATTTTTTATTCCCTTTACAGGCTATTTGGCAGATCGATTTGGTAAGAAAAACATACTGATACCATCATTATTTTTGTTTGCAGTATCAGGAAGTTTAATAAGTTTAGCCCAAAACGCGGACACAGTCATAGTTCTTCGTTTTATCCAAGGGCTTGGCGGAAGTGCCTTATTAACTCTTTCGCCTGCATTAGTTCCTGATTTATTTCAGGGGCAAGAAAGAGTAAAAGCGATGGGTTATACTGGCGTTACGCAGGGTATAGGTGCTGGTCTTTTACCCATGTTGGGGGGCCTTCTGGCCTCCGTAACCTGGTATTTACCGTTTTTGACAGCTGTCATAGGTTTGCCCATTGGACTATACTTAATTATTCATCTAAAAAATGTGAGGCCGGGAGTATTACCTAAAACAGGCACTTATATTCGGGATGCTTATGAAAACCTAGTAAATAAGGATGTTCTTCAACTTTGTTTCTTTACGTTTGGGTATGTATTTATCGGCTTTGGCGCTTTTATTTCTTATATTCCCTCATATATGAATACGACTTTCAATACTGGTACTATCTTAATTGGAATTATTATAGCCACCCGAACAATTAGCGGTTCAATTTGTTCAGCTGTACTCAATAAAATCACAACTCGTTTTTCCAGTAGGACATTGCTTGTGTTTTCATTTCTTTTGCTCATGCTAGGTATGTCAGCAGTTCCTTTGACTGGTCGCATAGAGGCGGTCGTGTTTTTAGCTTTGGCCTATGGTGCTGGTTTTGGTATTGTTAGGCCCCTGATTCAGGTGCTTTTGTTTGAAATCTCTCCGGAAAACCTCAGGTCAACATTTTCATCAGCAAATGGTACAGCATTGAGAATTGCTCAAACATTCTCTCCGCTAATAGCGGGATTGGTCGTAGCCGGGCTTGGCTTTCAAATGCTATATTATTTGGCGGCTGGACTGTCGTTCTTAATGGTAATTTGCTGTTTATTGGCATCTCCATTATTATCAGAGAAAGCAATAGTGGAAAAAAATAATTGAGCCTACCTTACTAGTTTTGGAAAATTATATTTCTTAATCCAATGACAAAAATGGCTACAATTATTGTACTTGGTAGAGCCAAAATTGGCATCCAATACCAGCCGATTTGATGCGGAGGTGTATCCGTGACCCTGGACATAAATAGTGTTGTTCCAGAGAAAGGCGACATAGACGTGCTAAGTCCCCAGCAGCCTAGGAAAGTTAGTGCAATAATAATTTTGTCAATCCCAATAAGATGTGGCGGGAATATAGTACTTATTGAAATTACTGTTATCACGGGGTGAAGGCCTAGGGCGCTGAGAAGAATCATAGTTATAATAATTAGTATTATTTTAACATCAGCCCACGGAAAGACTGTATTTATTATTTGGCTCAAATTTTCTTGTGGAAGTACGCTGGCTATACCTAGGCCAAACATGTTAGCAGCCCCAAACACCAGCGCTTCATTTCTCAATCTGGGTAAGTCTGTTATTGTCATTCGTACAAGTTTTGTAGAAGCACTAAAAATCTTTAATTTACCAATTTTTTGTTGAGCAAACCAAATTAAGGAGAATGGCGGTGCTACAATTGTTAGTGCTATCGGAATATTGACTTGGAAAATTTCTACTACACTAAGTGTAATAGAAATTAATAGTAGGAGTATAGAAAAGGCTTTTATAAGAATTATTGTTGAAAATTTTGTGACCCTATTGGGCTCATTGTTAACTTTCTGCTTCGCGTGGACTATGCGGTCAAAATAACCGGCACCTAAAATCATAAAAACAGACATCAAAAATCCATAAACCGCAAAGTCTACCCACTTTAATCCAGGAAGAGCCATTAAAACTACAATCATCCCAATAAAAAAAGGAGACCAGCATGATACAGAGGCAAAACCAAGCATTAAGGAGATAGACAGTCGTCGTTTTACTTCTATGTTCTTGGCGTCTTTCACTACTTTGGTTAACAGGCTCAATCCGGCTATATTGAGTATTGAACCCAAAGCATGAACGCCAAAGGCTAAATAAAGAAATCGCTTTCGTGGATCTCTGGAAGTAATATGGTCGCGAGTGGCTCTTAAAGATGGGCTATCGTTTACAGGAAATTGAAGCCAAGTTACAGCAAAGAACAAAACAAGAAAAATACTGGTCCGTGCTAGGCCATCCAGAATAATAGAATGCCATTCATTTGAGACCAAGCCACAGATTATTGAAATTACGACAAGTATAAGACCAGATATTTGTTGGGGTAATGGAATCTTTGTAAATTCTATAGCAACAAAAATACAAATCAGGGTAGCAGTTATTTCTGTTGAATTGGGTAAAAATATGAAAACTTCTGCTAGAGTAAGGATGCAAATTAGTAAGAAGATTAACGAAGATAGAGTTCGCAGTGATATCATTTTTACAGCTATAATTTAATCAATAATAATTGGTTTTGCTTTTACTATTACTGGGTAACGCAAACGGAGTGTATAGATATTGGCAGGACAGTCTATCTAGTTTTTGGGATTTATAGATAAGGAATTAGATGTGGTAACGCGCTCACCGTCTTATGATAGGAAATATACTTCTCCTGATAGTTTTCGCTCGGGAGTAATTGCAATTCTTCCCATGCTGGTTGGCACGGCACCTTTTGGTGTAGTTTTTGGTGCCTTGGCGATGGAGGTTGGGTTAGGGGCCTGGGGTGGCCAGGGAATGTCTCTATTTGTCTTTGCGGGATCTGCACAATTTGTTGGAGCGAGCCTTTATGGACAAGGTGTCTCGATTTTAGTTTTGGCAGTCACTACTTTCTTTATAAATTTGCGACATATTTTATATGGCGCTTCAATTGCGCCAAAGTTGATCGATGTAAATACGAGATCACGTTTTCTTATGGCTTTCTTATTAACAGATGAAGCTTTCGCCATTGTTAGTAGATTTGAAAAAATAAGGGCGAATTATTTCTGGGGTGCAGCAATAGCGATGTATCTAAATTGGCAGCTATGGACTTTTTTGGGTATTGTAGCTGGAAGGGAATTTAGTGGGCTAGTTACACTAGATTTGGGTTACCTAATAGTGCCAGCATTTATAGCTATAATTATCCCGCAAATTAAAGGAAGTACGGCAATTATGTGTGCAATATTTTCCATCTGCCTGTCACTTTTGTTAGATTCTATGCCTCATAAATTAGGGATAATAATGTCCTCAGTATTGGCCATAGTCGCTTCAATTGGAGTTGAAAAGCTTTTCATTAAGAGTGAGTCAGATGAAGGAAAGAGTAAGAAATGAATATATTTTTTATAATTCTAGCTATGACATTGGTTACCTTTTCTATAAGACTCTGCTCTTTATGGTTTTTTTCTAACCGTAATTTTTCCGCCCTAACAATGAGAACATTGTCACTTGTTCCAGTAGCTGTCTTAACCTCTATTTGTACACCATTGGTCTTGAAGCCATCGGGAATCTACGAAAATCCTTTTATGTTGATTGAATTTTGGGCAGCAGTTGGAAGTTTAGTTGTTGCTAGGTTTGGAATGCTTCCCGCGTTAGCAGTTGGAATGGGTATATTTACATTAGGAAAACTGTTTATCTGACTTAGCAATAGATATCAGATTTTGATTCATCAAATATTAATATTAGCGGAATAGCATTTAACCATAATCAGTGGCCACTTCAATCCCAGGCCATCACCAGAAGGGGAAACTGATACGTCCTGAAATAGGGCCAAAAAAAGCCTCCCCCGATAAAGAGGTATAAGATTATTCTAAACTTAAGCGGCGAGAGGCCTCCCAATCCGCCGCTTAATTTTTTTATTTATAGAAAATTCTTCAATTTTAAACAATGCTGTGTCAATCTTACAGTATTGTTGCCCCGTTTTATTAATATTTTTTATAAGTTTTATTGAAATTAGGTGCTCGATGAATAGAGCGAGTTGTGAAGAACTATTTATAGATGCGCAGCGAAAATTTGAATTAAAAAAATTTGATGCCGCAGAGGAAGTTTACAAAAAAATAGTTGTTGAGAGTCCTAGTTTTGCGAAGGCATTTTATATGTTGGGGTTAACTTGTTCATTTAAAGACCAAAAAGTAAAAGCAATAAGGTTTATTGAAAAGTCCATTAAACTGGGTCTACGTAATGCTGAGGTTTATGATAACCTTGGAACAATATACGCCTCTCAAAATAATTTCACACAAGCAGAGTTAAATTTTAAAACTTCTATCTCAGTGGCACCAGACTATAGCAAGCCATACTTTAATCTAGGCAACCTTTATAAGGCGGCCTTTGATTTAGTGGAGGCAGAAGCACACTACTTAATAGCAACTAAATTGGATACCAATTTCGGAATTGCACAGTTTAATCTAGGAAATACTCAGAAAGAAATGGGTAAATATGCTGAGTCGGCTGAGAGTTATAGACGGGCAATTAATGTAGACCCCAAATTAGTACAAGCCTATATTAATTTAGCTAATATTTATGAGCTCTCTAGTGATTACGAAAATGCATATCCGATTATCCTGCGAGCTTTAAAGCTTTTTCCGGACCAGCCTGAAGTTAATAATCAACATGCTGTAATTCTCCAGAAGCTAGGCAAGTTACAAGAAGCAGAAATAGCTTACCTAAAAACTATTAAATTAAAAAATGAATATGTTGAGGCATACTATAATTTTGCGAATTTACTGATTAACACCGGAAGACATAAGGAAGCCATAAAACACCTTGAGCGAACTGTTAGTATTCGACCTGGCTTTGTTGAGGCTCTCAACAATATTGGTTTTGCTTATTTAGAATTAGGAAAACTAGTTGAAGCGGGATCTTATTTTAAAAAAGCAATTAATATAGACCCATCTTATTATGAAGCATATGAAAACCTTAGTAGCCTCCACTTTAAACAGGGAAAATTTGAAGATGGTCTGAAATCAGTATTTAAAGGTTGTGGAGCTGTAGAATTCTCTGATGATCAAAGTGATCATTTCACAATTATAATTGGCTAAATGAGCACATGTTAGAACGAATAAAGTTAGAAACACGAGAAACCCCGCATTTTGTCGGGTGTTGGAAAATGCAAAATACAACAACGTGTGACCAACTGGTAGCTTTTCATAATAAAAATCAGGATTTACATCGGCCAGGAGTAGCTGGTTCGGGAAAGCTAGACGAGCAGGTAAAAAAATCACTAGATATAGTTGTTAAACCTAGAAACCTCAAAGACAATAAATACTCTTCATTTCTAGTTTTTATGAGCCACCTTAAGTCTTGCTATTTGGATTACCTAGAACAATGGGGATTTTTGAAAACTGTTCTACCGAAAGTCCATATAGGTTCTTTTAATTTACAGAAATATGGAGAAGGGGGGCACTTTGGTGCGCTTCATTCTGAGCGTACTACGCTGGATACGTTGCACAGGAGTCTGGTATGGATGACATATTTGAATGAAGGGTTTGACAGTGGTGAAACACATTTTCCAATGTTAAATTTAGAGGTGACGCCAGAAAAAGGTAAAACATTAATTTGGCCAGCAGAGTGGACACATGCTCATTTAGGTAGAAAAGTAAGTAATGGTGAGAAGTTTATTGTTACTGGTTGGATGCACTACCCTATAGATAACAGAGACGCTGATAGTCTAGACCCATTTGAGGCTAGCTAGGTGCAGTTCTATATATCCTGTTAGAATCCTGATTCTCTCAAAATAGTTGCTGTTGTCCATCGCCAGAAACTGCCTGCCAGACTTTTATTTTCTATTTGCAAGTTTAGAGTGCCTAATTGACTCTGCTCTAACTTGATTTTGGGGTTAATAGTTCTGGCAGTTATTTTATATATAGCATCTCTTGGTGTTACTAAGTTTAAATTGTTGGGCTCTAGCGTTATTTCGCCTCCGGCGCCAGAACTTAATATAGGCTTATCCATAATTTGTTCAGATGCCCGTGACATGTTTGTTACTTTGCAATCCAAGGGTGGCAAGATTCCGCCTTTATAGTAAAATCTACAACTACCATTACGCTTAAGTCTAAAAATATTCTCTTCACTTACATAAGAAGTGATTTGAGCTTGACCATCTTTTTTAATGGCTGCAAATTTTTCCCCTATGCCTAACCATTGTCCAATTGTGAGCTCTTTATTAATCTCGCTTATTTTTCCCTCAATTGGGGACACTATAGTTAATTTCCTGATTCTCTCTTCTATCGACTTCTTTTCTGATTTTAACTTAGATAATCTTGCAATTATCATACTTGATTCTTGTCGCAACCTAGTATCAACGCTAGTTAGATTTCTCAGTTTAAGTTGTAACCCTATTTCGTTGTTTATCTGATCAAGTTGATAATTATATTTGTGGTTTCGGAGCCTTGCGATAACTTGTCCTGCTTTTACTGTAGAACCTTTCTCCACCAATAATTTTTCTAATTTTCCTGGTACGTCAGAATAGACAGAGTTATAGGCGGAGGATTCAATTAGGGCGTCAGAACTAACCTTACCCGTTAGGGGCAAAAAACATAATACTAAGAGTATAACAAGTACTCCTAGGGAGTACCAAGTTCTGGTGTTCCCAATAATTGAACTTTTGCGCTTCCGCCATTCTAACAATTCTTTGGTAATTGGCATTCCTATAAACCATACAATTTCAATAGCGAATAGTATAATACCCAGAATTTTTACAAAAAAGTAATATACAAGTATTGCGATGCCGATAAAAACTATTGCCCTATAAATCCATACTGAAAAAGCGAATGCTATTAGTATAGTTTGTGTTCTGTTTGAAAATACTTCTGGTACGGGCTCGCCCAAGTCAAATAGTGTTTCTCTCAGCCACCATTTTGCAACATTGAAAGATCTTTCATGTAAATTTGGTATTCCACTTATGTCTGACAGGAGATAGTAGCCGTCAAATCTCATAAAAGGATTACAATTGATAAATAATGAAGAAATCCAGGTAACAGTTGCAATTACAAAGGCCATATCTCTTATATTTCCGGGCGGTAAAAGTGTCCACAGAAGGGTCGCGATTGCGGCTAGAGAAAGTTCTACCGCAAGGCCAGCTGATGCAATATTAAATCGTTGTCTCCGATTTTTTAGCTTCCAGCTCTCATTAGTATCTGTATAGAGCATGGGCCACATTACCAAAAAGGCGACGCCCATAATAGGGACACGGCATCCATAATATTTGGCTGCATAGGCGTGACCAAATTCGTGCAACACCTTGCTAATTACAAGTGCGATCAGAAAAAATAAAATTCCTTTGACGGAAAATAAGTCTACAAAATGATGAAAAAATATGTCCCATTGACGTGAAAGGAGAAAAATACCCAAGAGTCCGGTAATACAGATAGACCAGAGTATGGTTGGTGAGAATAAGAATTTTACATAGGGAAAAGTTTTATTTAAAAAATGATCAGGTTTTATCAATGGAACTCTAAAAAACAGGTAATGATGCAGCAACCAAACTAGCCAAGATTTTTTGGCTTTTTTTATATTTTCTAGGAATAGTTTAGTGGATTCCTTATTATCAGCTCGCAGCAGTTGGTGTGAAGATAAATAATTTCTTACATTCTCAATAAAATCATCGTCAATATTTAGACTTGTTTCACGGTTAACAGCTGTAGCAATATGATGATCTGAGCCATAATGCCACCGGCGTAGAACTTCAAAAACTCTCCACTCAATCTCATAAAATTTATTACGAATTGGGTCGTGTATTACCCATCTGGGCTCACCTTGTTTGCTGGGAGCTGAAGGAAATAAGTCTAATTCATCGCGAATAGGTGACATCTTATTTACAAACCAAGAAATTGCCTTATTACGGATAGGGGCCTTCTAGCAAGCCAATATGCAATACTTACGCTTTCTCCCTGAATTCTAGCCGTACCTCTTAGTCCCAGTCTAGGCAATGGGTTTGCTTCCAATATTTTTCCTCTAATCCGATGAGCATAGGTTTCACCTGCCCTTGCCTCCGCCTCATAGGAGAATGAGTAGAGGGCTCCCTCAATTGGGTTTAGAGGATCGGAGTTTAGGTACACTTTGATAGGACTTTCTTTTGGCAGTCTAATCGTATCAGTTACGGATAACCAAACCTCAATCTCAACAGCCTTTGGATCAGCTATGCCCATAATCTTTTCACCTAAATTAACGGGGCGCCCCTCCCAATTAGTTGGATCATTTAATATCACTGAACCGGTTATAGGAGAGGTTATATTCATTCTATCAATTAAGGACTTCAAATAGCTAACTTTTATCTCTTGTTCACGAATCTTACTGGTAACATTAGTTAGTCTTCGCTTCGACCTTGGGTCCTTTAGCGCTAGGCGGGAGATTTGGGAATATTCTGCCCTAAGTGATGACCAAATTTTTTCTGCAACTTCCAGATCATTCTGATATGCAGACGTATCCATCTTAAATAATTTTTCCTCTGCTTTTATTATCTGATTGGGTTTAACAAAGATTTTATCAATAACTCCATCAAATGGAGCTCTAATTGTGGCTGGGTCAATAGGTACAATTTCTGCAGGTCCAAGTACCGTTAACCTAACCGGCAAGCATAAAATAAGTAACAATAAAATTATACCAATACCCTTATAAGATCTTAACTTTTGTAAAATTGCTCGATTGTTTCTTTTCTTCGGAACCATTGCATTTAGTGCATGACCAGAGGCTTCTAATACAACTTTCATCAATTCTATATCGCTATCATCCCATTCTTCGTCCCGTGCTAAAAAGAGAGTTCCCATTAACTCTCCTGTAGCATTGGTTATTGGCATTAGAATTCCGTATTCTGGCAACCAAGATGACCATTCCGAGGAAGCTTCTCCTTTTATATCTGACTGCGTTATGAAAGCTGCTTCTGGGGTGTTTTCTATCAGTTTGGTAATATTTTCATTTACCCAAATATAAAAAGGTGAAGTTTTATCTGGCTGAGATATGCCAGAAAATACCAAGTTATTTCCCCGCAAAGGTAATAATATTGATTGTCTATATTTCACCAGGTTGTGGAGTTCATTAACTATTATAAATTGTATTTCTTCAGTAGTTGTTGCCTGCCGTATACGCCTTTCCAATTCAATAATGATAACGAGAGGATTGGAGTTAGCTGACTGATTAATATCTATTGATTCATCCATGGATCTTAATTAGCATTTGGTGGGTTGATGATAACTTGACCACTCATTCCGGGTACGAGTTCATTATATCTAGATAATGTCTCTCCGATTATGACAACTGACCGGCTAACAGCGTCGACTTGAGCCCCCCTTTGTACTACTTTAGATGGATAACTCTTACCGGTTTCATTGACCCTATAGACAAACTTATATCCAGGTTTTAACCAGGTGATCCAACGGGATGGAACTATGAACGCAATCTCTAAATTTTTATCATCGATAATACTGAGTATTTCTTTGCCTATCTGAGCAAATTGATGTTCCCCTGCTTTTCTCTCCACTATTCGTCCAGAAAAAGGTGCCCGAATTATGCACTTAGATAGTTGTGCCAGATCAGCTTGTTTGTCAGCCAACTTTTTTTCGACCTCTGCCTCAGCATTTTGGACATCCAGTTCACCGGTTGAGTTGAGCTGTAGTAATCTTTTTTCTACTTCGTATTTTCGTTTTGCCGCGACCAAAGATGCCAGAGTTTTGTTATGCTTTGCTCTTATAAGAGAGCAGTCCAGTCTTATTAAGACGTCACCCTTTTTAAAACTATAACCTTCCCGACGCGTTATTTGTTTTATTCTAGCCGAGATTTCTGAGGATAGGATTGTGCTTTGGCGAGATTTTAGTTCTCCTAATATTTGTCCGGGATCAACTGGTCCAAGGTTTAAGTTTTGACTCTGTGAATATGATTCTGATGGACAAAGCACCAATGACAAGCCAACAAGTGCCACAGCTAGGTTTGTAAAAGTCAATCTTCCTGAGGTTTTAGACATTATGCTGGTATCTCATTTCTACACTGATATTTAATTTTATCAGCATAGATTTTTTGTATCCATCCTGAAATTAAAACGTTGTCCAAGTTCAGCGCTGTTACTTTGACCCAGCCTGACTCCGGGGAATTTTTTACTATGCTGTCGCACAAAACTTCATACCTTTTCTTTGGCTCTGGGGTGGGCTTCCCACTTAGTGACAGTTGCATTGTTTTCCCAAGTTGACGGTGATTGTTCTGTTTTTCCATCTTGGGTTTATGATCCAATAAATTGTTAGGTTTTATAGAATCAACGTTATGTCCACATTGAATATCGAGTTTGCTTCCAAAAAGGTTTTTTGTCCAGCCTTCCACATAAAAGTCATCAAGACTTTCACCTATAATTTTCGTCCACCCTCTCTTACTATCGTGTTTAGAGATGGAGCTACATAAAAGTTTTTGTCTGTAAGCCATTGTGCTATTAGGTTTTTTGTTTAAGGATATGGTAATAGATCGTTGTCTACTTCTTGGCTTTGGAGGATTGGTATCTGGGTTAACAACCAAAAATTCATTGGGTTTTAAAGTTGGAAAATCTTGACGGCATTTGTCTTTTGCCCTTGAAATATGTATTCCGTGAACCCATCCTTTAACTGCAGCATTAGCATTGTTCAGGGCAGATAGTCGCATCCATCCTCCATAGGACTTTGTTTTTGATATTGACCCACAAATAACATTAACTTTTTGGATATTTCCTATCCCGGGTCCTTCATTTAAAGATACTTCTACAGAGCGATTTTCTAGTGTACTGGACGGAGTTGAATCTGGCGGCCCCAATTCAGCCATTACTTTATTTGTTCTCATAATTTTATCTAATTGCTTTTTCCAACTTTTTTGTTTTCCAGATGATTTTAAATTGGCCAGATACTCTTCATAATTGCCTCTTCTCTTTAGCGCAAGTCCAATAGATCTGGATAAATTCTTTAAATCCCGAGGGTATTTTCCTTCATTCAGGATGCCTATGCCTAAAGTGGATTGTATACGACCGTAGGCGGCAACTAGGTCCGCATATGTTTGGTAGCGTCTGAGGAGGGAGTCGATAGCTGCTGTCTCCTGAGAAATCCTGTCTAACATACTCTGCATATCAGATTCTTGGCGTTTAGAAATTTGTTCGGAAAGTCTTTTGTCAATTAAATATAATTTTTCTGCTCTTTCAAATTGTTTGGCTGCGTTGATGTATTGAATATTTGCGACGTGCACTTGAGCTAGCACAGCCATTCTCAATGCTAATCGCTGCGCCTTAGTAACAGCAGTGTTTGCCTCGTTGTACTGAATTTGATCAGGTATCGATAGTAATTTGAATACGTTGAGACTAAGGGTGGCACTCCACTGATACCAGCGATTTTCATCCAGGAAGCTATTGAGATCATAATTTTTTCCACCTGAGAGGTCTATCCCAGGCAGCAGGTTAATAAGTGATTTCTTCGCTTCTTGAATAGTAATACGTTTCAGATATAGTTTTTCTCGGATACCAGGGTTGTTCCTAAAGGCCATAATTTCCATTTCCCCTATATCCATCTTCCATTTGGGTATAGCTAGCCCGTGACCAATAGCAGGCGTTAACTTAAATTCTGTGGTCGGAGGCACATTGATAAGGGCGGCCAGTTCTACTCTGGCAGTTGACAATTGTTGGTTTACTGTTTCTAGCCTTCTTAAATTATTCAATAACCTTTTTTGGTATCTGAGTGTTTCAGCTGGTTTTCTTAACTTTTCTTCCTCAACTTTCTCATTTGGAGTATCTGAAAGAAAAGAAAAATCAGTATTCTTTATTTCTTTTGT
>Ga0208261_1000725_pt1 | contig 12483 bp, 10 predicted proteins | sample Knorr_S7_td_DCM__FD_185595 | JGI IMG/M metagenome (GOLD analysis project Ga0208261, IMG submission 185595) | Marine microbial communities from Southern Atlantic Ocean transect - Knorr_S7_td_DCM_ad_131m_LV_B (SPAdes) (version 3) | ecosystem: Environmental > Aquatic > Marine > Oceanic | place...
TTCCAATCATAATTAGGCCTTCTTTTACATTGGGTGGCACTGGTGGGTCCATAGCCTATAACTATGAAGAATTCCAAGAGTTGGTCGAGATAGGCCTTAAAGCAAGTCCAATTACAGAAGTATTAATTGAAGAGTCGTTGCTTGGTTGGAAAGAGTTTGAGTTAGAGGTAATTCGGGACAAGGCAGATAATGCTATTATAATTTGTTCTATTGAAAATATTGACCCGATGGGAGTTCATACAGGTGATTCAGTTACTGTTGCCCCTGCAATGACCTTATCAGATAAAGAGTTGCAGTTAATGAGGAATTGGTCACTGTTATGTTTGAGAACAATTGGTGTGGAGACTGGTGGATCAAACGTACAATTTGCAGTTAACCCTGAAAATGGAAAATGTATTATTATAGAAATGAACCCTAGAGTTAGCCGCTCTTCTGCATTGGCCTCAAAAGCCACGGGTTTTCCCATTGCCAAGGTAGCTGCAAAATTAGCGATAGGATATACACTCGACGAATTGCCAAATGATATTACGGGCAAAACAATGGCAGCTTTTGAACCCGCTATTGATTATATAGTAACGAAAGTTCCTAGGTTTGACTTTGAAAAGTTTCCTACTGCATCTGGGCATTTAGGAGTCCAGATGCAAAGCGTAGGTGAGGTAATGTCTATTGGTAGGACCTTTAAAGAATCTTTGCAAAAAGCTTACAGGTCACTAGAAGTTGGTTTAGATGGATTGGAGGCAAAGCCAATTATTGATAGTGACCCCAACCTGGTACGCTCCAGGTCATTGGATATGTCTACTCTGAGGTATGCAACCAGTTTCAGGCTCCTTAAAATTCGTCAAGCATTTATTGAGGGTAAATCAGTAGATGATATTTACCAACTAACAAAAATTGATCCATGGTTCTTATATCAGATAAAAGAACTCACGCAATTCAATAATAAGGATACATTATTAAGATTAAAACAAAACGGCTTTTCAGATTCTCAAATAGGCCGTTTATTTAATAGACCAGAACTGGAAATTCGAAAAGCACGGGAAAAAGAGTCTATTTTACCTTCTTTTAAAGTAGTAGATACTTGTGCGGCTGAGTTTGTAGCCGAGACACCATATTGTTATTCGACATATGAAATTGAAAATGAGATTCAACCTCTTGAGGGGAAAAAGATCATGATACTAGGCGGTGGCCCAAATCGTATAGGCCAAGGTATTGAGTTTGATTATTGTTGTGTACAGGCCGTGTTTGGTCTTAAAGATCAAGGCTATAAAACTATAATGGTTAATTGTAACCCAGAGACGGTCAGCACTGATTTTGATACGGTAGATCGGCTTTACTTTGAACCTGTAACATTTGAAGATGTTTTAAATATTATTGATTTTGAAAAGCCTGATGGTGTCTTAGTTCAGTTTGGTGGTCAAACACCATTGAAGATTGCAAACGATCTACAATTTGCAGGTGCGCCCATTATTGGTACCTCACCTGAAAATATTGACCTCGCGGAGGATCGCCAGAAATTTGGCTCAGTCCTTGAGCAGTTAAGCATTGTTTGCCCTAAATATGGCACCGGAAGAACATTGGAGGAGGTATTAGCTATTGCGGAAGATATAGGTTATCCTGTTTTGGCACGCCCTAGCTATGTTTTGGGTGGCCGGGCTATGGAGATTGTTTATTCAAAGAAACAGCTCATTGATTATATTGCACGGTCTGCAGATGTTACTGAAGGACACCCAATTCTGATAGATGAATTCCTTGAGGATGCCTTTGAATTTGATGTAGATGCATTATGCGATGGGGATACGGTACATATTGGAGCTATAATGCAACATATCGAAGAAGCGGGTATACATTCAGGTGACTCTGCTTGTGTTCTTCCACCGTATAGAATTACAGCAGAAGCACTTGAGGAGATTATTCGTATTACAAAAGAATTAGCGCTCAGATTAAAAGTTAAAGGTTTGATTAATTTGCAGTTTGCGTATAAAGATGGTCAAGTATATGTTTTAGAAGTAAATCCAAGAGCAAGCCGGACAGTCCCATTTGTTAGCAAAGCGACGGATACCCCTCTGGCGCGAATTGCCGCTCAACTTGCTGTTGGCGTAACTCTGGATCAGTTTAATCTAAAAGCTTGGGATAGCAGTCCATATGTAGCTGTGAAGGAAGCTGTATTGCCATTTAACAAGTTCCCAGAAGAATCTATTTTTCTAAGCCCCGAGATGAAATCAACAGGAGAGGTAATGGGGATTTCTAAAACACTGGGAGAATCATTTAGAAAAGCATCAATAAGTGCAGGGAATATTATACCAAATGATGGCACAGTTTTCATCTCAGTGAACGATGCTGATAAACTAGATGTGATACCACTGGCTAGAGATATGATTGAAATGGGGTTTAGTTTGATAGCAACGTCAGGCACGGCAAAGGAATTAGAGAAAAATGGGTTAAAAGTTTTTCCAGTATTTAAAGTTGGAGAAGGGCGCCCTAATATTGTAGATAGTATAAAAAATGGAGAAATAGACCTAGTCATTAATACGCCTATGGGAGCTCGTGCGAGGTATGATGAAGAGGCAATTGGGCGCGCTTGTATACAGCATGGGATTCTTGCAATTACTACACTTTCTGGTGCAAATGCAGCAGTAAGAGCGATTCGGCTGGCCTCAAAACCGCTACATGTAGACTCAATACAAAATTATCATGCGTAAACTTCCTATTTGCTTATTCTAAAATATTTCTATAGTATTTTCATAATCATCTGTTCAATTTAGAACAATAGAAAATAATATTAATGAATACTGAAGCCCCATTTGATCAGGACCTAGATAAAGAGGTTACATCCACAGAGCTAGATGAGGTACTTGATGCAAATAAAGACCTTTATAATCAATTAAATCAGATACCAGAAATTGAGGCAATTGAAGCAATCTCTATCGAAGAAGATATTGCTTCTGAAAGTGAGAAGGAGTCTAACCCACTATCTGAATTTTTCTCTAGAGTGCAAGGTTTTTATAATGATAATGAGTTAGTGAGGTATGCCTCATGGGCATTGGTTCTTATACTTCTATCAACGACCGCATTGACAATCCTTGAATATGATATGTTCTATAACGATGTTATTGCTGATGTTGACGGGAGCTTCACTTTTGGAAACACTGAGCCGAATTGGTTAGATACCTTTTTTCATACTTTCTGGTGGTCTATTGTAACATTTACAACAGTTGGATATGGGGACGTAAGTCCCGTAACACATTTAGGGAAATTCTTAACAATAATAATCATGTTATTAAACTTCGGGGTCGTCACATTACTTGGCGGGGCCGTAGCATCCGTTTTGGTTGCACAAAGATTAACAGGAGATGATACCTTGGACGAGAATAAATTTGAAGGCCACTTGGTCATTGCAGGATGGAACAAGACAGTCCCATCAATTTTAAATCTAATTGATTCTAATAAAGATTCTACCTCTGTAATAATACTGGTGAATGAGACTGATAAAGATATCATTCAGCGTGCTATCGCAGGATATGAAAGGTTAGACATCACCCATATTCCAGAAAACTTTACAAATGAGTCCGTTTTGAGGAAGGCCTTTCTTGATAAGGCGGGCACATTTATGATCTTGCCAGATAACTCAGGGTTGCTACCCCACGAAGACCCAGATGAAGATAAAACAGTTTTAACCTGCCTTACTGCTAAATCTATTTCAGAAGCCTGTAATGTTATAGCTCATGTTCTGGATGTAGAAAATGTATCCCATCTTCAAAGAGCAAATGCTAATGAGATTGTTATTCCTGATGAACATGTACCACACCTTCTAGCAAAGCACGTGACGGATCCAGGTGTCCCCCAGTTTTTTGACGACCTCATATTACAAGAAGAAGAAGATAAAGGACTCCAAGAAGTTAGAATACCAAAAACATTAAGTGGGCAAACCCACAATAAAATATCTGCCTTCTATAAGTTTAAATATGGTTGGCTTCTGGTAGGATATGCCATTCGGAAAGCAGGCTTTAGTCTAGATGAACAGATGGGAGAAAGTGGGAGTCCCTTGATTAGAAATATGATAAAAGAACAATTAGATGGCGCAGGAATAAACCTGACAAGCGATGAGCACGTCATTGTTGAGATTAATCCTGCAGATGATTACAAGATTGATGAAAAACATAGTGCATTGGTCTTGAGGTAAAAATATGAATCCAACACCAGAACAAATACAAAAGATCAATCATTTTAGCAAAGTCCATATTGACATGTGTGCTAAAATTGCAAGCGTGGTTGATATAGAAGAATGTGAACCAAAAGAGCAACTTCTAACTGAAGGTGATACAGGAGATACAATGGTCTTGGTTTTCCAGGGTCAAGTAGAGGTGTCAAAAAATATGATGGTAAAGACAGCTAGCGGGTTTGCAACATCAAGAAAGCCAATTATCAGACTTGAGACCACAGACCCTCGTCCAGCCGCTGATCCAGAGACAGAGCCTACTGTATTTGTAGTCGAGGCCCCTGCTTTTGGAATAGGAGAATTTTCTCTGGTCCTTGATAATGCCATACGTACTGCCCATGTCAATGCAACAACTCCATTAAAGTACGGTATTCTTAGCTTAGAAGATTTTACTAATATTGTAAAAGACAATCCTGAGATTGGTGGTTCTGTATATTTTGAAGTTGCGAAATCTGCTGTTAATAACTTAGCAACTGCTAGTGGCGATATATCTAACTTGACCCAAGCTTTCTTCTTTGCTTTAACAAGATAATATAGACTACGCTTCTTCTATTTGCAGTCTTTCGCCTGATTTAGGTTTATTAACTACAATATCTAATCCCCATATCTTTATTGCATGTTGTATAAGGGTGACCTCATTCTCATGTATGAAATCATCCGCATTAGCGATATCAATATAGCAATTAATAAGAGTATTTAAACTTTTGTCATCATACTCTTTTGCCTCTTTTACATTAGAAAGTGAATCATCAAATTGTTTTTGCCTTGATTCTTCAGTTTCGAGCTGAATGAACTTTTCTGTTGTCATTCCAAAATCTCTATTAAATCCATCATTGTTTATTTTTGGAACAAATATTTTATAACTTTCAAAAATAGCACTTTTTTCAGATTCGTCTATTTCTTGATCAGCAAAGAAAGATATACAAAGTAGGGAATAAAGGATATCATGCTTTACTGTCCAGTCTATTGGTTTCTCTTCATCTGTTTTTTCCCGCGCAGATATTTTTCTCTGTAGTTCTTCCATTCTTTCCTTGTCCGCATCATTTAAATACCCATCTTGGCGTTTCCGTTTTTGCATTAGCTTATCCACTTCAAGAGAAAGAAACTTCACATCTCTTTCAAGGGCTTCCAATCTCTTATCCATAAGACCGAATAAAAGTTCTTTAAAAGGGTCAAGCTGTTCTTTTTCGGGAGCAAAATATATGTTGAGTGTTCCTCTATCAGTATCTTCCCAGAACTGTGGTCCAAAAATAGACAATAGAAAGCATTGTGTATTTGCATTTGACTTGAATGTTTTTTCGTCAAAATATGCAAGGTCATCCAAATAATCTTCAGCAATGGCAGTGGCGAATTCATTTTTTTGAACGGATAAATAAAATAAAGCTAGCCCGATCTGGATTCGTCTTGTCCCATTATTTCCACCAAGGATACCTTTGTCTACCTCATCTTTTGAGTATCCTGGCGGTTTATCTAACTGGAGTATCATTTTCAAAAGGTCCATCTGGTCTTCATCGCTCCAGTTCTTCTCGTGAATAAGCACCTGGCATTTCCTAAGTTCAAATGTTAGAGTGTCTACTACAAAATATAAACCAGGGTTCATCTCAGCATTCTTATAGATGTCATTAGCGTAAAATTTGAACTTATCATAGCAATACTTTGCCATATCAACACGATCTGCCTTTATATATTCTTGGATCATATTTGAATAATGAAAAGCAAGGTTATAAAGGTTACGTGGTTCATTATTTTTGTATGCATGTTTTATTGCCATTCTAAAAAGTGTATTAAAACGTATATTGACATGGCCAAGTATTACGTCGTCATTAGATTGTAAACAGGTTTTACCGATATCAACCATTTCTGCGGGGATTAGAGATGCGATATCAAATCGATCATTTGTTATCATTTTCACGTAAGCACTGCCTAGCAATCTAAAAGTTTTAACTTCATAAAACGTTTTTGATTCAGCCATCTCTTGGTACTGTAGGTCTGTATATGTACGAAATGTTGCATTGTTACGAATAGTGGGAGTGAGCATAAAAAATTCATCATTAAACTTTGATTTTTCTCTTATATAAAGCTGAATGACTGTTCTTATCTGTCTTATTATATCAGTTTGGGTCTCTTTGAATTCTGTAAATGATAAAAGGTCATCTAATTGGTCAAGAGACCCCATGATCTCTTTTTGATATTCTTCAATTACTTCAGTACTGTCACTCATAGCCATACTGATCATGGGCTTTTCCATGTCATATATATAACTTTGTATTATTTTGGAGATGGTAGCTACCACATTACTTGTTTTAGAATAAAGCAGTATATAAAAAATATAAGGCAATGTAAAAATGGAAGCGATAAAGAGGTAAACGTAAGAATTCAGTACCACACTTGAATAGCGGCTCAATGGCTCTATGTAAAACATAATCAGTGTGGCATGAAGGGAAGCGAGGATCAAGAACCATACATAATTAAGGCTAAGCCAATCTTTTACAAAAAGATCCATAAGTTTTGGGGATGATTCTGCTGCAATTGCTATTACAATAATGAGTGTGCCCAAGACCAATGCCATGACACCGCCCCAAATTTCAGGAGCCCAATCTAGTGGAACATTCTCATGATCAGACATTTTAATATTAAAATGAACATCTAGGGTCTCAACAATAGATGGAAAATAAAAATGGAATATAACATCTGACAAAGCAACAACAGTCAATACCAATAGGAACGACAGTATTGTACGGTATTTAAACTGAAGGCTATTTAATCTAACTAGAAATGAATAAAATTTTTCCATTTTATGGTATTACCAATCCCCCCCTGACAGGGGATGTCCTGTGCGATGGGTTGTATTTACAGACATTTTCTTCATCGATGTTAATTCTTTGGTTAGAATAGAAAATAAAAACTACAATAGAGTAGGTATTGAAACAATATTCCTTATAAAAAAAAAGATTATGTTATTTCTTAGAAATCTTGCTCTTGGACGTTACTCATTATAATTTTTCAGGTTTTCTAGCCGTTATAGAAGGTGTGTTTAGGCACTGTGGGCTAAGATAAGACAATTAAAGTTACCCAAAACTAATAATATAAGGGGAAATTATGGCAAACTGGAGTCAGCATCACGATTTAGTCTATGCTTTTGTCTGTGTATCATTTCTAGCAGATGGAGAGGTAGATGAGTCAGAAAAAGAGGCCATGCGTGGCAATGTCAAGGTGATGTTGCCGGACGTGTCCGACGAAGAATACAACGCAATGGAAGCTGAAGTGATTAATAAATTCATAGAGCTTGGTGATGTATCAGCTCGTATGGACCACTATGGCACATGTTTAGAATCTCTTAAGGGATTATTCACTACTGATGAAGATCGCTTTAAGGTTGTTAAAAACCTAGCATATATTGCTCGAGCCGATGATTTCATTCATGAAAATGAAATGGCAATGGTTGAGCAAGCTGTAAGTGGGTTGGATATGACAGACAAGGTGAACCTTGTTAAAACAGATTCTACTCTTTTCGTCGATCCTACATTCTAAAAAAATCAAATAATACTTTATGGTAACCCTGGGACTGATATCCAGGGTTGTCATTTAGTTTGAACAAATACAAAATTATGGAAGAGCATAGAGAAAAAGGAGCCTCAAGAAGAAGTAATGACAGAAGAGGCAAGCACAGAAGAAAAGGTCACCGTAGACAAGGCAACTCAGTCAGTGCTACTGAGAAAAGGGAGAAGGTTGACCAGAGGCAAGGCTACCAGCGTAAAGCGAATCGCCGAACTGGCCGTGATCGAAGAGATCGGGAATAATATATAAAAAGGGCAGTAAAACTGCCCTTTTTAGTATTTTAAAAGATTTATTTTATATTTTTAACAATAAACCCTTTCCATTCCAGATAGAAAATTATTTAAGGCATTTAAGGCACTATCAACAGCTTCTAATATTTCTTTCTGTTTCTTTTTTGTATCCCCCAGTTCAGCAAGAAGTTTTCTTACCACTTCTCTATGCCATTTATCTGCATGCATATGCACTGTGAAGAACTTCAATGTATTCTCATCTTTTATACCATAGAACTTCTGAAGTCCGTCTTTTTTTGTTTCTGATATTTCTGGTTGCATGGATTCGTAACAATAAAGAGCAGCAAGTCCTATATGGTATTGCTCTGAGCGAGAGAGCTTGTTAAATGTGTTAACAAGGTCTCTTGTCTCATTCATAGCTTCTGTATCATTTACCTTATTGCGTGTATTGCCCATTCCTTCAGCAAACCGCATCCAGAGTTCTGGATGATTTTCAGGTCCCTTTTCCTCGTCAACTAAATTTTCTAATAGCAGTTGTCTGGTCTTTATATCGTCACAATTTGAATGTATAGCAGATAAATATCTTGGGAAGGAGGATACATGTTGGAAGTATTGAGCTGCATATTCTCGAATAGTATCATTAGATAGCGCGCCACTATTCCACGCCTGGTAGAAAGAATGATTTAGTAGATGATGTTTTTCTATTTGTTGGTCAACTTGATTAATAAAAGATGTGTCGTTCATTTAAATATATTCCTATGGTTATTGTTATAAATACTACTAGAGATATTATAATATGATCTAATAAAGTGAAAAGAAGATTATTCTTTTCCTTCACCGCATATTTCTTGTAATGCTTTTAGTGCTTTTAAGTACCCTTCTTTACCTATCCCAGATATCTGAGTTAAACAGACATCTTTTATAACCGAGAGCTTTCTAAATTCTTCTCTATTCTTAATATCACTTAGGTGTACCTCAACAGTTGGGATATTGATTGAAGATATTGCATCTCTAACTGCATAAGAATAATGAGTTAGCGCACCTGGATTGATAATAATGCCATCAGTTTGATCAATTGAGGAATGTAATCGGTCTATGATTTCTCCTTCATGATTAGATTGAAACCATTCAATAGAATCATCATTTTGACCTAATCTATTGTTAAGCCACTTTTCAATATCTTGTAAACTTTCATACCCATAGATATCTGGCTCTCTTCTACCGAGTAAATTCAAATTTGGCCCGTTGATAATAAGGAACTTCATTTTAGGGCCTTAAATGATTTTTCAATAAGATCTTCAGATACTTCAGTAGTAGTGATTGCTTTTCCAAGTTTTTCTAATGCGACAAAATTTAATACTTGAGCCTCTATTTTTTTATCTCTTCTAATGAAAGATATAAGATCATTGGTCTGAACTTTATTTATAATAGGTAATGGTAGCTTATCAATAGTCTTATTCAAATAATCACTATCAATTTTTGAGATTAAGCCAAGTTCATTTGATATCCACCCTGCGCATTTCATACCATATGATATAGCCTCTCCATGCCTGATCTTACCATAACCCATCACTGCTTCGATTGCATGACCTATGGTATGGCCAAAGTTTAGGATTCTTCGAATTCCTAGTTCTCGTTCATCTTTTGAAACAATATCAGCTTTTATCTGGCAAGATCGTTTAATTGCATCATTAAGTGGAAATGAATTAATGTCGTCAAGCCATCCAGAAATATCAGTTAAGAAACTTCTATCATATATCGCACCATACTTTATAACCTCACCCAGTCCAGATATAAGCTCTGTAGTTGGTAAGGAATGTAATAGTTCAGGGTCTATAAATACCGCGCTTGGTTGATAAATAGATCCAATCAAGTTTTTTCCTTCCGCAATATTAACCCCAGTTTTCCCTCCAATAGAGGAATCGACCATAGATAAAAGGGTTGATGGGACCTGATAGTAATTTATTCCTCTTAGAAATGATGATGCAACAAATCCTGCAAGGTCACCAACTACACCACCTCCCAATGCAATGATATTTGTTTTCCTATCGCAATGAATTTCAATCATCGAACTAATAACGCGCTTGAATTCATTCATGCTTTTTGCTGCCTCGCCATTTGGCAAGGTTATATAATCAATCTTGTAATTACTTTTTTTCATATTGGATAGCAATGTAAATCCAAATAATTCCATTAAGCTATGCTGAGAAATGATTACCCAGCGTTGGCCATGATTTTTATTAGAAAGAATTTTAGGGATTTTTTGAATTAATCCATTTTCTAAATAGATAGGATAGGAATTTTTGTTAAGTGCTACTTGAATTGTATTCATCACTATAGATTTTTTACTATTTCAATTGATATTTCTTCAGGGGATCTATTTGCAGTATCCACAGTAAGGTCTGCCATATTAATGTACTTATTTTTACGTTCTTGCCATAATCGCTCCAACGTTTTTTTAATATTACCCCTCTTTAATAATGGCCGGTTATTTTTTCCCTTTAGTCTTTCATATAGTTCTGGAATAGGGGCTGTTAATAAAACTGTTTTACCATGCTTATTTATATACGATATATTCTTATCTTCTAAAATAATGCCCCCTCCACATGCGATAATAGATTTAGACTGTCTCTTTAAACATTTAGATTCTATTTTACGAAAAAATTCTTCGCTATTTTTTTTAAATATCTCTTTAATAGGTTTTCCAACAAAATTTTCAATCTCTATGTCAAGGTCAATAAACTGTAGTCGCATCTTTTGTGCAACTAAATTACCTACAGTGGATTTTCCTGAGCCCATCATTCCAATTAGGTAGATATTCATTAGTACTTTGCTGTTGCCTTTATATGAGCTTTCAACTGTTCTATGGAATCACCACCGAACTTTTCTATAATGGCATCAGCCAAAACAAAGCATAGCATGCTTTCTGCGATTATAGATGCTGCAGGGACCGCACAACTATCGGTGCGTTCTTTGTGAGCTAACTTTTTTTCTTTGCTATCGATATCAATTGATCGAAGTGGCTTAATAAGGGTTGCTATTGGTTTCATTGCCATGCGGATCAATATTGGCTGAGCATTACTCATACCGCCCTCTATCCCACCTGCATTATTTGAATATCTAATATATTTTTCATCATCCCATCCAATCTCATCATGTACCTCGCTCCCTAACTTTTCAGCTTTATTAAACCCAGATCCTATTTCAATTCCAGCAAAAGCATTTACACTCATCATCATCCCGGATATCTTGGCCTGCAGTTTACTATCCCACTGCATGGGCGAGCCCAGCCCATATGGTAGTCCAGTTGCAATAACCTGAAATATCCCACCAACTGAGTCACCATTACTTTTTGCATTATCTATTGCCTTTATCATTAGTGTTTCTATTTCTTTATTTAAGCACCGTACTGGAGATTGGTCTGCTCTCTGGTTTAACTGATTGGGCGTGATATCTTTAGGTATAGGTTCATTATCTATTGCATCATGTATCTGGACAACTCGACTGCCAACCTCTATCCCAAACTCCTCAATAAACTTTCTACATACTGACCCCAAAGCAACACGCATAGTTGTTTCCCTTGCACTTGACCGCTCTAATATATTTCGTATGTCATTAGCGCCATATTTTTGTATTCCAGCAAGATCAGCATGCCCTGGCCTAGGAAGGGTTACTCTCTTTGTACTTTCTTTAACTGGCTCTATTGACATTTTTTTTGTCCAATTTTTCCAATCTTTATTTTCAACCAATATGCCAACGGGAGAGCCTAGGGTTTTCCCATGGCGGACACCACTCCAGATCTCCCCATGGTCTTTTTCAATCTTCATCCGGCCTCCTCTGCCATGGCCCATCTGCCTCCTAGATAGTTGAGCATCAATATAATCTTCAGATATATCTAGCCCTGCGGGCATGCCATCTAAAACACCTAAAAGACCCTTCCCATGTGATTCCCCAGCTGTAAGAAACTTTAATTTTGATAACATAGTTTTTTATTTAATTCCTTTATAATTAGTTTTTTATCAACCTTAAATTTTTTAAAACTTTTCAATTTTTTAGTTTTATTTACTTTTGATGCGGCTGCAGCCGATTCCTCAAATGTCTTGTCTGTTGATAGTACTTTTTTTATTGAACTAGGAATTTTTATTTTTATAATCCTTTTTTTAAATAAGTTCTTATTTCAGCCACTTCTTGATTTAAAGGAAAATCGAGATGTGGAAACTTCTGTCAGAATTGAAAGAGCTAAAAGTATGGACGAACAAGCTATTGAAATTGAGAAGGATTATAAAAAAAGAATATCGGATTTCAAGATTGAGATTGAAAATTCGTCAAATGATAAAATTGCTGAAGCCAAGAAACAGGCTGAAGACTTAATTAAAAAAGCCAAAGACCAATCATTAATGGAAATTGAAAATGCTAGGAAGAACCTAAATTCTGAATTATATTTAAAGATAGCTGATATTAGTATTGATGATATAGGCA
>Ga0208261_1000727_pt1 | contig 12469 bp, 2 predicted proteins | sample Knorr_S7_td_DCM__FD_185595 | JGI IMG/M metagenome (GOLD analysis project Ga0208261, IMG submission 185595) | Marine microbial communities from Southern Atlantic Ocean transect - Knorr_S7_td_DCM_ad_131m_LV_B (SPAdes) (version 3) | ecosystem: Environmental > Aquatic > Marine > Oceanic | place...
TAGTGGTGATATTAAGTATTCTTCTACTGATAATATTAGATTTACTCAGGGTGCTGTATTTGCAGATCTTTTAGATTATCCTGATGGTGGTAAGTCTCTAGTACTTAAGGATCTTATTAAAGAAGGAAAACCAGAATACTATTATAGACAGAATGGTGCTAAGGTTTATACTATTACACCTGGTGACATTATTACTGATGCTGCTAATGTTCAGTTCTATGTTGAATCTGTAGAGGATATTGGTGAAATTGATGATACATTCTATGTCTATGATGTTCAGGAGATACAGAGACGTATCTTTGACCAACAGGATGGTATCTTCTATATAACTGCTATTCGTGGTAATATTTCACCATATCCAACAGGTGCTGGTAACCAGAAGAACTTCCATGACTTTAAGTTCTCTCAGCCAATTAGTAAGTTATATCCATTAGATTATAAGAATGATCCTGTATGGTTCAAACAGATTGATCCTAATGCTAATGATCCTGCTGCAACATATTCTGCTGCTGATAACTATGTTCATGGTTTAGTATCTGTTAACGACTTTAAGGGTTCAACTACTAAAGAATCTGTAACCGATTTCCTTGCTACTGAAGCACTTAAGAATAATAATTACACAGGTAATAATGTTCTTAAAGCACAAGAAGGTAATGCGTCTGCTGGATCTGAAGATCGTAAGATACCTATTGCTGGTGACAGTACTGTTGTTGTAGATCAGCGTATGTACGTTGAGTTACGAAGACCGTCTATCGCAAGAGCAGGTAACCACACATTTGAATACCTTGGTTTTGGTCCAGGTAACTACTCAACTGGTTTCCCTGCAAGACAGGAAGTTCTATTGAGTGCAACTCAAGACTTCTATTCACAGTCTAAGAAGCAAGATGGTGGTCTAGTATTCTATACTGGTCTTAACTCAAATGGTGACCTATACATTGGTAATCGTAAGATTGATGCTATTACTGGTGAGGAAGTATTCCTAGAGTCTGCAAAACTTGATTCATCTGCTGACGATGATGATGAAGTAGGAAATCTAGTTACTACGTTTGATACTCCTGTTACATTCAATGAGTATATTACAGTTAATGGTGGTGAGAATAATGATAAGACAAGTTCATTTAATTCACCTGTAACTATTAATGTTAATTCTAATGTTAGGGATCAAACAATTGGTGCTCCTGGTGTTGGTGTTTTATCTGCATTGAAGGTTATCTCCAATACAGATACAACTAAAGATGATGCAACTCTTGATAGAACAGGAATGGCGAAGAATCGTCAGACTAATGGTGATATTATTATTGCTGGTAATAGAGTAACTGCTGGTGTATTCCAGTGGAACCAACGTGGTTCAGAGGGTACTGGTCAAGGATATAAGATTCAGACACATGTTGCTGGTGGTACAACTACAGCATCTAATGTTACTCCTGATCAGGATGGTACTTATCATGCAACACAGATTGTTACTTATGGTGGTGCTGGAGCTCCCCTTACTGGAGATATTCTCCTTAAAGGTGAGTCTGTAGGAGCAAGTGGTTCACTTGGTTGGATCTTATCTAATGCTTATGAAACAATTACATCTCAAATTGAGAAGTTTACATATAATGGAACCAGAACTGTAACTATTGTTTGGAAATCTGGTGTTACTAATACAAATGTTTTAACTGGTGGTATAGCTGCTGGACAAGAGTTAAAGTTATCAGGATTTAGTGAACTAAAACTTAATGGTACATGGTTTATTAATACTGGATTCACTTCTGGTGGTAATTCATGTACATTTAGTATTGGTGCTGGTGATGTTATTTCTTCTGGTGAATTGGTATTTAATAATACTAATACTCCAAATGCTACAGCAAAACTTTCTAACGCTTCTTGGAAGGAAGTCGGTGTATTAGGTTCTCAGACATTAAGAACAGATACTCAGAAGATTGGTGAGTATAAGTTAGGTGTTAACACTGTTGCTCGTGCTCATCATGATGATCATGCAAATGCATTTGTATCTGATGCAACTGATCCACGTGCTAACTTAGATGTTGTTGGTACTGCATGGATTAGTGGTAAGACTATTGGTGATTTCTCAGGTACTGGTAAAGAGGCATTTAGTAATAGAACACAAACTCCTGAAGATCATGCATTCATGGTTGGTGGTGACAGTGTAACTCCTGCTAACGTAGCAACATTTAGAGTTTCTACTAAGAATAATGGTAGGGTTGGAATTAATACAACTCTATCAAATATGAACAGTGCTTTAACTGTCACTGGAACATCTGAGTTCACTGATACTGCTACATTCCAAAATGATATAGCAGTTAATGGTGGTGGTCCTGGTAGTTCTAATAATGCTGACATCACAACTACTATTGAAGATGGTACAGCAACACTGTTTAATCAAACTACATTTGTTGGATTAACATCTGGAGCAAGACCAACTCAAGGTTTATTGGTTGCTGGATCAGCAAGAAACATTGAGATTGGTAATGTAACAACTGGATCACAAAATATCAAGATCGGTAATACAAGTCTTGATAGTATCATCACAATTGGTGATAGTATTGATGGTTCTTCTACCAATGTATCAAGAACAATAATTGGTGGTGCATACTCTAGTGACTCCTCTAAGTCTATATTACAAGTTGATAGTAAGGTTTTATCTGTTGCTGGTGATATAAGGTTTGGTCAAACAGTTGATCCTTTAACTGGTACTGTTGTAAGTCCAGCAAGAAGAGGCAGTGGTGATACAGTATACTTTGATTCTAGTTCTGAGAAGTTTAGTTTCCTTTCTGGTAATACAGTAACAAGTCAGCTTGACTTTGCTTTAAATGCTTCTGATATTACTATTGGATCTCAAGGTGGTGATACCAGAATTAGAAACAACCTAACTGTTGATGCTACTAGCACATTCAACGCAAGTATGAAGTTGTGTGGTGGTTATGCTGCATATTCATTTGTTGGTTATAGATCACAAGCAGGTAGTACAGCACAAGCACATACTGCATCTACTGGTACTTCTCCTGTTAAGAATGTAGATATTATTAATGTTCTTGCATTCCCACCTTCAACATCTGATGGTAGGTACAACCGTATTGATGCTGGTGGTTCTGGTGGATGGGGTAATGTTTCTTGGAAGGATGCTATTACTACAGGTATTCCTGCTGGAGATCCAACATTACCAGCATTAACTGGAAACCAGTATTATATGCAATTGGATAAGAAACCAGAAGATAATAATGGTAATCTATACTATACAATTAACGACATTCTGTTAGTTGATACAGTAGAACAAGGTAATCAGCATTCTGAGTTTGTTAAGGTTGTTGGAACACCAAGAGTTACTGCTTCTCCTTATTATATTGTAGTTGAAAGACAACCATTTGGTGATTTTAGTGGAATTGCTGGTATTACAACTAATTTTGATGAGCATGGTGATGACACTCCTGTTTATAAGTGTACCATACAGAATGATGCTACATGGTTAACTTCTGCCATTGCTTCAAGTGGCACAGGTACACCACCTGTAAGTGATGTATATCTTGCTCAGTTTGGTGGCACATTATTAGGACGTGAGGCTCGTAATACTACTGGTAATGCTAACTTCGTTGATGCAAATGCACCAGGTGATTATGTAATTCTCACACGTGATAATAGCACTTCACCAGATACAGGTGAAATAGTTGAACTTAAGACTACATTAGCACAGACAGTTAAGAACTTTACTGTTAGAAATGGTTGTAGTGGTGCTACTAATGAGAAGGATGTATTTATTATTAATTCTGTTACTGGTCAAGTTACTATTCTCGGTGACATCATTAACACAGGAACACTCAAGTTAAATGGTACTTGCTCAACTCCATTCGTTAATGCTACAACTAATAAGAAGTTAACTGTTACTAATGGTAGTGACACAACTACATTTGAAGTTGACACTTGTACAGGTGACACACAGATTGGTAATAGTCATGGTGTAGCAATCATGAACTCTGAATCTTATGGATCATCTCCTGCTGCATACAGTAAGGGTGACACAATCTATGTTTATAGACATGATCCACAAAGTACAAGATCTGATGGAACTGGACCTGCTACTACATTAGCAGCTGCTGCTACCACAACAACAAGTAATATTCAAATTACTTCTAATGTTGACTCATTCAATAGAGGTGATGTTTGTGCTATCTATTCAGGTGGTGCTATTGAAATTATACAGGTTACTGCTGATCCAGTTACAACTGGTGGACAGTATTTCTTACCGACTGCTGCTCAAGGTACTGTGTACACAAGTAGTGGTAGAGGACAGGAGAATACTACTGCTCAAGCATGGGTAAGTGGATCTACTATAGTTAAGTTAGAGTATCATAGTTTCTATGATGTAGCTCCTAATGCTGATCCATTAGTTAGTGACTTTAGAAGAACTACTAAGATAACACGTGATATTCCTGCTACTCAATCAGCGAGAGCTGCTGACTCCACACTTAAGTGTAGACCACCTAATACTAGCGACACTAGATTAGAGATTCCTATGGAGGATGCTGATCTAATTGCTCCTAAGATTGACTATACACAAATTTGTCGTATAGGTAGTGAGTGGTTTATTGTTGATAGTGCTGATGGTCTTAATGATCTAGGATTTGGTTATAAGATGCCTAAGCAAGTTAGGAATCCTAATACTACTACTGGTGCTATTACCCCATTATTCGGTGGTGGTATTACTGATATACATGATGATCTTAACGTATGGGGTGGATGTTTAAGAATCTGGGGTTCTGATAAGAAGACAATTGCTGCTGTTATCAGTAGTGATGATGGTCATATCGGTGATGGATCTATATCTGATCCATTAACAGGATCATCTGGTCTTACAGTATTTGGTCAGGGTGTATTTTACGATAACCTTACTATTAATTACAAGTCTTGTGTAGGAGATGGTACATGTAGTAAAACACCAACATTTAGGGTTAATGCTATAACTGGTGCTGTTGATGCTGGTCAGTATCTTAAGTTAACAGGTAAGGTCAAAGGCATTGCTGATGAGACAGACCCAATTCTTCATGTTGATAATCTTGGATCTGCTGGAGTTGGTGGTACTGTTGGTGCTAAAGACTTTACAATTTATCAGTCTGGTGCTATTGATTCATTTGGTATTGACAAGTATTGGACTGCTAATGGTGGTAGAAGATACACATATGTTAGTCAGGATAATGTCGCTGGAATTGGACAACAACAAGATAATCCATTGAAAGCAAACGGTAATTATTTGTTAAATACTACTACTGGTAGTAATATGGTTCTTTACTTACCTGATGATGCACAAACAGGTGATATGATTAGATTCGTTGAATTAGCAGGGAACCTTACATATAATACAAGTTTGATTCTAAGAGCAAAGAAAATTAATAGTGTTGCAACTGCTATTCAGGGTGATAGAACTGGTACTAAGATGCCAGCTGGTGCTGGAAACCCAATGACTGCTGCATGGGATTCTGGAGAATTGATCATCCAGTCACGTAATGCATCATTCGGTTTAGTATTCGTTGGAACATATGATGTTCTAGGATCAGCAGAATCACAGCAAATTCCATCCAATCTTCGTGGATGGTGGTTACAGGAGTTATAAATGGCAGCATACTACGATTCTATTAAAACCATGAAAGTTGCCAAGATTGGCACGATCATGCCTTGGAGTGGGGATGGAGGAAGTGGTAATCTTCCATCTAATATTCCTAAAGGTTGGATTGTTTGTGATGGAAAGACATTGGATGCGAAAGATTATCCTCTACTAGCATCAATGATTGGTGACACTTATGGTGGTGATATGACTACTGATACTACTCCATTTCCGTATGTGGGTAGTTCTGCTACATTTTTTACACCACCATTATCTAATAGTGTAATGATGGATCTGGAAGAAGTGCATCTTACTATGGCTGAATATCAATATGGTCAATCAGATGCTGCTGCTAAACTTGTTAGTGAGGATTCTACTCCTTTGAAATTGGTTAAGGATTATGGAAATACAAATACGATTAAAGCAGCTTGGGATGCAACAGCAGATATTGATTTTAGTCTTACCCTAAGTGGTTTTTTATACTTTAAAATTTCAGATATTAAATTAACAAATCCTGAATTTGGAGAGACAGTTTATACCATGCCACGTAAGTTAGGTATGAATCATACACCACCACATAATCATACTGATGTTTTACCATCTACTAATACTAAATCTTATGGTCCTATGACATTCAGGACAGATAGTGGTGTTCGTATGTTTGGATCTGGTTCTGACCCAATGTCTTGTAATTATAATAACACTCCAGTTCAATGTGAGATGAAAGATACTAGTCCATCATCATGGGAGAATGGTGCTGTGAAATCTACATTTTATGGTGATCAATACCATGAGGATACTTTACCTTCATGTGAGTCTTTTATGGAGTATGTTAACGATAATTCTGGATCTACAGAAAATCCTGCTCCTAATTATTGGGCTACTGTTCCAGCAGGTAAAGACAATTGGAATAGTCACCATGAGGGTAGTGCAAGGACTGGTAACACTGATAGTGATAGAGGATCTGGTCATGCATATAGTGATTATAGACAGAACATATTTCCGTTTGAAGCTACAGCTCAGATAGATCAGACAGAACCTATTTCATCTCATGCTACTAAATGTTACACAGGGATGTTTCCAAGACCAATTGTTAGACAAAATAGACCTAATTTCCTTGGATATTATAAAGATCCTGCTAGTGCTCCAACAAACTCTGCTGGTATAAAAAATCATCCAGAAGCAATGACACCATTTGAGGTTACTGGAGTAACAATAGTTTCTGGTGTTTCAGAAATTACTCTTCCTATAGGTACTGACATTAGACAGCAGTATGGTACTGCTCCTAACCAATGGTATCAATGGGATAGGATAACTCCGTTGATGTATGTAACAGAAAAGGATAATAAGAATAAGTATAAACGTCTTGATGAAGGCACAAGAATTAATACTATCAGAAAGGAGGGTGGTGCTTATGTTCTAACACTAAATCAGCCAACTGTTGGTTCAAGCACTACTGCCACATTAGTCTTCAGAAATGGATCATGGCCAATGACATTGAATAGACCAGAGATATCTAAGAATCCTTTGGATCCAGCATTTCAAAATCATTCACATGATAGTTTTGAAATCCAACAGACTGGTGGATCTATGACAGATGGTACTAAAATTTTAGCTTCTTACACTGCTTCTAATGCAAATGGAAGTAGTTTACAAGCACAAAGCATGGAAAATGCACTAAATATTGTGTGTGATACGTCACAACCAAATGTGACAATGACGTTCCTCATAAAAGCATATTAATGGCAAAATTCTATCAAAAAGAGAGAGCAAAGTATGGAAATTTAACAGGTCAAATAATTATTTGGCCAGTTGAATATCTTGGAGATCCTAATGAAGGTAACAATCCTACAAACTTACCAGCAGGTTATTTGAAATGTGATGGTGCTAAGTATTATGCTGAAGATTATCCACAACTTGCTGCTATTTTAGGAACAGGAGATAATACTGCTTTTCGTAGAATGAAGTTGGATCAGGTCACACCGTTAGATTCTAATATTAGTGATGTTCAATTTGTGGTTCCTGATCTTGGTTCTAAATATCCAGAACCAACAACGGGTGCTAACACTGGTCTTTATAATAACATACGAGTTCTTAATAGCAATGATCAAGAGGTTAGTAGATCTGGTATTGGAATTGAAGCAACAAACCAAACGGGACAAACTACTAATACTGTATTGTATAGAGGAGATATAACTCTTCCTAGTCAAGAAATTCCTATTACAGGAAGACCAGGATATGTTTATGCTGGTACTACTCATCGTTTAGATGATACTGATGTTCCTGAAGAGGCACTTCATCCACATACTCATTTCCATACTGGTAGAAGAGCTAGGAACATGACTAAGTTTGCTTATGGTACTAGTCCTTCTGATACTAATGATAATCCTAGATGGGATGGTGAAACAGGTGTACAAAATGCATCAACTATTAACATTTATGATTGGATTGTTTCAACAAGACATTCCACAACAACTGCTGTAACTAAGGATACTGGTTATACATGTACTGGTGTTGGTAGTGGGAAATTAGATTTTATATCTGGATGTAGTGCTGAAGAGATAGCAAAGAATCCTACTGAAAACAATGCTAGTGGTGGTGGTAAAAACCCACCAGGTTTAGGTCAACAACCTTGTAAAGCAATTCAGTATTGGAATCCTAATGATGATCATGATAGTTGGTTCTTCTCTTCTGGTATTGTATGTTCAACTGCTACTGGATACTTTGGTGGATGTATTGAAGGTCATCCTGGTATAAGTGGTGCTAATGGTGAAGCTTACTTTGGTTGTATTTTAGTAGCTGAAACGGATTATGATAGAACGCAACCCTGGGGATCTGCTGATGGATCAAATACAGCACAATATAGATCCCAATTTGGATGTCTTGGACTTTGTGGTGGTACAGGAAGCGGTTCTGCTGGATTTGATATAAATGGAGAAGCACCAGCAACATATACTTCTGGTGCTCCTGGAGTTCCAGTTGATTTTAATAATAATAGTTTATTTGATGTATTACCATTACAGTCAAATGAAGCTCATGAAGATAAGAGATCTCCAGTTGCTATAGAGCATGTCTCAGAAGATACTGCTGATTTAGTAAGAACAACAGATCCAACTATTCATAATCATAGAATAGATATAGATCAATTCGCTTCTGGAGATCATACATATAAGGTGAAAACAAATGCAGCTGTAATTAGACCAGAGAACTTAAGTACAACTTTAACTATTGGTACTGATAGTTCACCTTCAATTGACAGTGCAGTCTGTCCTTTCATCGTAATGGAATATCTTATTAAGACTTAGTAGTTATGGTAGCAACACCTCAAAAATATAGGAACCCAAGACAAGGGTATTACACTGATCTTGGTGTAGATACAACACCAATTGGAGCAATAGTTTATAATCTTAAGTCAGGACAAAATACATTTGATCATTCTTATATAAATGATCTCAGTAGACATGATAGATTAAATGAAGTTGGTGGTAATGCTTATCTTGGTGGTGTAGATGATCCTGCGTATACTCATGAGGGATATTTGTATTGTGATGGTGAAGAGCATTATATTAAAGACTATCCTGGACTATATGAAATAATTGGTAATAAGTATGGTGGACTTGCTAGTATTGGTGTTGATATAACAAATAGTGGTCAAATAAAAACTTTTACTACTAATGCTGCATACGATTCTAATAGACCTGCTGGAACATATTATGTTAATGGAGTAACAACTGGTGGTAGTGGTTCTCTTGCAACTTTTAAAGTAGTTGTTCCTAGTAGCGGTAGTTCTGCTCCAACAGTTACAGTAGAATTTCCTGGTAAGGGATATGCTGCTACTGATACTATTAAACTTGGTAATTCTTATATTGGTGCAGCTGGTGGTGTTGCTGATATTATAGTAACAGTAAGTACAGTTGAAGGTGGTGGTGGATCTGGTTATGTTGCAGGAACAAACTTATTATTCTCTGCTCCTGCTGGTATTACATGGAGTAATCTTTTAACAGCAGGTACAGGAGCAGTATTAACTCCTACTGCTGCATTTGATGCTGCTAATACTACAGGAAGGTCAGAAGGTGTTAATGGATTAACTATTACTTTTAGTAATCCAATTACGTTAAAAACTGGCGATAAAGTACAGATATTTGATACAACTGGGACAACTAATACTAAGACTAGAGCATTTGCTCCTGGTCCAGTACAATGGAGTAATTATTTAAAAGCAGGTGTTGATGGTGTTGCTGGTGTAGGTGGTGGTACAGGACAAGGTGAAGAACATATAGTAAAGACTCCTGATGCTGGATTTGATGCTACTACTAGTACAGGAAGATCAGAGGGTGAGTATGGATTAACATTGGATTTACCTGTTGGTATTAGATTGTTTACTGGTGATAAAGTACAGGTACTGGATCCAACTGGAGCTACTAATACTAAGACAAGAGCAGATACTGGTATATGGTCAACTTATGTTAATCATCATGCAACTGATTGGGTAACAGTAGTAACAGGATCTACTACTATAACTGAACTTAGAAAATTATATGCAATAAGATATGATACTAATGGTAGAGATGCTGGATGGGCTGGAGTAAGAATCCAGAGTGCAGCAGGTACTAATACTGTTCTTATAGATGGTCAGAATCCACCAAATTATAATGCTACAAATTGGGCATTAGGAACAGCACAGGATTATGTGAATCATGGTGCTGGTTGGACAACTGTATATACTGGTAGTGCATTTGGAAATAGGTTAACTAAACTTGAAACTATTAGATATGATACTGATATTAATACAGTACAGAGTAGTTCAATTGATTTCACAGATAATGAAATTACAATTCCTAATCATGGTGCTGAAACTGGTGATGAAGCAAGGTATTTAAAATCTTTGACTGGTGGTAATATTGATCCATTGGTTAATGGTACAACATATTATATTGTTAAGGTTGATAATAATACTGCTAAACTTGCTACTTCATTAGTAAATGCTCAAGCAAGTCCACCAGTTGTTATTGATATACAGAGTAGTAGTACTGGTCAGGCACATGGATTCCGTTTCAACAATCGTAAAGCAGGTTGGATGGGAATAAGAGTTCAAGATTCTGCTGGTGTTAATACTCCTCTTATTGATGGTAATATGCCACCAAATCCTGGTGATACTCATATACAAGCACAGGGTGAGATTGCAAGTGTTGATGCAAATGGTGCTATAACAGGATTTACTATTACTAACTTTGGTAAAGGTTATTCATCTCCACCTACTGTATCATTCACTGGTGGTACTGGAGCACAAGCTGTTGTTAGGATTAATTCAGAGACTGGATCACTTCAACAAGTAACCCAGAGTAATGTTCTTGAGCATTATGGTGATTTGTATTTGGGAACATTTAAGGTTCCTAATTTAATTGCTAAAAAGGTAGTTGGTAATGGACCAGTATACGGTGATAATTCACCTACTATTGGTAATTCTCCAATGGGAGTAGGTGCTTCAGGTGGTAAATGGTATTTGGATAAAGCATCACAGGATGAATATTTTTCTCTTGGTAGAATTGTTACTAGTGGATATACTAATGTAAGTGAAACTATTTCATGCACAGTTATTGGTTCTCATACTGTTAAGTTTACTATGCGTGAGGAGGATTTGGGTGGAGTTCCTCAACACAATCATACATATTTTAGTTCGCAACCATCAGATGATCAAGAAGTAGCTTTATCTTCTGGTGATAGGTATTTAAAAGGATATACATTAGGAAGAGGAAAGAGTGTTAAATGGACTCCAACAGATCAAGGAACAAAGTTAACACATAAACATGGATTGGTAAGAAGACCAAACCCAGATGGTAGTGTTGCTACTTATGATGTTTGGGATTGGCAGGGAGGTGCTGCTTCTGTTGGATCACTTCAAAACCCTGAAATTGTTAAGACTGTAGGAGCATCAGAGATTGATACGGCAAATGATCGTATTACAATATCATCTCATGGTTTTTCAATAGGAACTGCTGTAGAATATATTCAAGGAACTGGAGGTACTATTGGAGGATTGGTTAATGGTACAACATATTATGTTGCTGCTGGTACAAATAATAATAATTTAAAACTTTCAACTACTGCTGCAAATGCAACAGCAAATCCACCAGTAACTATTGATTTGACTGGTACTCCTAGCGGATCTTACACATTTACATTCCCACAACTCGCACAGAACGTAAATTATCTTGCAACAGGAAGTGGTGGTTCATGGGAATTCCAGACTACAGTACCAGCACCTACATTTCGTAAGTTTGGGGACACTTCAGAGATTGGTAATAGAAAGAAATTATTAAATTCAGGTACAGATATAATTGAGTATCCAGCAGCAAATACTGTAGAATATACTAGTTCTGGAACACAATCTCCATATAGTGTTCCAACTAATGCTAAGTATCTTGAGTGTACTGTTGTTGGTGGAGGTGGAGGCGGTGGTGCTGGATCTTCTGCTGGAAGTGCTGGTACTTCTAGTTGGTTAAAATTTGATAGTGGTTCAGTTCTTACATTTACTGCTAATGGTGGTAGTGGTGGAGGTGCAGCTGCTGTAAACTCAGGTGGTGCGAAGGGAATTGGAGGAACTGCTGTTAAATCTGGTTCATATGGTGGTACTTTTCAGGGGTTAAACAATGGTTTAGATGGTGCGGATGGAACTGGAAGTAAATTAACTGTAGGAAATCCAGATAATCAGACATCTGATCCTGGTACAGGTGGTGCAGGTGGTCAAGAACAGTGGGTAGATAATAAAGGTGGTGGTGGAGCTGGTATTAATGTTAGAGTAGGTGAATCTGGAACTAATATTCAATTTAATCCAGATGGTAGTACTGGTATCTTTAATTTCACTGCAGC
>Ga0208261_1000728_pt1 | contig 12455 bp, 14 predicted proteins | sample Knorr_S7_td_DCM__FD_185595 | JGI IMG/M metagenome (GOLD analysis project Ga0208261, IMG submission 185595) | Marine microbial communities from Southern Atlantic Ocean transect - Knorr_S7_td_DCM_ad_131m_LV_B (SPAdes) (version 3) | ecosystem: Environmental > Aquatic > Marine > Oceanic | place...
AATCTTGCAAATAACTGATTACTAACGATAAAAATCTTTTTAAATTAGCACCGTGAATAAAATATCAGAATATTCAGAATTAGTACAGCCAACACATATCAATACAGCAGGTACTTTATTTGGTGGTTATATGTTAGCATGGTTGGATCTTGCTGCAGCAAAGGCTGCATCTGAGTTTTTAGAGCATACAGATGCTTGGGGAGCAGTAACTCGTGCCTTAGATAAGGTAGAATTTAAAGAACCTGTTTTTCTTGGCGATTGGGTTAAGTGCAAATCTGAAATTGTAAAAGTAGGAAATTCATCTATGGTAGTACAAGTTAGTGCATTTGCTGAGAGTAAAGATCATGGAAAGAGATTAGCATGTACAGCTGATATTACTTTTGTTTCAGTTATTAAAGATGAAAATGGAGATTTAGTTAAATTTGATCATAATTTAAGTTTAGATAAGGAGAAATAATGGCGCATATTAATAAGTTAAACTATAAAAAAGATTTCAAAAATCTTAAATCAGATATTATTGCCAAAGGAATTTTTGAAGATGAGAAGCATTGGACAATTTCTAGCGGCCAGATGAAAGGAAAGGTCGGAGATTTAGCATTTTCATTTGATAAAGATGAGAAGGTTTTATTTTTTGGTCTTGGAAAGAAAAAGGATGTAAAACCTGAAGATTTTAGACGAGCAGCTGGTTCAATTGTAAATTTTGTGATTGATAAAAAATATGCTTCTTTAGCAGTAGACTGTCCTTCTTCTGGCATGGATGCTTACAATTGCCAAGCATTTTCAGAAGGCTTGATTTTAGCAAGTTATCGCTTTCTTGATTACTTCTCTGATGAAAGAGCAGATTACCATTTAAAAAATATTACTATGGTGGGAACGTGTAATAAAAATGCATCTAAAAAAGGATCAATAATTGCAAATGCTGTATGTGATTCTCGAGATTTAGCAAATCATCCAGGGAATATCACTACACCTACAAGATTAGCAAATTTTGCCAAAGAAGTTGGTAAAAAAGGCAATATGAAAGTAACTGTATTTGATAGAGACAAATTTACCAAAATGGGTATGGGTTCTTTTGCTGCGGTAGCGCAAGGGACAAATGAGCCTCCAAAATTTATTATAATGGAATATTTTGGTGGTCCTAAAAAAGAAAAACCTGTAATGCTTGTAGGGAAAGGATTGACTTTTGATACAGGCGGAATTTCACTAAAACCAGGTTTACGCATGGATGAAATGAAATTTGATATGTGTGGTTCAGCAGTTGTGTTTGGTGTAATGAATGCTATTGCAACATTAAAACCAAAAATGAACGTAGTTGCTATTGTTCCTTCAACTCACAATATGCTTGGAGGTTCTGCAGTATTGCCAGGAGATATTTTAACTGCTTATAATGGAAAAACAATTGAAGTATTAAATACGGATGCGGAAGGCAGATTAATCTTAGCAGACGCCTTGTCATATGCTAGCAAACATTATGATCCAGAATATATGCTTGATTTTGCAACATTAACTGGTGCAGTAGTTATTACTTTAGGGAAGATTGCAACCGGTATTATGGGTAACAATGAAGTGTTAATGGAAAATATCAAAGTTTCATCAGAAAATACCGGTGAACATGTATGGCCATTACCATTGTGGGATGAATATTGTGATCAAGTGAAATCTCATGTAGCAGATGTAAAAAATCTTGGAAGTCCAGGGCAAGCAGGTTCAATCGCTGGAGGAGCATTTTTGAAGGCATTTGTAAGAGAAGATATTCCTTGGGTTCATTTTGATGTTGCTGGTACATCCTATCACGTTGAAAATAGAAGTTATGCTCAAAAAGATGGTGCATCAGGCCAAGTAATTAGACTTGTATTAGATTTACTTGGTGTCTAATGAACAAACTTAAATCTATTAATACTGCCCAATTCTATATCCAATTGTGTACTGCAAGCTTATTGCTCTATTTCACTATTACTTCTGATAGAAAAGAGATGGCAATTGTGCCAATCCTATTGCTAATTAGTTGGACATTAGGATATGTACAAAGACGTATTACAAGAAGAAGGGTTAATAGATTAAAAAAATGAATTCTTTATTTGCGAATGATATAACACTTGATCATAAAAATCATACTTATCAACTATCAGATAATCCAGGTATAGATTTTGCAAGTGTCACAGAGTTTATTCATAAATTTTTTAGAAAATTTAATCAGGAAAAAACTGCAAGAAAACTAATTAAAGAACATCCAAAATATATTGATATGACCGTTGAACAATTGATTAAAGAGTGGGGGAAAGGCGCCAAAAGAGGTACAATCGTTCATAATGAATTAGAATTATTTATAAAGGATGGAACTGAACCAAAAAATAGCCTTGCTTGCATAGGCGCTGAATGGCTTAAAGAAAAGAAAAAGAATCCAGAGAACACTTTTTATTCTGAAGTCATTGTTTATTCTGAGGAATTAAAAGTTGCTGGTACCATTGATTTGTTAGTATATAACAAAGAACAGGATATGTATCATTTAGTTGATTGGAAAACAAATAAGCGTATTAGCGAAGAGTCCTTTGGTAATAAGAAAGGAATTCTAAATTCTACCCAGCATTTAGATGATTGTAATTTTATCCATTATTCATTACAGCTATCTTTTTATCGTTATATTCTTGAAAATTATTATGGATTAAAAGTTGGTAGTCAAACTTTATTTCATTTAAAGCAAGACAAGTTTAAAACTTATAGTGTAAATTATCATGAGGATGATTTAGTAAATATGTTGAAAGAAAAAGAATTATTATGATTGAAATACTGCTAGTTATTCTAATTATACTTGTTATCGCATCCGTTTTTTATCTAAAGAAAAGCATTGATTCATCTTCTGATAACCAACAAGATCATTTATCAAAAGATGATTTAAATCATCAATTTTCTGAAACAAATAATACAATTAAAAGCGTATTAGAATCTTTAGGTGCACTAAAACAATCAGCCGAACAAGCATCTACAACTTCCACAGATAATTATAGAGATATGATTACAAGAATAACAAACGTTGAAAGAGTATTTACAACAAATCAAACAAGAGGAGCTCTTGGTGAATATGTAGTTGAGCAGATTATTGAGTGGATAGGCTTAAAAGAAGGGGAAGGGAAATCTTGGGATAAGCAAAAGCCATTTGGAGACTCTAGACCAGATTTTACATTTTATTTTCCTAAAGGTGGTTATGTGCATCTTGATGCAAAGTTTCCATTAGATAATTATCATACAATGATACAATGCAATCCTAAATCACCTGAAGAAGATACTGCAAAGAAAAATTTTAAAGAAAATGTTAGAGCTCTTTTAAGAAAAATTGAAGGTGCAAAGAAAGACTATATTGAGCATGATGGAGGTGTCAATTTTGTAATGGTATTCATACCTAATATGCAGGTTTTAAATTTTGTAAGAGAAGAGTTTGAAGATTTGTATGATTATGCATCAAAAAGAAAGATGTTGCTTGTGGGGCCATCTGAATTGTATGGTATCCTTAATCTCCTTACAAAAGCTATAGATAACTTCAATATTGAGCAATCTACTAAAGAGATTATTGATGGAATAAATAAGTTTAAGCTTGAATGGGATAATATGACGGAAGAATTTGATAAACATGGTAAACAGCTTAAAACTGCTCAAAGTTCTTTTGATGACATAACAGGGCCTAGAAAAAACGCATTAGAAAAGATTGTCAACAAAATAAGTTCATCTGATTCTTCAGATGATGAAGAATAATTATATTAAGATATATAAGTCTATTGCTAGATATAGCATAAAATAACCGATTATCTCCCATATCACTTGATTAATCTTATCAATTTTTACTTCAATCCTATCGGTTGATTTTGTTCGTTTATATTTAAAGATATTTGGAATCAATCTCGGTGTGCTGTCATAGTATTCTTTGTAGGAGCTATCATGTTGGGCTAATAGTTTTCTTTCTTCTTTGATGATAGCAGGAATATGTAGCACAGTAAACGCTGCTAAAAGAGCTACTGCAATTGGAATAGACTTTACCACTAAGGAAAAGCCTGATAGTATAACAATAGTAAAGAAGTATAATGGATTTCTTACCATGGAATATGGCCCTTCTGTAATTAACCTTTTTGTTTTGAATCCTTCAACATATAAGGACGCCCATAATCTTCCAAAACCGCCGAATGTTACAAGAACAAACCCTATAATACTTAATACTATTGATTGCATATCTGATATATCTAAAGTGTTAACTCTAAATTGATCATTCATAACAATAATAATGATCATAGATACAACGAATATTCTTGATAGCAATATTCTTTTTCTAATGATATAGTTTAGCATATTTACTTGATTGTGATTCTATTTTCTTGTACTAATTCACAGCCTGGAACTTCTTCACCATTTTTTAGAGCTTCTTTGATTTTTTCTTTATTAACTGCTTTAGTTTCTTTAGTGTCGATAAAATCTTCAGGAATTTCATTTTCATTAGTTATTACCACCTTGTAAGGATTTTTTTGCATCGAAATGCTTATGTCAGGTGCATCAATTTTTTTAATCCCACTCTTTTCTAAATTAGCTCTTAAATATTCACGCATATGATTGATTTTTTTTTCTAAAGAAGCTCTTCTTTGATGCATGTTAGATTCAGCTTCTTTCATTCCATCAAGAGTATGTTCTAAATTTTTGATGTACTTGGCTACATTAGCGCTTTTAAGTTTAAATTCACCTTCTAAAGATTCTAGTGTATCTATAACTGATTGATCATCAAGTTCAGTAAGATTTTCCAATGCATCTTTGAATTCATCAGCTAGTTCGTATAAGGTAGGTAATGACATTCCTAAATTTAAAAGAGAAAAATTATAATTCTTTAATTTCTTTTAATAAATCATTTAGCATATCTTTTGCATCTCCAAATACCATAATGGAATTGTCATAGCCAAATAATTCATTTTGTACCCCAGCAAATCCAGGATTCATACTTCTTTTATTGATAATTACGGTACGTGATTTATCAACATCTAAGATTGGCATACCGTAGATAGGACTTGATTGATCATGTCTCGCTGCAGGATTAACTACGTCATTGGCACCAAGAATTAATGCGACATCACAATCTTCAAATTCAGGATTGATTTCATCTAAATCTTTTAATAGATCATAAGACACATTTGCTTCTGCAAGCAACACATTCATGTGTCCTGGCATTCTTCCAGCAACTGGATGAATTGCATATAACACTTTTTTACCTTTTGCTTCTAAATTATCAGCAACTTCTCTTGCTACATGTTGTGCTTGTGCAACAGCTAATCCATACCCTGGAACAATAATCACTTTTTCTGCTGCATCAAGAATCATTGCTGCTTCAGTTGTTGAATAGCTCTTAATGTTCATTTCTTTGCCATCACCAGAGCTCCCATCTGACGTTTCAGCTCCAACAGCACCAAATATTACATTAGCTAAAGATCGATTCATGCCTTTACACATAATGTTCGTTAATATTAGACCAGACGCACCAACTAGAGATCCGCTAATAATAAGAGCTTGGTTATCAATTAGAAATCCTGTAGCAGCTGCAGCAATTCCTGAATAAGAATTAAGAAGAGAAATAACAACAGGCATATCTGCACCACCAATTGGTATTGTTAATCCTATGCCTAATATAAATGCCAAGATTACAACTAAATAAAAAATATTATAAGCCGACATTACTTCTAGATTATTAACAGAAATTAAAACTACAATAGTAGCAAAAATCAAAGCATTCAGTGCTTGTTGTCCTTTAAAAGTAACGGCTCTACCTGAAACTATTCCTTGTAATTTTCCAAATGCAATAAAGCTTCCAGAAAAAGTTAAAGTTCCAATAAATACACTAAGACAAATAATAAAACTTAAGTCATCTATCTTAAAAAATTCAGAAGATGCCACTAAAGCAGATGCAGCTCCACCTAAACCATTAAAGATTGCAACCATTTGAGGCATTTCTGTCATTTGAACTCTAGTTGCAAATAGTAGACCAATAACAGCTCCAACTCCAACTCCAATTGCAATTAATTGCAGATCTAGTACATCAGAAGAAGCCAATGTGGCAGCAATAGCAATTAACATACCAAGTGCTGCTAGGAAATTACCGCTTCTAGCAGTCTTAGGATGTGAAAGACGTTTTAACCCTAGGATAAAACAAACAGCTGATATGAGATAAAATAAATTCATTTTTTCTTAAACATCTTTAACATTCTATCAGTTACTAAAAATCCACCTACAACATTAATTGTTGCACAAATCAGTGCAGCCAATCCAAGATAAGTGCTAATTTGACCATCAGTACTAATCGCCAGTAAAGCACCAACAATTGCAATTCCTGAAATTGCATTTGAACCAGACATTAGTGGAGTATGAAGGGTAGGAGGAACTTTATTTATGACTTCATTCCCGACAAATATCGCCAAAATAAAAATTGTTATTAAATTAACATCCATTATAATGCCTCTTTAGTTGGTTCATGTCTAATTTCACCTTTTTCAATAAAAAGCATACCATCAATAATTTCATCTTCTTTATCTAATTTGAACCCTTCTTCAGTATTGCAATGTTCAATAATTGCTTGAACATTTTTTGAGAATAATTGACTAGCATGTGTTGCCATTGTGCTTGGCAAATTTGTATTTCCATCAATTAAAACACCATTATGATTTACTAATTCATCTGGTTTAGTTAATTCACAATTTCCACCATTTTCAGATGCTAAATCCATAATAACTGATCCAGATTTCATTAAGTTAACCATACTAGTAGGTATTAGAACAGGTGCAGGCCTATTCGGAATTAACGCTGTTGTAATTACCAAATCAGATTTTGATATTCTTTCTTCCATCAACTTTTGCTGACGTTTTTTGTATTCTTCACTTGTTTCTTTAGCATATCCACCTGATCCTACACCATCATCGCTATCACTTTCTACTTCTATAAATTTTGCACCTAAACTTTCTACTTGTTCTTTTACTTCAGGTCTTACATCAAATGCTTCTACTTGTGCTCCAAGTCTTTTTGCAGTTGCAATTGCTTGTAGTCCAGCAACTCCTGCACCAATTACCAATGTTTTTGCTGGAGGAATTGTTCCAGCAGCTGTCATTAGTAACGGCATATATTTTTCAATATGATCTGCGCCAATTAACACAGCTTTGTATCCTGCAATATTTGCTTGGGAACTTAAAATATCCATTTTTTGCGCTAAAGTAGTTCTTGGAAGAAGATTCAATGAGAATGCAGAAACTTGCTTGTCTTTTAATTTTTTAACTAATGCAATATCTTTAATTGTTTGAAATAACGAGATTAGAAGAGAATTTGAGTTTAATAATCCGATTTCATCTTCTGTTGGTGTATTAACTTTCACAACTATAGCGCAACTAAATATTTCATTTCTATCAACTATTTTTGCACCAGCATCTACAAATGATTGATCTGAATAGTGCGAAGAATGACCTGCATCTTTTTCTACAAAGAAAGAATAACCTTTTTCTGTTAAATCTTTAACAGTAGAAGGAATGATAGCCACTCTTTTTTCAAGCGATTTTGTTTCTTTTAGTACACCAATATTCATAACAATGTTTTATGAGCGTAATATTAGGATAAATTATTAAATTTTACTATGGAATTATTTCCAAATATTGAACCTTTTAATACCTTCAATTTACCGGTATCTGATTTGCATACTATATATGTAGAAGAGTCAGGTAATAAAAATGGTAAACCAGTTATATTCTTACATGGTGGTCCTGGAGGGGGTGTCGATCCAAAATATAGAAGATACTTCGATCCTGAAAAGTGGCGCATTATTATGTTTGATCAACGTGGGTGCGGTAAAAGCACTCCCTTTGCAGAGTTAGAAGAAAATACTACTTGGGATTTAGTGAGCGATATTGAAAAAATTCGTAATCATCTTTCTATTGATCAATGGGTTGTGTTTGGGGGAAGCTGGGGAAGTACGTTATCATTAGCTTATAGCCAAACGCATCCTGATTCATGCAAGGGTCTGATTTTAAGAGGTATCTTTTTAGTGCGAAAAAAAGAATTAGATTGGTTTTATCAAGAAGGAGCTAATAATATTTTTCCAGATAGATGGGAATCTTTTTTAGAGCCTATCCCTGTTGAAAAAAGAGATAATTTAATGCAGGCTTATTATGAAATTTTAACCGGTGAAGATCATTCAAAAAAAATTGAAGCAGCGAAAGCATGGAGCACATGGGAAGGAAGCACTGTTAGACTATTGCAGGATGAAAATTTTATTTCTGATTTCTCAGACGATAAATTTGCTGAAGCATTTGCAAGGATTGAATGTCATTATTTTATGAATAATTGTTGGCTTGATTCTGATAATCATCTTATAGAGAACATGCATAAAATTAGACATATTCCTGGAGTAATTATTCATGGAAGGTACGATATTATTTGTCCAGTGATACAAGCATGGGATTTACACAAAGCATGGCCAGAAGCAGACTTGCATATCATTCCAGATGCTGGACATTCTATCTTTGAAGATGGAATAAAAAATAAGATTTTAGAGTATACTGATAGATTTTCTAATCTATAAGAATAGACTCAATAGACTGATTAAAGTCCCACCAAGAAAAACAGTTGGATTAGTAATATCGCTTGCAGCAACGACTAACCCTATAAAAGGCATAAATTTACTTGCATTGCTCATTTCACCAATTGCTAAAGATTGTTTACCAGATTTTACTTCGTCAACCTCTATGAGTTCTTCTAAGCTATTGTCAGATAAATCACTCTTTATTTCTTCTTGAGGAAAACGCAAAATAAATGAAACTTCTCTTTTTGATGGTGACATAATTTCAAATGATTCAATTGATTCATTAACTTTTAATGCAATCTGTGTAGACTCATCGCTATTGGCAACTTCAATCTTTCTTACAATTTTATTTAATGGTGTATTAGACAATTTTGTACTATCGCTTTTTGCATCATATATTGTCAGATAAAACCATTCGGATGAATACCAAGCTGTAACATTTTTTAAATCTATTTTTTTTGTTGATTTCAATTTTATGATTGTTCCATTATCTCTAGAATCAATATCTAATTGATTAATCTTATTATCTTGCGCGAATACAGAGGAAATTAAAAAGCAGGCTAATATTATTCTGAACATAGAAGAATTTATAACGTTTTTATGAGAATTATATTAGCTAATATTTTTGATAATAATGAATATATTATTTGTTTAGATTCTTTAAAATAACCTACAAATGAACAGTAAAGAAATTAGACAATCATTTATAAAATTTTTTGAAGATAAAGAACATCATCATGTTGAAAGTGCGCCTGTTCTTCCTCATGGTGATAAGTCTCTACTTTTTACAAATGCTGGAATGAACCAGTTTAAGTCAATTTTCCTTGGATCAGAAGATCCAAAACACTTACGAGTTGTGAACAGTCAAAAATGTATTAGAGTTAGCGGGAAGCATAATGATTTAGAAGAAGTAGGAAGAGATGGTTTTCATCACACATTTTTTGAAATGTTAGGGAATTGGTCTTTTGGAGATTATTATAAAAAAGAAGCAATTCAATGGTCTTGGGAATTATTTACGGATGTTTGGAAGTTAGATAAAGACCGTTTATGGGTTACCGTTTTTGAAGAAGATGATGAAGCATATAATTTGTGGGCTACAGAGACTGATATTGATAAAAATAGAATTGTAAAATCAGATGCGAAGGATAATTTCTGGGAAATGGCAGAAACCGGTCCTTGTGGTCCTTGCTCTGAAATCCATTATTATGTTGGAGATAAAGTTGACAATCAAGATGCAAGCCATGTGAACCATTCTTCTGATTACTGGGAATTATGGAATTTAGTCTTTATTCAAAACAATAGATTAAAAGATGGCACACTAGAAGATTTACCTAAAAAACATGTTGATACTGGAGCTGGATTAGAAAGAATTTGTTCTGTTCTTCAAGGTAAAAATTCGAATTACAAAACTGATTTATTTTCAGAAACTATATCAGCTTTAGAAAAAATATCGAAAACAAAATATACTGATAATGAAGTGACATATAATGTTATATGCGACCATATTAGAATGCTATCATTTGCTATAACTGATGGAGTATTGCCATCAAATGAAGGTAGAGGCTATGTTGTAAGAAGAGTTTTAAGAAGAGCATCTAAATTTGTAATGAATCTTGATATTAAAGAACCAATTTTATATAAATTAGTCCAATCAGTTGTTTCTACAATGTCTGACTCTTACCCTGAGCTCAAAGCAAAACAGGAACATGTAGAGCAGACAATACTGAATGAAGAAGAATCTTTTCTTCTTACTCTTGAAAGAGGTGTGATTCAATTTGAAAAGATTATAAAAAACTCTTCTAAAATTATAGATGGCGCTGATGCATTTAAGTTATATGATACTTATGGATTTCCTTTGGATTTAACAGAATTAATGGCAGAAGAAAAAGGAGTGAAAGTTGACAAAAAAGGCTTTGATGAAGCAATGCAAAAGCAGAAAGATCTCGCAAAAAGTAGTCAAAAATTTACCTTTGATAGAAGTAATGTTAAATGGATTTTAGAGAATGATGGAAGTCATTCAGAATTTATTGGTTATGATTCAGAAGAAAGTCAAAGCAAAATAATGAAGTGGGCAAATGAAGATGATCAGATTTTTGTTGTTTTAGACAAGACTCCTTTTTATGCAGAATCTGGAGGACAAGTTGGCGATTCAGGCTTCATACAAAACAAAGATTTTTCTTTAAATGTGCTTGATACACAAAAAAGCGGTGATTCTATCATTCATATTTGTGATTTACAAAAAGGCGCGCTAAGTGAAGACATGAATGTTGATTGTAAAATTGATGCTTCACGAAGAGAAGATATTAAATCGAACCATTCCGCCACACATTTATTACATCAAGCATTAAAAGATATTCTTGGTTCTCATATTAGTCAGGCAGGATCGCTTGTTGGTCCAAATTATTTAAGATTTGATTTTACGCATCCTAACAAGCTTGCTAAAAATGACATGGAAGCAATTGATTTACTTGTTAACGATAAGATTGTTGAAAATATACCAGTAACAACACAAATAAAAACTTTAGAAGAAGCAAAACAAGAAGGAGCCACTGCTTTATTTGGAGAGAAATATGGAGAAAAGGTTAGAGTGTTAACCATGGGTTCTTTTTCAAAAGAATTGTGTGGAGGAACGCATGTTTCATCTACTGGAGAAATTAGCAAATTTATGATCACCCAAGATAAGGCAATTGCAGCTGGGGTAAGAAGAGTACATGCTATTACAGGTCAATATGTTGATTCCTATATTAAAAGTGAAATGGATGTTACTAATCGTTTGAAAGAAGCTTCTGAAAAGAAGGAGCTTGAAAAAAAGAGCCAATCAGACTTGTTAAATGCCATTGATATTGATACAATTATTGAAAATCAACAGCAGTTAGATAATATTCCATTTATCAATGAAGAGGTTGTTTTGGAGTCAGCTGACGGTTTGAAAAAATTAAATAAAAAATTAAATAAAAAATTCAAATCAGGTATCGCAGTTTTTTCTACAGATATTAGTGGAAATAGGGCAATATCAGTAAGCATATCAAAAGATTTGATTGAGAAATCATTATCTGCTGGAAATCTAGCAAAATCTATCGCTGAAAAGCTAGGTGGTGGTGGAGGAGGTAAAGATGATTTTGCCATGGCTGGTACATCTTCAGGATTTTCTTTAGATGAGATTAAATCTGTCATTAATGAAACAATAAAAAAGGAATTGGGGAAAATTTAATGCAATCACAACAAAACAATAATTCCTATATCATTTACATCGAAAAAAATGAAAAGGTAATGGAAAAACTAACTCAATTCTGTATAGATAATGATATTGCTTCTGCTCAAGTTTCTGGAATAGGAGCAGTTAAAAATATTGATCTAGGTGTTTATGATATTGGCAAAAAAGACTATCATCATAAGCTGTTTGAAGAAATCCATGAATTGATTTCATTTCAAGGTAATATAGCATTAAAAGATGGAGAACCATTTGTGCATGCACATATTACAATTGGCAATCATGATATGGATGTATTTGGAGGCCATCTTTTTGAGATGGAAGTAGCAGCAGTTGGAGAATTCATTTTACACGTTTTTGATCAAGAGACACATAGAGAAATTGATGATGATATAGGATTAGCTACATTAAACTTATGCAAGATATAAAAGGGAATAACTATGAATAAATTAAAAGCACCAAAACCGGTTGGACCATACTCATTGTTTAGATACTTAAATGATGATTCACATTGGGTAACATGTGGGCAAATCCCTCTTGATCCTGAATCTGGAGAATTAAACAACGAAACTATAGAAAAAGAAGTAGAACAAGTATTTGATAATATTGAAGCAGTTTTGGCTGAGAATAATAAATCAATAAATGATGTGAAAAAGTTTA
>Ga0208261_1000729_pt1 | contig 12452 bp, 8 predicted proteins | sample Knorr_S7_td_DCM__FD_185595 | JGI IMG/M metagenome (GOLD analysis project Ga0208261, IMG submission 185595) | Marine microbial communities from Southern Atlantic Ocean transect - Knorr_S7_td_DCM_ad_131m_LV_B (SPAdes) (version 3) | ecosystem: Environmental > Aquatic > Marine > Oceanic | place...
AATGGAGCTGGATAAACGAATTAAAAAAATGCAATTAGATAAGACTGAAAAAGAATCCATTCTGTCTAGTATGCAGGAGGGCCTTTTAGCTTTAAATAAGAAAACAGAAATACTTTCAATAAATGATATAGCAGTAGATTATTTAAATATTAAAAAAGAGATTGCGGTTGGTACGGAGATCTCAACGCTAAGTAAGAATAAAAAGTTGTTATCTATTATAAAAAAGGTTTCAAAAAAGAACACAAGAATCCAACAAGAGATCGTAATCAAAGGAAATAAAAAAAGGCACTTCTTAATAAGTGGATCCCCTTTAAAAAGAGGTGGTAAAAAATCTGGTGTACTTATGTTGATCAATGATATAACACTTCAAAAACAGCTCGAAAGTGTTAGGCAAGATTTCGTTGCAAATGTCAGCCATGAATTAAAAACGCCCATCACATCTATAATCGGATATTTAGAATTAATTGATCAAGGGGAATTAAAAGATGAGCAAAAGAAACTATTTTTGAATAAAGTTTTTAATCATACAAATAGAATGAATGCCATAATTGATGATCTATTAAAACTATCTAAGATAGAATCACAAGAAGACGATAACTCAATCGAACTGAGACCTTCTCCATTATCGCAAATAATAGACGGATCTGTTGATGATCTAAACACCCTTACATCAAAAAATAATAATAAAATTCTAGTGGCTTGTAATGAATCAATAATGGTAAACGCAGACCCTCAGCTCTTAAGAGAAGCTATAATTAATTTACTAGAGAATGCTGTGAAATATGGGACGACAGGTACCGATATAAACATAAATGTTGATCAAACTGAAACTACAAATATACAAGTTATAAACGAAGGAGAGGTGATTCCCGATAAGCACAGGGATAGAATTTTTCAAAGGTTCTATAGAGTAGATAAATCTCGAGATAGAGAGGCAGGGGGGACCGGATTGGGTCTTGCAATTGTTAAACACATCAGCCTTGTCCATGGGGGGGAGGTTGGAGTTTCTTTTTCTGATAATAGCGAGACCTGTTTTACAATAAGCTTACCCATACTTTAACCTTGATAAACTTCTTAGTTTTGCAAATCAAAAAAGGGGACCATTATTGGTCCCCTTTTTAATAAGAGTAAAACAGTCCTTATATTATTCAGCCCAGGATGATCTCAATAGACAAACTGATGGGTCTTCTGAATTTGATACTAATATATATCCATTTTTATAGGCAAGACCTTCTGGCTCTCCAGTTGATTCACCATCTCCAGAGGTATAATCCACCATTTGTGTAATTGCGCCTGAGTCATATGTTGGGTTTGTAGGGTCTGTAATGTCGTACACTACAACAGCGCCAGCATCTTGAAGCGTCGCCATCACAAAAGATTTTCCACCTTCTTCTGCTATAACAACCTCTTCAGGCTCAATACCTTTTCTAGTGTCCTCCCATGCCCAATTGCTTGGAAGATCATCTGCAAGGTTTGCATAATATTGTGCACCAGGTGTTCCATCAGAGCCCATGATCGTTACTCCAATGGTCCCATCGTATTCCCCACCTGTACAAACCACAGTTCCATCACTGTTTACCCAAATACCATCTGGCTCATGTTCTGGATTGGTGAAAGCAACGCGGTTTTCTAATACGTCTGGTGGGTTTAATATCGAGAACCATCCCATCTCATTTGATTCTTGTAGGGTCATATAGACTGTTACGCCATCAGGTGCGATCTTGACACCTTCTGGTTCAGCTAAGTTCCCATTTGCACCAGTATGGCTGATCCGCATATCCTTCACTAGGCTAGCAGAACCTAGCCCACCACTTATGTCATAGATACTAACACCTGGGAAGCCTAGTGAGTCACATCCACCATCAACACCATCCTCATAGTCAAACTCATTTACAACAACTACAAATTGATTATCTACAGCAATATCTACAGCATCTGGGTTATATCCAAGTTCATATGGTCCAAACTTATTTTTTGTTGCTGCATCAATTAAATATAGTAGCCCCCTATCGCATGCACCCTTCGAAACAACAACAGCTAGTATACTTTCATCAACGCTTACATCAATTGAAGAGCACTCTGCATCCGGGTCATCGGTGATCTGAACACTTTCACCGCTCATTGAGAGGTCAGTAGGGCTGATCGTAATGAAGTCCACAGTATTCTGTTTAGAGTTAACAATAACTCCTTCTGTATCGCTGACAAATCTTACAAGCTCAGGTTGGGATTGGTCAGGATCACCTGTTGATTCAACATCAACTTTTACGATACTGAAGCTTTCCACAACTAATGTATCATTGTCAGCTTTATCGTCCTCGCAGCCAATAAAGAAAACCAGCGACCCCAAGATGACCAAGCCGAGGGTTTGATTAAGTTTATTACCCATTTATGTAATCCTTTTTTTCTTTTTCTAAAAATTCAATTCTAGCTGTAGTAAGAGCTGATCATCATCAACGCTAGGCTGATAGTTTCGATTCTGCTCAGCAGCTTTTGCTTCACTATCACCTGTTTTTTCATCAAGTATGTAATATTCAAGTTTCAGCTTTGCATAGCTCGTGATCTCATAGCCCAAGGCTAGAGTTATTAAAGTTCTATCCCAGGTCTGAGGGTCTTTTAGTAATGGGTAGAACCTTTCATCATCCAGATCATCATTATCAAATAATGCACTATCATACATTTCACCATAAGGGTTAAGAAAAGAATCACTCAACCTGTACGGGTCAACTCTTAATTCTCCGTATCTTATCAGACCAAAAATATTTTTAATAGATAAAACATTAAACTTTCTACTTCCCTCAATATAGAAACCATCTCTTGGAAGATATCCATCTTCTGAGAATATATATTCAGCACGGATCAAAGTACCAACAAGACTCATTTCCGCCCTTCCACCAAACCAGAAATGACCGATATTTGCATTTTCATTTAATACATCGTCGGCCTCGATATTTGCATAATAATCAAAATCATAATGCAGTCGTTTTTTCCAGTCCTCATCATCAATTAATTTTCCGAAATAGTACCACGCCTCAAGCTTGAGTGGGTTTAGAGAATAACTACTTCTTAGACCAAACTCCACGGTTTGCCCATCAAGTTTTTCCGCATCATCATAGACCATCATTCTAAACGATCTATCTTCAGCAGCATCATCATATCCAATAGGACGTTTTAATGAAATGGATCCACCAAAAGAGGCCTGCTTCAGCGTCTTTTCCATATCAAGATGATATTGTCTACCTTTCCAAAATGCTGTCCCAATGAGAGGGTACCCTTCTGTGTCTCTTTTTAACGCAATTCTGGGTCGGTTTTTTCCAAGCTCTATGCGATTATTACCTTTTACATACTTTAAAAAGTGCTTATCTGCATATGCTCCTTCATCATCAAAACGGAGACTAAAGTTGTAAGTAATATTATCTGTGTATAAGAGCTTGAAGTTGAGGACCGTCTTGTCTATCTGCGTGTATGGACTCCGCGTCTCGATCTTTTTTAAAAAATCATCCTCGTACCTTGCGCCACCTTTACCTTCAACGTCAATAAATTCTACTTCTGCTTTTCCAGAAACCTCAATCTCAATCCCAGATGGGATGTTTATACTCACACCGCCAGAACTTGATTCTGCATTACCATCCTGTGCGTGTAATAAGAATCCAAATAGAAAGAATATCTGAATTAAAGATCTATTCATAAATGTCACCTCAAATTATCTTTTATTAGTTGAAGTTGATCATTAGACAACTATTTAACACTCTCAGTATATCCTTGCACTGTTAGAAACGTGTTAGATAAAAGATTTAAAAATTAGAAAGTTCTAATTTTAAAATGTTCATCAAAGGAAGAAAAGAGCAGGCTATGCGAAAGGTGTTTTACCATGATAGTTTTATAGACCAGGTTTCAATAGCTGAGGATGAGATAAAAAGAAATTATGCATTAGCAGGAAGAACTTTTAAGGTCAATTATATTAACCTACCAGATATTTTAACTACAAAAAAAGTTATAGAATTAATGCAGGAAAATATTTCTTTGGATTCAATATATACAAGCCTCTGGGAAGGAGAGACACCTTCTAGGTCGATCGACTGGTTTGATAAAGAGTCTGATTTTATTCATGATCAACTATTTAATGAAGAGCTAGAAAAAGGAGCTCTCTTAGGGCCTTTTAAAACAGAGGCAAATAATTATCTTATCATGGAAGTGTTGAGCTGGACCGACCAGCCCCTTATCACAGATCATGATCGACAAACTCGTTGGAATGATGTGGATGAAAGGCTTACGGAAAAAATTGCGACCAAAAACTATATGGATTATGTAGAACAACTAATGTCTGGTAAGAAGATGGAGCTTTCCAAAGCCGTGTATAGTTCTTATGCGTCTTTAGCAGAGAGTTATTACCTAAAAGATGAAGAAGAAAAAAAGAAAGCATTAAACAAGGCCATTTGGGATGATGTTGAGCAAAAAGAATTGGATAATATTGATAGACATCCAGAGATCAACCCATCGGATATACTATTCACGTATGATAATAAAGAGTGGACCATAAAGGAGTTTAATGATCTTTTAAGATCTCACCCTCTGGTATTTAGAAAGAGGAAGATGAACAAACAAGAATTTAGTTCACAGCTCAAACTTGCAATGGCAGATGTTTTAAGAGATATGGAGATCACGAAAATCTGTTACTATAAAGATCTTGATAATGATTGGAGGGTCCTTTCAGATCGTGATCAATGGCATGATGCTTATGCGAGTAAGCGGTACATTGAAAAAAGATTTAGAAATGAAGGAGGGTCCCAGCAGGAATTACTTGAATTTTTTAATACAGTTATTGACTCCTTACAAGAAGTGCATTCCAAAAAAATAAAGATCAATATGGATGCGTTTGAGAATATAGATCTAACATCAACTGATATGGTTGTCAAGCATCAAGGATTACCATATCCCATAGTTGTACCTTCTTTCCCTATAATTACAACCGATGATCGATTAGATTATGGTTCAAAATTGGAGTAAATAATGCGTAAGATTTTTATTGCGATTTTATTTTCTATTGTGTGTTATGCCCAGAGTTATAGGGGTGCTGAACTAAGGGGACTAGAACCCGTGCTCTATGGAAAATTTGAAGCTAGAATAAAACCTGCTCAAGGCGATGGGATGCTCTCATCCTTTTTTACTTACAATGATAGCTGTTGTCAAACATCGCCATGGAATGAGATCGATATAGAACTTTTAGGTAGGTATGACCATGTCGTCGATTTTAATGTAATAACACAGAGCTCCGATCTTAGGCAACATTATGTTCCTTTCAACACACACCTAGACTTTCATACATATGGTTTTGAATGGACGCCCGATTATGTGGCATGGTTCATTGATGGTAATGAGGTCTATAGACAAACCGAAGAACACATTTCAGGACTAAGCTATCATCAGAAAATAATGATGAATATATGGAACCCCACATACGATGATTGGGTCGGAGTTTGGGATGAGCAGATCCTACCTCGATTTTCTTTTTATGATTATGTGAGCTATGCTTCATATACTCCTGGAGAGGGTGATGTTGGCACTGATTCAAACTTCACCTTTTTATGGAGAGACGATTTTAACTTTTTTGATTCCACGAGATGGGAAAAAAAAGATAATCACACTTGGGGTGGTAACCAATCCCTATTTGTTGAAGAGAACATAGAGTTCCAAGACGGTTACATGATCCTTTGTTTGACAACTATTGAAGGAACAGGTGTGGTAGACAATGCTGTCCCTGTTGCACTGTGGGCTAGACAAGACTATGACAATATAGAAATAAGGTTTTCAGAAGAATTAGACCCTGCTAGTGCACAAGAAACTTCAAATTATAGTATTGCTGGAGTTTCTTTTAATGAAGCAGTGATAAATGAAGATATGAGAACGGTCATATTAAGTATGGATACAGATTCCCTCAATGCAACTAGTATGGGTGTATTTAATATTTCAGATGATAATGATCCTCCGAATATCGTAGACTGGCAAGTCGTCTGGATATATAACCCCGTACCGTTAGAATACATCCTTGTGAATAATGGTGGGGATACAGATGGTCTATTTTTATCAGATCAGGTGTGGGGCCCGGATAAACAATACGGGCATGAGGGAGGCAATTATGAGGTTATTGATGATTCAATGGATATAGGTGGAACCTCAAATGATTCAGTGTACCGATCATCTTTAAACCGATTGGCATCATACAAGACAAGGCTTATTCCAGGGTTTTACAATATTAAGTTAATGTTTTCTGATAATCATTATTCTCAACCAGGAGATCGAATATTTGATGTTACTATTGAAGATAGTTTATGGATCGATGACCTTGATGTGATTGCTGAGGTTGGAGCCATGAGCGCACATGAAATTATATTAGAAAGAGTTGAGGTTTTTGACGGGGTACTAGATATGTATTTTTCGGCAGAGATATATGGTACAGGTTATAATTTTGCAGGGCCATTCTTAAATGGTCTTGAAATAGTGCTTGATGAAGCATTGCAAACCGTGTCTTCCATTCCTAGTCGAATCAATATTGGTAAACCATACCCCAACCCCTTCAATAATCAAATTAAAATCCCAATAGAAGTCACACAGCATAGTAGAGTGAAGATCGATATTATTGATGTGAGAGGCAGAGTTGTCGATACCGTAGTAGATCGTGAATTATCACTTGGAAAGCATGAATTTGAATGGAATAGTAATTTGCATGCCAGTGGCGTGTATATTTTTAGAGCAACGATAGATAAAACGAGTTACAATGAAAAAATATTATTACTTAAATAGATCAATAATTTTCTTTTTCTTCACCGTCGCTCTTATAGCTAAACCATATCGAGGTGGAGAATTAAGGACCCTAGATTCTTATAGGTTTGGGAGATATGAGGTCAGAATGAGATCAGCAGAAGGTAGTGGTGTCCTAAGCTCTTTTTTCACCTATAGAGATTTTTGGTCAGAAGGTTTAAATGGATCTCAGCACTGGAATGAAATTGATTGGGAATGGCTTGGATTATATGATGATAAGATCCAAACAAATCTTATTATACAAAACACATGGGATCTACCAGAGTTGGTTGATACAAATTCCGACCCGCATCAAGATTTTCATAATTATGCTATAGAATGGACCCCAGATCATGTAGCCTTCTTTATTGATGATGAGTTAGTACGGTTTGTGGATAATTTTTATGCTGATTCATTATACCATTATCAGAAGATAATGATGAATATATGGCAGCCCACATATGTAGACTGGGTAGGCGAGTTTGATTCCGAAATTTTACCAGTATACGCTTTCTATGATTGGGTCAAGTATTATGCCTACGTTCCTGGTTCTGGGAATGCTGGTACGGATAATAATTACATACTTTTATGGACTGATGAATTTGATTACTTCGACCCAATGCGCTGGGAGAGGGCAACCCACACCTTTGACAATAATAATGTGGATTTTATTGAAGCAAATGTGGTCTTTAATTATGGGTATATGATCCTTTGTATGACCACACCTGGTAACACGGGCTATAGTGGTGATCCTCTTTATGTTGAGGATAATATAATAACTTCTTTTTCGATCGGAAATGCCTATCCAAATCCATTTAATCATAATGTAACGATTCCTTTGAGCGTCAATAAAGCTGGTCTGATCTATTTTACATTATATGATATCAATGGAAAGGTCATTAAGAATGGTCAAAATAATTTTGATATTTCTGGGAATGTAAATTTTCATTGGGACGGTTTAGCCCATGATGGTAGACCTGTCTCAGCAGGGCCTTACTTTATCAAACTATCTGACAATATTTCATCTCAAACAAAAAAGATACTTTATCTAAAGTAATTTTAGAAAATATGATCAGATCTTTTTTGCTCATTCTTTTTTCCCTTTTTGCCTGCAGTGATTCTGGATCAAAAAATATATCAGATGAATCAATAATTCAAGATCTAGAATGGAGCGAGGTATGGTCGGATGAGTTTGATGGAGAATCCCTTGATGAGAACAAGTGGAATATTCTTCAATGGAGACCGGGTTGGGTGAATAATGAATTACAGGCTTACACTAGCAGGGATACAAACGTGTTTATAGATAATGGGAATCTTGTCTTAAAGGGTCTTATTGAACCTGGTTATTATGGTACAGATCACACTGGGACCGGATATAATGCTGATTACACATCTGGAAGGGTTAATACAGATGATAAGATTAATTGGACCTATGGTAGGTTTGATATTCGAGCAAAGCTCCCAAAAGGGAGAGGGTCTTGGCCTGCTATTTGGATGCTTGGAGAAAATATATCTACAGTTGGATGGCCAAACTGTGGAGAGATTGATATTATGGAGCATGTGGGCTTTGAAGAAGGAATGATCCATGGTTCAATTCATACAGAGGATTATAATCATAGTATAAATACTCAAAGGTCCGGTGCTAAATTCGTAAGTACGGCTACAGATTCTTTTCATACATATTCATTAGAGTGGGGTCCGACCTATCTTCGTTATTTAATAGATGACGAATCTTATTTTTTTGTATATAATGACAGTAATGGTGATGTGGGGAGGTGGCCTTTTAATGAGCCACAGTATCTTATATTGAACCTTGCAATTGGTGGTGACTGGGGAGGCGTAGAAGGCGTTGACCCAACTGCTTTTCCTATGAGAATGCTTGTAGATTATGTTAGGGTCTATAAAAGATCTGAAAACTTTGATGATGTGGATGTTACTTTTCAAGTGGATATGAAAAACGTAAATGTAAGCGGAACAGGCGTATGGCTCTCTGGAGGGAATATAAGTTCTGGTAGTCCTGGAGGGTTACAAATGTTCCCTGTTGAAAATACAAGCATCTGGCGAGCCAATTTGGCCTTACCACCTAACTCTGCCTTTACATATAAATTTAGGAACGGATACTACCCGGGATCATGGTCAAATGGTTGGGAGGTCATAAACGGCGATTGTGTTACAGGCCAATATGACGACAGATTTCTGAATGTCGGTAAGGTAGACTCATTATTAACAGCAGTTTGTTTTGGAGAGTGTTTAGAATGCGAATAATTATAATTTCAATCCTTTTTTTAAACTTACTTTTCTCCCAGGGTTTCCTACACGTCCAGGATGGACAGATCGTAGAAGGTAATGGTGAGCCTATATTGCTCAGGGGTTTTGGTCTGGGAGGTTGGCTAGTCCCTGAAGGATATATGTTGCACAACCAGGCCTGGATAGAAGGCTTTGAATCTCCAACAGAGATCGAAGAACATGTAGAGTCATTGATCGGTGCAGATCTGGCAGAAGATTTTTGGGAACTTTATAGGGATAATTATGTAGCGCAAGTAGATATTGACCAAATAGCAGAATGGGGTTTTAATCATATCAGAATTCCATTTCACTATAAGCAGTTTTATAATGAATCTGGTTCTGATACACCTATCGGTTATGAGATAATTGATGAATTGATAACCTGGTGTGAGCCATACAATATGTATATTATTTTAGATATGCATTGTGCCCCAGGGGGACAGAATGGTGGTCCTATCAGTGATAGTGATGGAACGGCACGCTTGTGGCTAGAGGAAGAGAATAAGGCCCTTGCCATTCAGATATGGCGTGAAATAGCTGATTATTATTCTGAAGAAACCCTAATAGGTGGATATGACCTCATCAATGAGCCCGTATTGCCAAATGGAGTTAGCCTGGAAGAATTCAAGCAATTATATATTGATATAACTAATGCCATAAGAGAGGTTGATAATAATCATATCGTTTATATTGAAGGTAACTGGTATGGCACAGACTTTTCAGGTCTTACACCACCATGGGATGATAATATGTCATACTCATTTCATAAGTACTGGGGAGAGACGTCCCTTGGAACGATTCAGTCCTATATCAGCATGAGTAACCAATATGATATTCCACTTTGGATGGGGGAATCTGGTGAGAATTCTAATCAGTGGTATTACGAGGTGTTTGGTCTGTTGGAAGATAATAATATTGGCTGGAATTTCTGGACACATAAGAAAGTAGAAAAGATATCAAGTCCTTTTTCTGCTATTGTCACAGACCAGTACCAGACGTTGATCAATTATTGGAGCGGTAATGGTTCTCAGCCTTCTTCAGCTTATGCAGAGGCCGCACTCATTAGTTTTGCTAATAGTTTAAAGCTTGAGAATTGTATTTCTAGGCCCGGGGTTATAGCTTCATTGACCGATCCTGAATTTGGAGAGGTCTCCAAGCCCTATTCAAATCACAGTATTCCGGGAATCATTCCCGCAGCGGAATATGATATTGGTGCATGGGGCTTGTCATATACAGACAGTGACTATTACAATAATGGTGATGGTAACTATAATGATGGATGGTCATTTAGAAATGATGGGGTTGACATAGAAGCCAATGGTGATGATGGTGGGGTACCGTATACTGTAGGGTGGACAGATGCTGGAGAGTGGTTAGGGTATACTATACAGGATGTAACACCAGGTACCTATGATATTAAGATCAGGGTCGCAGCCCAAAATTCTGGTGGTATGTTTTTTGTGCAATTGAATGGGACCAATCTGGCCGTTGTAGATGTTCCAGGTACTGGCGGATGGTATAATTGGCAGAATGTGGTCATCCCAGACGTTGAGGTTTCAAGCGGTGAGCAATTCTTTAAGATACAGATCGTTCAGGCAGGTTTTAATATAGCAAGAATTAAATTTGAATCGTTAGTTTCAGTAGAGGATGAACCAATTATTGTTAAAGGGTTTCAACTTGGTAATGCCTACCCTAACCCATTCAATCCTAATGTACGCCTATCACTTAACATAAGTAAAAAAGGGGAACATATAGGTACGATACATAGTTTAGATGGTAAGATCGTAAAGGAGTTCAATTATGGTGTCTTGGAATCTGGAGATCATGTTGTTAAGTGGGATGGTTTAGATAATTATGGAGTCCCGGTTCACAGTGGAGTATATTTCTTTAAACTGACAGATCAACAAATAAGTCAAAGTAGAAAGCTTTTACTGGTAAGATAGGTCATTCAGTTTTATCAGTGTTCTATCTTTAGGAAGAAGAATATTTGAATTCAATGAGGAAAAATGATTCAATTGCATATAGATAAGTAAAATAAATAACTTTGGTCAATATTACTTTCTTTTAACAGACCAGAAATAATTAAAGGATACAATGATAAACGTGAAATACAAAATATATTTTCTAATTCTAAGCTTCATGATGTTTTCAGGCTGTGATCTTGGTGACAAAAATAATGAACCTTTGTCTGATGCTGAGTTAATACAAATGATCATTGATGCCAGTAAGTTGGAAATAGACATGGATGACCTCCCTGAGCAATCGCTAGAATACATCAATAATGATATTTCATATGATGAAATTGCATCTCGTGTAGCATCTGGTCTAGGATTTGAGGTGGAATTAGTTGGTAATGGTTACAGATCTGGTGATCGCAATGAGTTCTACTTCAATCTTGAAGGAAGAAAGCTTGACCCCAATGACTGGGGAAATAAACGATCTGAAGGGGATAGACAAGATAAAGAAGATTGGCAATGTTTTGACCTTATATATCCTGTTACATTTGAAATGCCTGATGGCTCAACCATCATAGTGGAGACTGACGATGAAGAAGGTTGGTTAGAGATCAAGATATGGTATGATGACAACCAAGAAACAGAAGAAAGGCCTTCCATCCAATTTCCTGTGGTCATCTTTTTTGATGATGAATATAATACGATTAATAGTAATGAAGAATTACGAGAAGCTTATGCTGAATGTCGTCCTGAAAGAAGGAGAAGCTGGGAAGATAGAGATCAAGAACAAGAATGTTTTACTCTGGTCTACCCTGTGTCTTTCACTATGCCTGATGGCTCAACGATCACGGTAGAGAATGATGATGAGGATGGCTGGAATGAATTAAAAACTTGGTATGATGACAATCCAGGCTATGAAGAGGTCATGCCAGAATTTCAATATCCTGTTGATATCTTATATTGGACAGAAGATGGCGAATCAACTTTGAGCATAAATAATCAAGAAGAAATGGAAGCTGCAAAAAATGAATGCAGGGAAGAATGGGAAAACGATGAATATGATGAAGACTGTTTTGAGTTAGTGCTGCCGGTTACATATCTAATGCCTGATGGCTCAACGATCACAGTTGAAAGTGAAGAAGGATACATTGAATTGAGAAACTGGTATGAAGAGAATGGAGTTGAAGACGATGGAGCAGAGCCCACGCTTGAATACCCCGTAGATATTCTATATGAGACAGAAGATGGTGATATGACCATAACCATTAATGACGGAGGAGAGTTAGAAGAAGCATATGCAGAATGTTATGGGGATGACGATCGACCCTAAAACTATTAATAATTCTAAATGTTTAACTGTAATAAGGTCCTGATAGGTTCAGGACCTTATTTTTTGGAGGTGGCTTAAAATGAAAC
>Ga0208261_1000735_pt1 | contig 12384 bp, 9 predicted proteins | sample Knorr_S7_td_DCM__FD_185595 | JGI IMG/M metagenome (GOLD analysis project Ga0208261, IMG submission 185595) | Marine microbial communities from Southern Atlantic Ocean transect - Knorr_S7_td_DCM_ad_131m_LV_B (SPAdes) (version 3) | ecosystem: Environmental > Aquatic > Marine > Oceanic | place...
AGCCGCCGCTGATCATTACTGCAATGAACTTATATCGGTAGACATTCACACCTTGAGATTCGCCTGCCCATGGGTCTTCACCGCTGATTCGAACTCGAAGGCCGAAACGGGTTCTCCACAATACCCATGCAGAGAGTGGGACTAAAAGCAAGGCGACGATCGTCGCCCAAGAAGTTTGGGTAAGTACCCCTCTAAGTACATTTCCTGTATCACTTAGTATCGGGATGTCCTTGTCTCCTAACCACTTTAAGAAGTTCGGGGTGTCATAGCCACCAGCGAGGAAAGGCATTGTGAACTTATCGACGCTCTCAACTCTTGGAGATTGAGTGACGGACCCTCCCTGATAGCCAGTGAAGATCTCAGAAGATAAAAAGCGCGCAGCAAATGGTCCAAGGATGTTAATAGCTACTCCTGAAATAATATGGTCAACTCCAAATCCCACTGTTGCTATAGCGTGGATGAGGCCTCCAATTGCACCTCCAATAATTCCAATTAAGATTCCCGTGTATGGGCCGAAGTTAAATGCCCCCCAAGCTCCGAACCAAGTTCCAAGTATCATCATGCCCTCTAGGCCGATATTTATAATTCCTGCTCTTTCTGCGAAGAGCCCCCCAAGTCCAGCTAAGAGGATAGGGATGCTCCATTTAAGCGCTGTTTGAGAAGTGGTCATTGCAGTCAGATGACTCGTCTCGTTTTGCCCTAATTCTTGTACGAGTGTTAAAACAAGAATTCCAAGGGTTGCGAAAGAAGCCCACCTCGCCCATGTAGGAAGCCGTCGGATCTGGTTCAAGATCATTGTGTCTCTCCCTCAAGCAGAGCGGAGGCAAGTCTGGCTTCTTCTCGAATTCTGAATCGTTGAACGACTTCGTATGCAATAACCGCCGCAAGCAGGATAATCCCTTGCATGATAAAGACAATTTCTCGAGATGCTGAACCGGTTACTTGAAGGACACCTGAAGCAGTGTCTAGAAAAGCAAAAAGAAGGGCGCCTATTGCTATGCCACCAGGATGATTTCTTCCGAGAAGGGCAACTGCAATCCCAGCGAATCCTAACCCCCCAACAAAGTTCGGGTTGAACCTCCCGAGTTTGGCAATCTCAGCCATTCCCACCAATCCTGCAACTACCCCAGAGAGCACCATTGCACCAAGAACCATTTTTTTGTCAGATACACCCCCAACACGGGCAGCGAAAGGATTAATTCCCGATGCTCTGAGATCAAATCCAAATCTCGTTCTATTAATCAAAATGTGGTAGAGAATCCCCACAGCTACAGCAACTAAAAATACTCCAGTCAGTTCCTTGCCTTTTCCAATTTCACGTGTGAAAAGTTCAAGCCAGCTATTGATATTTGGAATGAGCCCTGATTCATCAATAGGTTCTGTGCCAACCCCAAGATTCGTTGCAGTAGCATCAACCGATCCACCAGCCTGCCACTCTCGAACAAGCCAGGCAATCAGCCCAGAAATCGCTATAGCGTTTAGCATGATAGTAGATATAACTTCATTCACACCTCGAGTTACTTTAAGAACTCCAGCAACTCCTGAATATGCTCCACCCACCAGCATTGCTACCAATAAGATCAGGCCGACATGGAGAACCCCGGGTAACGAGACTGAGGCACCGACATATGCTGCGACAATTGCCGCCAACCGGTATTGACCTTCGACTCCTATATTGAAGAGATTCATTCGAAAGCCAATAGCTGCGGCTACTCCAGAAATATACAACGGAGTAGCCCGGTTAAGAATATCTACTTGAATTTCCAGCCTGCTGCCATATTCAAACATGTCTCCATAAGCGGTGAAAGGGTTACTTCCGGCGATGAGGAGAAATACGGAGGAGGCAATGGTTGCGAAAACAACTGCTGCGAGCGGCGCTGCCAAGGCAAGCATTATTCGGCGAACGGTTTCGTTCTTCATTCAGCGCTCTCTTCAGTAGTTGCGCCAGTCATGTATGCGCCTAGGCTCCTCGGGGTGATTTCTGAAGGGTCGAGCTGTGCAACAATTTGGCCCCGAAACATTACGACTATTCGATCGGACAAGCCAATAAGTTCATCAAGGTCAGCAGAAATTAATAGAGTAGCTAATCCTTGAGATCGTGCTTGGCGTATTTGTTCCCACACTGATGCTTGGGCACCGACGTCTATGCCGCGAGTTGGATGAGAAGCCACCAGAACTGATGGTTCTGATACCATCTCACGACCCACTATTAGTTTCTGTTGATTCCCACCTGATAGTGCATGGGCGGACACCTCAACGTTCGGAGTTCGCACATCAAATTCACTTCGTATGCGCTCGGTTTGCGAGCGGGATCCTTCTCTATCAATGAACCATTGGTTCCATCCTCTAGAGAAAGGTCTTACGGTTTGGTGCCCCAGCGCAGCATTCTCCCATAGTGGAGCTGTTAGGAGCAAGCCTTCCTCTTGCCTGTCTTGGGGGATGTATCCTAAACCGTTTTCGCGGCGTGATCGAACAGAGGCGCTAGTAATATCTCTACCAGTCATATGGACGCTACCAGCATCTATCCTTTGGGTGCCTAAGATCGCTCCTACCAGTTCGTGTTGGCCATTGCCTTCGACGCCGGCTATTCCCAAGATCTCACCCTGTCGTACCTCTAACGAAACCGCATCTACTATTGGTCGTTCGTCTTCGTCAAGCACAGTCACATTGTTGAGTTTTATACCAATCTCCTCACTAATCTTCGAATCAGTGATCAGCGGCTTTGGAAGCTCTGAACCCACCATTAATTCTGCGAGGTCAGTAGCTGAAACCTCAGATGGTTTGACAGTCGCAACGGTTCTTCCTTGCCGAAGAACCGTGATCGTGTCAGCAATCTCTAGAACTTCTTCGAGCTTATGGTCGATAAAAATGATGGTTGCGCCATTAGCTTTAAGCTCTCTCATGTTCCGGAAAAGCTCTTCAACTTCCTGAGGGACAAGAACAGCAGTTGGCTCATCAAAAATTAAAATTTTTGCGCCCCTAAAAAGCACTTTAATGATTTCTACTCGTTGTCGTTCACCAACTTCTAGGCTCTCAACCAAGTCGTATGGGTCAACTGTAAGTCCGTAAGCTCTCCCAACTTCATCAAGGTGCTCACTTGCAGAATCAAAATCGATTAACCCGCCCTTTTGTATTGGCTCTGCGCCAAGAATGACGTTTTCGAGAACTGTTAATTGGTTCGCAAGCATGAAGTGCTGATGCACCATTCCTATCCCTGCTTCAATAGCTTCATTTGGCGACTGGAAGGTCCGTCGCTCGCCAAAAAGATTCATTGTTCCTTCGTCAGGAGGCTGCATGCCATAAAGGATCTTCATCAGCGTTGATTTACCAGCCCCGTTTTCACCGCAGACGGCATGAATTTCACCTTCCTCCACAGTGAGATTCACGTTGTCGTTCGCGAGAACTCCTGGGAAGCTTTTCGTTATTCCGATGAGTTCTATAGCCGGTTCCAAGACTTCTCCTTGTATATGCAACGAGTGAGGCTGGTATCCCACACCCTACCTAGTTTTACAACCGTGGTGAAGGACCAGCCTCACTCGTTATGAGTTTTTTCTAGTTGCTAACTCAATTACTCCATTGAGTCTGGAACTGAAATATTCCCTGCAACGATGTCAGCTTTGAAAGCTTCTAGTTCGTCGACAATATCATCAAGGTATCCGCCTGATGTCGAGTATCCGACGCCATCGTCACTTAGGCCGAATGCTGTTTGGCCTGCTTGGAATGTTCCATCGATGTGACTTTGGATAGCGAGGAAGACTGCATTGTCAACTCTCTTGAGCATAGAAGTCAGGACATATTCTCTGACAGCTTCATCAACCGTGTTGTACTGGTCAGAGTCAACTCCGATACCCCATACTTTCGAGCCTGAGCTTTCGCTTACTTCCATTGCGGCTTCAAATAGGCCGGCTCCGGATCCTCCAGCTGCGTGGTACACAATATCTGCACCATCTGAGTACATGGCTAGAGCAATCTCTTTGGCGCGGTCTGGGGCGTTAAACCCATCAAAATCTGGGAACTCCGTGATGTACTGGGAGATGATATTGATGTCTGGATTAACAGCTTTCACTCCGGCGGTGAATCCAGCTTCAAACTTCTCAATTAAGCCAAAGCAACATACACCTCCGATGAAGCCAACGGTTCCTGTCTCTGTCTTCAAAGCGGCAGCAGCACCGACGAGGAATGACCCCTCATGCTCAGCAAAAGTTAGACCTGCTGCGTTATCCGCAATTGGCCCTCCAGCTTCAAAGTCCATCATTGCGTCATCGATGACGGCAAAGTTTGTACCTGGATTATTTGCTGCGACAGTTGCTGCATCGCCAGCGAACAAGAACCCTACAGCTATGACAATTGGGTTGTTGTCAGCTTGTAGCTGAAGTAACTCAGCACGATTTGATCCATCGTCATTTGGTGATGATTCGCTAAATGCTATTCCGAGTACAGACTTAGCACATTCAATGCCAGCTGCTGCGGAGTCATTAAACGACTGATCTCCACGCCCACCGATATCGAAAACAAGCCCTGCGGTTACACCGTCTCCGTTGTTGTCTCCATCTGGACATGCTGCCGCCTGTCCGGCATCTTGGTTAACCCCGCTACCTCCGCAAGCGCCAACAAAGAGCCCTAAGACTGCCACAAGGGTGGCAATCAACTTAAAATTTTTACGCATTATTCCCCTCCACTTGGTGAATATTGTCGGAAGATTTCCCGACTCGGATGAAACACTAGTCGGAACATTCGCTACGCGCTCATTAAATGGACAAATATGAGGAAAATAAACTTCGAAAGTTAATTATTCTCAGTTTTTTCAGAGATTCTTCTGAAATTCACTATCTTTCTTCTCTGCGGTACGCCTGACCTAGAGCAGCTGGCGCAGAAGAAGGCCGGTTTCTGGCCCGAATAGAAATGGCAATAAGAACGCCGATGGTGAGGACATATGGGATCATAGAAAGAAGAATCGGAGAAAAATCGACACCAAATGTTTGTAATCTGGTCTTCAAAGCTAGTAGCCCGCCGAAAAGAAGCGCTCCAATGGCGCACCTACCTGGACGCCATGCACCAAAGATAACCAACGCTACTGCTATCCAGCCTCTTCCAGCTGTAACTCCTTCAGTCCACTGAGGAGTTAGGCTCAGAGTTAAATAAGCACCAGATGCTCCTGCTAGAGCGCCACCCATGGCGACAGCACCTAGACGGAGTTGAACTACTGAATGGCCTGAAGCATCAACGGTTGAAGCAGATTCGCCAGCCCCTCTAAGGGCTAATCCGGTTCGAGTTCTGGTAAGAACAAAAGATGTTGCAATTCCACACACAACAGCGAAATAAACAATCGGAGATTGAGTGAACAGAATCGGCCCGACCCACGGAATATCCGATAGGAAACCCCAATCGACCGGTGCAAGAACTGCTCCAGGGGGCCTTCCTACAGCATTCTTACCCACATATGCTGACATCCCAAGGCCGAGAATGGTTAGCGATAGTCCTGAAACTACTTGTTCTGCTCCAAGAATAACAGTAAATAGTCCATGGATGAGAGCGAATAATGCACCAACCAGCATGGCTACAATAAGCCCCAGCCACGCATTTTCGGTTTCGAGAGCGACCATAAATCCTGTTACAGCTCCCATAGCCATCATCCCCTCGACTCCGAGATTAAGAATGCCAGCTTTTTCTGAAATGAGCTCACCAAGGGCGGCAAGATACAACAAGGCTCCAAAGGAAACAGCGGCAGTTAGTAGCCCGATCATTGATGCTTCACTCACTGAGGCCCTCCTTGCCTACCTGTTTCTCTTTCTGGACACGCTTCAGGCTGTACCGACTGAATACGCCAGCTCCGATTGCGCCAAAGAGAATGAGGGCTTGAAGGATCGTAGAAACAGATGATGAAACCCCCATTGTCTGGATGCTAAGCCCTCCAACTTGCACTGCGCCAAAAAGCAGGGCCACCGCTGCGACCCCTGATGGCCTCATAAGGGCAAGTGCTGCAACAATGATTCCCGCGAATCCATATCCTGCTGATATTCCTTCTACAATGCGATCCGCATTACCAGACAGTTCTATTCCTCCAGCAAGTCCCGCAATCCCTCCACTTAGAACTAAAACAGTCATGATCTTACGCTTCAAAGAAATTCCTGCATACCTAGCTGTTTCACCAGATGACCCAGCTACTCGAAGCTCATACCCCCATGCCGTTCTGCTTGCTACCAGGCCGAAAAGAGCAATAACCACCAGAGCAATGACCGCTCCCCAATGCGCCCGTTCGAATAGACCTGGTAGGCGGGCCTCACCCGGTAGCATCGGAGCTAAGGGAAATCCTTTAGAATCAGGATCTTTCCATGGTCCATGAATAAGCCACTGAAGCAATCGCAGCGCAACCTCATTCAACATCAGTGTGGTAATGATTTCATTGACACCTATTTGTGCTCGGGCGACGGCTGGGCCTAAACCGAGTAAAGCACCACCAAGGATCGAAGCGAGGAGCATGATAGTAATTAGAAGGGGGCTAGGCCAACCTTCACCGATTCGCGCCATCCAAGCAGCCATCATAGCTCCAGCGAGGATTTGTCCCTCAGCGCCGATATTCCAAAGTCCCATGCTCCCTGCCACAGCAACCGCTAATCCTGCAAGCCCGAGAGGTACCGCACGATTTAAAGTTATGGACCACGATTTCGGACTACCCACCGAGGAATCAAACATGCGCTCATACACTGCCATAGGGTCATGTCCAGAAAGAACCAGCAGGAGAATCCCGATTGCAAGAGCTGAGACAAGGCCGATAAGAAAGGCCAATGGCTGACCACCTTTGACCGCTTGCTCTCTTCGAACTAGAACAAGGCGCCCCATCAGATTTGCACCTCTCCAGCCATAGCTGCTCCAATGTCATGACGCTCCGAATTCACCGGATCAAATTCTCCGACTATCTTCCCGCTGTGCATAACAAGTAAACGATCCGAAAGTGTAAGGAGCTCGTCAAGGTCTTCAGAGATAAGAAGAACGGCGACCCCGGCGCCACGCTCTGCTACCAAGAGGTCTTGAATGGCCTTTACTCCTTGGACATCTAATCCACGTGTAGGTTGCGCTGCAACTAAGACCTTAGGCTCCCCACTTAATTCCCTTCCTACTAAAAGACGTTGAAGATTTCCGCCTGAAAGACCAGCTATCGGTTCGTTCAAGGGTCCAGTTCGAACGCCAAACTTATCTACAATGTCCTGACAATGTATCGACATCTTATCGTCAATCAACAATGGGCCCTGGCGCAGTTGCTTGTAGTTTCGCAGGATAGCATTCTCAACGACACTGAGCCGAGGGGCTAGGCCAACACCAAGGCGGTCTTCAGGAACGTACCCAAGTCCCGCCCGAAATCTTTCCACCGGAAGAGCATGACTTAGATCGCTACCATTAATTTTTACCGTGCCGGATTTAATAGGTCTAAGTCCGGCAATAGCTTGGGCCATCTCTCGTTGTCCATTTCCTGATACCCCAGCAATGCCAACAATTTCTCCACTGTGAACATCTAGATTGAAATCATGAACAGCGGAAAGATGCCTGTCGTCCAACGCCTCAAGTCCTCGAACTTCAAGCAAGGAAGGCCCTCTTTCGCGATCAGGGGGCCTGTTAGTTGTTACTGGGGATGAGCCAACCATAAGACCAGCTAGTTGAGAAGTCTCTGTATCATCAACATTTAATGAGGCCGCAACAGTTTTTCCATCTCGAAGGACTGTAGCTTCATCAGAAAATTCTTTTACTTCATGTAGCTTATGGCTAATGAAAATAATTGATCTGCCGGCGTTGGCCATCTCGCGTAGAACACCGCCTAGCTCATCTGCTTCTCCTGGTGTTAATACCGCAGTGGGTTCGTCCATGATGAGTATCTGAGCGTTACGCCAAAGAGTCTTAAGGATCTCAACTCGCTGTCGTTCGCCCATAGACAACTGCCAGACTGGTCGTGATGGGTCTATATTTAGGCCAAATTGCTGAGCCAGTGCCTCAACCTTTGATTCAATAGACCCCTTTCGGATAATGCGCTCTGAAGCACCAAGCACAATATTTTCTGCGACAGTAAAAGAAGGGACGAGCCGAAATTCTTGATGAACCATCCCAATTCCAGCAGCAAGGGCATCAGACGGTGACCTAAACCAATACTGAGATCCGCCTATTCGTATTTCTCCTTCATCCGGTCGATACATACCCGCTAGAACATTCATCAGGGTGGACTTACCGGCACCATTTTCTCCTAATACAGCATGAATTGTCCCTTGTTTAACTTGAAGTGACGCTCCGGCATTCGCGACAACTCCAGGAAAACGTTTCCATATGTCGGATAGATCTACAGCTAGAGGAGTGCTCATAAATTAATTCTTACCTTAGACGCGGCGACGGTACCAGCGGTTAGTTCCGCTGGTACCGTCAATCACGTCAGATTTTTTATCAGCCTGTAGAGCCGATGACACCTTCAACAAAGGTGGTCATTCCAAGCATGTCGCCGTCACTCATGGTCTCACCAGCAGCAACAAGAACGCTTCCATCTTGAGCATTGATTGGACCTGCAAACGGATGGAAAGAGCCATCTTCAATCGCTGCTTTCTTTTCAGCGACTAGATCCTTAATCTCTCCAGATACATCGTCAGCAATTGGGGCTAGGTCAACCACTCCGTCGGCCATTGATCCCCACCAAGCTCCACCAGAGTAGGTGCCGTCTGCAGCCTCATTGATGATTTGGGTATACCGATCACACCAGTCCCATACAGGAGCAGTGAGGAACGCATTTGGAGCAAACGCACTCATATCTGAGTTGTATGAAACCCAGCGGATTCCAGCAGCTTCTGCTCGTTCACCAGCAGCTGTTGAGTCTTGGTGCATAGCGATAACGTCAGCTCCAGCATCGATTAATGCTTGAGCAGAGTCGCCTTCAACGGCTGGGTCAAACCAAGTGCTTGTCCAAACTACTTCTACAGTTGCATCAGGGTTAACGCTTCGAACACCGAGTGTGAAGGCATTGATTCCTCTGATTACCTCAGGAATTGGGAAGGCGGCAACATAGCCAATCTGTCCGGAGCTAGTTGCAGAACCAGCAACGATGCCTGAGAGATATCGAGGTTCGTACATTCGGCCAAACGTGTTACCGAAGTTAGATCCGTTGTTCTTGTAACCAGATACATGGTCAAAAACAACATCGGGGTATTCGGCTGCTAAAGCTTCCATGTCATCCATATAACCAAATGAGGTTCCAATAATTACGTTGTAGCCTTGGTCAATGAAATCTCTTGAGTAGTTGGCAAAGTCAGCAGTTCCTTCAGGTACTGATTCAACATACGATGTCGTTGCACCGGTTGCTTCTTCAGCACAGCTTCGGCCTTGGTCGTGTGCATATGTCCAGCCAGCATCCCCTGGTGGCCCAACATAGATAAACGCCGCTTTAACGTCACTGCTACCATCATCGTCATCGCCGCATCCCGTGCCGAGAGCAGCGAACATGCCAACCATCGCAAGAAGAGCGACAATTAGCTTCCATTTTTTAAACATTTTCCCTCCAGATTGAAAAATTAAATTATCACAAACCGTTGTGCCGGTTTCACGACACGCTAGTCGCCATTGTCACCTCGTGCTTGATTCAAACCAACAATCAGTAAAATTTTTTATTTTGGAAACAATTTAGTAAGTAGGCGACTTGACAAGATAATAATCATCATTATTATTACGATAGGGTTAGGGGGAAGATTTTGGCTTCAACAACGGAGAATAACCTTATAGAGGCTGCCGCCGAAGTTTTTGCCGAGCGCGGCTACGACGGGGCAGGTGTAGCAGAAATTGCCCGCCGCGCTGGAGTGACCACAGGGGCAATCTATAGCCGTTATCGAGGGAAGGCAGAGCTCCTTTTTGAAGCTCTGGACTACGCTTTAGAAAATCATTTAGATGGCATCCTTGCTAGCTCGCATCAAAATTCACCAGCCGATATTCTCTCTAGCCTCGGGTCAAGTCTTCTAAACAACCATGGAGACCAAGATGCTTTGCTTCTTGAAGCAATAGTCGCAAGCAGGCGAGATTCAGAATTATCAGAAATGCTTAGACGTAGATTTGAGGACCAGGGAATGCGACTCGCAAAAATAATCGAAGAAGCCAAGAGCGACGGCCTCTTTGATCCCACTATTGATACAAAGGCCATTGTGACCTTCGCCCTATCAATTAACCTCGGGTTTGCCATCTTTCGAACAATGGATACACCCATACCCGAATCACACGAATGGCAAGTAGTCATCGACCGTGTTATCTCATCAGCGCTACCAGCCCAATAGGAGGACTTTATGTCAACAGCAGAAATCCAACGAACTGATCAAGAAATTCTCGACAGAGCCGCACAAGACGATATAGATGCAATAGCAGCTTATAATCCAGACCCTGACGCAGTCTTACATGAAGTACAAGATCAGGCTGACGCACTCTTCACTTGGGACTATGAGAAAGGCAGCCGCCCTCGTCTCGACAAACTTTACGAAAAAGCTAAAGTTTCACAATGGAACGCCCAGACTGACCTCGACTGGTCAATTGAAGTCGACCCACTAAAAGCATTTAGTATCTTCACTGAGTCTTCCAATGTAAATACAAGCCACTGGACTGAGCATCCAGATTCTCCAGCAAAAAATTGGGGCGATAAGGAATGGGACCAGTTCAGTATCGAATCTTTCGCATGGCGACTATCTCAATTCTTACATGGAGAACAAGGAGCATTGCTTTGCACTGCAAAAATAGTCGAAACAGTTCCATGGGTTGATGCAAAATACTACGCCGCCACTCAGGTGGTTGATGAAGCTCGACATGTTGAGGTATTCAACAAATACATTGATGAAAAAATCGGAGTCAGATACCCAGTAAATCCTCACCTCCAGCTTCTTATCGACGACATTATTAACGACAGTCGATGGGATATGACCTATCTCGGAATGCAGATAATGGTTGAAGGTCTAGCCCTTGCAGCATTTGGTCTAATGCATCAGGTGACAACTGAGCCGCTGTTAAAGAAACTATTAAGATACGTAATGGCCGATGAAGCTCGCCATGTAGCATTTGGAGTTCTAAGTCTCCAAGAGGTCTATCAAGATATGACAGCTCAGGAAGTAAGAGAACGACAAGAGTTCGCTTTTGAGGCAGGTATTAGGATGCGGGACAGGCTTCTTCAGCAAGAAGTATGGGACAGGATGGGCTGCGACGTCAAACATGCTGTGAAACATGGACTCGATATCCCTGACGAAGATCAAATATTTAGTCAGCTATTATTCTCCAAAATTGTGCCGAACTGTCGCAAACTTGGACTACTCGATGCTGGAGACGGATGGCTCAGAGATAGATTTACAGAAATAGGAGTCATTGAACTTGAGCATCTAGAAGACACCGGAGAAGAATACGATGCGTTCACACTTGACGAGAACACCCCAATACCTGCTGCACATTAAATATCGTTTAACAGCAAACCGAAACCCAAACAGTTAAAAATCCACAACAGGGAAACCTGAAAGAGGGTAGGCCGCGAGTCTTGGCTCTATTTACATCTAAGCTGTAACAGTTTTCATCTGTTTAGCTTAAGTTAAACAGGTACTTAACTCGCTTATGAATTACGTCCCAAGTTCGGCTTGCGGCCATGATTAGCCTTTTTTCGCCGAGCGTTGGCCTTTTTCTTCTGTGTTCTCTTTGACATAAACCCTCCGGTTTCTTCATCTACCATACAAGAAGCTTTAGCAACTCACGACTACTGGCGGTAGCCTTCGAGGACTATGGAAAAATTCGGATTTGTAGGATTACCTAACGCAGGGAAATCCTCACTTTACAATGCACTAACCGGTGGATCAGCTCTCGCTGCGCCATACGCATTCGCTACAACTGACCCAAACGTCGGAGTAGCTAAAGTTTCCGATCACCGCCTCAAACTCCTTTCGATAATGAGCCAGTCCAAAAATACCGTCCACGCAAGCGTACAATTTACAGACATCGGTGGATTAGTCGAAGGAGCCAGCCAAGGTGAAGGCCTCGGGAACCAGTTTTTAGCCAATATTCGTGAGGTGGATGCAATTGTCTACGTCCTTCGAGCATTCCAGGACCCAGATATTCCTGGCGACCCAGACCCACTTGAACAACTTCGTGTTTTGGAGATCGAGTTAACTCTTGCGGATTTAGAAACATTAGAAAAACAAGTTGCAAAAAAAGTCAAAGTAGCGCGTATCGACAAAAGTGTTGCAGAAGAAGTAGACGCAATCCAGGCAGCTCTAGAAGCTCTCTCTAACGGAACACCGATTTATCGAAGTGCTTTATCTAAAGAAGAGCTTAGTTTTTTAAACCACTATTTCCTTCTTACAGCCAAACCTGTTCTTGCAATAGTAAACATTGGTGAAGACCAAT
>Ga0208261_1000737_pt1 | contig 12375 bp, 11 predicted proteins | sample Knorr_S7_td_DCM__FD_185595 | JGI IMG/M metagenome (GOLD analysis project Ga0208261, IMG submission 185595) | Marine microbial communities from Southern Atlantic Ocean transect - Knorr_S7_td_DCM_ad_131m_LV_B (SPAdes) (version 3) | ecosystem: Environmental > Aquatic > Marine > Oceanic | place...
CTTAATTGATTTTTTCTAAAATTAAATTGTATGAAAATATTTGTAACTCCTCCAAAAAATATTGTTAGAGAACAAAAAATTAAAGGAAGATCAAAACCTACCCAGAAATGAACAAGATAAATTGTAACCAATTGACCTAATAAAGCTATCCATCTAAGGATTACTACGGTCTTTTTTTCTAAACGTAAATCCTCTTCGAATTTGAGAAGATCATTGAATTGCATACTGCCTAGATATCTAGATTTTCAACTTCTAGAGCCTTGCTGGTAATAAAGTCTTTTCTTGGTGCCACATCGTCTCCCATAAGTATTTTTATAATATTTTGATCCTCTTTTGACTTGTCTCTAGTCTCTTTAGAATATTTTACATTTAATAAAGTTCTGTTTTCAGGATTTAATGTTGTTTCCCACAATTCTTCTGGGTTCATTTCTCCTAAACCCTTAAACCTTTGTATTTTGAGTTTTTGCTTCTCATCACTAATAAATTTTTCCAAATCGTTTTTTTTAAATTTTTTAGCACCATTGCTAGAGGATTTTAGAATATATTTTTCTAAATCTTTTTCATTTTTAATATATGTGCTTTTTGAACCTTTTGTGACTTTAAACAATGGTGGTTGTGCTAAATATAAATGTCCTTTTTCAATTAATTCATTGAATGGTCGATTATTAAAAAAAGTAAGTAGCAAAGTTCTAATATGTGACCCATCTACATCTGCATCAGTCATAATAATGATTTTTTCATATCTTAAATTTTCTATATCAAAATCTTTTGATCCAGTACCCAATGCATTGATAAGCGTAACAATTTCATTTGATGACATCATTTTTGATAATGTTTTGTTTTCAAGAGCCCCATTTGTTCCATTTGATTTTTTATTATCATTGACGTAAGTATTCAAAATTTTTCCCCTCAATGGCAAAACTGCTTGAAATTCTCTTTTTCTTCCTTGTTTAGCGGATCCACCTGCAGAGTCCCCCTCAACAATAAATAATTCTGTACCTTCCATTGACGAAATTTGACAGTCAGCTAATTTACCTGGAAGACCAGATAGTTCTAATGTGCCCTTTCTTCTAACGCTATCTCTCGCCTTTCTTGCAAGGTCTCTAGCTATTGCTGCTTGTAAAACTTTTTCTAAAACTGCTTTTACAATTCCTGGGTTTTGATCAAACCAAACTGAAACTTTATCACTCACAATGGTTTCAACGATGTTTCTTATTTCTGATGAAACCAATTTGTCCTTAGTTTGTGATGAAAATTTTGGATCTGGCATTTTGATTGAAAGAACCGCTGTAAGACCCTCTTTAATATCTTCTCCACTTATTGTTACTTTGTTTCTTTTAGTTAAATTTTTTTCTGATGCATATTTATTGATTATCCTTGTCAATGCACTTCTAAAACCTAGTAAATGAGTCCCTCCATCTTTTTGATGGATATTGTTTGTAAAAGCCAAAACATCCTCTGAAAAATTTGCATTCCATTGAAAAGAGCATTCTACTATTACATCCTTTTTTTCACCTTTGATATAAAGAGGTTTTTTAAAAATTGCTTTTTCATTTTTATTTATTAAAAGAGGTTTTTTTTGATCAATAAAAGTAACAAATTCACTTATTCCTCCATCATATTTATTTTGATAAGTTTTTATTTTTGCGTGAGTTTCATCGATTAGATCAATTTTTAAACCCTTGTTTAAAAAAGCTAATTCTCTCATTTTTTTTTGAAGTATTGTTGCACTAAATTTAGTTGAAGAAAAAATATCTTTTGAAGGAAGAAAATTTATTTTTGTTCCAGATTTTTTAGTTTTCTTAATAAATTTAATTGGACTTTTTGTTTTTCCATTTTCAAATGATATAAAATATTCTTTTTGATCTCTAAATATTGTCAAATCTAAATTTTTTGATAATGCATTTACTACTGAAACCCCAACTCCATGTAATCCTCCTGAGACTTTATAAGAATTTTGATCAAATTTACCGCCAGCATGTAATTGGGTCATTATAACTTCCGCAGCAGATTTTTTTTCTCCTTTATGGATATCTACTGGTATACCTCGTCCATCATCTTCGACTGTTATTGAATTATCCTTGTGTATATGAACGGTAATATTTTTACAAAAGCCTACGATTGCCTCATCTATCGAATTATCTACAACCTCAAAAACCATATGATGAAGGCCAGAACCATCGTCTGTATCACCAATATACATTCCGGGCCTTTTACGAACAGCATCTAAACCCTTTAATACTTTTATGGAGTCTGCACGATAATTTTTATCTGTATTGCTATTTTGTTGATTTTTCATATCTAATTTGAAATTTAACTATATCACTTTTTTATGTTTATATAAAATCGAAAAGAATTAGATCTGTATATTATCATTGACTGACAACAATAATTTGAGACAAATTAAATTTTTTTTCTAAATTTAGTTTATTTCAAATTTTCATTGGCATAATTACAAAATAACTTTGTTTATCGGAGTCATCTTGGATTAAAACAGGAGAAATTGAATCATTAAGATTCATTGTTAATTTTTCGTTTTCAATTTCAGATGCTATATCTAGAAGATATCTGGAATTAAATCCGACTGTAAGGTTTTCAGCATTATAATTTGCTTTAAGAGTTTCTAGACCATCGCCCGAAGAAGTACTGTTAACAAATAATTGAATTTGATCTTTCTTCAGAGCAATTTTGACACCCTCTTTTCTATCAATAGAAACAGTGATAACTCTTTCTATGGAATGGATTAGATCCTTTGCGTTAACTGTAAGTGTTTTATTGTTACTTTGTGGTACCACTTTTTTATAATCTGGAAATTTTCCATCAATTATTTTAGAAATTATCCTTGAATTTCCGATTTTAAACTGAATTTTAGATTCTCCAGAGTTGAGTAAAACATCATCTTTGCCATCTTGTAACAAATTACAAAGTTGAAAAACTGCTTTTTTTGGCAAAATAAATGGTTTGAAGTCCTGTATTTTTTCTAAGGGAATGCTACTCGATGATAGTCTGTGACTATCAGTTGCAACTCCTGTTAAATATGATTTTTTATTTGACTCTGTGAGATGAACATAAATTCCGTTTAAATAGTGTCTAGTCTCATCATTTGACATTGATATTCTTGTTTTATTTAATAAATTTAATAACTTTTCCCTATGAAGAGTTATTCCATTTCCTTTAAAATCTTCCATAAAGTTTGGAAAATTATCAATTGGTAAACACAAAAGGTTAAACTTTGAATTTTCAGCAGAAATATTCAATTTATTTTCATCTTGTAAATTAAATTCAACATCCAAATTAGAAGGTAATTTTCTTAAAATATCATATAAAACTGTTGCAGATGTTGTAGTACTGCCATCTTTGACTATTTTAAAATTAGAAATTTCCTCGAAATAAACTAAATCTAAATCTGTTGCAACTACAATTAACTTCTTATCTTGAACCTTGAGAAGTACATTGGATAAAATTGGTAATGTATTCTTTCTCTCGATTATATTGTGTGCTATGGCCAATGATTTAAGTAGAACATCACGCTTTATTTGAAATTGCATTTTAATCGCTCAAAATTATAGATGTTATTTCCTCAATATTTTTTTTCATTAGGCTGTTATCTTGGGAGAGTTTTTCTATAGTTTTAACAGCATGAATTACAGTAGTGTGGTCTCTATTAGCAAACTTTCTACCTATTTCTGGCAAAGAGCGTGTTGTAAGTTTTTTTGCTAAATACATAGCAATTTGTCTGGGTCTAGCCAAAGGGCGAGATCTCCTTTGAGACAACATTTCCTGTAAATTTATACTAAAAAAATTAGATGTTACATTCTGAATTTTATCAATACTTATAACTTTATTATTATTATGAACATCTTTAAGTATTATCTTACAATCATTAATGCTAAGTGGCTTCTTATTCATTTTACTGAAAGCAACAACTCTATTAAAAATTCCAATTAATTCTCTAATATTTAGATTTGATTCTTTTGCCATATAATCAATAATTTCATTATTTAAATTCGGATATTCATGGAATGAGTTTTGAAACTCTGTAATTTTTTTCTTTAAAATATTAAGTTTCAAATCATAATCTGGTACTCCAATATCGACTACAAGTCCGCCTGATAATCTTGATTTTATTCTTTCCTGAACTCTATCAAGTTTATTTGGTGGACGATCGGATGAGATTATAATTTGAGCACTTTTATCAAAAAGACTATTAAATGTATGAAAAAATTCTTCCTGTAAGCCCTCCTTACCTCTTATAAATTGTATATCATCAATAATGAATACATTGGCTTTTCTAAAAAAATCTTTGAAATTTACCATTTCATTCTTTTTTATAGATTTAATAAATTGATACATAAATCTTTCTGCTGAAATAAACATTACGCTAGAATTATTTTTTAATTCAAGACCAATTGCATTTATTAAATGTGTTTTTCCAAGACCAACACCGCCATATATAAATAATGGATTATACCTTGAAAGCTGAGACGATATCTTTTTAGCTGATAAAAATGCGATCTTATTACTTTTGCCTACAACAAAATTCTCAAAACTTAAATTAGGATTTAATCTGTTGTAGTTTAATACTCCATCCTTAATGTCACTTATTTTTCTATCCTCAGATTTTGTAGAAACAGCTATGCCTTCCAGTTTTTCTCCGATTATTTTAAATTCAATTCTATCAATACTTAATTTAAATTTTTTTAATTCACTTAGAATTTTATCCGCATATCTTGAAGTAATCCAATCTCTAATAAATCTAGTTTGAACTCCTAAAATTACATAATGGTTGTATTCTGTAATCAGAGAGACATTTTTAAGCCAGCTTGAGTAAATTTCCGAGCCAAACGTCTTCCTGAAACCCTCTTGAACAATGTTCCAATTCAAAACATTTTCCTCGGCAATTAAATTACTTTTAGTATTTAGTGATTTTTCCATAATAAAAAGAATTTAATTTTTAAAAGTTAATTATTTTTAATTCAACTTTTTTTTTAAAAAATAAAAAAATAAATCGATTTAAGTTGTAAAGTTATCGTAGAAGATGAAATTAGAATAAGTTGTATTTTTTTAAAAAAAATAATCGTAGAAGATGAAAATTAAAAATAAATTTCAACCATGAATAACAATTGTCTATATATTGTTTTAAAAAAAAAAAATTAATCTATTTAAAATATTTAGGCTTAACAACTTTAAATTGATTACAACTATTTATTGATTTTTTTTATTCTACGAGAAATTCTTGAGATTTTTCTAGACAGGTTTTCTTTTTTTACAACCCCAGTTTTTGCAATTTTCATTAGTTCTGACTGAAAAGTTGGGAAGAATTTATTAATTTCTTTCAGATCTTTTTTTTCGAGTAATTTGTTCATCTTTTTTAATGCAACTTTATAACGATTTTTTCTTTGCTTGTTTACCAAAGATTGCTTTTTTACTCTTTTTACTCTTCTTATAGCTGATTTTGTATTAGGCATTTATGGGACATATATATGTTTGAAATATTTAGGTCAACATTTAACTATTTTTGGCATTTCAAACAGTAGAAAGTAGAGCGATTAGATATATATATTTTTTTTATTTTTCCTGAACACCCCTCTTTCTTGCAAGTTTCTTTGTCCCTATTATAAACCATAAAGTTTTGTTGAAAATAACCATTTTGTCCTTCGATCCCCTTAAAATCTCTTATACTAGAACCGCCTAACTTTATTGCGCACAACAATATTGTTTTTGTATTTTTAATAATTTTTTTTATTTGGTGATTTTTTAATTCATTTGAAATTTTAAGTGGATTAATTGAACTTAAATGTAGAATCTCATTTACATATATATTTCCTAGACCAGAAACTAATTTTTGATCCATCAAGAAGTTTTTTAAGTTTTTTTTAATTTTCGACAATTTTTTTTTAAAATATTTTTCATTAAATTTTTGAGTTAAAGGTTCAGGGCCAAGTAATATAAGATGTTTATTTTGCCCGATCCTATTTGTTGGTATTAATTTGATAAAACCAAATTTTCTCACATCATTGTAAATCAATTTTGTTGATTTGTTTAAATCAATCATAAGATGATTATGTTTTGAGCTTAATTCATTTTCATAATAAAAGCTTGTTTTAAAAATCTTTTTTAAGTAATTATTAATTATAAAGATTTTACCTGTCATACCCAAATGAATTAAGATCGTTTTATTGTTATCCAGTACAATAAGTAAAAATTTTGATCTTCTTTCTATAGAGATTATTTTATGATTTTTAATTGTTTTACTAAAATTTTTACTTATTTTATATCGTAAATTCCTATTAAAAATTGATACTTTTTTAATTTTAAGCCCTTTTATAAATGATTGTAGCGATCTTCTAACAACTTCAACTTCGGGTAATTCTGGCATATAACTTTATAAAAAATGAAAAATATTAATCAATCGAAAAAGGTAAATGTAACAAAAGTTTTTAATGAAGTCTTCAGTAAATATGACTTGATGAATGACTTAATGTCTTTGGGAGCACATCGAGCCTGGAAGAATAGATTGATTGACTGGATGAGTCCCAAAAAAAACGATCATTTAATTGATGTGGCTTCAGGAACAGGTGATGTTGCTAAGGCATTTCTAAAAAAAATTGAATTTTCTGGAAAAGTGAAATGTGTAGAACCAAATAAGTACATGCTCTCTATGGGAAAAAATAAATTAAAAAATTCAGAAAGGGTTAAATGGTATTGTTCTCCAGCAGAAAAATTACCATTTAAAGATGAAACTTTTGATATATATGTCGTAAGCTTCGGAATTAGAAATTTTTCAAACATAAATCTTGCCCTCAAAGAGAGTAGAAGAGTGTTAAAAACAGGAGGAAGATTTTTATGTTTAGAATTTTCAAAAGTTAATAATGAAATTTTGCACGGAATTTATAAAAGATATTCTAAAATAATTCCTCATTTAGGTAAATACATAGTGGGCAAATCTGAACCATATGAATATTTAGTGAATAGCATTGATGAATTTTATAATCAGGATGAGTTATTAAAAATAATAAAATCTAATGGTTATGAAAATGTTGAATATAGAGATTTATCTGGTGGGATTGCTGCTATTCACTCTGGCTGGAAAATATAGAAATGTTTAAAAAAATTTATAATTTATTCAAGATTTTAAGAAAATTATCCTGTTCCGGCACGATTGAAATATTGGATAAGATTAAGCCTGTCCCGGGAGGACTAAAGTTTATATTTTATATATTTTCTATAGGTTCATCAAAAAGAATTGAAAATTTAAATAAAACCTCTGGAGAAAAATTATGCCAATCCTTAGAGGATATGGGAACAACATTTATAAAGCTTGGTCAATTTTTAGCTACAAGGCCAGACATAATTGGCGATGAAATTGCAAATAAGTTAGAAAAGTTACAAGATAAACTTCCAGCATTTAATACTGAAAAAGCTAAAACTATCATTGAAAAGGAAATAGGATCCAAATCTTTTAAGGATATATTGTTTCTTAGCGAGCCTGTTGCTGCTGCTTCTATAGCTCAAGTACATTTTGCAAAGATTAAAATTGGTAAAGAAGAAAAAGAACTGGCAATAAAAATTTTAAGACCAAATATAAAAACTCTTGTCAATGAAGAACTGGATGCTCTTATGTTTCTAGCATATTTAGTGGAGAGCATATTTAAAAGTACAAAAAGACTAAAGTTAGTAGAAGTTATCAGTTTATTAAAAGAAATTACAAATGTTGAAATGGATTTAAGATTTGAAGCTGCTGCAGCTGGTGAACTAAGAGAAAATACTTTAAATGATAAAGGTATTAAAGTACCTAAAATTTATTGGAATTATACTTCTAAAAAAATATTAACACTTGATAAAATTGATGGTATTTCTATAAGAGAAATTGAGAAACTTAAAGATTTAAATATAAATCTCCAAAAAATATCAGAGAACTTAATACAAATATTTTTAAAGCAAGCAGTAAGGGACGGTTTTTTTCATGCAGATATGCATCAAGGAAATTTATTTGTTGATAAAGAGGGAAATATTGTCCCTGTAGATTTTGGTATAATGGGTCGATTAGATAAAAATAATAAAAAATATCTAGCTGAAATTCTTTTTGGTTTTATCGAAAGAGATTATACAAAAGTGGCTGAGATGCATTTTTTAGCTGGACTTGTTCCCCCTAACACCTCAAAAGATGATTTCGCACAAGCTTTAAGATCAATTGGTGAACCTATTTTTGGGCAATCTATTAAAGATATTTCTGGGGGAAATTTATTAGGTCAATTATTTGAGATTACAGAAAAATTCAATATGCAAACACAAACACAATTATTACTGCTACAAAAAACTATGGTAGTTGTTGAGGGCGTTGCTAGAAAATTAAATCCAAATACCAATATATGGGAGGTATCAAGACCTGTTTTAGAAACTTGGATTAAAAGTGAAAAAGGTCCAGAGTCAGCTATTAATAAAACCATGGAACTATCAAAAGATATTTTAGAAAGAATTCCGGATTTACCAAAGGTTATGGATAATGCAAATAAAACTCTACAAATGATAGCCGAGGGGAAATTAAATTTGAATGCTTTGAATACAAAGAATTTTCAAGTTGAAGAATTAAAAATGAAAAATTTGAGGAATAATATGGTTATAATATTTTTGGGTTTTGTTATTGGCATATTTATAGTATTTTAATTTAGAATGAATTTAAAAAATAAAAAAATTTTACTGATTATTGGCGGTGGTATTTCTGCATACAAATCCCTTGATTTAATAAGATTGCTACTGAGAAAAGGGTGTTCTGTTAAAGTAATTTTAACAAAAACAGGAAAAAAATTTGTTACTCCATTATCAATTTCATCTTTGTCTAAAAATAGAGTGTTTGAGGATACATTTGATGAAAAAAATAATGGTAAAATGGATCATATTTCACTTTCGCGTTGGGCAGATGCTATTTTGGTTTTACCAACAACTGCAAATTTAATGTCTAAACTTTCAAGAGGTACTGCAAATGATTTAGCAACAACTGTTATTCTTGCTGCAGATAAAGAGATTTTTCTTATACCTGCAATGAATGTAAGGATGTGGATACACCAAGCGACACAAAAAAATTTTAATTTATTGTTTAGTTTTGGTTATAAATTTATAGGTCCAATAAATGGAGAAATGGCATGTGGTGAGTATGGTAAAGGCAAAATGTCTAGTCCAAGGCAAATTATTTCATATTTAGAAAAATTTTTTAAGAAAAAAGATTATTTTAAAAAGAAAAATATTAAAGCAATTGTAACAACTGGACCCACTAAAGAATATATAGATCCAGTAAGGTTCATTTCTAACGAATCAAGTGGAAAACAAGGTTATGAAATAGCATTAGAATTAGAAAGGCTTGGAGTTAAAACAACTCTTATATCTGGACCTACCAATATTAATTATTCAAAGGATATTAAAGTTAAAAAAGTGACTTCTGGAAAGCAAATGTTTGATATTGTTAAAAGAACTTTGCCGGCAGATATTGCTGTTTGCTCTGCAGCAGTTTCAGATTTTAAACCGCTAATTAAAAATAAAAACAAAATTAAAAAAAGACTAAAATTTAATGAAATAAAATTAGAAAAAAATCCTGATATACTCGAATTCTTAGGAAAAAATAACAGATATAAACCTAAGCTATTGGTTGGTTTTTCAGCAGAGACAGAAAATGTAATTAATAACTCAATTGACAAAATGAAAGAAAAATATTGTGATATGATAATTGCCAATGATGTATCTAAAAAAACTTCTGGATTTAATGTAGATTTTAATGAAGTAACAATAATTGATAAAAAGGGAAATACTCATAAAATTAAGAGAAATTCCAAAAAATTTGTTGCATCAATAATTGCTAGAAAAATAATGAATTCTTTTTTAGATATCAAAAAAAATCTTAACTAAAATGGAATTGAATTCTACTGATTTAAAAAAATATTCGAGACAGCTTATCTTAAAAAATATTGGGGTTGTGGGCCAGAAGAAGATATTTGAATCGAAAATTTTAATTATTGGCGCAGGTGGATTAGGTTGTCCTCTTATGTTGTATCTGTCTTATTCTGGAGTTGGAAATTTGGGTATTGTTGATCATGATAAGATTGAAATTTCTAATCTCAGTCGACAAGTATTATTTACAAAGAAGGACTTAGGTAAATTAAAAGTTTCAGTATCAAAAAAGTTTATTAAAAAAATAAATAAAAAAATTAATATTAAAACCTATGCAAAAAAGATAAATAAAGAAAATATTCATTATATTGCAAAAAACTATGATTTTATATGTGATGGGACTGATAATTTTAAGTCAAGACTTTTAATCAATGATTATTGCGTAAAAAATAAAAAAGTTTTAATCTCCTCTGCAATAAGTAAATATGATGGGCAAGTTTTTAACTTTGATTTTAGAGAAGAAGGTCCTTGCCTAAGATGTTTTATGCCAAAAGCTCCTTTGGGTAATCAAAATTGTGAGAGCGAAGGAATAATGTCTACACTTGCAGGAATAGCGGGATCATTGCAAGCTAATGAGGTTATTAAATCTATTTTAAAAATAGGTAAACCTTTAAATGGGGAAATAATGATTTTTAATGCACTTAATCTCAATTTTAGAAAAGTAAGGTTAAAGAAAAATATAAATTGCAAAAATCATTTTAATGCTTAAAGAAAAAAAATTATTTAAATTTATTTTAATATTTTTCCTTTTTATTTTTCCAAATTCATTTTCAGATGAAGGCTATTATCTAACTCTCAGAAATGACAAGGTGAATTTAAGACAGGGACCATCCTTAAAATATCCTGTAAAATTAGTTTATAAAAAAAAATTTTTGCCAATATTGGTTCAAGATAAATCCGATAACTTTAGAAAGATTTTAGATCACGAAAATAATTCTGGCTGGATTCATATCAGCCAACTTTCAAAAAAAAGAGCTGCGATAAATTTTTTAGACAAATCCATAGTTTTTAAGAAACCTTCATTATTTTCTAAGCCTTTAGTTATGTTAGAAAAAGGAAGATTATGTTTAATTAAAAAGTGCAAAAATAATTGGTGTAAAGTTAAAACTGGAAATTATTTAGGTTGGGTAGAAAAACAAAATTTAAAAGGTAGACTTTAATTTCTCTTTTTTTTCAAAATTTTTGAAGCCCAAAACTTATCCAAAACAAAATACCATACAGAATTTGCTAAAGGTTCAACTATTGCATCAGTTAATGCTATATAAAAAGATACATCTGCAACTAACATTAATACAGTAATTGCAATTGCAAAGTGACCAATTGTGTAAACAACTGTTCTTAAAATCGAGCCTTTATTTGTATCATAGATTTTTTTGGAAGCGTTAAATATTCCTGATGTTAATTCTGTCATTACGTATTATTTTTTAATGAACCTGTCTATCTGCATTCATGATTTTTATCCAAATTTTAACAAAATCTTGAATGAATTTTTCCTTGTTGTCATCTTGAGCATATACCTCTGCGTAAGATCTTAAAATTGAATTTGAGCCTAAAACAAGATCGGCTCTGGAAGCGGTGTATTTAACTTTATTTGTTTTACGATCGACTATGTCGTAAGAGTTTTTGCCAGTCGGTTTCCAAGTATATTTCATATCTAGCAAGTTAATAAAGAAATCATTTGTTAGGGCACCAACTTTGTTTGTGAGCACTCCTTTATCTTTTGCTGACTCATGATTTGTTCCTAACACTCTCATACCTCCAACCAAACAAGTCATTTCTTGTGCGGTCAATCCCATCAAAGACGCACGTTCCAGTAAAAGTTCTTCTGGCATCACAGAGTAATCGGCTTTTACATAGTTTCTGAAACCGTCATGCAGAGGTTCTAACCACTTGAAACTTTTTAATTCTGTTTGCTCTTGAGATGAATCTCCCCTGCCAGGACTAAATGGAACTTTAATTTTTGAGCCTGCTTTCTTTATAGCTTTTTCGAGCCCAACATTCCCTGCAAGAATAATTGTATCTGCTATAGTTGCACCTGTTTTTTTAGCTATACCTTCAAGCACTTTTAAAACTTTTGAGAGTTTTTTTGGTTCGTTTGCCTCCCAGTCTTTCATAGGTGCTAATCGAATTCTTGCGCCGTTAGCTCCTCCTCTTTTATCAGTTCTTCTATATGTTCTGGCACTATCCCAAGCAATGGTAATTAAATCACCAGTGGACAAACTGGTAGCTGAAATCATTTTTTTTACTTTATTTACATTATATTTCTTTTTTGGAGATGGAACGTTCCCTTGCCAGAGCAGATCTTCTTTGGGTGCCCAAGGACCAATATAATTACCTTTATTTCCCATTGTCCTATGTGTCAACTTAAACCATGCACGTGCAAATGAGTCTTCAAAAAATTTTGGATCTTTATAAAATCTTTCTGAAATTTTT
>Ga0208261_1000739_pt1 | contig 12344 bp, 10 predicted proteins | sample Knorr_S7_td_DCM__FD_185595 | JGI IMG/M metagenome (GOLD analysis project Ga0208261, IMG submission 185595) | Marine microbial communities from Southern Atlantic Ocean transect - Knorr_S7_td_DCM_ad_131m_LV_B (SPAdes) (version 3) | ecosystem: Environmental > Aquatic > Marine > Oceanic | place...
TTTTTACACTCTCAGCTACTTTTACTAGCTGGGACGTAGGATCAGGTACTGAAAAGTTTGTACTCATTTGATTTAGATCAACTATTTAATCAAAGATAATTTTTCACTATCTTTAAAATATTCCTTTAATGGCGAATCAAGCAATAAAAAAAGATAAAAATCTATCGAACTCAGCAATATTTTTAATCATCTTATTCACTATTCATTTATTTAATATCTAAAAAATAGTTGAAGCTGACTTTGCCAGTTTCCATTCTTATCAAAAGACCCCAGCAAACCTATATTTGGATTCATTTGAAAAGTAATATTGCCTTGAGGTGGAATATCTTCTCGATTAGGAGCCGCCTGAACTGAAACATTCACTTTCTCATTAAGGTCAACTCCTATTTCAGTTACCCATGCCTGTTGACTTAGCTGATTGGCATCCTCTTTATCTGTCTTTGGAGAACTACTTTCACTAGTGTCATCATCCACCTCTGATCCATTTATATAAGTAGGATAAAGAGATATTTGAATCCTATCACTTAAAAATCCATTGATATTGCCTTGAACATAGGAAGCAACGGATCTATTCAGAAAACTAGCAATAGCATCTCCATCACCTCCACTACTTATTAAATTTGCAAGAGAATTACCTCCAATGAGTCCTAACAACTCACTTCTTCCCAAAGCTGGAGTACTTCTTAATTGAAAGTTTTCACTAATTCGATCCGCAGGTCCAGAAGCAGTTACTTCAACATTTACAAAGCGAGATCCTCCTATACCAAATGATGCCATACCATTTGAGGAGAAATTACTTATGTCTCTAACATTATCAGGAACACGACTATTCAACGTCACATCAACGAATGGAACCAAGCCCATAGAAGGTACAAATACGGCTACATTAGGTGCACTTTGATCTATATTAAAAGTAGTCGTAAAGAGATTAACGTAACCACTAACAAGTTGAATAACTCCACTAATATCAAGGTTCTCATCAAAAGCACCATTCAAGAACAGGAATCCATTCGTTTCAAAGCTTGCTAATGGTTGAGAGACTAATCTTAATGAAGGGCCTAGTACAAGCTTTAAATTATCAAAGGTAATTGATTCAAATCCATCAGGGAACCCAGCACTCACCATTCGACTCGCAGGGGCATTTTTATCTTGAATAAATAAAACCATGGGGGTACTCTGATTCCAGTCTTGTTCTGGAAATTTACGAATTTTTTTAGACTTAGAATCTTTATAACTTCCTGATTTATTTGATGTATTCTTTGCCGGGTTATTAGATCTTTTAGCAAAAATCGAGCCTTCTGAAATCAAGACTTCACCTCCCAATTGAGGCTTCAAAATAGAACCCTTCACAATCATCTTGGATGAAACACTAATATCACTAAAATCGGTTTTTATACGCGTTTTTTCAATAGAGAAGCCCAATGGCTCACTTTCAATAAGTTCAGAGTTAAATAAAGGAATTCCACCTTGACTATTAATTACACCATTTGTTCCAATATTTGCTTTAAATTCTCGAACATCAACTCTATTAAAATCAAAAACTATAGTGCTGTTCAAATTAGTAATCTCTTTATCTTGAAAAAAGAGGTTACTATTGTTCAACACCATAAAACCATTCGCGACAGGAGTTACAGGTGTGCCCCTAATCAGCAAACTCAGATCAGCACTCCCGGAAGTCCAGGAAACATTTCCTTTTGTTAGCCCTGTAAAAAATGCCAACCCATCTCCATGACTTTCCACTTTTAGATCAATGGGTAAAGAATTGGATAATGGATAACTTCCACTTAATTCAACAGGATTTTTCGAAGACTTATCTCGTAAAGCGATATCAAATTCAAGATAATTATCTTTAAATAAAATATTTCCTTGATCTAGAATGATATTACTATTGTAAATCTTAGTATCCTTGATCACGAGCTCGGAATTGATTTCTGGATTTCCATTAACGAAACTATATTTACCTTTTACACCAAAATACCCTTCGATTGTTGAAGGGATTGGTGCAACTAAAGTTAATAAAGAAAAATTAAAATTAAGTAGAGAAAAGCTACCATAACCTGAGCCTAAGTCTCCATTAAAATTAACATTAAAAGGCTTTATTTCAACTTTATCTATCTCATCAAATTTATTGACCCAAACCTTACCAAATGCCTTTATTTTTAACTTTAACTCCGATAAGTTTGGACCATTTAGTGCAATATCTGCATTAACATTACCATTCAAATCATAAGGATTGATAAAACTCTGACTGTTATTTTTAGAAATCTCTTTTATATATGAATTCTTAGCTTTAGTTAAAGCTTTTAATTGACTATCTATTGAACTATTAGGATAACCAATAATAAGTTTTCCTAAATCTTCAGCTTTACCTAATGCCTCTGAATACTTCAATCCTAATTTAGGTATCTCAAGAGCTGTAGATGTAATCCAACGAGAGCTAACTTCCTCTACTTTAGCTGATAAAGAGAATTCTGATTTTCTTTTGATCTTAAATTTAATTTTTCCATTCTCAGATGGTATTAATTCACCTTTTAAATTAGTTTCTGAATCTTTAATTTGACCTTTAATACTTGCCTTTTTTAATTTAAAACCTAACAACCTAAAATAATCTAAATTCAACTTACCGTTAATAAATAATGGATCCAGTGAAAAGATCCCTTTACCAGAGATTTCTCCAAAGATTCGTTTAAAACTTTTTTCTGGTGGGAACGCAACCTCTACACGATCTAATCTAAATTTATCAGCTTTCCATATATAAGATTTTGATTTAGGATTTAAAGTTATTTTTCCACCTAATCTATTTAAAATTAAATCATTAAAATTACCATCTTTATTAAAGTTAAGTTGAATATTTGAAGGGAGAGAAGCTCCTTCTGAGGACATCCTTAAGCTGCCCCATTTGTTTTCACTTGGAATACGAGTAAAAGTACCTTTCCATTTCTCTCTTAAACGAACACCATTGGCCTGCGGATTTTCTAAAGCAATATCAATTTTAGAATTAAGCGAGGATAAGGACCCTTGAAAATAACCCTTTGTATTTAATTTCCCTGACAATGAAGCATTTAATATTGGATTTAAAGCTCCTAAAGGAAAAGATTTTAGGTCATAATTAGCTTCTAAATCACCATAAACTATACGGCGATCTACTATTGATATTGGCAACTTAATTTTTAAAGATAGAGGTGTATGATCAAAATCTTTAATCTTAATAGAAGCAGAGGAATTTATATAGTTTTTATTTGTCTTATTAAATAATAATTCTAGTGAATTAGATAGAGACCAATAGCCATAATTCCAATTTGAATCAATAAACTTTAACCTGTCATTAGCACATTTTATTTTTGACTTATTTGTAGATAAAGTATCATTTAATATCCCTCCTCTAAGAATTAATTTCTCTACCAATAAATCACCTTTACAGGTTATAAAACCTTTTTCTATTCCCAACCTTAAATCACCATCAACATCTCCTTTAGTAATAATATTAGAATCATTCCCTAAAATCTCTTGCAAAACTCCCAGTTTCAGTTTATTAATTCTTACTTTAGTTTTAAATTCTAAACCATCCAAATATCCCTTTCCAGAAAGATAAAGACTTCCTTGCTTTTTCGAGTCTAAATTAATTGCACCATAAATCTTATTCTTAGCAAGATCTAAACCGATATTACCCTTAGCTAATAATGTTATTTCGCCTGGATTAAATACAATTTTAGTTGGTTCTTTTAAATTAAATCTTAGCTGTAGGTTGATTTGTTCAGAATTTTCAGATTTAGGAAGAACCCAAAAAGAACCCGTATCATTTTTTCTTAGTTTTATTGTCGCTCCATTTGGGGTAAATATTGCTACTGGTTGCCAATTTAATAAACTTGCGAAAGGAGCAAATTTAACTGTTAAAGTTGAAATCTCAATAGAAGAAGAATCTTTTACACCTGGATGGAGCTTTGTAGGTCCCAACTCGAAGCCCCATAATCTAAGACCCTTGTAAGCCCCCATTCTCAAAGGATGTCCTAATGAATTAGATAATGTTTTTTCAATTTGAGGAGAGAAGCGGCTTATAGTTCTACCAACTAATAGATCTGCACCACTCCAAATCAAAACACTACTCAAAGCCACAAAGGTCCCTGTAAGTCCCCAGCGCCTTAATTTTTTAGAAACTATCTCATCTCCCATAAAACGTTATTCGTAAACTTAGGGGAGCCAACAAACTATAAAGAATCAATTCAGAAGAAACCAGCCTATGTCTATGAGTGAAGTTATCCCGATTTTAACAAAATGGCTTGCCTGGGGAGGCTCAGGACTTGGTGTCTTAACTATTTTGGCTTATTTATTTAGATGGGGTATTAAATTTCGACTAACTGGAATTACCATTTTCACACTTTTATTATCCGCTAGCTGCTGGGCCTTCGATCAAAGTTATAGGCCTCCATTTAACGTGGAGGGTTACAAATATGCCCCCATTGTTTATGACAATGGATTTGATTTAGTTGTTGCACAAGCATCAAATGATTTTCCTGAAGAAGCTATCAAACCAACATTGCTGCAAATAGCTGGAAATTTAAAAGGAGGCGGTAGAAATGGTGCTCAGGTCAAAGTTAGGCTTAGAAAGATTGAATCAGCAGGAGATGGAATAAGCAAACCAATAATTCTTGGCGAAGTCATAAATGATTTAAAAGAATCAAAAATAATAGAATTGCCAAGTAGAAATTATTCAACAGATGAAGAAGCACCGTATACATCTGATGAAGATAAAAGTTATTCATTAGAAGCCAATGAATAATAAATTATTCTTAAAAAATATTCCTAAAAGCTTTTATCAAGAAGAAAAAATACTTCTTTCTTATGATATAAAAACCTGGGATACTTTATCATCTATAACTGATGAAGAAATTAATAATATGATCAATGGAAGCCTTGGAAGTGTTCGCAACTTAAAAAGACTTAAGTGCATAGCATATTTCATATGTTCTTTAAATATTGAACTTAATGAAGCAGCCTTATTAATGCACTCTGGATTGACATCTAACAAGGCAATTTCAAGACTAAGTCCTCATGAGCTGCTTCAAAAGACAGGTCGCTTTGAAAGAATCTTGCAGACTGGACGAGTTCCAATAATAGATTTAAATAAAGCTCACGTTTTAATAGAAAAAGCTAAAAAAAACATTATTTAATTCACGCAAGAACAATTAGATCATAGAATAACAATATTCAAAGAAACTTAGATAAACTAAAAGACATGATTGGTTTACTAATTACATTAGTCTGCTCATTCTTTTTCGTTAATCAAGATGTATTGGCACAATCAAGACTTCTTGAAGACGTAAAGAGAAGTCCTAATGAAGCAAAATCAATTTGTCAAAATTTCAGGGAACTTAATAAAAAGAATATTTCTGCTAGTTCTCCACAATCGATTCAAAAAATCTCTACTCAAAAGAATATAAGCGACGTTGATGCTGAGATCCTATCTATGTACGTAAGAGGGCTTTATTGCCCTGAAACTTTTTAAAGGGAAAATGAGTTTCATAAGATTTCGAGACGAAGACTTAAAGCTTAAAGACGGAACATTACTTAAATCTCGCATCTGGTTGCCTCATGGGAATGGTCCATGGCCAGTTCTTTTGATGCGCCAGCCATACAAAAGAGAAATCGCATCGACAGTTACTTATGCTCACCCCTCTTGGTGGGCAAGTAATGGCTATTTAGTTGTCGTACAAGATGTAAGAGGGCAAGGTGGCTCTGAAGGAGAGTTTTCAGGTTTTAGCCAAGAGGCTTCTGACACAAGTCAAACTCATAACTGGGTTCGATCGTTGCCTGAATCCAATGGTCTATTAGGAACATATGGATTTTCATATCAAGGCTTCACACAGCTTATTGCAGAGGATGGAACTCCTCCACCTGATTGCATAATCCCTGCGATGACAGGTCTTTCGGAGAATGAGCATTGGAGTTGTGAGGGAGGAGCCTATTGGTGGCATTTGGGAATCGGGTGGGGATTACAGTTAGCTGCACAAAAAGCGCAAAGAGAAAAAAATTGGGCGCAATGGCATGAAATCCGTGAAAATCTTGAATCGAAAAAATATTTATTTAATGGCCATGAATTACTAAGCAAGAATGATCCAAAAGGAATGGCCCATAAATGGCTAAATCTTTCTCATAGCAAAACTCTTAATTGGAAAAGTTATGAGCCATTAGATAGCTGGTTAAAGAAACCTTTGCTTCTAATAGGGGGATGGTGGGATCCTCATTTGAAAGGAATATTAGATATTTTTACAAAAGCTAAAAATGCGGGAGGTGATCCCAAATTATTGATTGGACCTGCGTCTCATCTTCAATGGTGGGAGGGCGTACAACGCACCCAATTAAATTTTTTAGATACTCATTTAAAAGAAAATAATAAAAAACATCTCTTCCCTCAAATAAATCTTTGGAATATAACAACAAAATGTTGGGAACTTTCAGTCCACAATAAAATACCTTCATGGAGTCTTCATAGCGAGGGGTTAGCCTCTATAAGTCATCTAGAGGGATCTCTAATTTCTAATTCTGATTTAAAATTAGATACAGAAGTGAATTTAGTTCATGACCCATGGAGGCCCGTTCCAGCCATTGGAGGGCATCTCAGCGATACGCCAGGAGAAGTAAACAGATTTAAGCTCGATATTCGCCCTGATGTTGCAGTATTTACATCAGCTCCCTTGTCGAAAGATCTGAGACTAGAGGGCATACCGATTCTTTCCTTAGAAACAAAGTGTGATAGAGAAAGTTTTGATCTGTTCGTTGCATTATCAATATTTCCCAGTGAGGTTGAAAATATTGTCAATCAAATTTCTACCGGTGTACTTAGAATTGCCCATTCAGACAATGATAAAAAAAGTTTTAGACAAATCAGACTTCAACCGATACTAGCCACACTTAAAGAAGGTGATCGTTTAAGAATTTCAATTTCAGGATCGGGATGGCCAGCAATTGGAATAAATCCTGGAAAGAGCAGCTATTTATGCGAAGGTCCAAGCCCTCACTGCCTAGTGACTACAATTTCACTATTACTTTTAAATTCAAAACTTAAATTTGAATCACTTATTTCCTCTTAGGGGTTCAATATTTACTTGCAGAGGATTAAGCTAACTAGCTATTTCAGAGAGAAGTCATGACCGTTTCTATTATTCTAGATTCTTTGAGAGAAGACGGTCAAAGACTTTCTGAATGCAGACACGAAAGTCCATTTACTATTCTTGGTCCTCAACCATTTAAAGATAAATGGATAATTCGGATATGGATGCCTGAGGCAAATGAAGTTGAACTCATAATTAAAGAAAAGAAAATTCAACTACAAAATCCCAACCATAAATGGATATTTGAAGGAATTTTAGAAACAGATCCTGGTACTGATTATCAAATAAAAGTAAACCGTGGAGGAATTGATCATGTCCAACATGATCCCTGGAGCTTCCGACAAGAGTGGATGGGTGAAATCGATAGACATCTTTTTGCGGAGGGAAATCATCATCACATTTGGCGAAAGATGGGAGCACACCTTACAGAAATAGATAAAAAGAAAGGAGTTATGTTTTGCTTATGGGCTCCGCATGCAAGAAGTGTCTCCGTTATTGGTGATTTCAATTCATGGGATGGTCGACATCACCCTATGCAAAAACGTCTAGGAGGAATATGGGAACTATTTATTCCAGGTCTTAAAGATGGAGATTTATACAAATATGAAATTAGAACTGAAAAAGGGCATTGCTACGAGAAAGCCGATCCATATGGTTTTCAACATGAAGTAAGACCTGCGAAAAGCTCAGTTATCTCGAAAATCGATTCATTTAAATGGAATGATCAGTCTTGGATGACCAAGCGTGAACAAAAAGATCCTTTAGATCAGCCGATTTCCGTTTATGAGATGCATTTAGGTAGTTGGATGCATGGTTCAACAAGCAATCCTTTTATTAACTCAAACGGAGAACATAGAGACCCCGTTCCAGCAGCTGATATGAAACCTGGCTCAAGATTGCTTACATACAAAGAGTTAGCGAATAAAGTCATTCCTTATGTCAAAGAAAGAGGCTTCACTCATATCGAGCTTATGCCAATTTCAGAGCACCCTTTTGATGGTTCATGGGGGTATCAAGTAACTGGTTGGTATGCACCTACAAGTAGATATGGGTCTCCAGATGAATTTCGTGACTTTGTTAATTCATGCCATAAAGAAGGCATAGGTATAATCCTTGATTGGGTTCCAGGCCACTTCCCTAAAGATCAGCATGGTCTTGCTTATTTTGATGGAAGTCATTTATATGAGCATTCAGATCCCAGAATTGGAGAACATAAAGAATGGGGAACATTAATTTTCAATTACAGTCGAAATGAAGTCCGTAATTTTCTAGTTGCAAATCTAATTTTCTGGTTTGATCAATTTCATATCGATGGAATACGAGTTGATGCAGTTGCATCAATGCTTTACAAAGACTATCTCCGTCCCGAGGGTGAATGGATACCTAACGAAGATGGAGGGAATGAAAATTTTGAAGCAGTTAGATTTCTTCAACAGGCTAATCACGTTCTTTTTCAACATTTTCCTGGTGCACTTTCTATTGCTGAAGAATCAACAACATGGAGTGGAGTAACTAAGCCAACTGACATGAATGGACTCGGTTTCAATCTCAAGTGGAACATGGGTTGGATGCACGACATGCTCGATTACTTTGAAATCGACCCATGGTTTAGACAATTCAATCAAAATAACATTACTTTTTCAATTTGTTATAACTTTACCGAAAACTTTATGCTTGCTTTAAGCCATGATGAAGTTGTTCACGGAAAAAGTCACCTCCTACATAAAATGCCTGGTGATGACTGGCAAAAATACGCAAATACACGGGCCTTACTTGCATATATGTGGACACATCCAGGTAAAAAAACGATATTTATGGGAATGGAATTTGGTCAACGACAAGAATGGAATGTTTGGGATGATTTGCAATGGGATCTTCTAAATTATGACCCCCACAAAGGTCTACAGAAATTAATCGATGATTTGAATTCGCTATACAAAAAAGAACCTGCTTTATGGAGAAATGACTTTGATGAATACGGGTTCCAATGGATTGATTGCGATGATAATAAAAATTCAGTAATTAGTTTTATGAGAAGAGAAAAAACTGATGGAGAATGGTTAGTAATAGTGGCAAATTTCACCCCTCAAAACCACTCTAATTACAGAATAGGTGTACCTATTGCTGGATTTTACGAAGAAATCTTCAATTCAGATGCGAGTCAATATGGAGGATCAAACTTAGGCAATATGGGAGGGAAATCAACAGATTTATTCAACATACATGGCTATGAGAATTCTGTAGACCTTTGCCTTCCTCCTCTTAGCGTTTTAGTTCTGAAGCATAAATCTAGAGATAATTAAGCCTCTGCGAATAGAAATGTTTCAACCTTGCCTCATAACCTAATTTCAACTGTCGTCTGGATGTAAAAATTCAAAAGGTATCACGAACTTTCGCCAAGAACGTATTTCATGATTTTTCATGTACTGCTTAGTGTAGGTTTTTCGCTTAAATGGACTAAATAATGAACGAGACCAATCCTCTACTTCTTCGTGCAGCTCGCGGAGAAAATGTTGAAAGGCCACCAGTTTGGATGATGCGCCAAGCAGGACGTTACATGAAGGTCTATCGTGACCTGCGGGACAACCATCCAAGTTTCAGGGAGAGATCAGAGAACCCAGATCTTTCTTATGAAATTTCAATGCAACCTTTTGAGGCTTTTCAACCCGATGGAGTAATACTTTTTTCAGATATCTTGACTCCTCTTCCTGGAATGGGGATTAACTTCGATATCGTTGAAAGTAAAGGTCCCTTGATCAATGATCCAATAAGAAGCCTTAAACAAGTTAAAGAACTAAAGCCCCTTCAACCTGAAGAAAGCATGTCTTTTGTTGGTGAAGTATTAGGAAGGCTCAGGGAAAGTGTAGGGAACAAAGCTGCCGTTCTGGGTTTTGTTGGTGCTCCTTGGACTCTTGCTGCATATGTTGTAGAGGGTAAAAGCAGCAAAAATTATGCAGTAATAAAAGCAATGGCATTCCAAGAGCCCGAATTACTGCATCAACTTTTAAATCATTTTGCAGAATCAATTGCAAACTATTTGTCCTACCAAATTGAATCTGGAGCACAAGTAGTTCAAATGTTTGACTCTTGGGCAGGACAACTAAGCCCCCAAGATTATGACGAGTTTGCCGCGCCTTATCAACAAAAAGTAGTCAATCTAGTAAAAGAAAAGCATCCAGACACACCAATGATTTTATACATCTCCGGTAGTGCTGGAGTTCTGGAGAGGATGGGACAAACCGGAGTAGATATAGTCTCTTTAGATTGGACTGTTGATATGGCAGATGGATTAAAAAGGCTTCCCCAAGAGGTTGGAGTCCAAGGGAATGTTGATCCAGGCCTATTATTTGGCACGCCTGATGCCATTAGATCAAGAATTGTTGATGTAGTAAAGAAAGCAAAAGGTAAAAAACATATTCTTAATCTTGGTCATGGAATACTTCCAGGAACACCTGAAGAAAATGCGAGAGTATTTTTTGAGGCTGGCAAAAATGTAAATGAACTTATAAAGCTTTTATCTTGAAAACCGAAATTATTCTAATAACTGGAGCAAGTGGATGTGTTGGGCAATACATAGCAAATTGGTTACTCGAAAATTCAAGTTCAGAATTATTTTTATGGGTTCGAGATCCTCAAAAAATAACTTCAATAAATTTAGAGAATCCAAGAATTAAGCTGTTAGTTGGAGATTTGCGACAACCAAATAAATTCAAGAAAGAACTTTCAGAAGTACATAGAGTTATTCATACAGCAACTGCTTGGGGTGATCCTAAAAGAGCAAAAGAAGTAAATATAGATGCAGTAAAGAATTTACTCAATTTACTCAATCCTATTAATGTCAAACAAATCATTTATTTTTCAACAGCAAGTATTCTTGATAGAAACTTAAATTTATTACCAGAAGCTTTTACCTTCGGAACAGAGTACATACAAACAAAAGCCCAGTGCCTCAAGGAACTTGAAGCACATCAACTATCAACAAAAATCATAGCCGTTTTCCCAACATTAGTTTTTGGTGGGCGCTTAGACGATAAAAGCAAATTTCCAACAAGTTATCTTACCGAAGGCCTTAGAGATGCATTTAGATGGATCTGGCTAGCAAGATGGATAAAATTATTCTCAAGATTTCATTTTATTCACGCAGCAGATATTGCTTTCATTTGCGGTCATCTAGCAACCTCTCATTTTGAGCCTGCAAAACCAGTTACAAAAAACAAAATAAAAAAACTCGTTCTAGGGCAACCTTATACCAGTATTGATATAGCGATTCAAACTCTTCTAAAATGGAAGGGGATGAGAAAAGTACCGCAAATCCCTCTTTGGAATTGGCTTGTTGAACTTTTAACTATTTTACTACCCATTCAAATTACTAACTGGGATAGGTTTAGTCTCAAACAAAGACACTTTATACATGAACCCGTAACCTCTCCAGAAACTTTTGGAGGTGTAAGTTATGCCAAAACCTTAAATGAAATTTTACATAATTCAGGTTTAACTAAACACTAAAATGACGAACATAGGTTATGGTAGTAAAATTAAATGAGAAAAAGAATTAATTTCATGATTCGCTCTATTACATCAGTTTTATTTGCATTCTTTACGTTTCTAGTAATCGGAGTATCTAATGTAAATGCTTCTACTGTTGAAGTTAAGCTTGGTACTGATGCAGGAATGCTTGCTTTCGAGCCAAGTACTGTAAACATTAGTGCTGGTGATACAGTTAAGTTTGTCAACAACAAACTAGCTCCTCATAATGCTGTGTTTGATGGGAATGATGACCTTAGTCATCCAGATTTAGCTTTCGCTCCAGGAGAGTCTTGGGAGAGAACATTTAGCGCTGCTGGAACATATGACTTCTACTGCGAACCTCATAGAGGTGCAGGTATGGTTGGGAAAATCGTAGTTAACTAAAAAATTCATCAAAAGCTAAAAAAGATGGGGATTACCTCATCTTTTTTTATTGAAAAAAAATTTGCAAACAAAATTAATTTTATCAATCTTTCATAACAATGAGCAGGGAAGAATTTATAACTTTTGTCAAAACAGTTGAGCATAATATTCTTTTAAAAGAAAAACTATTTCAATGTAAAACATCAAAAGACATAGTTTTGCTTGCAAAAAAATACGGATACTACATTAAAATAGAAGATTTTAATTATGATAAAATTGAGACTCAATTTGGACTTTGGTTTAAAGAAAGTAAAATAAATCCATTAAAATAACTTAAATTATTTA
>Ga0208261_1000740_pt1 | contig 12343 bp, 10 predicted proteins | sample Knorr_S7_td_DCM__FD_185595 | JGI IMG/M metagenome (GOLD analysis project Ga0208261, IMG submission 185595) | Marine microbial communities from Southern Atlantic Ocean transect - Knorr_S7_td_DCM_ad_131m_LV_B (SPAdes) (version 3) | ecosystem: Environmental > Aquatic > Marine > Oceanic | place...
GTATGTGCTTTCATCTCAACCAAATCTATAACCCCAACAAAATTTGCCTCGGACCCTATAGGTATATGCAATACTGCTGGCCTGGCTTCTAGTCTTTCAATAATTGATTGAACATCAAAATCAAAATCAGCACCTGTTCTGTCTAATTTATTAATAAAGCATATTCTTGGAACATTGTACTTATCTGCTTGTCTCCATACTGTTTCAGATTGTGGCTCTACTCCTGCAACGCCATCAAATACAGCTACTGCTCCATCTAAAACTCTTAAAGATCTTTCAACTTCAACAGTAAAATCTACGTGACCTGGTGTATCAATTATATTAATTGTGTGGTCACTCCAAGCACAGGTTGTAGCAGCCGACGTAATTGTTATCCCTCTTTCTTGCTCTTGCTCCATCCAATCCATAACAGCAGCCCCATCATGAACTTCTCCTATTTTGTAAGTTTTACCAGTGTAATAAAGTATCCTCTCTGTAAGAGTTGTCTTTCCTGCATCAATATGAGCCATAATTCCGATATTTCTTAAATTTTTTAATTCTATGGTTCTATCTCCCATGATTACCACCTGTAATGAGCAAAGGCTCTATTAGATTCTGCCATTTTATGAACATCTTCTCTTTTTTTGACCGAAGCTCCCGTATTTTTACTTGCATCAAGAATTTCACGACCTAATCGTTCGTGCATTGTTTTCTCTCCTCTTTTTCTTGATGCGTCTACAATCCATCTAATTGCCAGAGTGGTTCCTCTTCTGTGAGGCACTTCCATAGGAACCTGATAATTTGTTCCTCCGACTCTTCTTGATTTTGTTTCTATTTGAGGTTTAACATTTTCAAATGCTTCTTTTAGTAAATTTAAAGGATCTCCACCAGCTTGTTTTTCAACTAATTCAAGTGCCTTGTAAACAATATTTCTGGCAGTATCTTTTTTACCATCTAACAAAACTTGGTTGGTTAACTGTGAAACTAGGACACTGTTAAATAGTGGGTCGGCTTCTGGTTTTCTTTTTAGGGAGGGTCCTCTTCTCATAATTAATCTTTTTTGCTTCCGTACCTAGATCTTGCTTGTTTTCTATCTGATACGCCTCCGGTATCTAAAGCTCCTCTAATGACTTTGTATCTAACTCCTGGAAGATCTTTTACTCGACCTCCCCTAACTAAAACAATAGAGTGTTCTTGAAGATTGTGACCCTCACCTGGGATGTATGCTGTAACTTCAGTTCCAGTTGAAAGTCTCACTCTACAAACTTTTCTTAAAGCTGAATTGGGTTTCTTTGGAGTAACAGTGTAAACACGGGTACATACCCCTCTTCTTTGAGGCGCTCCTTTTAATCCTGGTGTCTTTTCCTTAGACACTTTGGATTTTCGTCCTTTTCTTACCAACTGTTGTGTAGTAGGCATTATTATTCCAATCTAAAATTAGTATTTTTTCTTACCGAAAAAGAAGTATATGACAGATTTAAACTTACAACAATGAATTATTAACAAGTTTTTACTCTGTTTCTTCGTCCCCTTCTTCGCCTAACATAGCTAGCCATTGTGCAGGATTTGGAAGAGAATCTTCTTCAGATTCTTCAATATCAGAAGATTTCTCCATAAATCCTAGTTCAGAAACTTCCGGAGCATCTGGCAGAGAAGGTGATAATTTTTGATAAGCATCTGAACCTGTTCCAGCAGGTATAAGTGTACCAATTATCACATTTTCCTTAAGACCGGTAAGAGCGTCTGTGCTCTTTTTCATCGCCGCCTCTGTGAGTACTCTTGTTGTTTCTTGGAAAGAAGCTGCTGATAACCATGAATCTGTTGCAAGACTAGCTTTTGTGATACCCATAAGTTCAGATCTACCTTCAGCAGGTACTTTTCCTTTCTTTACTAACTCTTGGTTAGCTTTTCTAAATAATGTTGAATCAACTAATTCATTTGGAAGAAAATCTGAATCGTTCGTTCTAACAATTCTAACTCTCCTCAGCATCTGCCTTACTATCATTTCAACATGTTTATCGTGAACTTCAACTCCTTGATCACGATAAGTTTTTTGTACTTCATCTACAAGATATTCCTGGCACGTTCTCACACCATTTATCTGTAAAACTTCTTTAGGGTCTTTTGGTCCAGTAGTTAGAGACTGACCTGCTTCAACTTTATCACCTTGATTTATTAATAAAGTTTGCCTTCTAAGGACTAGCTCTTCAATTGTCTCTTTTTCATTTTGAATAGTTACAATTCTATTTCCTTCTTCAGTAGTATCTATGGATTTAATTTTTCCATTAATTAATGAAAGCACTGCTTTACCCTTCGGAGTTCTTGCTTCAAAAAGTTCAACAATTCTTGGTAGGCCAGAAGTAATATCAAGACCAACTACTCCTCCTGTATGGAATGTTCTCATAGTTAATTGAGTGCCTGGCTCACCTATAGATTGTGCAGAAATTATGCCAACGGCCTCTCCTTCTTCAACAGGGACACCAGTCGCTAAACTAAATCCGTAGCATAATGGCTCCATAGATTCTGGATCAAGTGAGTTAAATGGTGAAAGCACTTTAATAGAGTCCACTCCTGATTTAGCTATAGCATCCAACGCTTCGGCATCTATAAAAGTTCCTTTATTTAATTTTTTCTTTTCTCCATACTCTAGAATCTTTTTATTCTTCTTTATGTCTTCGCTTAGAACTCTGCCAAAAATTGAAGAATGTAAATATTTACTGACGTTACCATTTTCATCTTTAATTTTTTTAGTAGTTCCTTTCCAGTCAATGTTTTCATCCCCTACTTCTTTAATGACAATCCCTGCTGCTACATCTACCAGTCTACGAGTTAAATAACCTGAATCTGCAGTCCTTAGTGCTGTGTCTGCTAGGCCCTTTCTTGCTCCATGGGTAGAAATAAAATATTCTAATACTGACATTCCTTCTCTAAAGTTGCTTTTAATTGGTCTTTCAATAATATCTCCTTTAGGATTTGCTACTAGACCCCTCATCCCAGCAAGCTGTCTTACTTGCATCATGTTCCCTCTAGCTCCTGATTTAACCATCATGTCTACTGGGTTAAACTGCTCAGACTCAAGCTCAGCACTCATTGCATATTGAACTTGATCAGTTGCTTCATTCCATATTTCAATAATTTTTTGCTTTCGTTCAGCTTCTGTAATTACGTCATCCTTGTATTGTTTTTGAACTTTCTCAGCTTCTTTTTCATACTTTTCTAAAATTTCATTTTTTGTTGGTGGGGTTTTAACATCGGTCATAGCAACACTTAAGCCGGCTTTTGAGCCATATTTAAATCCAATTTCTTTCATCAAGTCTAAAAACTTTCTTAATTCAGCTTTATTGTATCTTTCGATAACTTCTGAAATAATTTTTTTCATTTCGGGCTTTCTAACAGTTGACTGTATATATGGAAAATCCTCGGGCATTATAGAGTTGAATATTGTGATTCCTAGAGTAGTGTTAATTAACTCATCGCCATTTACAGGACTATCACCTATTAATTCTGAAAATCTATTCTTTATATTCTCGTGAATTTCAGGATCTCCTGCTAAATTTCCAACTCTTACTTTTATAGGAGTATGGAGTTTTATATGGCCGGCTTCGTAAGCTAAAAGAGCTTCATTTACGTCTACATAAGAACTAGTTGCTTTATTTAAGTCCTCATGACATTCAGTTATATAATATAAGCCAATCACCATATCTTGACTTGGAGAAACTATTGGATTCCCACTTGCTGGTGATAAGACATTATTAGTAGATAACATTAATACTTTTGCTTCTGCCTGTGCTTCAGCAGAAAGTGGGACATGAACTGCCATTTGATCTCCATCAAAATCTGCATTAAACGCTTCACAAACTAGCGGATGAACTTGGATAGCTTTCCCTTCAACAAGAATTGGTTCAAAGGCTTGAATTCCTAATCTATGTAGGGTTGGAGCTCGATTTAATAATACTGGATGTTCTTCTATGACTTCAGCTAAAACATCCCAGACTTGGGCTCTTGATCTCTCTACCATTCTTTTTGCAGATTTTATATTCTGAGACAAACCAAGTTCAACAAGCCTTTTCATAACGAAAGGTTTAAATAGTTCTAGGGCCATCATTTTCGGAAGACCACATTGTTGTAAATCTAAATGAGGACCAACAACAATTACAGACCTTGCTGAGTAATCAACTCTCTTTCCAAGTAGGTTCTGCCTAAATCTTCCTTGTTTGCCCTTAAGCATGTCAGAAAGTGATTTTAAGCCTCGTCCTCCAGCTCCTGCAACAGCTCGTCCTCTTCTACCATTATCAAATAAAGCATCTACTGATTCTTGAAGCATTCTTTTTTCATTACTTATGATTATCTCTGGAGCACCGAGCTCGAGTAACTTCTTTAATCTGTTATTTCTATTTATTAATCTTCTATATAAGTCATTTAAATCAGAGGTTGCAAACCTACCACCGTCAAGTTGTACCATCGGTCTTAATTCTGGAGGTATTACTGGAATTACTTCTAATATCATAGCTTCAGGTGGATTCTTTCCGTCTGAAAAAGGTTTAATTACCTTCATTCTTTGAATTGCCCTTTGCCTTCTTTGAGCAGATTTAGAATCTAAATCAGATTTAAGTTTTTCCATTTCTGATTTTAAATCAACTAATCCTACAAGCTCTCTGACTGCTTCTGCTCCCATTCCCCCAGTAAAGTATTCATCATATTTATCAATCATTTCACGCCATAACGTGTCATTTTCAATTAAAGTTTTAGGCTTCAAGGTTTTTAATGTTTGGAAGGCTTCTTCAATTACTTTTATTTCAGCATCTGATTTAAGTTTTTTCTGTTTTATCTCTTTTTCAATCTCTTTATTTCTTTCCTTAATCTCTGCTTCTGGAACTTTGCCATCTTCCATAGCTTTAAGTTCAACTTTCATTTGTTTAATTCTTTTTTTCTCCCAATCTTCAAAATCTTCTTCAACTATTTCTTTTTCTGCAACAACAGCCTCTTCTAGCTCTTTCAAATCTTTTGTTCTTTTTTTATCATCTATAGAAACAACTAAGTATGCAGCAAAATAAATAACTTTTTCAAGCTCTTTGGGTGACATATCTAAAAAGTATCCGAGCCGACTTGGTACACCCTTAAAATACCAAATATGAGTGACAGGAGCTGCTAGTTCAATGTGTCCCATTCTTTCTCTTCTTACTTCTCTTCTTGTTACTTCAACACCACATCTTTCACAAATTATTCCTCTATATCTAATTCTTTTATATCTTCCACATGAGCATTCCCAGTCTTTTGTTGGTCCAAATATTCTTTCATCAAAGAGGCCCTCTTTTTCAGGCTTCAGAGTTCTATAATTTATTGTTTCTGGTTTTTTAACTTCACCAAAAGACCAGCTTCTAATTTGGTCTGTTGTTGCAAGACTAATGCTTAATTCATCAAATACTTTTTCCATAACTTTTCCTAAACTTCTACTTCATCTTCTTCAGGTCTTGTCATGTCAATACCTAAAGTCTCAGCAGTCTTAACGTATTCGTCACTTATTTCTTTCATTGAAATTTCTTCTCCAGCTGAAAGTATTTCTACATTTAAGCACAGGCTCTGCATTTCTTTTAATAAAACTTTAAATGATTCTGGTATGCCTGGCTCAGGAATATTGTCTCCTTTAACTATTGATTCATAAACTTTTACTCTTCCAACAGTATCATCTGATTTAATTGTTAATAATTCTTGTAATGCATAGCTTGCACCATAAGCTTCTAAAGCCCAGACTTCCATTTCTCCAAATCTTTGACCTCCAAATTGTGCTTTTCCTCCCAGTGGTTGTTGAGTAATCATTGAGTATGGGCCAGTTGATCTTGCATGAATTTTTTCATCTACTAAATGTATAAGTTTCAAAATATATGTATATCCAACTGTAATTTTTGAATCAAATGCCTCTCCTGTTCTTCCATCGTATAAGGTTGTTTTTCCATCTTCGTCAACAAGTCTGTTCCCATCTCTGTTGGGATTAACATTTCTTAATATTTCATGTATTTCTTCTTCGTTTGCACCATCAAATACAGGAGTAGAAACTAAGGTTCCTGGCTCAGCTCCCGCTGAAGCTTCTGTAGCCCCTTTATGTTCAGACCAACCTTGATCAGCTGCCCATCCTAAATGTGTTTCTAAAATTTGCCCTAAATTCATACGACTAGGAACGCCAAGAGGAGATAACAAAATATCAACTGGTGTTCCATCTTCAAGAAAAGGCATATCTTCAATAGGATTTATTTTTGAAATAACACCCTTGTTGCCGTGCCTTCCTGATAACTTATCACCAACTTGTATTTTTCTTTGAATTGCTACGTATACTCTTACCTTTTGATTTACACCTGGTGGCAAATCTGCTCCATCATCTCTTTTTAGAATTTGAATATCTATAACTTTCCCTCTTTCACCGTGAGGAACTCTTAAAGATGTATCTCTTACTTCTCTTGCTTTTTCACCGAATATAGCTCTTAACAGTCTTTCTTCCGGTGTTAATTCTGTTTCACCTTTAGGTGTTACTTTTCCTACAAGATAATCTCCTGGTGTTACTTCTGCCCCTACTCTTACAATTCCCATTTCGTCAAGATCCATTAAGACTTCTTCTGCAACGTTAGGTATGTCTCGTGTTATTTCTTCTTCGCCTAGCTTTGTATCTCTTGCTTCAATTTCATGTTCAGCGATATGGACAGAAGTTAATACATCATCTTTAACTAGTCTTTCAGATATAACAATTGAATCTTCAAAGTTGTAACCGTCCCATGGCATATATGCTACTAGTAGATTTTTTCCTAGTGCCAATTCTCCACCTTGTGTACTTGGACCATCTGCTAAAACATCTCCTGGTTTAACTTTTATCCCAACTCTAACTAATGGTTTTTGATTAACTGATGTTGCTTGATTTGACCTTTTAAACTTTTTTACTTCGTGAGATATTTTTTTATTAGTTCCTTGCTCTTTTACAACTATTTCATCACCTGTTACAGAGGTAACTTCACCACTGATTCTTGAAATTAATGCTTCACCAGAATCTCGTGCAACATTTTCTTCCATTCCTGTCCCAACATAAGGTGCTTCAGTTCTAACTAACGGTACCGCTTGTCTTTGCATGTTAGAGCCCATTAAGGCACGGTTTGCATCATCATGTTCTAAGAAGGGAATTAAAGCAGTAGTAACTGAGCATATTTGCTTAGGACTTACATCCATATAATCTATTTCTTTATCACTTTCGAAAGATACTTCTCCACTATTTTGTCTGCATAAAACTTTTTTATTTTTAAAAGTACCGTCTTCGTTTAAGGGTGCATTTGCTTGGGCAATTGTAAAATCATCTTCCTGCGCAGCAGTCAAGTAAACTGCTTTGTTTGTTTTAACAACACCATCTTCAACTTTCCAGTATGGGGTTTCAATAAAACCAAACCTGTTTACCCTACCATAGGTAGCCAATGTCCCAATTAAACCAATATTTGGTCCTTCAGGTGTTTCAATTGGACACATTCTTCCGTAATGAGAAGGGTGGACGTCTCTTACTTCAAAGCCAGCTCTTTCTCTAGATAAACCTCCAGGACCAAGTGCTGACAACCTTCTTCTGTGTGTAAGTCCCGCTATTGGGTTTGGTTGGTCCATAAATTGACTAAGCTGACTTGTGCCAAAAAATTCTTTTAATGAGGCTTGTATAGGCCTTATGTTAATAAGTGACTGAGGAGTTATAGCCTCAGGTTCTTGTGTTGTCATTCTTTCTCTAACAACTCGTTCTAGCCTACTTAAACCAACTCGAACTTGATTTTGAACTAATTCTCCTACAGTTCTAATTCTTCTATTTCCAAAGTGATCAATATCATCTAAGCGAACTGGTATTTCTCTACCAAGATTATTTTTAAAGCTTGTTTCACCAGCATGAAGAGAGATCACATATTTAATTGAATCAATCATGTCTTCAATTCTTATCATGCCATCTACTTCTGTTGAGTACCCCTCAGCATCTTTTTCTCCATAATCTCTTCCGAGTTTCTGTTCAACTTTATATCTACCAACTTTTGTCAAGTCGTATCTTTTAGGGGTATAGAACATTTGCTTTACTAAATTTCTTGCAGACTCTACAGTGGCTGGTTCACCAGGTCTTAATTTTCTGTAAAGATCTATTAAAGCCTCTTCTGAGCTTGAGTCAGAATCGCGCTCTATAGTATTTTGAATTGAGGGATAGTCTCCAAATAAATCTATTGCATCTTCTTTCGATTCAATTTTATATTTTCCCCATTTATCTGGATCAACTGCATATAAAGCTCTTAAAAATGCTGTTATATGTTGTCTTCTTTTTCTATCTACCCTAACACCAACTGTATCTCTCTTATCAGTGTCGAATTCTAGCCAAGCTCCTCTACCTGGAATCATTTTTCCAATAAAAATTTCTTTATCAGATGTTTTATCAATTTCTTGAGAAAAATATACTCCCGGTGATCTGACAAGCTGACTGACTATTACCCTCTCTGTGCCATTAATTATGAAAGTTCCAGTGTCGGACATAATAGGAAAGTCTCCAAGAAATACAGTTTGTTGTTTAATTTGACCTGTTTCTCTATCAAGAAACTGTGCAGTTACGTATAAAGGTCTTGAATATGTTGAGTCAGTTATTTTACATTCTTCAAGACTTTTTAATGGCTCTTCAAAAAAGTGATTTAAAAACTCCAGTGAGAATCTGCCTGAAAAATCTTCAATTGGAGATATCTCATCTAAGATATCTTTTAAACCTTCTTCAATGAACCAATTAAATGAATCTTTTTGAACAATTAATAAATCTGGAATATCTAGAACTTTGGGAATTTTTGCAAACGAAAGTCTAGAATTCTGAACAGCGGACAACTATCCTCCTCAAAAAAATAATAAGTGGTACCGAAAGATTCAGTATATTAGTAGTTTCTATTTAAGTAAACAAATAATATGAAAATTATTTGAGTTCTACAGTTGCGCCAGCGCCTTCAAGTGCTTCTTTAGCTTTATCAGCTTCTTCTTTTGAAACACCTGTAAGAATGTCTGATGGTGCACCGTCTACAAGCTCTTTAGCTTCTTTAAGTCCTAAGCTTGTTAGGCCTCTTACTTCTTTAATGACTTGTATCTTCTGTCCACCAGCATCTGCAAGAACAACATCAAATGAGTCTTTTTCCTCATCTGATCCTCCGCCGTCTCCTCCACCTGCAGGTGCAGCAGCAACAGCCATAGGTGCAGCAGCAGTTACATCAAATTTTTCCTCAAAAGCATCTAAGAATTCTTTTAATTCTAAGACTGACATTTCTTCAAAAATAGCGAGTAACTCTTCTGTTGTCATTTTTGCCATTATTCCTCCTCTTTCTTAATTTCTTCTTCAGCTTCATCAGAAACTTCAGATTGTTCACTTTCAGAACTTATTTCTCCTGTTGATTCTTTCTTTTCAATTAATGCCTTAAAGGCAAAACCAGATTTATTTAAAACTCCTTTTAGGGTTCCTGCTAATTTAGTTACTGGAGCATTGAAACCTCCTGCAATTTTTGCCAACAAAACATCCCTCGAATCAATAGAAGCTAAAACATCAAGTTGCTCCATTGTTAAAGGTTCTTGATCCATTAAGCCGCCTTTAACTATAAAAGCTTCATTTTCTTTGGAAAATTCTTTCAGCACTTTTGCAGCTGCTACAGGATCTGATTCAATAACAGCTACCCCAGTTGGCCCAGCAAAGTATTCAAGAATATCTTTATAACCAACATTTTCTGCAGCTCTTTTGGCAAGACTCATTTTTACTACATTAAAAGATGCTCCTGCATCTTTTAAATCTTTTCTTAATTGTGTTTGTTGACTTACAGTAAGGCCTCTATATTCAGCCATTACTAATGTGCCTGCAGATTTAAAAATTTCTTCTAATTCTTTTACTGCTTCTACTTTATCTTCTCTTACCATAAAAAAATCCTTGCATACCAAGGACCGCTCTATTTACCTGCGATAGATATTAAGGCAAGCCACTATCGGTCTTTGGTTTTAATTGTTCTTAAATAATATAGTCTTAAAAAATTTATGAGCAATAAAATTTATAAATTTATATCTATAGCTAATGAAGGTCCCATTGTAGATGAAATATGAACTGATTTTATATAATCACCCTTTGTAGAGGAAGGTCTGGCTTTTTCAACTACAGCTATTACCTCATTTAAATTCTCTAAAAGTTTGCTTGTATCAAAAGATGCTTTCCCAATAGCTAAATGTACATTTCCTAACTTATCATTTTTTATTTCAACTTTGCCTTTTTTAAAATCTTCTACAGCTTTACCAACATTAGGTGTCACCGTTCCTGTTTTTGGATTCGGCATAAGTCCTTGAGGACCAAGAATCTTACCTAGTTGACCAACTTCAGCCATCATTTCAGGTGTTGAGATAACTATATCTACATCTAATTTTTCTTCAGATGCAACTTTTGTAGCAAGCTCTTTTCCTCCAACAATATCTGCTCCTGCGCTCTCAGCTTCAGACAGTTCTTCACCACCAGCAAATACAGCTATTTTTACTTCTTTTCCTGTTCCATTTGGAAGTGAGACTGTTGTCCTAATATTCTGCTCAGCATCTTCGGTGTCTATACCTAATGAAAAAACAACATCTACAGATTCATCAAAATTTGCAGTTGCGTTTTCTTTACATAAATTAAGTGAGTCTTCTTTTGACATTTCTGAATCAGAAATATTCTCTTTAGCTTGATTGTATCTTTTTCCGTACTTTTTCATATAACTCCTTTTGGTTCAAACGATTAAATAATCTCCCAAACTATGTATTAATTTTCTTCAGCGCCACCTTCTGCAGGCACAGTCTCTGCAGGTTCTCCAGCTTCTGAGGCTGGTTCGTCTGAAACTGGTTCTTCTGAAACTCTATTTTCTGCAGCTTCATTTGAAGCGGCAACATCTATCTCTTCTCCATCAACAGTAACACCCATGGATCTAGCTGTTCCAGCAATAATTTTTACTGCTGCAGCTAAATCATTTGCATTTAAATCTTCCATCTTTGCCTCTGCAATAGTTTCAAGTTGTGGTGTAGTAATATTTGCAACTTTTTCTTTATGAGGTTCTGGTGATCCAGAATTAAGTCCTATAGCTTTTTTAATTAAGTATGAAGCTGGAGCGGTTTTTGTTGTATATGAAAATGAATTGTCTTCATAAATTGTAATTTCCACTGGCACAATTTCACCTTGTCTACTTGAAGTATCATTATTGAATGCTTGAACAAAATCCATGATGTTTACACCATATTGACCCAGAGCTGAACCAACCGGTGGAGCAGGAGTTGCTCCCCCACCAGGAATTTGTAATTTAAGTTTTGCTTTTATCTCTTTAGCCATTTTTATCCTAATTTTTTACTATATCTGTGAAGCCAAGTTCAACTGGAGTTTCACGTCCAAATATATTAACCAAAACTGTGACTTTTGATTGATCTAAATTAATTTCCTCAATGATTCCATTAAAATCTGCAAAAGGTCCTGTAGTTACTCTTACTGTTTCACCTACTTCAAAATCTGGTTTAAATTTTGGAGATTCTTTTTTAACTTCTACTTCTTCATTAGATCCTAGAATTCTCTCAATTTCTCTCCTAGATAGAGATTGTGGCATTTTTCCTGATCCAACAAAACCTATAACAGAAGGTGTGTTTCTAATTTGATACCATGTTTCATCATCTAAATCCATTCTTACAAGGACATACCCTGGAAAAGTTTTTTTCTCAACATTAACTTTCTTTCCATTTCGTATTTCAACAACTTCGTCTGTTGGGATTACTACGTCATAAACTTTATCCTCTAAATGAAGATTCTTTAATCTAGTTAATATATTTGTTCTAACTTTTTTTTCATGTCCTGATTGAGCATTTAAAACAAACCACTCTCCTGCTAAGTCATATGGGTGTTGATTATTTGAAACATCTTCACTTGTTTCGTTCTCTTCTTGTTCTTCTATTAATACTTCTTCAGACATTTAGTTATTCTCCAAAAGATAAAAGGTTAATCAATGTATTTTTAAAACCAAAATCCATTCCGAATATTAGTAAAGTCATAGTAATAACAGTAACAACTGTCACAATGGTGAATGTTGAGAGGGTATCGGGTGAAGGCCAATTAACTCTTTTTAATTCAGTCCTTACCTCTAATATATAATTGGCAATTCTCTTTAATCGAGAAACTTTTTCGCCAGAATATTGACCAACATTTCTATCAGCTTTCTTTGCCAGACGTTCTTCACGTTCTGACATTCTTCTCATCTCTCTATTCATTTCATTCATAATTACCTCTAGCAGGGGTGGTGAGATTCGAACTCACAACCTCCGGTTTTGGAGACCGGCGCTCTGCCAATTAGAGCTA
>Ga0208261_1000741_pt1 | contig 12337 bp, 13 predicted proteins | sample Knorr_S7_td_DCM__FD_185595 | JGI IMG/M metagenome (GOLD analysis project Ga0208261, IMG submission 185595) | Marine microbial communities from Southern Atlantic Ocean transect - Knorr_S7_td_DCM_ad_131m_LV_B (SPAdes) (version 3) | ecosystem: Environmental > Aquatic > Marine > Oceanic | place...
TCATATCTTTTGTTCTCAAACGGTACGTTCGATCTAGCCATCCAATTATTATCGCAGAAGCTCTGGGGTCAAATCGCAGTCTATGTGTACCTCCGTCGATAATCCGCAAATCTGCATCACCATGAGAATCAGCCAAAACTCGCGCATCGAATGAAGGAACGACTTGGTCGCTTGCTCCGTGCACAACTAGCAGAGGCTTTTGGGTTATTTCCCCGGCAGCTTCTACTGGCCTAATCAAGTCAATCTCTGCAGCCCACGAAGCTTCGTCTTGAGGAAAATTCGGATCAGAGATAGCCCCGACAGTTCGCGAGTACTGTAATAATTGATCAGGATCCTGAGCCCAATCGCGGAAATCTGAAGGAGCGGAGATAGCGGCTACTCCACTAATTTCTTCAGTTAGGCTTGCAGCAGTGATTGCCAAAGCTCCACCTGTACCGAAACCCGCAAGCCAGACTGAGTTCACTTGTGGATTATTTTTTAATTCCTTTGCTGCGTTAATTGTGTCATCGAGCCACCCTTGCATTGAAAATTCTCCTTCTGACCCGCCACAACCTCTATACGTGAACGCGAGCACAATCCAACCAAGTGCTTTCGCCACGAGATCAGCAAAGTCATAGTATGACCTATCGTCATCTACTCCTTGACTCGCCCCTGAAGGGAACCCGTGGCAAATCACTAGCCCTGCTGTTCCCGATATTCCTACACGGCTAGGGGCAGCAAGGTGCCCGGTTAGCGAAAGCCCATTAGAGTCGAGGACATATGCCAATGCTTGTGCCTATATATTCCTTTGCCGGTAACCGCGGTTACGGGCTTCAGCGAGAGTATCCGGCCCAAAAACTAAATACTGCTCCGATGCTATTAGTTCGTCTATGACAGATTCGTCTATGACCTCGTCAAGGTCGTAGACACGTTGGTTGCGTTTATCCCCTAACCAACGGAAATGTTCTACTCTTACTGGTCGTTTCATAGGAAACCTCCGAGAACTATTTTAGATACTAGAAAGTACATTGACGAATGCTTTCAATGACAAATTTGGGGAGATTCTCATCTCCCCAAATTTAAATCCTGGATCACGAACTGCGTTTAGGTAAAACAAACCAAATCAGGTGGGACCTGAACCTGACCGCCTTGTTCGCGGGTGACCAGTTGATATTTACATCTTGGTCCAGGGGCCGCTTAGTAGCTGGCCACCTCCAAGGTCCCATAAATATTACTACTCAGTTGGACCACCTCCTTTCGTTGGTGAAAATGAGCCTAGCTTCCGTTTTGAATGCGCGCCGATGTTTCATTAACAAATTTTCGTTTCTAGCTCAGCGTGCTTTACCCATCATTTATTTCGGAAATTTGATTCCCAATAGCACCAATATTTCTCAAGAATTGAATCCCTAAATCAACAACACAGACAATATCCACTACCTCTAGTCCTAGAGCAGATTTTTGGGATCTCCTAATGAGTTCGTCGAGGAGGTCATCTTCATGTGCGATGACTGTCTTATTTCGCGATGCAGCCGCTTCAGCTTCGGCATCTATACCGCCGTAACTTGCTACCCCGCGCTTGCGGAAATATGTTATTTGCCATCTCAGCAGGAGTCTAACTTCATCATGTGTCACGCGCATTGAGACTTCTTTGGGAAGATTATCAGCTATGAATTCAACAGCTTCTTCAATATCGAGCACAGTTTGAGCAGGGGTTTGTCGAAGTCTTGCAGACACCATCACAACAAAAAACCATGCCAAAGTAATGACTGTTACCGACGCTATAGATATATACACCCACATCTCAAAATAAACGTTAGTCGTTCAGAGTTAAAAAGGCAGCACTCTAGCTGGAGTGACTTGTAGGATAAAGACTATGAGTACATTATTCTTTGAGGATTCAGGATTAGAAATTCACAAAGTCGTAGTTGGCCCTATGGATAATAATGTTTTTGTCTTACGGTGCACCGAAACAGGCGAAGGGGCTTTAATCGATGCTGCTAATGAACACGAACGACTGTTGGACCTTTGTAAGAATCTAGGAGTTAAACAAGTCCTTGAAACACACGGGCATTGGGACCATATCCAGGCTGTTCCCCATGTACGGGATGCTGGATATTCAGTTTTTGTCACTCAAGAAGACGCACACATGCTAGATAGCTACGATGAAATTTTAGAGGACGAATCAGTTATCGAAGTAGGACGACTCAGGCTCCACACTATCTTGACCCCCGGCCACACCCCTGGATCGATATGTTTCCGTATACAAGATCGTCCAATCGTCTTTTCAGGCGACACTTTATTTCCAGGCGGTCCAGGAGCTACGCAATTTGAAGGAGGCGACTTCACAAAGATAATTGAGTCTATTGATCGCCGTTTATTCACACTGAGCGCTGACACTCTTGTCCTGCCGGGCCACGGAGATGAAACCACTATTGGCGCAGAGCGACCCCATCTTGATGAATGGGTTGATAGAGGCTGGTAACAAGATAATTAGCCGTTTCCGAATAGGGTTAATTAGCCAAAGGGATACACTTCAGTGATGACCAAATCGTTAATCGAAATCCAAGATCTTCATGTTAAAGCGGAGGATGGAAGCGGGATACTAAATGGAGTGAATCTCTCGATTGCTGAGGGAGAGATCCATGCTTTGATGGGTCCCAACGGCTGCGGAAAATCTACTCTAGCTTCGGCCTTATTGGGGTCACCCGAGTACATAGTAGAATCAGGGGAGATTTTATTTAAGGGTGAAAATGTTACCGAGTGGAGCGCCGACAATCGAGGAAAGGCGGGAATGTTCCTTGCGTTCCAATACCCACAAGAGTTTCCAGGTGTAAGCGTCCTCAACTTTCTAAGACAAACAGTTGAAGCCAGAACTGGAAAGGAAATATCTATCCTTAACCTGCGAAAACAAATGCTTGCTTGGATGAAACGATTGGATATTGACCCTGAGTTTGCTGACCGGTACCTAAACGAGGGATTTTCTGGAGGAGAGAAAAAGCGAAATGAAATCCTGCAAATGGCTTTACTTGAACCTGAATTTGCCGTCCTCGACGAAACTGATTCTGGGCTTGATATCGATGCTCTTCAAATTGTTGCCACCGGAATCAAAGAAATCATGGACGACAACCCGAAAATTTCTGTTCTAACGATAACGCACTATCAACGACTTTTGGATCACTTACAACCCCACCATGTACATGTTCTCATCGAAGGTAGAATTGTCAAGAGCGGCGGTTTTGAGCTGGTTGAGCAACTCGATGCTGAAGGTTACGAGGAGTGGTTATGACCATTGACGTGACAGAAATAAAGAAGGACTTCCCCGTGCTTCAAAGGCATATCAATGGAAAGCCACTTATCTATCTTGACTCTGCAAATACCTCTCAGAAGCCAGTGTCTGTGATGGACGCAATGGAAGACTACTACCGACAATTTAATGCAAACGTCCATAGAGGCTCGTATCAACTCGCAAATGAAGCGACTGCTATTCTCGAAGGCTCTCGAGATAAAGTAACGTCCTTTATTAACGCTAATTCAAGGCAAGAGGTTGTATTCACAAAGAATGCGACAGAAGCCATGAACCTTATATCTAATACTTGGGGTCGAGAACACCTCACTGATGGCGACGCAATTGTCCTAACAGAGCTAGAGCATCATGCAAATATTGTTCCGTGGCAAATGCTCGCATCTGAAAAGAATTTTGAAATCAGATGGATAAAAATCGATGATAATGGACACCTTGATCTTTCAGATTTTGATCAGTTGATTCGTGGAGCGAAACTTCTTAGCTTTGCTGCAATGTCTAATGTTCTCGGAACTTTCACTCCTGTGAAGGAGCTAACTAGTAGAGCGCAAGAGATGGGTTTAACAGTCCATGCTGATGCCAGCCAATACACCCCTCACACCAAGACAGATGTTCAAGATATGGGAATTGATTTTCTAACCTTTACCGGTCATAAATTACTTGGCCCAATGGGCATAGGGGTCCTGTGGGGCAAGGAAAGCTTGCTTGAATCCATGCCACCTTTTCTTGGTGGTGGGGAGATGATTTTAAATGTTACAAAAGAAGGCTTCTCAACCAACGAATTACCTTGGAAGTTTGAAGCTGGTACCCCCATGGTTGCTGAGGCTGCAGGATTAGGTGCAGCTATCGATTATTTATCTGATATCGGCATGGACGAAATCAGAAATCATGAAATTGATTTAACCGATTACGCTCTTCAGTGTTTAGTTTCAGAATTCGGAGAAACCATGTCAATCTTTGGGCCTAAAAACTCCTTAGAACGTGGTGGGGTTATTTCTTTTACCTTCGATGGGGCCCACCCTCATGACATTTCGCAAGTATTAGATGAAGACAACATCTGCATACGAGCTGGCCATCATTGCGCAAAACCGTTAATGCAAGTCCTCAATGTTGGAGCTACATCTCGCGTGTCTATGTACCTTTATAACGACCGTTCTGATATCGACGCTTTGGTTTCCGGGCTGCATAAAGTACGTGATCTGTTTATCCCCTAATTAAACTGTATTTATGGCTTCACTCGATGATCTATATAAGGAAATAATCCTTGATCATTACCGCTCCCCAAGAAACCAAGGGGAACTTGAACCGCCTGCGCATCGTTGTGAAGGGTTCAATCCTCTTTGTGGCGATGAAGTCATTGTTTTCGTTTCGTTAATTAATAAGAAAATTGAGGAGATAAAGATTGGTGGTCAGGGTTGTTCAATCAGCCAAGCATCAGCATCAATGATGACTGAGATCATAAAGGGGAAAAGTGTCAGCGAAGCTGAGGAAATAATTCATGCTTTCAAAGAGATGATGGACATCTATGAAAGTGAACTATCGGGAAAAGAAACTGATGGCACGTCATCAAGCATTGATCTTGGTGACCTTGAAGCGCTTCAGGGAGTAGTTAAATATCCAGTCAGAATAAAGTGCGCGACCCTTGCGTGGAACACTTTGACCCAATCCATTAATGAAATCCAGAATATAGACGATTCTCTGTAGAGGATAACTACTACTTGGCCTTCGATAGTTATTTAGGCTCTATAAGTGGTGCAGTTATAAACGATTCAAGCGAACTCAAAAAGGTCTGGATAACAGCCTCACCGCTATGAATGACGAGATCGCCGGATTCAATTACCTCTTCTAAGGCTATCTGATCGCCGAGTATCAGAGCAATGACCTTTCTTGTCGTGGTGATCTCTGCATTCGCTTCGCTGTCACTGGTGTTAGGGTCGTGGTGGACCGTGGATCTTTCAATACCTAGCACATGGTCTTCTTCTATATCTGTGAAATGCCAGTTGATACGAGTTGGCCCATGATCAAATTTTTCAGGGTTGAACCGAACACCAATCATGTCAAAGAGTTGATCAATTGTGATGGCATGAGCGATTTGCCTTCCCATTGACGCGGGTATTCGAAGCGACCCATATCGGAGTTCTCGCGCTGCTGTGAGGTAAGCGTTTCTCCAGGTACCTGATTCAGATTGATATCCCAATTGCTCAAAAGCATCGGCTTGAAGGTTTCGTACCTTAGTGTTGGTCGGGTCGGCAAAGACGGCATGGTTCATAACTTGAACAACCCACCTATAGTCACCTTCTTCAAATGCTTTAGTAGCTTTACCAATGAGTTCTTCGGTTCCACCCATATATTCAACATACTTTTGCCCAGCTTCAACTGGCGGCAGCGGATTGAGGTTTGACGGGTTACCGTCATACCATCCTAAGTATTTGGTGTAAACGGCCTTCGTGTTATGTGAAACTGTCCCGTAATACCCTTGAACATGGGACTCTTTTAGGTATTCTTCAGGAAGTTTGAGCATCTCAGCTATCTCTGTAGGTACATATCCCATGTTTGCGAGTCGCATAGTCTGGTCATGTTGCCACCTGTAGACATCCCTTTGTAGACACAGGAACTCCCGCACTTCTTGATTGCCGAATCGTGGCCAATGGTGAGTTGCAAACATTGTTTCAGTCTGCTCTCCCCACAGAAGTAGCGCTTCGTGAATGTATTTACTCCACGCCAGTGCGTCTCGGGTCTGGGCCCCTCGGATCGGATAGAGATTATGCATAGTATGAGTACAGTTCTCAGCCATGCACAGCAATCTTTTATCTGGGAAGAAAAAATTCATTTCTGAAGGAGCTTCTGCGTCCGGCGTGTTCTGAAAAACCACCTTCAACCCATCTATATCTATCTCTGTTCCGGTTTCATAAACTGTTTCAGTCGGAGGTATGAGATATGAGGCGCCAAGTGGAAGTGATTGTCCAAGACCGATGTCAACTTGGCCGGTTGGTCCTGTTGGTAGCAGTGGGCCGAATTGGTAATGGGCTCGGCGGGCCATCATAGGGCCAGCGATAATATTCTCTCGGACTACTTCTTCAAGGAAACCATCTGGGGCGATGATTCTTACATTTCCTGCGTCAACTTCTTCTTGGGATGTGACTCCGAGAATGCCTCCAAAGTGGTCAAGGTGACTGTGTGTGTAGATAATTGAATGGACAGGTCGTTTCCCTAATGTTTCATTAGCGAGGTTAAGACATGCTTCTGCCGTGGAGCTGGTCGTGAGTGGGTCGATAATTAACCAGCCGTTCGGTGTCTCGAGAAAGGTGATGTTTGATATGTCGTAACCTCGTGCTTGCCAGACTCCCTCTGCCACTTCAAAAAGTCCGTGTATAGCATTGAGTTTTCCTTGTCTCCATAATCCAGGGTGAACTGTTTCAGGTGCTGGTTTTCCTTCTCTAAGGAAGTCATGAGACGCTGTATCCCAGACAGCTCTTCCATCAAGTTCAATGCGCCCTGTTTCATGAGTAGCGATAAGGCCTCGTTGTGCGCGCTCAAAATCACTATCATCATCAAAATTAATGAGCGCTCCGGCGCTTCGATTCGATTCGATAGTGTGGGTTGTTGCTGGGTTCGCTAGTGGGTCATCCATTTGTTTTGTATAGCCGGAGGCGACAAAGTCTCCAAATCTGATGTTTACTCGGGTTGTGTGAGTATGAGGCCACTAGTTGGTACGGCTGTTCCCGCCGTTACGAGAACATTCTCAACTTCGGGCACCTGATTGACTGAGGACCCTCTGATCTGCCTGACAGCTTCTGCGACACCGTTCATCCCGTGAATGTATGCTTCTCCCAGCTGACCCCCGTTTGTATTAATCGGTAGCCCGCCACCAAGTTCGATATTTCCATCTTTTATAAAGTCCTTTGCTTCTCCCCGCTCGCAAAAGCCGAATTCTTCAAATTGGGGAAGTGCCAGAGGTGTAAAATGGTCATAAATAACTGCTGTCTGTATGTTTTGTGGACCTAGCCCTGTTGATTCCCATAGTTGACGGGCTACTACTCCCATTTCCGGTATCCCAGCTATGTCTTCGCGGTAGTATGACTTCATCATGTGTTGATCTTTTGACACTCCTTGCGCTGCAGCTGCGATGACCGCGGGCTTCTCCTTGAGGTCCTTAGCTTTTTCAAGAGTGGTCACTATAAGGGCTTGGCCGCCATCACTTTCCTGGCAGCAATCAAGTAGGTGCAGAGGTTCTACGATAAAGCGGCTGTTTTGGTGGTCTTCGATGGTTATGGGTTTCTGGTAGAAAAAGGCAGCTGGATTGTTCGCAGCATGTTTCCTATCGGTTACAGCAATTGTTCCAAAATCTTCACTGGTGGCCCCGTATTGATGCATGTATCTTCTGGCATACATCGCTACCCACGAGGCAGGGGTAAGTAAACCGAATGGAGAACTCCAACTGAAGCTGACATCAAAGGCTTCTGGACTCTGATGCCTTCCTTGTACTCCTCCACCGAAGCGATGCCACGACCTTTCATTAAATGCACGGTAAACAAGGACGTAGTCTGCAACGCCGGAGTGAACAGCCATTGCGGCCTGTTGAATGACTCCTCCCGGTGCACCTCCTCCATGGTGAATCATTGAGAAAAACGTGAGTTCAGGAATACCAAGATTTCTTGCAACTTCGATTTCAGTATTTTTCTCTGCACTAAAAACAGAAATTCCATTGATCTGCGATGGATCTAGACCAGCGTCTTGGCATGCCAGCAAGCTGCATTCTGTAGCTAACTGCATTGGTGTCCGGCCGGAATTTTTGGAAAATTCAGTCGCTCCTATGCCGACGATGGCTGTCTCTCTTGCGAATTTCATTGCTTACTTATCGTGATAATCATGAAGGGAATCCTTCTATGGAGGTGAATGTAAACTTCTGGCGAATAGGTGAGTCACCAGCTTTGACTGTGTACGCTTGGCCGGTTTCGTCCCCTATTGCAGTCTCATACATAGCTTGACTAACTTGTTCCGGATCTAGAAGATTGGAGTCTGCCGATGCGAGTCGGTCAACACCTACGAGCGGGGTTGCAACTCCACCGGGGCATATTGCATTTATTGATATGCCCTGATTGAGAAGGCCAGGTGCAACTCCACGAACCCATCCCACGACAGCGTGTTTCGTTGCGGTGTAGAAGGGGTCCCTGTTCCATGCCACTATTCCGGCTATGGAAGCTGTAGCGATAATAGATCCCCCTCCACTCGCTTGTATTACTGGGGCGACAGCAAGGGTCCCGAAGACTACAGAATCAAAATTTACGGCACGGACTGTTGTGTAATGTTCTGGATCAAGGTCGGAAGAAGTGTATGGGTTTATTTGTTCTTCTATTTTTCTTCCGAGAATGCCTGCGTTAAGGAATGCATAGTCAAGTCTGCCGAATTGATTAACAGCCTGATTCGCTACTTGAATATTGTTTGCGTTTTTAGAGATATCAGTTGCGAAGATTGAGCAACCAGTTTCAACTCGAATTGATTCGAGCCCGGATGAATCTAGATCAACACCTAGGACTTCGATGTTCGCTAATCGCAGTTTTCTAACCAGCGAAGCGCCTATGCCGGATGCGGCACCAGTGACAAGTGCAACTTTCGTATCGTTCTCGCCCATTATGCTCCAAATAATTCGTCAATCTTCTCACATAGTACAAAGTCTATTTCGGTAACGCCACCAGCTTGATGGTTGACAACGGCGATATCTACCTTGTTCCAGCTATTCGACCAATCAGGGTGGTGGTCGAGTTCTTCTGCAATCGCTGCAACCTTAGTCATAAAGTTGAACGCTTCTTCGAAATTAACGAATTCGAAAGTTTTCTTAAGCCCATCCTGTGTGGCTTCCCATTTGGGAATGCGCCCAGACATAGATTTAATGTCTTCATCAGTAAAGATTTTTTTTCTGTCCACCTGCGACATCTAACTGAGCCCCCCGAGAGTTACCGAGGTTTCTGTCGATGGTGTCCATTTCTCATACCCATCGCTTTCTAACTCGTCTGCTAATGATGAATCTCCTGAAGCAACAATTTTTCCATCAACGAATACATGCACATAATCAGGCTCTAATTCTTCAAGGAGTCGGCTGTAGTGCGTTATTACTAATACCCCTAATCCATCTTCTTCTGTGAGGCGTTCTACCCGATTGCTTACGACCCTCAACCCATCTACGTCTAAGCCAGAATCAAGTTCATCGAGAACCGCTATGGAGGGTTTTAATGTAACTAATTGGAGAGTTTCGAGACGCTTTTTTTCACCACCAGACATGTCGAGGTTAACGCCTCTGTCAAGGTGATCAAGGGGAATACCGAGGTTTTCCGCTTCTTGACTCGCATGTCTCAGTACTTCATCGAAGTCGTCGCTCTGTGAAAGTTGCGATGCTTCTATGATATTGGTAGCGGAGACGCCTTCGATTTCAACTGGGTATTGGAGGACGAGAAACAATCCAAGCTTTGCGCGTTCCCAAGTCTCTAGCCCCACAAGATTTTCCCCATCCAAGGTTATTTCTCCTTGGGTAACGGTGTATCCAGGCCTCCCCATCAGAACATGAGAGAGGGTAGATTTACCTGACCCATTTGGCCCCATTAGAGCGTGGACTTCTCCAGAGCGAACGGTTAGGTTTACACCGGTAAGAATTTCAGCTGACTGAGTTCGAGCGTGCAGGTTTTTTATTACGAGATCAGCCATTATTCCGAACCTTCGGGTATGTGTATGTAGATGCTATTTTCGCTGCTTTCTACTTTGAATACAGGAACCGGTTGTGTCGCAGGTAAGGACATAGGGACGCCATCACAAAGCGAGAACTGCGCTCCATGTTTCCAGCACTCTATGGTAACTTCTTCCGGATCTACCGGCCCTTCAGAGAGTGAGTAGTTTGCATGGCTGCACATATCTCCTATTGCGAACAGATCCTCTCCAATTCGAACCACAGCAATTTTGTGACCTTCAACTTCTACTCGTCGAGCTTCTCCATCTGGTACGTCATCTAGGTCGAAAACACGAACTTTTCTCTGAGGAGGTTGCTCTTGTGCCTTATTCACTGTGAGCCACCCTTGCGCTTAGTTTATGGTTAAATAGTTCAGCTATCCATATGTTTATAGCTTCGACTGGAAGTGAAGATACTACTTCTTGAAGGAAGCCATGGACAATGAGCTTCTCCGCTTCAAAGGTAGGGACTCCTCTGCTTTCTAGGTAGAAACGCTGGTTTTCATCAACTGGGCTCACGGTAGAGGCATGGCTGCATTTCACATCATTATTTTCAATTTCAAGATTTGGAACTGATTCTGCCCAAGCTTGATCGCAAAGCTTAAGAGTCCGATTTGTCTGGAATGCATTTGTCCCTGATGCTTCATTAGCTACTTGAATTAACCCGGTGTAGATAGAGTTCGACTGATCGTCTAGGACTCCTTTAAACAGAAGTTCGCTGTATGTATCTCGAGCTATATGTCTTTGGAGGGTTCGAAAGTCTAAAACTTGATTACTGTCACCATGATATATAGCTGAAATTTTTCCAGAGGCTCCACGCCCATTAAGTGAGCAAGAGGTTTTTAATCGGGCATATTCACCTCCTATTGCGGCTATTGCACCTTGGAAAGTTGCTTGCTGACCTACAGATACATCCAAAGTTCCTAGTTGCCACACGTTCTGATTCAAGTTTTGGACTTGCTGATAGTTGACGTTTGAACCGTTGCCAACAGTTATCTTAGTTTCGGGAATAACTAGAGAAGAAACTTCAGAGTTATGGAAAATCTCAACTATCTCGATTTCAGCATTTTCTTCAACTTCGACATGAACTAATGGAAAACAAGCGGCGCGATCTTGATTCCATTGATGATGGATTACCAAAGGTTTTTCTACGTTCGAACCTCGAGGCACGCGAATAAAAACTGGGTCGGGAGAGAACGCTAGGTTCATGGAACCCAGCATGTCTATCGGTGGCGCAAAATCTATAGGATCTTTTTGGCCTGAAGCAGAGTGCACATCGCAAGTGGATACTTCATCGTGGGATAGTAGAAAGCCGTCAACAATCAGAACGTTATGAAAATTTTCGTCTTGGCTCGGGTCTATTTCTGTTCCAGATTGTGGTTTAGCCAGTGCCGGGGTGAAGAGATCTAGTTCTAGTTCCTCTATGGGGCTGTATCGCCATTCTTCGTCTTCATGAGACGGGTAGTTAAATTCTGTTGCATTGACAGCTGCTTGTCTTCGGAGGTCCATGAGCCATCCATGACCTTCAAGCTCTTGGACTAATTCTGGGGTGTACACAGTGGTTCCTTCGGAGTCATGTTTCGTGCTGAGGGTGATCGATCATGACGTTTTTATACTATCGGCGTAGCAGGAAACAGCCTTCTCATATTGGCGATTTTGGGATCAAATTCAAATGCCCTAAAGGCCACTACTACTCTTGCTACTCTAGGAATGTGCTGCCCATAGTTTGTATAGATGTAGATGGTACTCTGGTCGGGTCTTCAGGCTCACCGACTGATAAGGTCTTGGCTGCGATTGGTGAGTCTATCTCGAGAGGCCAAAATCTTATTTTGTCAACAGCTCGAGGAGCCATGGGGCCTACTTACGGGTATGCAAAAACTTTGAACTCAAATGGGTGGCATATATTCCATGCAGGAGCAGCGTTAGTGAACACTGGGCATCAGCCAACTCGAGAGTACCCTGTCCCCAGCGACGTCCTTGAAACATGCATAGGGGTAGCGATAGAGCGCGATTGGGCGCTTGAACTCTATTGGAAGAGCGACTATCGCGCGTTTCGTCATAGTGATTTCACAAGACTTCATGCTGAGATGCTCGGAATCGATCTGCAAGTTGGGGGGCCAACTGAAGTTGAAGGGGATATCGTGCGTCTTCAGTTTGTTGTCTCAGAAACATCTCTTTCTGATGTCAAAGATGCCTTAGATGGCACAGGTACGCTCCGGTCAGCTACTTCTCCAGCTATGCCGGGAGTGTGCTTTGTTTCTATAACCCAGTTAGGCATCACGAAAGGGAAAGCAGTGACAGAAATATCTTCAATGCTAGACATTAACCTTTCGGATGTAA
>Ga0208261_1000743_pt1 | contig 12318 bp, 7 predicted proteins | sample Knorr_S7_td_DCM__FD_185595 | JGI IMG/M metagenome (GOLD analysis project Ga0208261, IMG submission 185595) | Marine microbial communities from Southern Atlantic Ocean transect - Knorr_S7_td_DCM_ad_131m_LV_B (SPAdes) (version 3) | ecosystem: Environmental > Aquatic > Marine > Oceanic | place...
TTTCCTTTAAATTCAAGCTCTATGCTATATCCAGAAAAGTTTTCGTGTAAGCTTTGAACTTTTACATCACCTAAATCTTTTGAAAGAGAATTAATTTCTGAATCTTTAGTAAACTTTTCTGCTAAAGTTTCTCCATTAGCATTAAAGTCCCATCTTATAGATTTTACTTTACCAAATACTGGAAAAGATTTAATTCTTGTTGATTTAACTTCAATATAATCACTTTTATTTTCAGAGGTTTTTGATGGAATCCCAAAGTAATACCACCATCTTGGAGGAGTATCTTTACTCCGGTCTCTTTTTATTATGTTGACATAACTTATTAGAGAATCTGAATTAATATTAATGATTCCCAAGCTTCTTCTATGCCAAGGATTAAAAAGCTTTTCTTCTTTAGCGCCTCTTTCAGCTAAAGACACATCGATGCCTAAAGTTATTAAATGTTTATAAAAAATATCTCTTGATTTATCTCTAGTATTATTTTTTAATTTTTTAAGAAAACTCATAAATTATTAAGTTTCTTTTTTCTTGTTGGCAGTAATTTCATTATACTGAATCTTGCTTCTTCGCTTAGATAAATCCAGTTTGATATTTCTTCTCCACTTCTAAAACATCCAGTGCAAAAAGTATGACTATAATCATAATTACAATTTTGAACACAAGGTGAAGAAATTTTTTTCATATAGAAATTATCAATCAATCATAATAAATTTTCAATTAAATAAGTTAATAATTGTCTAAATTGTACTGGTGGGCGATACAGGACTTGAACCTGTGACCTCGTCGATGTCAACGACGCGCTCTAGCCAGCTGAGCTAACCGCCCAATTAGGCATATTATTCCTTATCTAAATTCTCTCCCAAGTCAATATCATCTAGATTAAGTTCTTCTGAAAGATCTAAATCTAACTCATTTTCTTTTTTATCAGATTCTTCATTTTCAGTATCAGCAAGTAAATTTTCTAAAGAGCTGTCTGGATTATCATTTGCTATAGCAGCTAATGCCTCTTCAAACGTTGCAGGGGCCTCAGTCATTCCTGTAAGGTTATTGCCTTCAAGCATAGCATTATCTTTGTCTATACCTAATAGTTCAAGACCCTCAGGAGACTGATCCATTCTAGCCGGAATAAGCCTTCCTATTATCACATTTTCTTTAAGTCCTGAAAGTTGATCAACTGATCCATTTACTGCTGCTTCAGTTAAAACTCGAGCTGTTTCTTGGAAACTTGCTGCAGCTAAGAATGAATCTGTAACTAAAGATGCTCTTGTAACACCTAACAATACAGGTGTAGCTTCAGCAGGTTCTTTATTTTCTTCAATCATTCTTGCATTGAGCTCTTCAAAGTCAAATTTGTCAATTAACTCGCCTGGAAGTAAGCCTGTATCTCCTGCGTTTTCAATTCTAATCTTTCTTAGCATTTGTCTGAGAATTACCTCAATGTGTTTATCATGAATGTGAACACCTTGAGATCTATAAACAGTTTGAACTTCAGATACCAAATAAGCTTGCACTTCTTCAACTCCTTGGATTCTTAAAATCTCATGAGGATTTTTTGGTCCAGAAGTGATAGGGTCACCGGCAGTGATTTTTTGACCATCAGAAACTAATAATTCTGAGGCTGCTGGTATAGCGTACTCTCTTTCGTTTTCATCTTCCCAAGTTATTGTTATTTCACCTTTTGTTACAGTTACTAACCCTTCGTATGGAGCAACTATATCCTTTGAAATTTCTTCATAATTTTCTTCATTCTTTAGTTTTGAAACTAGAGATTTCTTTATAGAAATTATTGTTTCTCCAACTCCAATTCTTTGGCCTGATTTTACAATTGCTCTGTGAGTTTCTGGAATTTCTGTGGTAATAGAATTTTTTTCAGTATTCGAAATTCTAACAATTCTTAATTCACCAACATTTCCAAGTTTTACTATTCCTGAAATTTCAGAAAGAATAGAAACTCCTTTAGGTATTCTTGCTTCAAAAAGTTCAATTACTCTTGGAAGACCAGAAGTAATATCAGATCCAGCAATACCACCTGTGTGAAACGTTCTCATAGTTAGCTGTGTTCCAGGTTCTCCGATGGATTGAGCAGCAATAATCCCTACAGCTTCTCCCATCATTGCAGTTTTACCTGTAGCCAATGAAGCTCCATAGCTCTTTTGAGAAATTCCTTTTTTAGCATTTGATGAAAGCGGTGAATAACACCATACCTCTTCAATCCCTGCTTCTTCAATTTCCTTTGCTATTTTAGGACTGATAATAGTATCTGTGTCACACATCACTTCTCCTGTATCAGGATGTGTTACTGGCATAGATGGGAATCTACTAACTATTCTGTCAGCTAAGGTACTTCCCATACCATCAGTATCTTTTACTATTTTTATTCCTACTGCACCTTCATCTTCTTCTTTATTTATAATAAGATCTTGAGCTACATCCGCTAACCTTCTAGTTAGGTAACCGGAGTCTGCAGTTCTAAGCGCTGTATCAGCCAAACCTTTTCTTGCACCGTGAGTTGATATGAAATATTCCATAACACTTAGGCCTTCTGCGAATGATGATCTAATAGGTAATTCAATAATTCTTCCTTTAGGATCTGACATCAAGCCTCTCATTCCAGCCATTTGCTTAATCTGAGCTAAGTTTCCTTTGGCTCCAGAGTCAGCCATTGAATAAATACCTGCATAATTTGGCAAAGAGTCTGAAACAGCAGTTTCCATTTTTTTAGAAACATCTTCCCACACACTTATTGAGCTTTGATATCTTTCAACTTCGGTTATCATTCCTTCCATGTATTGTTCATCCAGCTTTCTAATCTTTTGGTCTGCTGATGAAAGCAAAGATTGTTTTTGTGGAGGTGTAACAATATCTTTGATAGCAATAGTTGTGCCAGATTGAGTAGCAAACTTAAATCCGATATCTTTTATATCATCAAGTACCACTGTTGTTATATCTTTTCCAAATGACCCATAGCATTCAGACACCAAGTCTTCTATTGAAGATTTAGTAAATTGCATATTTCTAAATCCTAATTCCTCAGGAATAATATCATTCCAAAGTATTCTTCCAATAGTTGTTTCAATGAACTCACCATCTAATTTAACAGTAATTAGCTCTCTAAGACCTAATGTTTCTGTTTCATAAGCAAATATGGCAGATTCTTTAGAATTAAAGCTCATTTTTTTATCTTTAGCTTCATCTTCAACTCCTGTAAGATAATAAATTCCTAGAACCATATCTAGGTTAGGAGCTACGATTGGTTCTCCTGATCTTGGAGCTAGCATGTTATTAGTTGATAGCATGATTTTTTTTGCCTCAAGTACAGATTCTCTAGAAAGAGGAACATGAACAGCCATTTGGTCTCCATCAAAATCTGCATTGAAAGCAGTACATACCAAAGGATGAAGTTGAATAGCAGACCCTTCAACTAGCACAGGTTGAAAAGCTTGAATGCCTAGCCTGTGTAAAGTAGGTGCTCTGTTTAGAAGCACTGGATGATCTTTAATTACTTCTTCCAGAATGTCCCAAATTTCAGGCTGAGATTTTTCAGCTAATCTTTTCGCAGATTTAATATTGTGTGCATAGCCTTTTACTACTAATGAATTCATCACAAAAGGTTTGAAAAGTTCTAATGCCATTTTTTTTGGAAGACCACATTCACTCAATTTCAATTGAGGCCCTGATATAATTACCGATCTTCCTGAGTAATCTACTCTTTTACCTAGAAGATTTTGTCTAAACCTTCCTTGTTTACCTCTCAATAAATCTGTCAAAGACTTCAACTTATGGTTATGTGAACCAAGAATAGGTCTTCCTCGTCTTCCATTATCCACAAGAGCATCTACAGCTTCTTGAAGCATTCTTTTTTCATTCCTGATAATTATTTCAGGAGCTTGAAGGTCTAGCAGGTGTTTCAATCTGTTGTTTCTATTAATTACCCTTCTGTATAAATCATTAAGATCTGAAGTTGCAAATCTACCTCCATCTAATTGAACCATAGGGTGTAATTCAGGAGGAAGAACGGGTAATATTGTTAGTACCATCCATTCAGGTTTATTCCCGCTTTGCTTAAAGCTTTCAATTACTCTAAGTCTTTTTATAGCTTTTTTTCTTCTCTGCCCTGATGTTTGTCTAATTTCATCTATTAGTTCATCAGTTGCTTTTTCAAGATCAAATTCCTGTAATATTTTAAGGATTGCTTCAGCGCCCATTTCGGCTACGAAAACTGGACCAAATTTATCTCTAAATTCTCGATATTTTGCTTCAGTAAGTAGATCCATTACTTCTAAAGATTCAAGGTCTTGAATTGTTTCCTCTGTATTTGTTTGTTCTTCATCTATGAACTCTGCATAAATAGTTTTTACAATCTCTTCTAACTTTTCAGGTTTTTTGGCATCAGTTTTCTTAACTTTTATCTCAAGTCTTTCTAGTTCTTCAAGATATTCTTTAGATTCAAGTACTGCTTCTAACCTAGTTTTGATTTCTTCTATTTTTTGTTCAGCATCTTGTTTGAAAAAATTAATAGCATCTAATTTTTCGTTATTATTAATCTCAGTTACTATGTATTGGGCAAAATATAAAACTCTTTCTAAATTTTTAGGTGAAACATCTAAAAGAAGTCCAAGTCTTGAAGGAGTACTCTTTGAGAACCAGATATGAGCTACAGGAGCAGCTAATTTTATATGCCCCATTCTTTCTCTTCTTACTTTAGCTCTAGTTACCTCTACTCCACATCTATCACAAATTACGCCTTTGTATCGTATTTTTTTATATTTTCCACAGTAACATTCCCAGTCTTTTGTTGGTCCAAATATTTTTTCACAAAACAGACCATCTTTTTCTGGCCTTAGAGTTCTATAGTTAATTGTTTCAGGCTTAGTTACCTCTCCATATGACCAAGCTTTAATTTGATCAGGCGACGCAAGTGAAATTCTTATTGAATTAAAGTCTGATGATGATCTAGTAGTCATTTATTTTCTCCTGTAAGATTTTTTATAATTTAGCTTTTTTCTTCTTCTGAATCTTCTGATTCTTCAATTTCTTGTTCGACTTCGATATCTAATGAAATCTCTGAACTCTCTGGTTCGCTTTCATCACTATCTTCAACATTTTCTTCTGAATCATCTGATTCATCATCTGAGTCTGATAAAAGATCAATATCTTCGCTTGATTCATCATCAAAATCTGAAATATCTAACATGTCATTCCAGTCAATTTCACCTGTTGGTGTTGCAGATCCCTGTGGTAGCTCTTCAGCCATACTTTTATTAAGTAGTTCAATTGAAAGACCTAATCCTTGAAGCTCTTTTAGCAAAACATGGAAAGATTCAGGAACTCCTGGTTGAATTACCTGTTCACCTTTTACAATAGCTTCATATGTTTTTACTCTTCCTACTACATCATCAGATTTGATTGTTAACATTTCTTGAAGTGTATATGCTGCAGAATAAGCTTCTAAAGCCCAAACTTCCATTTCACCAAATCTTTGTCCTCCAAATTGAGCCTTTCCACCCAACGGTTGCTGAGTAATCAAAGAATAAGGACCAGTTGATCTAGCGTGAATTTTATCTTCAACTAAATGAATTAATTTCATCATATAAACTCTACCAACAGTAATTTGGCTTTCAAAAGGTATACCAGTTTTTCCGTCATATACTTTTTGCTTACCAAAAATAGGGGCTGATAAATTTTTATTTCTTGAAATATCTAAAGCTTTTTGCATCAAGCCAGTTGGTTTTAGATCATCAGTTTTTTCGCTAGCATACTCTTTAAGCCAAATGGACAAACAAGCATCTCTAGCTGTTCCTTGATTAGAAGCGGCATCGCTCCAAAGTTTTTCTCTTTGGTATCCTCTCTCTTCTAACCAATCATCAACAACTTCCCAGTTAATATCATTATTTTCTAAATCAGTCTTATCTACGGCATTTGATGCAGTAATAAACCATGCTCTAGCCAAATGGTCTTCAATGATGACGTCTGTAGCACCATCAAAAACAGGTGTCCTTGCTTTAAAGCCTAAGATTTCAGCAGCCCAGCCAAGGTGAGTTTCCATAATTTGTCCTAAGTTCATTCTACTTGGAACTCCTATAGGATTAAGAATTATATCTATTGGTGTACCATCTTCTAAGTAAGGCATATCTTCTCGAGGAAGAACTCTAGATACAACTCCTTTGTTACCATGCCTACCAGCCATCTTGTCGCCCTGAGTTATTTTTCTTGTATGTGCAATCCACACTCTAACAATTTTTTGAACACCAGGTAGTAATTGATCTCCGTTTTCTTTAGTAAGAATTTTTACATCAGTTACCTTTCCGTGTTGTCCGTGAGGAACTCTAAGAGAGCTATCCTTGACGTCTCTTGCTTTTTCACCAAATATAGCTCTTAGAAGCTTTTCTTCAGCAGTAAGTTCAGTTTCTCCCTTAGGAGTTATTTTTCCTACAAGAATATCTCCTTGATTTACCCTTGCACCTATTCTTATAATTCCATCTTGGTCAAGATTAGTAAGTGCTTCCTCTCCAACATTTGGGATATCTCGAGTTATTTCCTCAGGCCCTAATTTTGTATCTCTAGCTTCAATTTCATGTTTTTCAATATGGACTGAAGTAAACCTATCATTTCGGACTAGATCTTCATTTAGAACAATTGAGTCTTCGTAATTTAATCCTTCCCAGCTCATAAACGCAACAGTTAAGTTTTGACCTAAAGCAAGCTCTGCTCCATCAGTTGAAGTAGAATCGGCTAATGGTTGATTCAGCTCTACTTTTTGACCTTTTCTAACTACAGGAATTTGATTGATGCAAGTTCCTTGATTTGATCTTCTATATTTATATAATTCGTGGTGGAAATCATTACCATCTTTATCTGTAACCACTATGTTTTCTGCTGTAACGCTTGTTACTAATCCCTCAGCCCTTGATTCAATTACCTGTCCTGAGTCAATAGCAACTCTTCTTTCCATACCAGTTCCTACAAGAGGTGCTTGAGGGTTTATGCAAGGTACAGCTTGTCTCTGCATATTTGAACCCATAAGCGCCCTGTTAGCATCATCATGTTCTAAAAATGGAATAAGCGCTGTAGAAACAGATACAATCTGCATTGGAGAAACATCCATATAATCTACATTTTCAGGAGGTTCGTGCGCAAATCCTTCTCCTTCTCTAACTTCGACTTGAGTTGATATTATTTGTCCCTTAGAGTCAACTTGAGTTGTAGCCTGGCCGATATTATGATCTTCTTCAACATCTGCAGTCATATAATCTACATCTTTTCCGTCAGAAGATGGAAATGGTATCACTTTAATTTTAGATTTAGGCATTTTAGCTATTTCTTCATACATATTTTTAGTAATAGCTTTTCCAGATTCACATAAAACTTTGCCTTTAGAATCTACAATGTCTTCAAGTGGGATTCTTCCTATAATGTCCTCAGAGTTGCTTTGGCATTCGCTTAAAACTTTTCTATATGGGGTTTCTATAAAACCAAATGGATTTATTCTTCCAAATGTAGATAAAGATCCAAGAAGCCCAATATTTGGACCTTCTGGAGTTTCAATTGGACAAATTCTACCATAATGAGAATGATGAACATCTCGAACATCAAAGCCTGCCCTGTCTCTTGAAAGCCCACCTGGTCCAAGTGCAGACAATCTTCTTTTATGTGTTAGTTCTGCAAGTGGATTTGTTTGATCCATAAACTGTGAGAGTTGCGAAGCACCAAAAAATTCTCTTAGTGCCGAAACAATGGGTCTTATGTTTATAAGTGCTGCCGGAGTAGTCGTACTTGGATCTATTTGGGTAGACATTCTTTCTTTAACTACTCTTTCCATTCTTACTAACCCAACTCTAATTTGGTTTTGAATAAGCTCACCAACACCTCTAACTCTTCTATTACCAAGATGATCTATGTCATCTTTTCTAGCTTCACCATTATTTATCTGAATTAATCTTTTTATTATTTCAACTATATCTTCTTTAGTTAAAGTTCTTTCTTCAGCTGGAGCTGTAATATCAAACTTAGCGTTTAATAATTTAGAACTTAATTTATGCCTTCCTACTTTTCCTAAGTCATATTTTTTAGGGTCAAAAAACATACCATCAATTAGGTTCTTAGCATTTTCCACACTTGGTGGCTCTCCTGGTCTAAGTCTTTTGTAAAATTCGATAAGTGCTTCATCTTGAGTAATATTTTTTCCTTCTCTAGCTAAAGTAGACTTAATAAATTTATGTTGATTATCAACATCTACATTTTTGAATTCATTAAGGATCTTTTGATCAGTATCCCAACCTATCGCTCTGAGTAACGTAGTAATATTGGCTTTTCTTTTTCTATCTACTTTGACAGATATAATGTCTTTGTTTGATGTCTCAAGTTCAATCCATGCACCTCTATAAGGGATCAACTTAGCTGAACAAAGCTCTCTACCAGTCGCAGGGTCGGTTTCCGTTGTAAAATAAGCTCCTGGTGATCTTACTAACTGAGAAACAATTACTCTTTCTGCTCCATTGATAATAAACGTTCCTGTTTTTGTCATTTGAGGCAAATGACCAAAAAATAGAACTTGTTCTTTTATCTCTTGAGTTTCTTTAATAATTAGCTGAACTGTAATATATAAAGGAGCTTGAAAGGTTATTTCTTTTTCTCTGCATTGCTCTTCATTGAACTCAGGCTCTCTGATTTCATGGTCTATTAGTCTAACTTCAAATCTTCCACCAGAAAAATCTTCAATTGGAGATATTTCTTCAATTAGTTCTAATATACCTGGACCCTTCAACCAATTAAAAGATTCAGTTTGTATTTCTAAAAGATTTGGTACATCGACTACATTTTCTATTTTGTTAAACCATTTTTTGTCATCAATTGACAAGGAATTTCTATCAGCTATAACCATTGATTTCTCCAGATATCTTTAAAGTAAAAAACCCTCTCCACGATTTAGGTCAGCTCGCAAAGTGGGTATATAAATTTTTTGTGCAGTTAGTATAATATGATTTATAACAGAAATAATCAATACATATTAGTAGCACTTTTGAGTAAAAAATTGGATAATGCTTCACTAAAAAAATCTATAATGTACAGCCATCCAACATGTGGATACTGTGATTTAATGCGAGAAGAACTTCAAGAACAAGGTCATGATTTTGAAGAAATAGATGTTTCTAAATTTCCTGAGTATTGGAAAGAAATAGAAAATTTATCAGGTGGAGATAGAATTACTCCTGTTTTAGTAAAATCTGACGGTACAGTTGAAATAGGTTTCAGAGGCATTGGCTGTAATTATAATACCTAATATCTAAACTTGAATCTATTATCAAAAAAAAATATATTTTTAGGAACCCTAGTTGTTTTGGTTGGAGTCTATATAATATTTTCTGTATATATAACTACTCTATCTATTAAAGCTACAAGAAAAATACCTGAAAATACTCCAAGTGAATTAGGAATGGTATATCGTGACATAAACTTTCAAACTAGTGATGGAATTAATTTGGAAGGATGGTATGTCGATAATAAAAAAAATGAATTAGTTATTCTTATTCATGGAGTAGATTCAAATAAATCTGATGGAAAAATGCTTGATATCGCTAAAGATATATACGATATGGGTTATAAAGTTATGAGCTTCGACTTAAGGGCTCATGGTAATTCTGGTGGAGAAAATCTAGGATTAACATATGTAGAAAGAGATGATCTTTATAGCTCTATAATGTTTGCAAAATCTGAACTCAAAATTGAAGAGATTGTAATTTATGGGACAAGCTATGGGGCGACTATTGCAGTTTCAAATGCCCTTATGGATGATTCTATAAAAGGAGTGATTTTAGATAGTCCTTTTTATGACCTCCCTGAACTATTAGTGTCAGAAGTTTCAAACAGAACATTTATTCCTCCGTTTATTGCTAATTTATTGAAGTTTGGAATTATTCAAAGTATAAAATTTCTTTATCAAATAGAAACAAACAAAATACTGGACAGAATCCATACTATAGAAAACTTTAATTCACCAGTGTTAATGTTTCATTGTGAAGCAGATGATAGGATCCCTATAAGTCATTCTGAAAGAATAAGTAGATACTTACCAGATAATAGTAAATTTGTAATATTCGATAATTGTGAACATGCTCAAGCTTATGAAAAAAATACGATTAGTTTTCAAAACGAAATCAAAGACTATCTACAAACTTCATTTAATTAGACTAGTGAATTCTTCTCTAAAATTCTATCGATTTCTTTAAAGTGAAGTTCAGTTGGCCTCAATCCAGGGCTTCTAGAAAAAGTTGATTCTTTATTAATGACACCTCTTTTGAATAAAATATATTTATCTATCCAATTAGCCAAACCTTGGCCTTGGCCCATAATCTTTATTATTTCAGCAAAGTCGCTAAAGCATTTGTGAGCTTCTTCTTTTTTATTGTTTTGCCAAAGATTCCAAACTTTTACAAAAATATCAGCTAAAACTGAACTTGGCATTGTCCCGGACGAGCCTCTTCTTAATTCCTCAATAAAAAATGATCCACCAACTCCTCCAAATAGAATTAATTTATCTTTTGAGGATTTTTCATTACAATAATCAAATCTTGGAACTGTAGGTATGCTTTCTAGTTTTATATAAGATAAGTTTTCATTAGAGTCTGATAATTTTATTGCCATATCTCCAGAAACGGGTGTGCTTCCTTGATCTTGCATAAATATTGGTATATTGACCGAATTGGAAACATCTTCAAAATGTTTCTCAATATAAGATGCGGGAGCGCCATCAAATCCTGGTGGCTTAATCATTAATCCAGAAGCTCCCATTTCTTGAGCTCTTTTGGACATTTCTACTGTGTAATGAGTGCTTTCTTCGCTTGTATTCATTATTATTGGCACTCTACCTGAAGCTTCATCAATTACAGTCTTTAGAAGATCAAATTTCTCTATATCGCTTAGCTTAAATATTTCACTACTTAGTGCAATGCCTATTCCATCTACCCCATTTGCAATTAACCACTCTGTTTCTTTTCGAACATCATCATGAACTATTTCCTCTTTTTCATTAAAGGGAGTCTTTAAAATTGGAAAAACTCCACTAAAGCTTAAGTGCCTCATCTATTTCTCCTCTACAGATAATCTTTTAGAATGAATTCTAATTCTTTTTTATCGTCCTCGTCCATGCTTGGCGAAGGGTATCTTACATTAGAATATTTAGTTATATTTCGTCTTTTTAGTATCTCTTTTCTTATGGATAAAGATATACCGACTGTATTTTCATATCTTATTAGAGGTAACCACTCATAAAATAATTTTTTTGCTTCATCTGTTTTTTTTGAATTATATAGATCATATATTTGTACAAGAATTTCTGTAAAAGCAAATCCAGTCATAGTGCCTGAAGCTCCTCTCAGTAGTTCTTCTAGAAAGAATAAACCTCCGAGTCCTCCGAATATTTTCAAGGCATTTGATTTTATTTTTACAATTTTAGAAATTTTAGATGGAGTAGGAGGGTCTTCAAGTTTTATAGAATTAACTTTTTCTAAGCTCTTGTCTAAATGAACCATGAACTCAGGTGACATATGTACCCCTGATTGATCTGGAAGGTCTTGAATCACAATTTTAGTATTATCATTTATTGAATTATTTACTTCTTCATAATAACGAAAGAGAACCTTTTCATTAGGTTTTTTCATTATAGGAGGGGCTACCATTACCTGTTCAGCCCCAGCATTTGATGCAGTCTCGGAATACCTTGAAACCAAGTACCCACTTTCAGCGCTTACTCCAACTGTAAGTATTAAAGAAAGTTCTTTTGCAGACTTAGAAATTTCTTTTATTAGAAAGTTTCTTTCATCTTCAGATAATCTATGCGCTTCCCCCATGACTCCTAGGAGAACAAGGCCGACGCACCCAGATTCTTTTGCAAATTTTGTAATATTGATCATTGAGTCTAGGTCAATTTTTCCAGAATCGTCAAAAATAGTTGGCATCATAAAATGCACACCATTATTATTCATTTTTCCCTCGCTATTCTAAATCACTTAAGTATATCTTCTTATCATGATTGATATTATAGCGAATAAAAATAGAACTAAACCCTTAACTAAAATACTTCTCAGATTATATTTTTTTTTCATAAGCCTTTGAAGTATTTTAGCTAATTATTTTTTTACTCAGATCTTAGTGTCAATATACCTATTAACAACGTTATTATCGCTCCACCTAGGTATGGAATAATCATAATAGCAACTTCAGTATAGTTACCACTAACAGGCCCAGCTATACCAATTATACCTGCGATAGCTAGAAGTATTGCAAGAATTTTATTGAATGCACCACTTAGAAATGCTGCGA
>Ga0208261_1000745_pt1 | contig 12288 bp, 14 predicted proteins | sample Knorr_S7_td_DCM__FD_185595 | JGI IMG/M metagenome (GOLD analysis project Ga0208261, IMG submission 185595) | Marine microbial communities from Southern Atlantic Ocean transect - Knorr_S7_td_DCM_ad_131m_LV_B (SPAdes) (version 3) | ecosystem: Environmental > Aquatic > Marine > Oceanic | place...
GCTAAATTTGGCAAAAGAGCTCAATTAGCTAAAACATTAATTGATAATGATTTAGTTGAAGGAGCTGTTAATTCAATGATTGGAAGTTTTCAGGCTGGAGATATAGTTGTCTCTAATGCTATGAAAAATCTTGATGAAATTTCTGGAATTTTGGAAATGGGAGAAAAATATTCTAGTTTGATGAAAGAACTTGAACCTTTAGTCTCAAATTCTTCAAGACATCTTTCAATGTTGGTTTTTGATTAAAAAAAAAGAAAGGAATAAAAAATGGCATTTGGAATTGTAAGACTTTATAGCTCTTTAGAGCCTCAAAAATTAATAGATGTTACTAATGAACATTTAGACAAAAATAATAGAAAAAACGCTTATATTGGAAGATCTATAACTCGACCCAATATGTTCATTCTAGGCTCTAGATATGAAAATCTAGAAGAGAAGGAAGATCAAGATAATGAAAATAGAACAGCTGGTTTAGTTTCAAACATAGGAGGCGGAGAATTTAGAGATGTTTCTTTAATAAAAGTAGTTAATAGTAACTCTGAAGGCAAAGGATTAAATTCAAATTCTTACTTAGCCTTGTTTGGGGGTGAAAATTCAAATATAAGAAAGACAACGGAGCTTTCTGAAGAAATTATAAAGATAGATGGTAAATCTTTTCTTGATGAAGGAATTACAATGTTTCAAACGGTATTAATTACAGGAATTCCTATGAATAGAACTTTTATATGGCATGGGATAGATTCTCATGAAACTGCAAATAAATTTATAAACGAAGGATCAGAAGCGTTTCATTCTGATAAAGCTAAGCAAATAATACCCGAAGTATTACAACTATGGACAACAAAAAATAGAGGTATTTTTAAGACAGTCAGGAATATGGGTTAACTTTTCTATAAATTATTTGAATTATGTTTCTAGATTATGTGATTTTACTCTATAATTTTTTTTCAAAATGAAAATTATAAATGATCGATTATCACATAATCTTCAAACATTTATATGAAAATTGCATGTGCGTACTTATATAGATTATGAATTCTTGAGTTGTAATTATGAAAAAGGCAAAGATGAGTGATGCAGATCTATTAATAATTTACCGTTGGATAGCTTATATCCAAAAGTGTATTCAACCTTAAGAGTGCTGCCAGTAGTATCAGTAAAAAAATAATTACCCATTACAAGAGCTCTATTTTCTTCAATAATAAAACCAAAATTTTTAAATTTAACTTGAACCCAGGGTTTTAAAGCAAAACCTTCATCCTCACTACAAAAAGAATTTTTTCCTCCTAAAAAATATGACAAAGCCATTTCAATTTTTGGCCTAAATTGTTCTTTATTAGCCTTAGTTGGTTTAAATAAAACATCACTGTTTTTAAAATCATAGATGTTATTCAAAAAGGAATTTGTAAATTTGACACAGGCTGGCTGATCATTCATTAAAGATCCAATTTTGACTATCCCGTCACCCCATTTTTTTTGAGCTTTATGAATTTGATCTTTAGTTATCATGATTTTTAAATTATATATAACTCAAAATATGAAACGAGTATTTTTATACAGTTTATAAAGAAGGTTTGATTTTAAATTTTTCTAGTTTGTTTTCATCAACATCAATACCTAAACCAGGTTTGTTTGGAAGTGAATATTGACCATTTTCTGCGTCGAATGGTTCAGATAAAAACATCGATTTTACTGCGTTTCCTTGTTCTGAATGTTCCATAATCAGAAAATTTGGAATACCTAATGAATACTGTAATGTAGCTGCAATAGATACTATACCTCCTCCACCAACATGGGGTGAAATAGGAATGTTATACAATTCAGCAATTGTTGCAATTTGTTTTCCTCCTGTTAGACCAGTTCTAGCTATATCTGGCATTGAAATATCATAAGCTCTTTTTTCAAATATTTCTCTCATTTCGTATTTTGTTCTTGTCCATTCACCATTAGCAATTGGTAAATCTAAAGATCTAGAAATTTCACATAAACCTGGAATATCTATTGGGTCTGAAGGCGATTCTAGCCATAAAAGATTTATTTTTTCTAATTCTTTTCCTAGCTTAATTGCATTGAATGTATCAAACCCCATATGAACATCTAGCATTAGCCCTATGGATTCTCCAACTCTTTCTCTAACCTTAGTTACTATCTCAATAGTATTGTCTATATCTTCTTTTAGATGCATCTTAAGATATTTATAGCCTTTACTTACAGACCATTCTGCTTGATCGGCTACTTCTTCTGGGATAGTACCTCCAATTCCGTTGTAAAGAGATACTTTATTTCTATGAATTCCTCCCATAGCTTGTGCTGTAGGCATATTTAATGCCTTTCCTATAGCATCCCAAATTGCTATATCTACTCCGCAAATTGCATCAATATAAAAACCTGTGTAATGACCTCTTTCCCTTTTTGCAGCGTAATTTTTATGCCAAATTGCCTCAACATCAAAAATATTTTTGCCAATTGTTAATGGAGTAACAATATCTTTAATTATTGTTGCTGAAGTATTAGGACTAACTGGAGATTGAGCTTCACCCCATCCAATAATGCCTGTGTCAGTTTCTATTTTTACTACTGTCGTTTCGTGTGATTTAGAATATATAGAAGTATTTGAACCATCATCTATATAATATTCACCCATATCTTTGATAATAGTTTCATAACTATCCATAGATTTTACTTCAAGATGTCTTTTTGTATCTGATTTATTTTCAGCTTCGTAAGAATCAGCTTTTTCAGAAAGTTCATTATTTGCAAGCATTGCAGTATTAATATTTTTTGTATCTATTTTTCTTCCTTTATCTGACTGATTAGATACTCTAATTGGAAAAGATTCTATATTTACTATTTTCATTTATTCACCATTTTCTCTTTAAGTACTCAATTAATAATAGCTATATCAAATGTTAAGCTCTTCATTGGTCATAATTATTCATTATATTGGAAAAAATAAAAATTATTGGTACCCCGTACGAGATTCGAACTCGTGATCTCCGCCTTGAGAGGGCGGCGTGTTAGGCCACTACACCAACGGGGCATGGCTGCCCATCCAGGATTCGAACCTGGGCTCTCAGATTCAGAGTCTGATGTCCTACCGCTAGACTAATGGGCAAATTTCTTAAGAAATTTATCTTGAATTCCATTTTACTATCATATTCTGAATCTCTCTAATTAATAAATTAGTTATTTATTTTTATTAGCATTTCTAATTTATATTTAATATCTTTGCTTTTGATGAAACATCCATCATGAAGAGCATTCTGATCACCTTTTGGTAAATAGTTCCAATCTTCATCTTCTTCATCCCATCGCTTATCTATAATTCTATGAGATACATGATTATAATTAGTTTTTGCTATTGATTCTAATCCTAAATCACAGCCTTCCATATCGCCAGGAGAATCATCGAAGGAAGGGGGGACATAACTTACTATGTCACCAACAAAAAATTCATCATCTTCATTTGTTTTATGAACTAAGCCTAAAGTATCTTCTTTTAATAAAGGAATCATACTTCCTGTTGGAAGATAATTCATTAACCTAAAGTTATAAGGATTAACCTCTGTAATATCGTTCAAATCCATTCTTAGATAACGTGATTCAGAATCTCTCAATTTATCAATTTCTAGCCAATTAAATTTAAAATTAGCTGATTGACCAGTCCTAACTTTTGTAGAGAGTATTTGATTTCCAGTCTTATAAGAATCTCTTATATCTACTATTTTAATGTTTAAGTCATCTATATCATCATTTAGATTACTAATATTTCTATTAAGAACAGAAATTTCTTCTTTATGATTATCTGATAATTTCTTATTATTATTTTCATTTAATTCTTTTATTTCTAAAACTTTTTCTTCTAAACTTGTAGCTTTATTTTTTAGATTTTGATTCTCAAGAGCTACTGAAATTAATTGATTTTTATTTTTATTATTTATTTCATTTATTTCTTCATTTTCTTTAGCTAGATTTTTATAATCAATTATTAAGTTTTCGTAATCAAGATTTAATTCTTCGTACTGTTTTTTTACACTTATTGAACCTGATAAAAATTCATCAGAACTTTCTTCATCAATAGTCACGTCAATAAGATCAAAATTGTTGGTAACTAATCTTTTTTCAAGCTCGATTATTTGCTCTATAGAAAATTTATCTGTTAAGTCTTTAATACTATTGATCTGATCATTAGAGAAATCTTCTGTCAGGCTTAAGAATTCTCCAGGAATATTTTGAGGGTTAGTGATTGAATTAATCAAGTCTTCATTAGCTTTAGACTTATCATCGTTCTGTATGTATGGAACTCCAAGAGTGATAACTACTAAAATTAAAATAATTATTAAGGTTGATGAAACTGGATTTTGTTTTATCTTTTGTCTAAAGTTATTTATTATTTTCATTTTAGCTCTTTTTTGTCAAAAAACTTATTAAGATAATTGATTGCAAAAACGTATCCTAAAATTTCAAGAATTATTCTTATAACAAGCTCAAAATCATTATATGAATTTGATTCTTGCGAGTAATTTATTCTTAGATTTATATAATTTGTGTGAATAATCGCTGTCATCCATAACCAAAAGATTATTCGTTTTATATTTAGTTGATTAAATCTTGAATATGCCAATCTAAAGCTAATTATCAAAGACAAACATTTTATAACTGGTGAGAAAAATATTGAGTAAATAATTTCAGACGAAAATATCCAGTTAATTAAGTTCCCAATAGTAACTGAGCAAAGATTATTAATTATGATGGCTAAAATTAAAGAAATTATAAAAGAGAAAATATAATTTCTTCTAGAGGGCCTATTTATTTTCTCTAAATTTTTTTCTAAATTGTCTTCAATTTTATTCATAATTTATTCATATCATAATTTTTTATCTATAAAAACCTTCACTATGAAAATTTATTAATCAAATTTTGACTTAATTTATATAATTTTTTTTGATCGTCTAGATCATAAGTTTTTTCAAAAGACTTACTTTCTTCTTTTTCAGAGAAATATTTCCCAGATATATTCTCTTCAAAAACTTTATTCATTACATAAATAATATTTTCTGCTCCTTCTTTCGAACTTCTGAAAAAAAGCTTGAAAAATGGAGTTATTAATTTACCTAAAAAACCACTTTCGTTAATAACATTACTGCCTAATAATCCAGGATGAATAGCATTTACAAAAAAATCTTTATGTTTTTTTGATAAATGATAAGTCCACATTATTTGAGCCATTTTACTCCTTGAATAAAACATTCCAGAAAATCCTCTGAATTTTTCTTTTTCATAGTTAATATCCTCGAAATTTATTTTCCCAATTAAGTCTTTATTTTTTATACCATCTAAACTATTGATAGATGATTTTGGATCATGAGCTACTGAGGAAACATTTATGATTTGTGAATGTTCTGTAATTATTTTATTTTGAATCAAAATTTCAGTAAGAAGAAAATGAGATAAGTAATTTATTTGAAAACATCGTTCAAAGTTATCATGAGTTTTTCCATAACTAAAGTAAACTTTACCAGCGTTATTTACTAGAACATCTATTTTTTTTAGACTTTTTAAGATTTTATTACATGCTGTTTTAACCGATGAAAGATCTGAAAAATCACATAAGAAATATTCTGCTTTATAGCTATATTTATTTCTTAATTCTTCTACTAATTTTTCGCACTTTAATTTATTTCTACCAATAAAATAAATTTTGTAATCTGAATTTGCCAAAATCTTAATTAAGTGATTACCAATTCCAGATGTTGCTCCAGTTATAAGGATGGATTTCATTAAATTAATGCTTGATAAACCAGTGTTCTGAGTTCTTTTCTTAAGCTATCACTGTAAGGGAAACTTAACATTTGTGTCATGAATACAACACTAATATTTTCTTTTTTATCAATCCAAAATGCTGTTGATGCCGCACCACCCCATGCAAATTCTCCTTTAGACCTTATGCTCATATTTTCAACAGGGTCTAGAACTACTGATCCTCCCAAGCTAAATCCCACACCCTTAAATTCTTCTTTACCCCATCTACCTTTTCCTATTTGATGCAGGTCTTCACCATGATTTAATTGATTAGAAATCATATAGTCTAATGTTCTTGAGCCTATAATATTTTCTTTATCTGTTGATCCATTATTTTGAATTAGATTACAAAATTTCATGTAATCATCGATTGTAGAAAGTAAACCACCTCCACCTGAAAAACTTCTTGGTTTTTCTAAGTAACTGGTTTCTATAGAATCATCTTGCAGAATATATTTATCAGCTATTTCATCGTATATATAACATGAACTAAACCTATCTAATTTAGATTTATCAATATCAAAAGTAGTATCATTCATTCCAAGTGGAACAATGATTTTTTCACTAAGATATTCTTCTAGTGTCATGCCAGAAATTCTTTCTATTATGAATCCTAAAATATCTGTAGAGATAGAGTAATTAAAATATTCTCCTGGAGAAAATTCTAGAGGAATATCTGAAATAATCTTTATATACTCATCAGGAGATAATTTTTCAGGAGACCTTGCAATTGTAACCCCTTTATCTAGGTATAGTTGAGCTATAGCAGATTCATTAAAATGATAAGTCAAACCAGATCTATGAGTTAATAAATCATGAATTATCATTTTTCTTTTTGGTGGCTCAGTAATTAAGTTTTCTATCGAACCTGATTGGTAAACACTTAAGTCTTTCCATTCAGGTATATATTTTTCAACTTCATCTTCTATTTTGATTTTGCCTTCTTCTAGTAAAAGCATTATTCCCATACTAGTTAATGGTTTTGTCATTGAGTAAATTCTGAAAATAGAATCTCTATTTATATTTTTTTTTCTTTTTAGATCACTTAATCCGGTTTCGTAATAATATACTTCTTCATTGTTGTAATTAATTAAAACTGAGCACCCTGGTAATCTTTCAGGGACATACAGATTATGTAAATGATCTCCTAATTTATTTATCTTTTGTTTTGAAAATTTAGTCACTTAATAATCTTATTCTTCTTCAGTACCGAATTTATTGTAATTCACTCCTTCATCATTTTTACTTGAAGATGCGAAAAATATAAACAATGGAATCCAGCCAATTAATATTACTATCCATAAAAGTTGCCACCATCCAGATCGATTAGTATCGTGAAGTCTTCTAGCCCCAACTGCTAACCCAGGTATAAAAGTTATTAGTTGAACAACTGTAGAAAAAATCCCTGTTTTTTGGTCATCTACTTCAGTAATGGTTCCCATATCGTTTGTAACTATTTGTGTTCCAAGGGTTGAATCGATTATTGATGTCATTACACCTAGTATCATCAGGAATAAGAAAAACCACCAAAATTCAGCCCTTTTTGCTCTACCCTTAAATACAAAATAGAGCATAAAACACTTAATTATCGCTATTCTGAAATTCATACTTTACCTTCACTTAATGCTTCGATCTCTTTTGCTAAGGAATAGTCAGAGTCTGTTATTTTGTTTTGATCGTGACTCCATAGTTCAAATTCTACTGAATTATATACATTTCTAATTAACGGGTGATGATCCATTTTTTCAGCTATTTCAGCAACTTTATTAATAAAATCAATTGCATCCATAAATGATTTAAATTCATATCTTCTGAATAATTTATTATCTATAATTTCCCAATTGTCTACAGGGCTTGTCAATTGTATAATCCTTTTAATTGTTTATGTTTATTAGTTATATGATAGTGAGGTTTTTCGATGATAGCAAAAGATATTGAAGATTATAAAGGATTTTTCCCTGCTAACCCTACTCCTGTTCATCAGGGTGAAGGAATTAGAGAGGAAGCATTAAGGGGCATTTTGGAGTTTGATATTCAAAATGGGGCAGGAGGATTTTGGCTTGCCGGAACTACTGGTGAAGGTCCTATACTATCTGAAAGGCAAAGAAGAGAAACAGCAGAAATTTCAGCAGATGTTTGCAAAGGAAGAGTAAAAACTATAATGCATGTCGGTGGGATAACTACTGAACTCTCCATTGCTGGAGCTAAGGCTGCTAAAGATTCTGGATGTGATGCAATTTGTTTATTACCTCCTTTTTTATATCCTACTGATGAGCAAGGAGTTATAGATTTCTATAAAGAAATTTCAGATGCTTGTGATAATTTACCATTTTTCGTTTACAATCTTCCTCAGATTACAGGTGTAGAATTTGTACCAGGAAATGCAGGTGCCCCTGGCCAAGTTTCTATGGATAAAGTTGTAGATCAAGTCCCCAATGTAGCAGGATTAAAGCATTCTGCTGCAAATCAAGCTATGATTCCTATTTTTAAAAATATGGGACTTGCTTGTTTTTCTGGAAATGGATTTCTACCTTTGCCTTCTCTTACACTTGGTGCAGTTGGAACGGTTGATGCTCCTCTTTCAATTATTCCTTCTGTTTATAATGAACTTTATAAAGCATGGGTAGCAGGTGATATTGAAAAGGCTCAAGAGAAGCAAAAAGAAGTAACGAAAAAAGTAAGTGTCTTAAAATCTTATAATTCTGCTGCAGACGCTTCAAAAGCTTTATTATCTGAAATTTTAGAAATAGATTGTGGTAGATCTATACTTCCAAATCGAAGATTAACAGATTCAGAAACTAAAGAATTAATTTCTAGAGCTAAAGAAGTAGGTTTAATTTAGAAATTACAAATAACTTCTATAGCGTTTTCAGCGTAAGTTATAGAATTTTTAATTCTTGCTTTGGCTTGATCATAATTTTTTACAGTTAATACACCAAATATAATAGGTTTCTTAGATTCTATAATCACATCCTGTATAGCTTGTGAAACACTATTTGAAATGTATTCGTAATGATCAGTTTCTCCCTTAATAAGGCATCCTATGACAATAGCACCATCATAATTGTCTATAACTTTATTTGCTGCATAGGGTAATTCATAAGATCCAGGGACTTCATAACTTGATATATTTTTTACACCTAATTCTTTAAGCCTATCTATTGCTAAATTTTCCATTTCTTCAGTAATTTCATAGTTAAATTTTGCTTTTATAATAGCTATTTTGATTTTTGATGGATCTGAGCTTAGGCTCGCCATAAATCCTGGTTGTTTACTCAATTTCATGCCCCATTTTTGTTTTTTTTGTCTCTAAATATTTTTTATTTTCAGGTCTTTTTTCAGCAGATATATTTACCGTAGAATTTATTTCTAAACCAAATCCTTCAAGACCAACTACTTTTTTGGGATTATTAGTCAATAAATCAAATTTCTTTACACCAAGATTTCTTAGTATTTGTGCTCCAATACCATAGTTTCTTAAGTCCATTGGAAATCCGAGAGAGAGATTTGCATCAACTGTATCTAATCCTTCATCTTGTAAATTATAAGCTCTTAATTTATTAATTAGCCCAATGCCTCTACCTTCTTGCCTCATATAAACAAATACTCCTGCTTCTGCTTTAGAAATTTTTTCTAAGGCTAATTCTAATTGATCTCCACAATCGCATCTTAAGGATCCTAATAAATCTCCAGTAGCACACTCTGAATGAACTCTAACCAAAGTAGGTTTATTCTTGTCTATATTACCTTTGACTAAAGCTATTGGTTCAGATTTATCTACTTCAGATTTGAACCCATATGCGGTAAATTCTCCAAATTTTGTTGGAAGCTTAGCTTCTGATACTATTGAAACCAAATTTTCTTTTGCTATTCTGTAGGCAATAATATCTTCAATAGAAACTATAGGAAGATTGTATTTTTCCGAGACTTTTTTTAGATCATCTATTCGTGCCATAGTTCCATCTTCATTCATAACTTCACATATGACAGCAGCAGGTCTTTTCCCGGATAATTTTACTAAATCTACAGATCCTTCAGTGTGTCCTGCTCTTACTAATACTCCACCTTTTTGATATCTTAATGGGAAAATATGTCCAGGTTTTACAAAATCTTCTCTAGTAGATTTTGTATCGCTTAATTTCCTAACAGTATTTGATCTGTCCTTAGCTGAAATTCCTGATTCAATTCCAGAAGATGCATCTACAGAAACGGTAAATGCAGTACCCATTGATTCAGTATTTCTAGTTACCATGGGTTCAAGCTCTAGATTATCAATAATATCTCCATCTAATGGTGTGCATATCAATCCTCTAGCAATAGTTGCCATAAAGTTAATGTTATCTGGAGTACAATCTTGAGCGGGTAATGCTAGGTCACCCTCATTTTCTCTACCTTCATCATCAACTATTATTACCATCTTACCTTTTTTAAAGTACTCAATGGCAGTTTCAACAGATTTAATTTGTTTGCTAGCAGGTGGTTTATTATCCAATTGATCACTCATTTAAACGCTTCTCCATTATTTCCTCAACATATTTCCTAATGTATCTTGCATTCACGTCAGTTTCTATATTAACTGACTGTCCTATTTTAATATTTTTGAAGGTAGTTTCAGCTATTGTATGTGGAATAAGAGAAACTTTAAATAAATTTCCGTCTATTTCGTTTACAGTCAAACTTGTTCCATCAATGCTTACATAACCTTTTACTATTATATTATTTATTATTTCCGAATCAGCTTCAAAAGTTACTATTGTACTATCTTTAATTTTTTTTATTGATTTACAAATTCCAGTATTTTCTACATGTCCTTCAACATTATGTCCACCTATTCTAGATTCAAAAGTAGCTGCTCTCTCTAAATTTACAAGACTTTGATTCTCTTCAATACCAAAAGTTGTTTTTGCTCTAGTTTCTTCTGATATTTGAAAGTTTAGGCTATCTTCATTAATAACAGTAATAGTAAGACAAACACCGGAAACTGATATTGAATCTCCAATTTTAGAGCCTTCCAATATCTTTTTACATTTTATAGAAATTTCTTCACCCTTAATTGAATGAATTTTTCCAACTTCTTCTACTATTCCAGTAAACATTATTTAATGAGTTCTTCCTATAATAAGTATATCTTCATCTAGTTGTTCTATGGATGAAATTTTCAAATTAATTCTTTCTTTAATTTTATCTATACCTTCACCTTCAATAGCATTAGGAGCTTTTTTACCTCCAAAAATACTAGGTGATATAAAAGCATATACTTTATCTACTAATCTTTTATCAAAAAATGATCCAGCAAGAGTTCCCCCTGCCTCAATTAGTATACTGTTGCAACCTAGAATATCTAATTCTTTTATTACATCATTTATTTCAATTTTTATTTTAGAAGATTTAATGTGCATTATATGATCAGGTAGTTGGGATCTATCTACACTTTTGCCTGTAAACCAAACAATCTTACCTAAATTTTTATCTTTATAAATTTGATGATTTTTATTTAATTTCCCATCATTATCTAATATGACTCTATACTTAGGGTTTCCTTCATAAATTTTAATCCCCCTTGAATTCATTTTTGGATCATCTGAAATTATTGTGTTTATTCCAGTAATTATTGCATCACTAATTCCTCTCAGTTCATGACCTTTTAGCCTTGATTTTTCATTAGTAATCCATTTAGAATCATTATTTTTTGTTGCTATTTTTCCATCAAGAGTCATAGCTAACTTAATTGAAATTAATGGTCTATTATTTAAAATTTTAAAGTTATAAGATTCATAAAGTTCTTCACATTGTTTTTTTTGATAATCATTCCAATTATTTTCTATTTCTATGCCTGCATTACGTAATTCTTCGAAGCCGTTACCATTTACTTTTGGATTAATATCAATTGTTGGGCAAGAGACTTTTACAATACCTGAATCTATTATCTTTTTTGTACAAGCTTCGTCTTTACTGAAAAAATTATGAGGTTCTAATGTGCAATAAAGCGTTGCACCATTAGCTTTATTTGATGCTTCTGTAATAGCTTCAGCTTCAGCATGATCACCAGGACTTATTTTTGTTCTACCTTGACCTACAACTTTTCCATCTTTTACTATGACTGCTCCAACGGGAGGTCGTGGTGATACTTTGCCAATAGATTTATTAGCAAGATCAATAGCTAGTTGCTGAAATTTTTCTTCATCCATTTATTCTTTTTTTGAAATCTGTTTTTCGAAGTCCTTAAAAACTCTACTTTCAGTAGGGTCTAGTTGACCTTGGTATCTACTTTTTAATTCAGGAGATCCATAAGGTTTTTCAGCTTCAGAGACCATTTTTTGAAAGGAAATTTGACCTATTCTCATCCCATAATAAAGAGTTATTGGTAATCTAGAAACATTCGCTAATTCTAATGTTAAATTCCCACTAAAACCAGGATCTACAAAACCAGCTGTTGAATGTATTAATAAACCTAATCTTCCTAATGAACTTTTTCCTTCAATCCTA
>Ga0208261_1000748_pt1 | contig 12275 bp, 9 predicted proteins | sample Knorr_S7_td_DCM__FD_185595 | JGI IMG/M metagenome (GOLD analysis project Ga0208261, IMG submission 185595) | Marine microbial communities from Southern Atlantic Ocean transect - Knorr_S7_td_DCM_ad_131m_LV_B (SPAdes) (version 3) | ecosystem: Environmental > Aquatic > Marine > Oceanic | place...
GTTTTCTCCCTGACGGTTGGGTCCTTTAGTTTCTCTACATCTATTTCATTTAAGTGGTTCGTCATTTGCTTGCCCAACCATGCTTCTGCTTGATCACTTTCTTTGAGGATTACTGGAACTCCGATTGCTGAAAGTTCTAACACTTTTTGAGCAGAATTTGAGGAGTCAATTCTTTCTATTTCAACAGCTAAGGCTGAACGCGCCTGTGTAATAAAATCCCTAGATCTTTTAAATTCTGGAACATCTAGTATTTGCGCACCGGTTTTAACTTCTTTGTAGCCAGCGGGATTGAATACCTTCTCATTAAATGGTGGAGCTAAAGGAATTCCTGTCTTTTCACCTATAACGACGCTTCTAAATAACGAGCTATCCCAATTTTTTTCATTCGGTCCAACTAGAACAACTTCAACACCTGAACTGTCGCCACGCCATGGTCTTGCATGTGGAAAATAAGAGTTATCGCCTACTGTTCGAATCCAATTTGGGGCATTTAATGCAGTTTTATGAAATCCAAAATTTTGCACCTTATCTGCAAGTTTTATTCTTCTCGTCACGTTTCTGACACCGCGCAACAGCCAGAGGATCACATTTTGCGCATCGCTAAAAGATCGGATACCGACAATTTTCTTAAACACTTTTGCAGCGAGTAACCAAATAGGCGGATTCAACGAAGGCCCCAAAGGGGCTTTTGTCTTACCTGATTTTTTATAAACTCCAAGTTTTTCAGCTGTTAACAGTTTTTCTCCAAAAAGGTGGCCTGCGCCTACCCGCAAGTCAACTAGTCCAACTTGTTCGGAACGTCTTAACGCTCGAGTTCTTACTAAACGAATCTCCCCTTGTGAACCCAAATCAACTTTTAAAAGCCCGTATTTTTCTACGCTGTTCATCAAATAATGAATATCGCCGGCATTAAAGCAAAACTCTGGTGGTATTTCTAACTGAAAAGACGAACAAAACATTTGTTCAGACACATCATCTGCTACTAACACTCGAGGGTCTGGCCCGTACTGCCTTTCTAGATTCACTCTGTCAGGGTGTGATGCAGAAATTTTCACACAGACTACAAGGTCATGAAAAGTAGAAGACAGTACTGAATTCACCTGAGAAGCTATTTCATTTAGAGTCTGCTCGTCTGCGTCAATTGCAACTGAGAGCATTGGAACTTCAAAACTGCGTCCTGCTGTAGAGTCGCGAAAAGTTTTTTCCGCAATCAAATGAGACAAGCGATTTCGCTGTTGTTCAAGCGATGCTTCTTCTTCAGGATCTGGACTGGCACCTTCTCCTTGATGCCAAGCTTTAGCTAGCCGCTCAGGTATCAGAACGGCTCCCATATTAAAAGCTCGGAATCCAAATTCAATGTCCTCTCCTCCCCATTGTCTAAAAGAAGAATCGAATCCACCTACAGTGTCAAAAAATGATTTACGGACCCCTAGGTTTCCTCCTGTTGCAATTCGAAACAAGTCGCTGTCATTTGAAGTTAAGTTTTTTGTGCGCCCCATATGAAATTCGATCCATTGAGGTGTCGTTACTTTTCTTCCAGGTAAAAGATCTTCAAATTCATTAGCTTTAACTAAATCTTCTGGAAAAATTCCTGAAAAATCTGCATGGTTTCTGAAGCCAAGAGTTAGTCCGAATTTATTTTCGTGATGCCATCTTGAGTGTGCTTCAACAAGCCGGGATTCAGGGATCATGTCACAATCAAGAAAGATCAATATCTCTCCTTTAGCATTTTTGGCACCTAAATTTCGCGCTCTCGCTAAACCAAATCCGTCGCGTTCTTGCACGACAAGTGATGTTTCGAATGGGAGCTGCGAGGGAAGTTTAATCGGCGGATCAGAACCATCGTCAACAACTATTACTTCAATTAGATGATGCGGGTACGTTTGTCTCGACAAGCCTGCAAAGGTTAATGCGAGTTCCTGCTGCCCCATGTAGCAAGGCAAAATTACTGTTACAAGGTCAACAAATTTACCTTCACCGATTTGTGCAGGGTTAAGAGCTCTCCAGTCATTCCCGTGAATAGCTCTTTCTAGCATTTCTTCCGTGACCATTTCCTCTGTATCACTAGCGTTCGGACTTGCAGATTGTGTCATTCTATTACCCCGGTGACATGCTGTTTCATGACGTGAGCCGTGACTGTTGCGTATCTACCTTTTTGATCTTCAATTGCAAATTCAATTTTTCCATCAAGCCAATCCGGTATCCGATCAATGCGGAATAACACAATGTCCTCAGAAGGAACGGTACCTAGATCTTCTGCGTTTAGGAGACTGGCAGTTGGAACATTCCATTTATTGGAAACCCAAGTTGGCCATGGAACCTGGGGTAGGTGCCAGGCAGTTTTTTGACCACTTGACAGTTCTATCGAAGCAACCAGCTCTCCGGCATCAGATGTTTCATCAAAATAGTTTTCATGCAAACTCACTGGTTGTAATACAAGTATCAATACTGAAGCGAGCAACAAAAACCCCCCCAGTGTTATTGAATCTGTTTTTTCTAAGCTGATTTTTTCTTTAATGAAACTGAAAATCCATTCGCTCATCACTGCAAAACCTGGAAAAAGAGTTAGAAGAATCGGAAAGTTCCAATAGTCGTGAATCCAAGCTCCGTTTGAGGGGACTAAAGCGAAAACCAGAACCATTGAAATGAGAGAAGTTGTTAAAAAACGCGTTCGAGAATCAACTAATCCAACTACTAATGCTGGCAAGGCAAGAATCGTAAACCAAAGGGGTAGGAGAGTTTGGGCGAAATCCCATTGCCTCTCAGCAAATTGATTCCAAGTCCAGTCTCTTTCGACTCGCTCACCAATATGGTCTCCAAGTTCGCTAAGTCCACCTCCTTGAGACACCCATAAAAGAATCGCCAAACCACCTAATATGCTCGCTCCCATCAAAGAAAATGTCAGTTGATCAAACTTTCTTCGCCTCCAAGTTTGAAACCACAAAAAAGGAAACAAAAATACTCCATGCCAGGAAGCTGCCACTGCAAAAAATGTCGCTAGTGAAGCAATCACTGTTTTCCGCTTAGTGGGTTTTTCTGTCGCAGCCAAAATAGTTCCGATCATCAAAACATTGGGGAGTAGCCCAAGTCCTAAACGTCCATAAACCCACCACCAAGGTGTAGTTATCAAAAACAAGATTGAAATAGTTACTGCTTTAGAGTTGATGCCAAGATTTTTTCCCATTGAAAAAAGAGCAGGGATTGTAAGAACTCCGGCAACATAACTTATTAACTTTATTTGTTTTAAACCCTCGCCGATGATTGATGAAACTATTACATGCAGGAAAGTTAAAACCGGAGGATGATGGGTGTATGGGATATCAGAAAAAGGCTCCCACGAAGCGCCAAAAGAAGAAGCAACTACACCCATGCTCCAAAAATTTTTCATGTGTAGAGCAAACTGTCCTAAAACTCGTCCTTCATGCGAATCTCCTAGTGGCATCCCGAAAGCTGGAATCCACGAAACTAGCAGAAATAAAGCCATTATGGATACGGCTATCTTTGTTATAAGTTTTTCATTACTAGTTTCTGTCATCTCAACCATTACATCACGATAGTGTCGAGATGCGTGATCGACCGAGCAGTAATTGGGGCCTGGGTTGGTTCTTCCAATCTTGGCGATGAATTAATCTTTTCAATACTCCTGCGTCTTTTAAAAGAAAAAGGGGTAAAAGTGTCTGTTCCGTCTGTTGATCCGGTCAAAACCAGTGAAAGCTTCGACGTGGATTCATTTAGCCATATCAATTTTTCTGAGTTTAAAAAACAGTTAGCTGAAAGTGATGCTCTTGTTTTCGGAGGCGGAGGACTTCTTCAAAATGAAACAGGAATCTGGAATCTGCCTTTCCACTTGAGACGGATTAGTGCAGCGCGAAAACAAAATATTCCGTGGGTTGGAATCGGTTTAGGCGCTTCAGGATTAAAAGGCGAAAGGGCTTTAAAACAAGTTTCAAATAAATTCAAAGGTCATCTAGGGGTTTCGGTAAGAGATGAAACCTCAGCTCAGATTCTTGAATCTCTAAATATACCTAATGTTGTTAGAGCTGCTGATCTTGGCTGGCTCTGGAATGTTTCTGATGAGGCCCCACCAGTTTCTTCTTCGGGTTTTCTTGGAGTCTCTTTGCGTAACCCTCAAACTTCGCGATTCTTACCAGCAGCAGTGGGCCCTAAAGCTTCAATGCCGGAAAGGGAGATTATAAATTTGGCTGAAAGCATCAATGCCGTCGCAATTTCTACGGGTCTAAGTGTCAGGTTTATTTCATTAAATAAAGGTGAGGATGCCCAATTGCATCAGAGGGTCGCAGACAAACTGCAAGTGGAAAGTGAGCTGCTAAACCCAGATTTGTCAACACTTGAACAATGTTTTGATGGCGTAGAAGCGATTGTGACCATGAGGTATCACGCTGGTTTGATGGGGGCGTTGAAAGGCGCTGGTGTGGTCTGTCTTCCTTTTTCTACAAAACTTGACTCTCTGGTGTCTTCTTTAGGGGCAGCAGCTTCAAAAGCGGATACAAACAATTTGGTTTCTGTTGTTGAAAGCGTCCTGTCGGCTCGTTCTGAGCTGAATGAACATGTGGAGAATCTTCAGAATCGTTCGCAAAACAATGTGGAAATAATTGAACTTTTAGATGGAACCAATGACTTATAACAAAAGTTTGGTTACTCGGATTTATCTTTTAGTCGTGGTCGCTATCGTCGTCTGGCTTCTTGTCGATAGGGGCTCAGAAATGTTCGACCTTTTTTCTGCTTCTCATCCTTTGTTGATTGTCGCACTTGTTATTTTTGCAGTTTTACCTTTTTTAGCTAATACGGCTTTTTGGACAATTGCATTAAAGGAACTTGGTGAAGATGTTAGTTGGAGGCAAGTTAATGAAGCTGCGATTAAAACGACTCTTACACGTTATTTGCCAGGTGGAATCTGGCTTTTCGCTAGTAGAAGTCTGATTCTCGCTAATGAAGGTGTTGCAACCAGATCGCTAATTGTGATGTTCGCAATCGAAAATTTGCTTGCTATACCTATCGCTGTTCTTATCGGCTCTTTATTGCTTGCAGCTTCCTCGTCAGTTCCTTACTGGCTGGGCTGGGTTTCAGCGTTATTTTTAGTTGCTATAACAATTTTGGCCAGACCTATTTTGAACAAAATTCTTGCTTGGTGGGCTAAACGCAAAGGATTAGAAACTCCTAGCAAAATTTCAAACATTGGCATTGGTCGTATGTATGTGTCTCTTGTTGCTTATTGGTTAATTTTTGGGACTGTTTTTTACACTTATTTTCATTTAATGGGTCAGTCAATTGATTGGTCAACTGCTGTCGGGGGGTTTTCTCTTTTCTGGAGGGTTAGCCTTTTGGCGCCTTTTGTTCCACACGGCTTCGGAGTTTTCGAGCCTTCTTTTGTTGCTGTGGTTGGTTGGACAGTTAACGCTCTTTTCCTGGTTGGTGCTTTTAGGATTGTTTTATTAATTAGAGATTTGCTACTCACTGGTATTGCGGGTTTATTTTTTAAAAAAGTTTCTCGGAATTAAACTTTCATTGCTTCTTCAAGCACATCAACTACCTGAGATGATGGATTTGAATGTTCACTTCTAATTTCAGTTCGATGGTTCTTAAAATCATTTAAAAAAGCTTCACTAGTTTTTTTGTCGTAATTGCTTATAACCACATTTTGGCCTAACCCATTTTGGCGTTCTGTTTTTCCTCGCCAAAGCAAACACGGGATTCCCATATGGGCGGTTTCTTCCTGGATGGAGCCTCCATCTGTTATCACGTATGGGGCTGATGCGAGTTTTTTTATGAATTCCTTATAGGGCATCAAAGGCACGGTTTTGATTCCTATTTCTTCTATTTTTTTTAGCAGTCCTTGCTTGTGAAGTATTTCTTGGGTTGGTTGGTGTAGAACAAATAAAACCTGCTGACCTTTTTGCGTAATTTGTTCTAGGAGTTTCAAAAAACCTTTTAAACGTTTTTTCCTGTGCAAATTCTCAACTCGATGGAGAGTAGCTATCACTGGTCCAGAAGCAGGGTTGATTTCTTCAATATTTTCTTCTAAAGATTCGATTCCTGTATTAGTTGTTGTTTCTTCTATACGCCCTTTGACTTTTAACGCAACTAGATTTGAAACTGCTTTCTCGTCGGGGGCGAAAAGAACGTCAGAGAGTTTCATGACTATTACCCGAATTATCTCTTCCGGGAAAGGGTGCAAAAAACTTTCTGAACGCAGACCGGACTCTAGGTGAGCAATCTGGAGACCTGCTCTTTTAGCTAATAATGCTCCTACGAGCGTCGATGGGGTGTCTCCGTGTATTAAGCAAATACGGCTCGAGGCTGAAAAAACTTGTTCTCTAACACGTTTCCGGCTGACGATGATAGGTATTAACCCAAGTAACCATTTGCACGCTTGAAAAAGACTGTCAACGTCGGTTTTTTTTCCTAATCGAACATCGGGTTCACGTATCTGAAATTCTTCGCGCAATTTGTCCAAATAAGCCCCATGTTGCCCTGTTTCTATTAGACGATAAGAAAAGCCGCGTTTTTCCAACTCCTTTATGACAGGAGCTGCTTTTATCATTTCTGCTTTTGTTCCTAATAAAACATTGATCTTTGGGTTCATAAAATTTTCCAAAAAAACTATGTGGTGGCACATTAGCGCAATTAAGAGTTTAAGCTCTACGATCGTTGAAACTATAGAACTAATTTCGCTCCAATAGGATTAGGTGCTGAATGGACTTATTAAAAGTTGGGGAGTCCGTCTCTCTAAGTGAATATCTCAAAAGACTTTGGGCGCACCGTCATTTCATGATTCGCGTACCACTTGAAGATTTACGCGCTCAAAATTCTCACACTTTTCTTGGCAGTATTTGGCTAGTTCTAAACCCTTTACTTCAGGTGGGTGTCTATTTCCTGGTTTTCGGTTTGATTATGCCCATCGATCGCGGTGTTGATCAATATTTGGTTTTCCTAACAATCGGAGTTTTCGTTTTCTTTAATTCACAAAGAGTTATCTCTGAAAGCACCAGATCACTTGTCATCAATGTGGGCCTGATTAGAACTGTTCATTTCCCAAGAGCAGTTTTACCTATGAGTGCGACTGTAGGGCAGGCTTTGGCTTTTATACCGGTATTTGTGGTGATGACAATCGTTGTGCTTGCTTATGGAAATTGGCCACATGTCAGATGGCTTCTTATTCTTCCGGTTTTCGTGATTCAAAATGCGTTTAGTCTCGGGATTGGATTAATTGGAGCCCGCATAAATCATTCGTATAGGGACCTCGAGAATCTTTTACCTTTTGTTTTCCGACTTCTGTTCTATATCTCCGGTGTTCTTTACTCGGTGGACAGTGTCGTGGAGGATGACTTCTGGCGTGCGATTTTTCTTCTTAATCCGATGTATTGCCTTGTGTCGCTATGGCGGTGGGTGATGGTTGGAACTTCCACAGGGGTGGAAGTCTGGTTAGCTACAGGAGTCTGGTCACTTTTAGCTCTAATGGTAGGCCTTTCTGCTTTCCGGTCTAAAGAAACTACTTATGGGGGCACCGGATGACTGATTTAGCGATTCGTTGTTCTGAAGCACACGTGAATTATTTTGTCAGGACTAACCGACAATTAATTAGATCTGTAATAAGAGGACAAAAACCAGAAATTCGAGTAATCGAAGCTGTAAAGGGTGTCACGTTTGATGTCAATGTAGGTGAGTCTGTGGGTTTGATTGGTCCCAACGGTTCAGGGAAGACAAGTCTTCTTCAGGCCATGACAGGCCTTCTTCCTCTTAACAAAGGTGAGGTTCTTGTGAAATCTATTCCTACTTTTCTAGGTGTTCAGGCAGTTCTGCGCCCGCAGTTAACAGGTTGGCGTAATATCCAATTGGGTTTATTAGCTCAGGGTTTGAGCAAATCAGAAGCCGAGAACATGACTAGCAGCGTTGCCGATTTCTGTGAACTGGGCGATTTTTTAGATTTGCCAATGGAAACTTTTTCCTCTGGTATGAAAGCCAGATTGCATTTTGCTGTAGCAACAGCTCTAGCTCCTGACATTCTTTTAATAGATGAAGCTCTTGCGGTTGGTGACCGTTCTTTTCAGAAAAAAAGCTCTGCGCGGCTTGAAGAGCATCGTGCGAAAGCGGGAACAATTTTGTTGGTAAGCCATAATTTGGAAGAAGTAAGACAATCTTGTCAGCGGGTTATTTGGCTCGAAGGTGGGACTATAGTCGCCGATGGTCCTGCGAATGATGTAATTGAAGCTTATGAAGCTTCATGACTTGATTTTTACGCCTCTTAAGAATCCTGCTGCCCATGAAAAATGTATCGTCGGGAAAATTATCAATAGATAAATGAAATCTGTAACCGTTTTTGACTTTACTGTCGTTACGAAAAATATTCCTGCTAGATACAAAGCTGGAAAGCTTAATGAGGGAGCCCAAAAGAACCCAAAAATAATGCCTAGAAGAAATACTAATGCGTTAAGTGGTGGGATGAGTTGGCGTAATTTAATGGATCTTGGGTGAATACTGACTACGTGACGTCGCCATTTTCCGTAGTCATAATATTGTTTTGCCAGTTCTTTTAGTGTCGATCTTGGTTTGTAACTTGCTATGAGTTCGGGCTGAAACCATATTTTTTTTCCTGTTTCCCTGAGACGCCAATTTAATTCAGCATCTTGGTTGCGTATGAGGCTCTCGTCAAAAAGTCCTACGTTCTCAATTGAATTTCGATCAAATACTCCAAGGTAAACCGTGTCAACTTCACCTTCCTCACCGCCTGTGCGAAACCTTGCGTCACCTGCTCCAAAACGTGAACTGATTGCTATGCCGACTGCTTTTTCGAAAGGCGTGGTACCAACTGGGTTCTGTCTTCCTCCTACATTTGCTGCTCCTGTTTTTTTTAAAGTTTCTAAAGCAGTGGAGATGTATTCTTCTTCTAGCTCTGCATGTGCATCGAGTCGGACGATCACAGGAGCTTGAGTATTAGTGATTGCTAGATTTAAACCTGCTGGGGTTTCACCAGATGGGTTTTCTACGATAGTGACGTTCTCGTTATCAAGCTCAATTCTCTTAGCAACATCTAATGTTGAGTCTTCCGATGGGGCCACTGCTATGCAGACTTCTATTTGTTCTTCTGTTTTTTGATTGAGAACTGAGACAAAAGCTTTCTCTAATGTTTTTTCAGCATTTTTAGCAGGAATAACTACTGCTACCTTTGGGTCTTTCATTGTTTGCGCCGAAACATTACCAAAATTGTTTTCAGCATTATCTGCAGATCAAGAATTGGAGACCATGACATAAGGTACTGAAGGTCGTGTCCTAATTTATATGAAGCATCTGTGTGATAGCCGCCTCTTGTCTGGGCTAAGCCGGTTATTCCTGGCGGTATTTCATGTCTTCTTCCGTATCCAGTTATTTCCTCTGTAAATTTTGAAACCATTTCTGGTCTTTCTGGGCGAGGTCCGACAATCGACATTTTACCTATCAGCACATTCCAGAACTGAGGAACTTCATCTAATCGAGTTCTACGCAACCAGTTGCACCCTTTAAGGACTCTTTCGTCGTCAACTTGGGCGAGTTTCTCCTTACCTTCTGTTTCTGCGTCGATTCTCATAGTTCTGAATTTAAATAACGTGAAACGTTTTCCGTCTTTTCCTATGCGTTCTTGTTTCAAGATTATTTCTTTCTTAGCTATTAGCTTCAGCCACGTAGCCACAACAAGAAAAGAGGTGATCACTAGAGGTGAAATAGCCAAAACTGCTAATAACTCAATCAATCTTTTTAGCCTTATTTGATGAGGTCGAAGCGACTTTGCCCGCAGCGCTACATAAGGCATTCCTGAAATCTCTCGCACTTCTCTTAGCCCTATGAGGGCTGTTGCTGCCGTTACGCGCAGGTAAGCGCCAATATTTTTCTGATTAAGGGTTCTGGCAGGTTCAGGAAAAACTTTTTCAAGAGAAATATCATCGACAAAAACAACATCGGTTGCATTGCATTTTTCAACTTCGGACATCAACCCTAAATCCGAAACAATTTCTTCATTGAACGTCTCTACGACAATCGCGCCGCGGTCACTTTCATTGAGATGCTCAGCTGCTAACTGAGTTTGTTCACCACTACCAACTAGTAAAACTCTTGGAGGTCCGAAACGACGTGTTCGAAGTTTTCTCGAAAGTTCTCTACTCCCTGTCGCAGCTAACGCAATTAGTATCCAAACTGCTGGCAGATTTGCTCTTGGGATTGGGTATCTGCCTGTAGGTAAAGTAAAAGCTCCGATTATAAGCAGCCCTATAAGTGTCATTGCAGCGACATGCGAGAACCACATTCTTTGACCTAGTCGAACTTGTTTTTCATAGAGTCCCCCAAAGTAGAAAACAAGTTGAAAAATAAGAGTCGCAACTATTATCCCGATCCACATTTCAGCTTTTTCTGGCCAATCAGTTCCAAAACGAATCAAATTAACTAAAACCATGATGGTGAACATGACAATTGCGTCTATTAAATAAAGCCACCTAAAACCGGCATGCCAGAGCCTCAGATACAAACTGTTTGGCTTATACCTTTCGTTTGAAATATTTTTTTCTGGTTCTAATAAGTTCATAATCAACTACCTTAAGGCTAGATGAAAAGTGGCTAAAGTGAGGCGCCACGGAATGAACCGTAACTGAACGCTAGGATTAGGCGGTGGGAATACCTAAGAATAAACGTGAATGGTTGGGGCTAATCCAGCCTGATCTCTTAATGAATCTGACTTTACGCGATTTGAGGTCGAAATATAAGAGGTCTGTTCTTGGTTGGACATGGTCTGTATTTAATCCTCTGGTAGCCGTTGTCGTATATTCGGCAGTCTTTTCGATCTTTTTGCGTATTGAACCTAGTGTGGGTAACCCAAGTGGTTTGGACTCATATGCTGTTTTCCTTCTAGTTACACTGTTGCCTTGGCAGTTTCATGTGACTAGTCTCACTGAAGCTAATCGTTCCATAACTGCTAATTCTTCACTGATTACTAAAATTTTCTTTCCTCGTTGGGTTTTACCAACTTCCGCTGTTCTGGCTCGGTTTTTGACTTTGATAGTTGAGATGCTGGTTCTTCTCATTCTGATTGCTTTATGGGAGGGGCATATTGCTTTTCAATGGATACCTGTAATAGCGGCTTTAATGATTCTTCAACTGCTTTTTACAATCGGCCTTGCGCTGATGATCAGTGCTGCCAATGTCTATTTTCGAGATATTCAACATTTTCTGATGGTGGCATTGCAACCGTGGATGTTCCTTACCCCTATTCTTTACCCTCTGAATCTCGTCCCTGCAGATAAAGAGTTTCTCGGGATTAGCTATCGAACTCTCTATCAGTTGAACCCAATGGTTTCTTGGGCTAAGGCATATAGAAATGTTCTCTATGATCTTCGGTTTCCTTCGCTCGAACGCTGGTTGGCTATCCTGTCAGCGACTTTTATTGTCTTGTATTTAGGTTTCAAGATTTTCAATCGTCTTGAACCTCGTATGGCTGAGGAAGTTTGACATGGGTGGAACTAGTAACGCCATAACTGTTGAAGGGTTGGGGAAGAAGTTTCGTCTTATGCAAGACCGAAACTGGACTCTTAAAGCAACTTTGCTTGCAGGGCATCGAACCCGGTACGAAGAGTTCTGGGCGCTTCGTGATGTCAGTTTCGAAATCCCAACTGGTGAAACTTTTGGGATTGTTGGTGGTAATGGATCCGGAAAAAGTACTTTGTTGAAAGTCTTAGCTGGGATTTTGCGCGCTGACGAAGGTAGCGCAGTCGCTCGTGGGCGACTTTCAGCTCTTTTAGAGTTAGGGGCAGGGTTTCATCCGGAGCTGACCGGTCGTGAAAACGTTTATTTGAACGGGTCAATTTTGGGTTTTACAAGCCGAGAAATTAGGAATTTGTTCGATGACATTGTTGAATTTGCTGAGCTTGAGCAATTCATTGACGAACCTGTTAGGAACTATTCGTCAGGAATGTATATGAGGCTTGGTTTTTCGGTTGCGATTCATGTGGAACCTGAAATTCTTCTTGTAGATGAAATATTGGCTGTTGGAGATTTAACTTTTCAGAAACGCTGTCTAGATAGATTCGCCCGCTTGCGCGATGAGGGACGGACAATAGTTGTAGTAAGTCATGATTTGGACATGATCGGACGTCTTTGCGATTCGAGTGTGTGGATAAACAAAGGCGAGCTTGCTGCGGTGGGTTCTTCTTCTTCAGTGCTCGAAGATTTCATATCACACGACGAAAATTCCGGTATGGATGTTTCGGACCAGTCGCATCACTTGCGGTTAAAGC